>FWWL01001479.1_pt1 | contig 43449 bp, 48 predicted proteins | sample 2228331 | NCBI WGS metagenome assembly FWWL01 (sample SAMEA103939775, study PRJEB20133) | metagenome | reverse complement strand
CCTGAGAGAGCGCCGAGCCGAAGGGATCGGTGCGGAACGTCTCGCGCAGCGCCACGCCGCCCAGGCGGCCTTTGAGCAGGGACGCCGCGTCCAGAGCGCCCTCCGTCGCGCGCCGGACGGCGGGGTCCGCCTTGCCTCCGCGCTGAGCCCGGCGGAGGAGCGCCTCCACCTCGGGGTCGCCGCCGAAGCGGGCGATGTCCTGCAGGCTGGCGAAGCACGGCACGTTGGCGCCAGGGCTGGAGAGGGCCAGCGGCCGCTCGGTGCTGAGGCCCACGGCCGTCACCGTCGAGGCGCAGCCCTTCTCGGCGAGCTGCGCCACGTAGCGACCGAGCCAGCCGTCCCGCCGGGGACGCTCTGGGTCGGCGGTGTGCCAGATCTCCATGCTCCGGAAGTGGCTTCGGTTCGGGTTGGGGTAGCCGACCCGTTGCACCGCGGCCGCCCGTCCTGTTCGGAACACCGCCTGCAACGGCTCGAGCGCGGGGTGCAGGCCGACCGTTCCGTCCAGGTCCAGCACTCTCTCGCCGGGGATCGCCAGAGTGGGGCGCAGCGAGGCGTAGCGCGGGTCGCGGAACGGCACCAGGGTGTTCAGTCCGTCGTTGCCGCCGCTGAGCTGGCACACCACGAGCACCCGGTTCGAGGCTGGCTTGCGCCCTTGCAGGGCGCGCTGCGACTCCTCGCGGGCGAACGCGCCGAGCCATCCGGGCGCGGCCAAGCCGACCACCACCGCTCCCGAGCGCTGCAGAAAGTCGCGTCGCGTGATGCCGTCTTCCATCGCTGCCCCTCGCCGCCGGAACGGACGATCGGCTCCGACGCGCCCGCCGGCCCGATGTTCGGTCCACGGGTATTCTGGCCCGCATGATGGCCTCTCTGGGCCGCGTGGTCGTGCCGATCGTCCTGTGCGTCGTGACACTGGGGGTGTTCGCCCGGTTGCAGGACTTCGGGCCGGAGGGCGCGGTCCGGGCGTTCCACCAAGCGCTCGCCGAGGGCGATCTGCGGCGTCTGGACGAGCTGACCGTGGAGGGCGCGCGGGAGCCTTGGGCCTCTTGGTATGTTCAGACCGTCGGGCCGCTCGTGCGCGACTCGGAGTTCCTGCGCGTGGAGCTGCAGGAGAGGGTCCCGCGCCGGGCGCTGGTGCTCTCGACCCTGTACCGCGGGGGGTGGAGGATCAGCACGCTGTGGGAGGTCGCTCTGCTGGGCGGCCGATGGCGCGTGCAGATGGTCCGCGTGCTTCCGCCCTACAACCTGAGGCAGGCTCCCGAGCCCGTCTGGTGAGTCCGGCTCGTGGGGTTTAATGGAGCCATGAGGCAGTCCGGACGGGTGCACTGGATGGTCGCCGTCGCCATCGCTCTGCTCGTCGCGATCGTGGTTCTGATCTTCTTCGCCGGGGAGTCGCCCTCCGTCGTGACGGGACGGTTCCTGCTCGCCCTGCAGAGGCGCGACGTCCAGACGCTCACGGAACTCAGCTACGTGCCGGACGGGGACATCGAGGCGATCCGCAAGGACTGGGACTTCACCGTGAACGTGGCCAACCCGAACTACCGGTTCGTGTACAAGGTGCTGAACGTGAAGGAGCTGGGCGGGGACGAGGCGGTGGCGACGGTCCAGATGAAGAGAGACGCCTTCTCGCCCGCGGCCTACGAAGAGAACTTCCAGCTTCCCTTGGTCCGCAAGGAGGGGAAGTGGAAGGTGGACGTGTACAACCTCAGCCGCAAGATGTACCCGGCGCTGCCGAGGCCGAGGGAGTGATCCGTTGCGCAAGCGGGCTGCCGAAACGAGGCGCTACCGCCTCGAGATGAACGAGAAGATCCTCGGGGCGGGGTTCCAAGGGTTCAACCGGTTCTTCGCGCTGGACGCCGCCGCCTACGAGCAGGGCGCGCTGCCGGTGAAGATGAAGGAGCTGATGGGCCTGGTCGGGTCCATGGTGCTCCGCTGCAACGACTGCATCTTCTATCATCTCGACCGGTGCGTGACCGAGGGCTGCACGCGCGAGGAGATCCTCGAGGCGATGAACATCGCCCTCGTGATCGGCGGCTCGATCGTCATCCCGCACCTTCGCTACGCCTTCGAGGTGCTGGACGAGCTGACCAAGGAGAGCTGAAACCGTGGCGTTCCGGCCGTTCCCCCAACCGATCGGCACCCGCGCCTGCGGCCGTTTCCGCCTGTGGATCGCGGGACGGGAGTGCGCCGTCCTGAACGCTCCGGTGAGCTCGGACTCCGACCACGCCTCCTACGCCACGTACACGCTGCAGGAACCTGCGGACGTGGAGGTGCGGGCCGGCTGGGAGGTGTCATCCGCCAAGGCGCACCCCGGCTCGCTGGGCCTGGCGTGCGAGGTGGAAGGCCAGACCGTGCGCTTCCATTTGGAGCGCGGGCGGAACGTGGCGCTGGAGGTTGACGGCCGCTGGCTGTACCTGTTCCACGTCGAGCCGAGCGAACCGCCGACGCGCGACGTCCTGCGCTTCGAATCCGGCGCCGTGCACCGGGCGGGGGTGATCGAGCTCCGCTCTGGCCAGACGCTGTGGATCGAGCCGGGGGCGATCGTGCAGGGCGTGGTTCGGGCGCGCGGGGCCGAGAACGCGCACATCGGCGGCGGAGGGGTGCTGGACTGCGGAGGCGGGGAGTTCCCGGCGGACTGGGGTCGGATGGTGATTCTCGACGGCTGCCGCGGCTGCACGATCTCGGACGTGACGCTCGTTCGACCGCGGACTTGGATGGTCACGGTCGGCGGGTGCGAGGACGTGGAGGTGCGCAACCTGCACGAGATCGGCTCCTGCGTGGGTTCGGACGGGATCGACGTCGTCGGCTCACGGCGCTTGCGCGTGGTCGGCGGCCTGCTGAGGAACAACGACGACTGCCTGGTGGTGAAGGCCTTCGACCCGAGGCCTTGGATGCCGGATGTCGCGGGCGACTGGTCGCAGGACGTCCGGGACGTGGTGTTCGAAGGGCTGACCGTGGCCAACGACGCAGCGGGCAACGGTCTGGAGATCGGCCACGAGCTGACCGCGGACTCCGTTTCTGAAATCCGGTTCCGGAACATCGACATCCTGCACGTGCACGGGCACGGCGCGCCGTTCTCGATCAACTGCGGCGACCGGGCCACCGTGAGCGACGTGCTGTACGAGAACATCCGGGTGTGGCACCACTACGACAAGCTGGTGTCGCTGCGCGTGATGCGGTCGCGCTACAGCCGAGACGAGGAGCGGGGACGAATCCGCGGCGTGGTGTTCCGCGACATCTTCGTGCGACAGCTGATCTACAACCCCGGCTACACCGTCAGCCTGATCGGCGGCTGGGACGAGCGGCACCGAGTGGAGGACGTGCTGTTCGAGAACTTCCGCCTGGGCGACCGAAGGGTGGCGAGCCTGGCCGATCTGGACGCGTACGTGCGCCACCTTGGGGAGGTCCGCTTCGCCTAGATCGGGCGCAACACCGACAGGGCCACGCGGTTCTGCAGTAGGATCACCGACTCCTCGAGCAGCGAGCCCGGTCGGTTGGGGTACCAGGCGCTGGCCGGCACCTCGACCGGACCGACCGCCTTCTCGGCCGACACCGGAGGATCGAACTGCGCTCGGTGCACAGCTGCCTCCCTGCCGACGTCGAAGCCCTGGGTCGCTTGGGGCAGCGAGCAGTGCCGCGGGCGGGAGTCCCAATGGATCTTGCCGTTCTGCGTGCAGACCACCGCGGCGTCGTGCGAGCAAAGCCGCAGGAAGTTCAGCGCGGTGGCGCTCAGGCTCGTGCGGAACGTCTCCGCCAAGCGGATGATGTTGCCGATCGACGGCTCGCAGGACTCCGCGTGGGGTCGGAAGATCTCCTCCGGCATCAGGAACTCGCCCGCGAACACGTTGGCCTGGCGCTCCATCTCGTCGTTGGTGACGTTGCGCATCTGCGCGTCGGTGCAGATCCACCGCGTCTCGCGGCCGCGGTGCAGCACCCAATGGCCCAGCTCGTGCGCCACGCAGAACCGCCGCTGACCCTCCCACGGAATGCTCTCGCGAACGCGCACCAAGCCCATCTTGCGGCCGCAGACGAGCCAGGCGTCCGCCGTGCGGATGGGGCCGTCCGTGACGAGCACGCCGAGCTTGTAAGCCACGCCCCGCTCCCGGATGTCCTGCGGGCGGCTCACGAAGAAGCGATCCAAGAGGCGCCAGGCCTGCTCGCGCGCCTCCTGGACCTGCTCGTCACTCAGCCTCATCGTCTTCGATTTTGGCCTGTTCCTCGGCGGTTTGGAGCGTACGGGCGTCCTCCTCCATGGCGGCCGCATCCTCCTCCCGGTCGTAACGGTCCGCGTTCTGCTCCAGGTTGCGGAAGAGGTAGGCGTAGTTGACCGATGCCGCGGCCGCTTGGGCGATTCCCGCGGCCTCCTCCAGCGCCTCCCCGATCGAGGCGAGGAGATCGGAGGGCAGATCGCCGGCGGACCGCGCGGCGTCTTGGGCCTCGGCGACCGTGCGCCGAAGCTCGGCGCTACGCGGAAGAGGACGCGCCAACGAGGCCGACAGGTCCTGCAGGGCGTCTCTGAGGGCAACGGACTCCGGGGTGCGGCTTTCGGCGGCGGCATCGGCCAGCGCGAGCAGGCGCTCGGCCAGCGCCACCCGCACGTCCGCCGACGCGGGGCCCGATTCCGCCCGCTCCTCCGACGCCCGGCGGGCTTTCCGCAGAGCCTCGGCGGCCGACCACTCCGCTCGCACCATGGCGATCAGGCTGCGGACCCGGGCCGCCTCGCGCGCGGGGTCGAAGTCGACGCCGGCCTCGGCCAGCTCCCGGACGTTCTCCTCGAGCGACAGGGACTGGACGTGCATCCGCAGGGGGACGTCGAACGTCAGGGCGAGCTCGCGGACGCGGTCGACGGACGCCTTCAGGTCGAAGCGAACGCCGGCCTCCTCCAGCTCGGCGAGGGTCTCCTCCAGCGAGAGCCCCCGGCAACGCTCCTTCAGCTCGTCGTGGTCCTCGCGCAACCGGCGTTCCGTGTCCTTGTCGATCATGGCTGGTCCGAGTCCTCCCGACCCCCACATTCCTCTTCTCCCGCGAGGCGCCTCCTGATCAGCTTCATCCGGTTGTGCGCCTCGCGAACCTCGATGTCCAGGACGAACGCAACGTCCTGCGGGCTGGTCGCGCCGTCCAGATAGGCTTCGAGCACCTCTGCCAGCTCGGGCGCATCCCGGAAACGGTCGAACAGGTCTAGGACAGCGGCAGAGGGCGGACCGCCGAGCTTGGCCGCCGGCAGGCGCAGCTCGGTGAGGGGGTCGTCCAGACTCTCCGGCCTCCCCAGCGCTCCGACCTTCCGGAGGAAGGCACGAAACTCGTTGTTGAGCATGCTGGCGACCACGTCGAACAAAAAACCTCGAGCAGACGCCTATCGGTGACATGCGGTCCAGGTATGCGCAGGCCAAGAATGACCTTCTCAACCGCCCACAGGGCGTGGTCCATTGGCTCGCCCGCCTGTCGGCAGAAGGTCTCTGGGTATCGCCGGAGCCTCTGGTTCGCGTAGTTGGTCAGGCGGGCAAGCACCAGCGACAGCCAGCGCTCGTCCAGGAAGGCCTCCCACATCCAAGGTTTCAGATGATCACCCGTTCGAGGGCCCATGGTCGCGCTCCGTGCGCCAAGCCTACCTTCCGGTGCGGGCTCAGTCGGGCCTCGGCCGGCGAGGCTAGGTCTGCGGCTCGTCGTTCTCGCCGCGGCGACGCTCCAGCTCTTCCAGCTTCCGGGCGTCGTCGTCCATCTCGGCGAGATCCTCTTCGCGCTCGTCCTCGTCGGCATCTTGGTCGAGATTGCGGAACTGGAGCGCGAACACCCCTTGGAAGCTCGGCTGGTGCCGGGAGCTAAGGGCCAGGCTCTCCGCGCGCCAAGCGGCCCGGCCGAAGTCTTCGAGCCATAGGTCCAGCCCCCGGCTTAGCGCAGACGGCGCGTGAAGCGCCTGCCTAGCGATGTAGTACAGCCGCTCCCAACGATCGGTGAGCCGAGCGATTCGCCGGAGGTTGACCTTGGGCCGCAGGAGCTCCGCGGCGAGGTCCTGACCGAAGTTCCGCACGTCGACAAACTCTTCAGGCAACGGTGAGAGGCTCTGCAGACGAGCGAGCAGGTCGACCATCCTGCGGCCGAGGTGGGTGAACTCGGTCTCCTTCTCGGGCTCCGGCTCGAGGCCCAGCGCGGCCGCCACCGCCGCGGCCTCCGCCTCGGCGTGGGCCACCTCGAAGGCGCCCAGCAGCCGCTCGACCATCCGCTCGACCGTTCTCGGGTCCAGCCCGTGCCTCGCTAGCTCGGCCCGAGCTTGCTGCGGCTCGAGGTTCCGGGCGTGGTCCGCCGCGGCCTGTTCCATCTCGGAAAGAACCTGCTGGATGGCCGCGAACGACCGCTCCGCGCCCGCGGGGTCCACCCCCAGCGCTCGCAGCTCGCGGTCCAGCTCCTCGTCGGACAGCGAGTCGACGTACAGCCGCAGGGGCGCCTCGGTCTGTCGGAGCAGGCTCTGGACGCTCTCGAAGGACCTCTGCGCGCCAGCGGGGTCGATGCCCAGCTCGAGCAGCTCGCGGTCCAGCTCCTCGTCGGAGAGCGACTCGACGTAGAGCCTCAGCGGCTCGCGGTAGCGCGCGGCGGCGTCGCGGAGGCTGCGGAGAACGGCAGGGGCGTCCACGGCCACACCCAGCCGGGCCAGTTCGGCCTCGGCCTCTTCCAGCGCGAGGGAGCGGCACCGCTGCAACAGTTCCCGCTCCTCGGGGCTGCGTTCTTTGTCCATGGGCGATCCTGCCATCGTCTCGTCTCCTTACGCGTCCATCGGTTCCTTCTGCCCAAGGCGCACATTTGTGCCGGCTTTCTGCCGCAACTGGCCTTCCGATCTAAGGAGACGTTGAAACAATCGCATTCTATTCCATCAAATCACGGAATCGTCTTTTCAGTCGTCGCAGCCGGTTCACCACCTCTTCGACCTCGACGCCGAGATAGGCCTCGTAGTCCTGGGGCTTCACGCAGCCGTCGATGGCCGCCTTCAGGGTCTCCAAGAGATCCGGCTCGTCGGCGAGGCGCTCCCGTGCGACGATCCACCAGTCGTGCAGCGAGCTCTCGTCCCTCCAAAGCAGGTCCCCGACCCACTCCTCGAGGCTCAGCTCCTCGCCGTCCTCGGTGGTGGGCGGAAGGACCGCCGTCGACTTGTGCTCCGCGCTCTTGCCCTCGTTGCTCAGGACGCTCGCCACGACGTCGAACAGCCATCGCTGGAATTGGTCGCGGGTCTGGATACGGGACGGCACGCGTCGCTCTCCGGTGAGGATCTTCTTGAACGCCTCCTGCACCAGGTCCTCGGCCGAGTTGGCCGCCACCTGCTGCTCTCCCCGCCCTTTGGAGGCCAGTTGGTATTGCCGCACCCTCTTTGCGATGAAGAGCACCAAACGGCGCCAGGTCGGCTCGAACCAAGCCCGGTCCCTCACGGCCTCCACGACCCACGACGGAACCACGTAGCGTGAGCCCTCGTGCATCCTAGCCCTCACCCCGATCCAGGGCCCGTTCGCCGACGGCCTCGAACAGCCAGTCCTCCAGCGTCTCGGGGTTGGAGACGCCGTCCGGTAGCGGGAGCTGCCCCCGCGCCACGCCCACAAGCGTCTCCTCGACGATGCGCGGCGCCTCCTGCGGAGAGAGGCCCTCCGCCTGGCGCCGGGCGCACACGTACACGGTCAGTCGCAGGCAGGTCCGGCGCAGCCAGGCGCCGTCCAACAGACATCGCCAAGCCCACTCTGGCAGCGAATGGTTGTTCCTCATGGTTGTCGGCTCTCCCTCGGCCCGCGCCTCCGGCGGTCGATCTCCCCGCCGCTTCGCTCGGAACGGCCCGCGAGCCGAGAGCCGTTCCTCGGTTGCCTGGACGGAGCCGGAGCGGACGGCTGCAAAGCGCGGCGGAAACAGCCGCTCCGGCGAGAAGAGGTCTGCAGGCGCCCCGGCGACGGGGCCGAGCGCCGAAGATCCGACGGGGCGAGGCGGGTTCCCCAACCAGCCCGACCTCCGCCCCGAGGCCAAGGTTTGGAGAGACTACAGATGGAGGACCGCTTCACCGAGACCGACCAAGAACGAATGGAGAGGCTGCAGAGCGTCCCTTACACCTGGGTCGCGGACGTGACGTACCGGTTCTTCGTGACGTACGCCACACCCTCGGGCCCAGCCAAGGCGGAGTACCGACAGCCGCGCTCACTGTACCTCATGACGAACGGGATCGCCGGCAATTTCAGCCGGTTGTTCGCGATGGCGCTGGTGGACGCCGCGGCGGAGGCCTTCGAGGCGCTCGCCAACGCCGAGAGGGCGGAGGTGCCGATGGCCTGCGAGCGGATCGGGGCGATCGAGTCGGTCACCGTGCCGGAGTTCCGGATCGACGCGGTGTACGCCCTGGAGGCCGACGCCGAGGACGACTACCCGCCGGAGTACGTGTACCAAGCCGGACCCGACGCGCCCTGGATCTCCGCTCTCGCTCGGGCCGTGTGACGGCCCCGTGCTAGAATCCGCCCATGGACCTCGGGATCCGGGACAAGGTGGCGATGGTCGCCGCTGGAACCAAGGGCATCGGGCTGGCCTGCGCCAAGGCCCTGCTCGGCGAGGGGTGCCGCGTCAGCGTCTGCTCGAGGACGGTCGAGAACCTCGAGCGGGCTCGGAGCGAGGCGCCGGGGCTGCACGCCTTCGCCTGCGACGTGACCCGGCCGCAAGACCTGGAGGCCTGGCACCGGGCGGTGGTTCGGGACCTCGGCGAGCCGGACATCGTGGTGACCAACACGGGCGGGCCGCCGGCGGGGCCGCTGAGCCAAATGACCGACGAGCAGTGGCAGGCGGGCGTCGACGCGACCCTTCTGAACGTGGTGCGGCTGGTGCGCCTGGTGGCGCCGTCGATGTCGTCCAGGCGGTGGGGCCGCATCGTGCACATCACGTCCCTGGTGGCCAAGGAGCCGTCGGACCTCCTGCCGATCTCGTCCACCCTGCGCGCCGGTCTGATGGCGCTGACCCGCCTGCAGGCCAACGAGCTGGCCTCCTCCGGCGTGACGGTCAACTCCGTGCTGCCGGGCCACACGCTCACCGACCGTCAGCTGCACCTGGCCAACGTGAGGGCCGAGCGCCTGGGCATCCCCCCGTCCGAGGCCCTGCAGAGGCAGGCGGACGAGGTGCCGATGAAGCGGCTGGCCGATCCGTCGGAGGTTGCGGCGGCGGTGGCGTTTCTGTGCTCGGTCCCGGCCGGCTACATCACGGGCGTGAACCTGCTGGTCGACGGCGGGCTGACGCGCGGCCTCGGCTAGCTTACAGCTCGGCCCACTGGTTGACCCTCCACCAACACGCCTGGTCGTGCGGGACGAACTCCGGGTGGGTGATCACCTCGAAGGCCGGCACGTACCCCAGCTGGCCGGAGCCGTACTGCCGGATGCGGCGGATCACACGGTCGACGTGCTCGCGCGACAGCCTGCATCGCTCGATGTCGGCCAGAGAGCCGCCGATCCGTTCGTGCGTCTCGCGGGCGATCTGGCCGAGGTCGTCGAACACCTGCCGGGCCATGGCCAGGCGCGACACGGCGAAGTTGGCGTCGCCTTTGGCGTACGACTGCGCGGCGCTCTCCACGAACCGCACGAACTCCACGGCGGAGATGCCGAACAGCGCGACGTTGCGGGTGGCCTCGTTCGGGGCTGTGTTCGCCGCCCGCTCCAGAACGTCCAGAGCCTTCGTTCCGACTTTGCCGCACAGCTCGTCCGCGTGGAAGAACCAAGCGAGGAACGGGTTGCGCAGCAGCAGCAGGCGGCACTTGAGCGAGCTCCTGCGCGTGCTGTGGGCGAACAGGCCGCCGCACTCCTGCAGCCTGCAACCCAGCAGGTCCGCCCACTCCCGGTAGTCGGCACCCTCCTCGCCGTAGGCGTGCAGGAACGCCCCCTCGGTCGGACCCTCCCGCAGGATTCGCCCGCAGGCCCTCAGGGCGGGGAACAGCGTGTCGTAGGCACCCATCAGCCCGCATTCCCAGGTGGTGACGCAGACTCCCGACGCGCCCACCTCCAGCGCGTCGCGGGCGTGGTCGTTCACGTTCTGCTCGGACTCCGGCAGGTGCATCCACAGCGCGTTGTACGTCTGGATCGCCGGGCAACAGACCACGTCGAACCCGTTCTGCCGCAGCTTGGCGGAGGTCTCCCTTGGGCTGGAGAAGTAGCGCCAGTCGAACAGCAGGGTGCTGGCGGGGAAGATCCCGAGCGCCGAGGGGTGGTCGTCAAACATGTCGGCCCACACGGCGGGCCTTCGGCCAGCGTTCAACACTTTCTCGGCGAGCGGCCGGAAGTGGTTGCCGTACAGCAGCGCCTTGCCGTCGGTGCCTTCGGGGGCGCTCGCCACCACCTCGGCGCAGCGGGGGCAGCGTCCCAGCTGGTAGGTCTCGTCGCCGCCGATGTGGATGATCTCGGAGTCGAAGATCTCCAGGGCGTCGTCCAGCAGCCGCGACGCCAGCTCGACGAACTCCGGGTTGCTGGGGCACGCCTGCAGCCCCTTCATCCGCTCCTCGGCGAACCGCTTGCCCCGCTCGGTCTGGAACATCCCCTCGAAGTGCCCCAGCAGGTTGAGGAACGGCACGATCTGCAGATCGGGGAACTCGGACCGCAGAGTGCGCACCATGTCCGGCGTGAGGCACTGCGCGCCGTGGGCCCACGGCGCCGACGGGTAGGCGAAGCGATGCTCCAGATACAGGCCGATGTGGGTGTATCCGGCCCCGCGGGTGAGCTGGAAGATGCGCCGAAGGTGCGACAGGTTCGGCGCCTGCTCGCGGGCGAGGTCGTACATCCACATGCGGATTTCCATGCCCGCAGTTTACTGGCTGGCCCGGCGGCCGCCTCTCACAGGAACAGGGCGGTGGCGTCGTTGGCGAACAGCCGTCCCTCGCGCGTGAGACGTAGGCGCTCTCCGACGATCTCGAACCACCCGCGCCGGAGGCCCTCCTCCACCGCCTCCGTGCACAGTCCCGTCCGGGGGATCCCCTCGTTGAGGCGCAGCCCGAGAAGGATCCGCTCGAACTCGCGCGTAGGCGCATCGAGCGTCTCGGTTTCCTGCCAGGGCGGTTCTCCACGCTCCACGGCGAGGCAGTACGCCAGCGGCTTCTTGAGGTTGGTCCGCCGCACCCAGGCGCCATCCTCCTCCAGGCAACCGACGCCGCCCGGTCCATACGCCGCGTACTCGCCCCCCCGCCAAACCCAGACGTTGTGGCGGCACTCCTGCCCCGGTTTGGCGTAGTTGCTGATCTCGTACTGCCGGAAGCCCGCCGGCTCCAGCCTCTCCGCGCACCGCAGGTACATCGCGGTCTGCGTCTCGTCGTCGGGAAGGTTCAGCCTGCCCTCTCGGCGCAGTCTCTCGAAGCGCGTGCCCGGCTCGATCGTGAGGTTGTACAGGCTCAGGTGGTCCGGCTCCAGGCCGAGCGCCCGGTCGAGGTTGCGGTCCCAGGCTTCCAGAGTCTGATCCTCCAGGCCGAACATCAGATCCAGATTCAGCCGTTCGAAGCCCGCCTTGCGTGCGTCGCGCGCGGCCCGCTCCGCATCCTCCGGGCCGTGGGCCCGGTCCAGCCGGCGCAGGTCCGTCGGATCGAAGCTCTGAACCCCGATGCTCACGCGGTTGAAGCCCATGGAACGCATCGCTCGGAGCTTGTCCAGCGTCGCCGACTCCGGGTTGGCCTCGGCGGTGATCTCCACGCCCTCGGTCGGTGGGTGCGCCTCGAGGACGGCTTCCAGAATCCGCTCGAGGCTAGAGGCGTCCAGCAGCGAGGGCGTGCCTCCCCCGAAGAACACCGTCTCGGCGGGGCGACCCCGCCAAGGGCTCTCCCGCGCCTGCCGGATCATCGCCCGGACCGTGCGTTCCACGATGGGGCCGGACATCGCGTAGCTGTTGAAGTCGCAGTACCCGCACTTGACGACGCAGAACGGCACGTGCACGTAGACCGCGACGGGACGGCTCATCGCGAATTCGTGGCGATCAGGAGGCCGCCCAACATCCCCAGAACAACCGGCACCGCCGGTTGATGGCAGCTCACTCACCCGGACCCCACCGCCCGCATCAGCAGGTGATAGCCGAATCCTGCGAGTCCGCCGAACAGCACCCCGAGCACCACTCTGCGCAGCATCCGAGTTAGCATACGCCCGGCCCGGCGGCTCCGTGCCCGGGTGATCCACAATGGACCGATGAGCCTAGACCACGCTCCGACCGCCGGCGAGGAGGTCGGCGTTCTCCATACGAACTTCGGCCGCATCGTCGTGCGGTTCTTCCCGGACAAGGCCCCCAAGCATGTGGAGAACTTCAAGCAGCTCGCCCGCAACGGGTTCTACGACGGCACGCGCTTCCATCGGGTGATCCCGGGATTCATGATCCAGGGCGGATGCCCCAACAGCCGGCTTCCGGACCGATCCCTGCACGGAACCGGCGGCCCCAAGCACCGGCTCAAGGCGGAGTTCAACGACGTGAAGCACGTGCGCGGGGTGCTCTCGGCGGCCCGCACCTCCGACCCCAACTCGGCGGGAAGCCAATTCTTCATCATGGTGGCGGCCGCGAAGCACCTGGACGGTCAGTACACCGCCTACGGCCAGGTGGTGGAGGGCATGGACGTGGTGGACCGGATCGTCGCGCTGCCGCGCGACGCTCGGGACAACCCGGTGGAATCCAACCCGGCCATCGTGGAGCGCGTCGAGATCGCGGCTTGGCCGTTGTGAGGTTGGCGGTCGGGCCGGTGCTGTCGTACACTGGGGCCAGGTCATCTTAGGGGGCCTGCGGGACAACGGCGTTCCGAACATCGTCGGCGACGGAGGGTGGCGGGTCGTTCCCTCGGATCGGTTTCCGTTTTGGCGGGCGAGCCGAGTCCGCTCGGGGTGGAGCGGGGCGCGCAGGCCGCGGGTCGGTTGGAGGGTGGACCGTCGCCCTCGCCGCTGAGCCCTTAGGTATTCTCTGGCTCCACCATGCCCGGCGATGACGTGTCCGCTGCCGTGACCGAAGCCAAGGCCAAGGTGCGCCCGGACTGGTGCGGGGGCTTGGTCGGCATCGCCGTTTTCCTCGTGGGCGTGGGATTGTTGCTCTACACCTTCCGTCTGGCCTTGGACATTCTGTCCGTGGAGCCGAACAAGGCGATGGGCATCCGCCCGAACGAGCCGGTGGACATCGTTCGCTCGGGCCAGAGCTTCTTGGGCCTTCTGCAGAACGTGCTGGTTCTGACCTTGATGGCGGGCGTCGGCGGCCTGATCTCGGCGCGCGGGGTGCGCCTGTACGGCGCCAGTCGGGGATGCGGCGAGTGAGTTCGGAGCTGATCCTGACCCCCGGGGTCGTGGGCGTCGACGAGGCGGGCAGGGGCCCGCTGGCCGGTCCGGTGGTCGCGGCCGCCGTGCTGCTTCCAGAGGGCTTGGTTCTGGAAGGCCTCGACGATTCGAAGAAACTCAGCCCGCGGCGCAGGGAGGACCTCGCCGAGCGCATCCGTTCGGTCGCGCGGTGGGCGGTGGCCGAGGCCAGCGTCGAGGAGATCGACCGGCTGAACATCCTGCAGGCGGCCCTGCTGGCGATGCGGCGGGCCGTGGATGCGCTGGGGATGCCCGGTGCGGAGGTCCTGGTGGACGGCGACCGTCTGCCCGAGGGATTGCGCGGAAGGGCCGTGGTGAAGGGTGACGCCACGTTCGCGTGCGTCGCCGCCGCTTCGGTCCTCGCCAAGCAGCACCGAGACCGGGTCATGCTGAGCCTGGCCTCGGAGCATCCGGGCTACGGCTTCGAGCGCCACTTCGGCTACCCCACGCCCGACCATCTGGAGGCTCTGCGCCGCCTGGGCCCCAGCCCGATCCATCGGAGGTCCTTCGCTCCGTGCCGAGACGCCCTCGACCGAGCGAGCGCCGGACGGTAGGCGCGCAGGGCGAGGCGCTCGCGGCCGAGCACCTGCGGGCGCTCGGCTATACGATCGTCACCCGCAACTTCCGCTCGCGCCGCGGGGAGATCGACCTGATCGCCCTGGACGGCGACCTGCTCGTGTTCGTCGAGGTCAAGCTGCGGGCGTCGGCGCGGCATCGGCCGGAGGAGGCGGTGGATGCGACCAAGATCCGCAGGCTGTTCGCCACGGCCGAGGACTACCTCGCGCAGATCGGCGATCCGAACCGCCGCACGAGGTTCGACCTGATCGTCATCGATCCGGACGGCCTGCGCCACTACCCCGGTGGCGTTCAGCCCTGAGGGGTCATTCGAAGAGCCACTCGCCGAAGAACTCGGGCCGGTGGAAGTCGGGCCGGGGCGTAACGATGGGGGCCCAGCTGCCCCAGCGGGGGTGCGAGCCGTTCTCGTTGCAATGGTACAGGTTTCCGTGCCACTTCTTGCCCTTTTCGGGTGTCTCGAGCGGGCCGATGCGGCGTAGGAGGTCGAACGGCACCCGCACGGCGAGCCTCCATCCCACAGGGCCGGGGATCTCCGGTTCGACCCTTGGGGGAAGGGAGGAGAGGATCAGGAGCTCGCCCAGTTCGCTGGGCGAGGCCGCCCGGCGGTTCTGCCCTCGGCCGGTCTGCCAAGCCAGCAGCGGCGTGCCCCCGCAGTTGATCTCGACGTTGAAGTAGCCGTCCGCGGAGCGGAAGAAGAGCTCGACGCAGGAGTCCTCCCAGACGGGTCCTCCGGGCTCGGTGCAGAGGCACCGCACCCCGCGATCCTCGACCTCGAACAGCGCGCAGAGCGCGCGCTCCTGCCAAGCGAGCCGGGCGACGACGCAGGGAGCGAACTCCTCCCTCGGCTGCCAAGGGAACGAACCGATCAGGATCGGTTCGGCATGCTTGAACAGATCGGATTCTGGGTCCAAGCTGAGCGGGGCGGCGTCGTCGGCGCGAACGATGCGGAGGCGGGGCGTGCCCATGCGTCCATTGTGCCCCGCCGAAGCAGCTAAGAAGTTCAGATCGGGCGGCCGGCCTCCGAGGCCTCCGGCACCTCGATCAGGCGGCCGGTGCGCACGTCGTACACGAAGCCGAAGATCGGGATGCCCCGAGGCACCAAAGGGTGGCAGCGGATCCTCCGCACATCCTCGATCACGCTGGACGTCTCGTCCCGGAAGGTCAGCCAGTGCACGAACCTGCCCTCGGGAGAACCACCCTCATGGGATGTGTTCCTCCAGCCGTCCGGCGTCAGTTCGGCCGTGTGCAGGCTGTCGGCGAGCAGATCGCCCATGGTCGCTTGGTCGAACAGCGCCATGCCGCAATCGGTGTGGTGCACCACGAACCACTCGACCGTTCCCAAGAGCTTGTGGCTGATGACCAGCGAGCGGATGGCGTCGTCGCTGGCGCGGCCGCCCGCGTTGCGGATCACGTGCGCGTCGCCCTCCGAAAGGCCCGCGAACTTGGCTGGATCGAGCCGGGCGTCCATGCAGGTCAACACGGCGAAGCGTCGGGCTGGCGGCAGGGCCAGCGACCCCTTGTCGCCGAACGTCTCCACGTAGCGCTGGTTGGCCTCCAGAATCTCGGACTTGATCTTGCTCATGGTCGTCTCCTCGGCTCGCTGGGAGAGCCGCGAAACCAGTATCGAACCCTACGAGAATCCGAGAGGAACCGTCGGCCCAAGGCAACGAACCCCGTTCGGCCCCCACGCCGTCTCGCCGAAGGACCGCGCCGCGGAAGGTCCCGGAAGCCTCAGGTTCGAAGGCGCAAGGCCACCGCGCGGTTGGAGAAGGTGGCCGCATACACCACGCCGTCCACGAAAGCCGGCGTCGAGAGGAAGTGCCCTGGAGGCAGGCGGTGCTGCGCGACCACCGACCCGTCGTCGATCGAGACGACGCTGAGCAGAGAGTCCACCGAACCGATCGCGGCCCACCGCCGCCAAACCGCCGGCGAAGAGTCGTAGATGACGCTTCCGGTCTTGGCCACCCACAGCTCCTGTCCGCTGTCGGCGCGCACGCAGCGAACCTCTCCGCTGTCACCCAGGCAGCCCGCAACCACCCGGTCGCCCACGCGCACGGGGCCGGAGTGCCCGTACTTGTCCCCCTGGCTGGCGACTTCCCAGACCGGCTCTCCCGAAGCCGCCTCGAAGCAGAACAGGCGGTTGCCGTTGGCCGAGACGTACACGAAGCCGCCGTCCACGCACGGGCTGCCGATGGCTGGAGAGTAGGCGAAGGTCGTGGCGCAGCACAGCCTCCTCCAGACCAGCCGCCCGGTGGAAGCCTCCAGGGCGTACAGACCGTTGTCCCAGGCCCCGATGTAGAACCGCTCGCCGTCTGTGGCCGCCACCGATTGGGCGAACGCGGTGTTGCTGGGAGGCATCTCGTAGCGCCACCGTTCCGCGCCGGAATCCGCGTCCAAACCATAGACGCGGCCGTCTCCGGACGCGATGGCCACGATGCCGCCGGCGTGCGCCGGCGACGCGTACACCGGGCCGCCGGTGGCCTTGCGCCAGATGCGCCGGCCTGTGTCCGCCTCCAGAGCGTACAGCCGACCGTCGGCGCTGCCCACGTACACGCGGTCTCCTACCGGAAGCGGCGTGCTGTGGCAGTATCCCTCGGTCTCGGCGGTCCAGAGGATGGCGCCGTCCCGCCGCCTGAGGCAGACGATCGAGCCGTCCATGCAACTGAGGAACAGGCGATCTCCCCGCACCCGAACGTGGGCCATCACGCCTCCGGGAAGCTCGGTGTTCCACTCGGTGCTCAGCCTCGAGTCCGAGCGCCGGACGAGGACGGTCAACGGCAGCCAGGGCCCGTCCTCGCCTGCTCGCGCGGTGAGCACATGGTGCCCGGCCGGCAGTCCCGAGGTGTCCGCCAGCGCGGACTCAACCGGTTGGAACGCCTGGCCGTTCCAGCGGGCCTCGGTGGCGCCGGGCAGGCTCGCTCCGAAGGGCTGGCCCGCCTCGACGGGCCGTCTCGGGGCGCTCCAAGCTGGCTTGGAAGGCCGGTCCGGCCGAAGGGGGACGCGCAGAATCTCCGTCAGAGTCGGGTTCTCCGCGGTCCGGCGGCTCACGATCAGCTCTCCGGCGTCGAAATCGGCGACGATCTTCTGGTAGGTGCCTTGGTAGAGGCCCTTGCCCATCGTGCAGGGCACGCCGTTCCACCGCCACAGCAGGTCTTTGTGGCCGTGCCCGGTGAGGATCAGACGCACGTTGTACGGCCGGATGACCTCGAGGAGCTCGTTCTCGTTGTCCACCATCATCGAGCCCCAACCGACCCAGTGGTGGGTAGCGAGCACCACGGGGGTGTCGGAGCCGGCCTCCCGAAGCCGCTCGGCGAGCCAGATCAGCTGGCTCTTCTCGAAGTGCCCCCAATGCGAGAGCGGCACGGTGGAGTCCAGGGCGACCACCAGGAGGCCCTCCTCGCTCCGGGCGCGGTACGGCTCGCCGAGGTGCCGTCGGAAAACCTGCATTCCGAGCGGCGACCAGCGGACGTCGTGGTTGCCGGGCACGTCCAGGATGGGGAAGCCGACGGCGGATTTGGCCCGGCGGTAGTTCTCGTACTCGCCGTTCCAGCCGTAGTCGGTGATGTCCCCCACGTTCACGGCGAACGACGGGCGGACGGTCCTCTCGATCTCCCTCAACAGCGCGAGGTTCTCCTCCACCCTGGCCCTCAGCCCGAAGTGCGTGTCGGAGAACGAGGCGAACACGACGTTTCCCCCGCGCCTCGGAACCCAGACCGCGAGGGAGCGCGGAGCCACTGCGGCGCCCAGGGCCAGGGCTCCCCAGCGCAGCAGCTCACGACGAGACAGACCGCCATCCATGGCGCGAAACTTACCCCCTGACCGCTCGGCGGACTCGGTCCGAGGCGTTGCCCTCGCACCACGGAGAACGGGACCGTCTCACCGAACCCCCGAACGATCGTTGCAGCATGGATCCATGCTCGCACCCTCGGACTTCCTCGGCCAGACCATGGAGATCGACGACGACACCGTCCGCTCCTTTCAGCAGAAGGGGCACTGCGTCGTGCGGGGCGTGTGTCCGCCGGAGGCCATTGGAGCCTGGCGGGAGGTCCTGTTGGAGGCAGCGATGCGCCACAGCACGGAGAACCGGCCGCTGGAGGAGCGGGACGCCTACGGCAGGGCGTTCCTGCAGATCACGAACCTCTGGCAGCGACAGGAGTCCGTGCGGCCGTTCGTGCTGGCCAGGAGGTTCGCCGCCGTCGCCGCCCGCCTGCTCGGCGTCGATCGGGTTCGCCTCTATCACGACCAGGCGCTCATCAAGGAGCCGGGCGGCGGTCCGACCCCGTGGCACCAGGACCAGTTTTACTGGCCGCTGGACACCGATCGCACCATCACGCTCTGGATGCCGCTTGCGGAGGCCACGCCGGAGATGGGAACGATGGAGTTCGCCGACGGAAGCCACGAGGACGGCTTCGTGGAGATCGGCGAGCAGATCTCCGAGTTCAGCGAGGCGTTCTTCGAGGGCTATGTCCGGGGCCGCCGGTTCCCGGTCACGCCCGGCCGTCGGATGGCTGCGGGCGACGCCACGTTCCACCTTGGGTGGACGCTCCACCGCGCGCCCGGGAACGCCACGGATCGGCCTCGGGTGGCGATGACCATCATCTACTTCGCGGACGGCGTCCTGGTGGCCGAGCCGCGGAACGCGTTCCAAGAGGCGGATCGGCGCGCTTGGCTGGACGGTCTGGAACCGGGCAGTCTGGCCGCCGGCCCGCTCAATCCCATTTTGTTCCCGTGATTCTTGCGGTTTTGTGAACAATCCGCTGGCGACCGTCGTCAAACTTTCAGCGCGCGCGGGATCGCGCCGGACGTGGCCTTGCGCTACGGGTTCTTCGAACCCTTAGGCAAGTGGCACGTCTGTTGCAAGGGGAGGCATCCAGAGTCGCACGGAACGGCAGCACGTTGTAGACTGCGACCAACGGAATCAGGCATAGCGCGGTCCGGCCTGTCGGCACGAGACCGCATCGTCGGAGAATCGAAGGAGAACCACGCAATGCGTCTGCGCAAGGGAGCGTTCACGCTCATCGAGCTTCTCGTCGTCATCGCGATCATCGCGATCCTCGCCGCCATCCTCTTCCCGGTCTTCGCTCAGGCCAAGCTGGCCGCCAAGAAGACCCAAGCCCTGTCCAACGCCAAGCAATCCACGCTCGGCATGCTGATGTACACCACGGACTATGACGACACCTTCCCGGTGTATGGCATGGTCACGGGCGGCTACCGATTCCCCGTGCCCCACGAGCTGATGTATCCGTATACCAAGAACACGGAGATCACCGGCTCGCCGAACAGCATCGTCTCGAATTCGAAGACCTATGGTCTCGGCGTCTGCTACGCACCCGGGAAGTTCCGCCTCCACAACCAGTCCTTCAAGCCCAACGCCATGATCATCGGCCTGGCCAGCTGGACCGACACGCCCTACGGCGTCTTGAGCGCCAGTGCAGTCACAAAGCCGTCGAGCACGATCCTGTTCGTGGACACGCCGTACTACCTGCCGGTGTTCCTTTGGGTCCACGGCATGCTCGGCAGCGACCAAAAGTACAACGCCGGGTCGAAGTGGTACGAGGTCTATCCGTTGCGCGTCCGCGTGAACAAGACCTACGTGCACCCTTCGAACAACAACTGCTACGAGGGCTACCAGCTGGAGTCCCGCGGCAACGGCCCCATGTTCACCCCGTACGCGGGCAAGGTCCTCGTTTCCATGATCGACGGCAGCGCCAAGGCGATCAAGATCGCCCAGGCGTACAGCGAGGACCCAGAGGAGCAGATGTGGGGCGTGGACATCACCCCGTCGCGCCAGAAGTGGGGCTTCGGCGGCGCCAACGACTGGGCGATGAAGTACTACATGCGGCGCATTCGGAACGAGTGGCTGCACTCGCAGCTGCGCTGATCCGGAACGTCGCCAAGAAGGGAGCGGGCGGAGGGCCGCGGCCCTCCGCCCGCCCTCGTTCGTGGACCTCAGATCTCGAACAGGTCGTGCGGGAAGCGCGTGAGGAACTCGGCGCCGTCCTCTCGAACGTGGACGATCTCCTCCAGCCGGAGGTAGTACCGCCCCGGCCGCCACAGCTTCGGCTCGATCGCCAGCACCATCCCAGGAACCAACGGGTCTGGGGACGCGGGACCCAGCCACGGCCGCTCGTGCACCTCTGTACCGATGGAGTGCCCGATCGTCTGCGAGTCCCCCAGCCTCCGCCGCAAATCGTCCCCGAACCCGCGTCGATCCAGAGCGCTCTCCACGAGGGGGTACACGTCGCAGGCGCGGGTCGCTCCCGGACGGATGGATCCAAGCGCCTCGGTCATGGCCTCGCACAGGGCCTTGTAGGCCGCCCGCGTTTCCGCTGGAGCCGGCCCGAGGTGGATGCTGCGGCCCCAGTCCGAGCACCACCCGTCGACCACGAAGCCCACGTCGAAGCAGATCGCGGTGCCCTCTTGCAGCTGCCAGTCGGCCCGAACGTTGGTGATGCCGTCCGTCGGGCCGAGCGGCGGGTGCATGAAGCCGCAGAACGGCGGGAACGACACGCCTTGGGCCCCGAGGCGGCGGCCCTGGAACTCGATCTCCAGCTCCACCTCGCGCATCGTCGCGCCTGGCCGAAGGCTCCGAACGACCGTCTGCAGGCATTCGTCGGTCAGTGCCGCGGCGCGCCGAAGCCCGTCCAGCTCGTCCGGATCCTTGACCGCGCGCAGCCGATCGGCCAACTCGTCGCCGGGGAGCCATTCCGCTTCCGGCCATGCGCGGTGCGCCTCCCGTAGAGTCCGATGGGATGGGAATCCCGCCACCGCCAGCCTGCGTGCCACGGGCAGACTTGCCCTGAGCCGGTCCGCCGTCGGCGGGTCCGAACCCGCGGATGCGGATCTGAGCGCCACCAGGGGACCGTCGGCGGGAAGGAGCCAGGCCCGATCCTGTTGTTGAAGGTCGGGCGCCTCCCTCCAATCGAGTGGGGCGCCGAGCAGCCACTGCGCCAACGGGCCCGGCCCGAGCAGCAACCCGTCGAGCGACTCCTCGCGGAGCACCGCTCTCAGGGCGTCGCAGCGTGCCTCGGCGCGGCTCTCCACGGCTACTGCGGCTCACCCTCCCGCTGATCGGTGTGGCACAGGTTGCAGTCCTGCGAAATCTCGGTGCGCTTGCCGGGTGTGGCGGCTTCCATCGTGCCATGGCAGCGCCAGCAACCGTCGTGCGACCTCCAGTTGGTGTAGGTCGCCGCGTTGACCTTCATGTGGGGGAAATGCGAGGCCTTGTAGGCGTCGGCGATGGCCTTCACGGAGCGATCCAGATCCCCCGCCTTGCTGCCGGCCACGTCGGGATAGTTCTTCTTGTAGAAGTCGACGATGTTCGCAATGCGGGCCAGCACCTGGGTCTGGAGCTTCTCGGACGGCGGCTCGGTGTCCTCGCCGACGGCGTCCATCGCCTGCTTCTTGATGAACGGCAGGGTGGGGTCGATCCTCTGCTTCGTGAGGCTCTCGTCGACCAGCTGCTCGAAGGTGCGGAACTCGTGGGCGGCCCGGTTGTGGCAGTCGATGCAGTCCATCCGGCGTACCTTCGCTTTGGCGCGCAGCTGCTCCAAGGCGTCCTTCTTCTCGGTGTGGACGAACTCCTGGACGCTGCCGTCCGGGCGACGGACGCGGAGCCACGCGATCTCCTTCAGGTCCGGGGTGGCGGGCAGGTAGTCGATCTGCGAGGCCATGTGCCCGTGGATGCCGCTGCCGGCCACGCCGCCGCTGCCCACGTGCATGAGCATGGACAGCACGTGCTTGGTGTTCTTCTCGTCCACGTCGTAGGTGATCGTGGTGCGGAGGCGGCTCCCGTAGAACCGGTCCACGGTGTGGCAGTTCTCGCAGGTGTCGCGGCTCGGGCGCAGGTCGACCACGGGCGTCGGCAGCGGCCGGTTGTAGTCCCCCTTGGCGTAGTGCCACACCTGTCGGAGGCCCGAGAGCTTGGACTTCACCATCCACGGCGCCCCCGGCCCGATGTGGCAGTCGACACACGGCACGCTGGCGTGCGACGAGGACTGGTAGGCGGTGAACTCGGGGATCATCACCTTGTGGCACACCTCGCCGCAGAACGACTTGGTGTCCATGTACTCGACGCCCTTGTACGCTGCCACGGTGAGCGAGATCAGCACCAAGGCGCCGGAGGAGAGGAAGAACGTGGCCACGCGCTTCACGGATGGGTCGCTCAGATCGAGCGCGATGGGCTCCGGCTTGCCCGCCGCCTTGCGCCTGCGCTGGATCCACGCGTCGAGCGGCACCAGGAGCAGCCCGACGATCAGGAAGGGCGGCAGGATCAGGTACGTCAACACGCCCGAGTACGGGTTGGGCATCCCCGTGGCGATGTCGAGGATCGTCAGGAAGATCATCAGGGCGAGCGTGATGGTGACCAGCGCTCCTCCGAGGAAGCGCAACGGCCGCTGACGAAACCACAGGTACACGGTCCTCATGGCGCTCGGCTCCTCCGGGGCCCTTCGAGAGGTCCCCGTGTGGGACGCAGTGTGCCCCAAGAATGCCCGGGATGGTGCCCCGCGCATGCGATCTTGCGGAAGATGGCGCAAAGATCGTTCAGAGAGGTCCTCTTTCGGGGCGTACAGACCCTTAATGTTTGGCAGGGCCGCCGGTCGGCGGTCGCAAGATTTGCGGAAGGATGGTGAATCCGATGATGAAGCGAACGATGATCGGTCTCTCGTTGTCCGTCGTGGCGTGCGTCGCCATCGCCTCGCCGGCGTTCCTGGGCACGTTCATGTCCACCTACAAGGTGAAGGGCACCTCCACGATCGGAAAGGCGAAGTGCGCGGTGTGCCACACCAAGGGCAAGGAGCTGGACGCCTACGGCGAGGACCTGAAGAAGGTGCTCGGCGGGGCCAAGCGGCTCACTCCCGACATGCTCGCGAAGGTCGAGGCGCTCGACTCGGACAAGGACGGCGTGAAGAACGGCGACGAGATCAAGAAGGACACGCTGCCCGGCGATCCGAAGAGCAAGTAGACCGGTCGGGCTACGAGGCAAGCGAGGGGCGGGCCCGGCGACCGGGCCCGCCCCTGAGCTTGGGACTCCGACGCGGCCTACTTGGTGGCGGGCACCTTGTCGGCCTTGATGGCGTCGATGTTCTTCACGCCGTCCTTGTCCGAGTCCAGCTGCTCGACCGCCTTGAACGTTTCGGCCGTCGGCTTCTTCGCGCCCTTGAGGGCCTTCTCCAGATCCTTCCCGTACGCGTTGAGCTCCTTGCCCTTGGTGTGGCACACCGCGCACTTGGCCTTCTTCAGGTTCGAGCCGGGCTTCACGTTGTACTGCTTCTCGAACAGGCCGACCCATGCCGGACCGGCGAGGGCCAGCACGCCGAGCGCCGCGGCCGAGAGAGTGGTCAGCGTCTTCCTCATCGTTGCGTTCCTCCGGTGGGACCTTCGGCGGCCCCCGTCAAGGAGCTAGACGCCCGAACCCTCCGCAGAGTCACTCTCCGCACCAAGCGATCCGTTGGTCCTTGCGCAAATTCGCGCAAAAAGCCAGTTGGTGGTCTGAAGGTCCCGTCGACATGGGGCAGGATGAAGTCGTGAAGGGGTGTCGATGCGCCTCCAGGCAGGAGTGCGGGCATCCCGCGGAGAAGGGAATCGTCGAGACGAAGCCCGGCGCGCCCCGAGCGGACGCCGGCGAAAAGGAATCGGGAGGAACGCATGCGTCTAGGGACGCTGTTTTTGGGAGTCGGATTGGCGTCGCTGTTCGTGGGCGCGCTGGGGGGAGAGAAGGCGGCGCAGAAGGAGCCCGCGTTCCCCCTCAGTCTGTTCGCCAAGGCCACGGAAGAGAGCTATCTGGGCGATGACGCCTGCTCAGGCTGCCACGAGGACGTCGTGGCGAAGTTCAAGCTGTCCGCGCACGCCCCTCACTCGAACAACCCGAAGCTTCCCGTCGGCAAGCTGGGTTGCGAAGGATGCCACGGCCCCGGCCAGTTCCACGTGGACGAGGAGAACCCGCAGGTTGTGGCCTACTCGAAGATGGACGCCAAGCAGGTCGCGGCGGCATGCCTGCGCTGCCACGGCGACACGATGAAGCTGAGCCACTGGAACCGCACCGACCACGCGCAGGCCTCGGTCGCGTGCACGTCCTGCCATCAGATCCACCCGAAGGAGGCGGACGACGCGAAGCCCGCCGCGGACGTCCTGACGGCGTTCCACGCCCAGCCCACGCCGAAGAAGCTGCTGAAGGAGTCCGAGGCAAAGCTCTGCGGCTCGTGCCATCCGAAGACGGTCACGCAGTTCAAGCAGAACTCGCACCACCCGGTGCCGGAGGGACGGATGGTGTGCAGCGACTGCCACGACGTGCACCCCGCCAAGAGCGCCCGGAAGAACATCGACGCGGTAAAGGGAAAGTGCGTGACGTGCCACGCCGACAGGGCCGGCCCGTTCGTGTACGAGCACGACCCGGTTGCCGGATGGACCGGCGACGGGTGCGCCGAGTGCCACAAGCCGCACGGTTCGCAGAACCCGAAGCTGCTGACCTCGTTCTCGCGGGGCGCGTGCGCCCAGTGCCACACCGACAAGCTGTCGCGGCACTTCCCGGGCCGCTCGTGCTGGAGCTCCGGATGCCACGTCGCCGTGCACGGGTCCAACACGGATCCCAAGCTTCTGCGCAGGTAGAGAGGACGCGTCGCCAAACGGAGGGAAGGAAGACGTGAACGAATCGAGAAGAACCCTTTGGACCGCGGTGGCCCTGCTCGCGTTCGCCTGTGCGTTCGCTCAGGACGAGGGCCAGAACCAGGAGGCCGAGCCCGAAGCGAAGCCGACCGTGGTGAAGCCTAAGGCCGTGTTCGATTTCTCCTGGATCAACTGGGAGTTCAACGGCAACGTCCGCAAGTTCAGGCAGTACGCCACTCCCGCCGACGGATGGTCGATCGGCGAGCTGTCGTACCTCTGGGGGCCCGACGCTCGGAACGCCCACTTCTTCGGCGCCTTCCGCGGCGCTCCGGAGGACGACTTCTGGACGGGGGCTACGCTGCTTCTGTTCCACGGGACCACGGCGCTCGACGGATCCCTGCGGACCAACAAGTTCTTCGACCCGTTCCCGCTGCTCGTTGACGAAAGCGAGCGTGAGGTCGGCGAGGCGACGCTGGTCCAAGCGGTCGGCCCGGCGAGGCTGGCGCTGCGCTACCAGATGGACAAGCAGGACCAGTACTTCGGCGCGCCCAAGGATCCGCTCCGGCAGCGCACGCGGTTCATGGACGCGGTGGTGGGCACCGAGCTGGGTGACGGCCGCCTGGAGTTCGGCGTGAGCGAGCGGACCTACTGGGATCGCACCAACGTCCTGCCGGACACCGACATCGTGCGGTACGACGCCGTCGTCTCGCAGCAGCTGGGGCCGCGGCTGAATCTCGAGGGCGGCTTCCTGCAGCACAAGATTCGGGTGGGCGGCGGCGACGAGAACGAGGTGGAGACGTGGCTCGTCCGCGGCGACCTCGATCTCGGTGAGGCCACCGCGCTCGGCTTCGGCTTCCGCCACGAGGACCTGAGCCTGCCCACGGTGCAGAACGCGGCGGTTCGGAAGCGCATCGAGACGACCGGCAGGCTCAACCATCGCTTCGGCGGCGGGTGGTCGGCGTCGGTCGGCTATCGGCACCTGGAGTCGGAGAGAATCCGCACGGACCGGACGGAGGTCGAGGTGCCAATCCGGGACGCATGGGCCGGCCGCGTTTGGGGCCGCCTGGGCCCGAATCTGAAGCTGAGCCTGCGCGGCGCCTACGATCACCTGAGAGGGTGGCCCACCGTCGTTTCCGACGACGCCCGCGCACTGTGGTGGGACGACCGGGCCTCGCTGCAGGCGCAGCTCGACTGGTTCGTGGGCACCGGAACGGTGTACGCCACGTTCGCGCACTCGGTGAACGTGAACGACGATCGCGACGCGACGCTCCGCTCGACCGTGGTGGCTCTCGGAGGGAGCTTCGAGCTGACCGACCGGCTGAGCGTCTTCGCCGAGCACCAGCGGGAGAATCACCGGGCCCGCGCCGCCGGGGAGCCGGACTTCGACGCGTACTTCCCGGGCGGCGTGCTGAGCACTCTGGGCGTGTCCGCGGCGCTGTCGGACCAGTGGTTCTTCTCGGGCACGTACACCGAGACGGGCACCAACAACTCCAACCTGGTGTTCGAGCCCGGCGGGAACTACAAGGGCAAGTATTGGAGCCTGGCGCTCACGCACCGAAGGCCCGACGGCAACGAGCTGATGCTCGGCTGGATGCCGTGGCGCTACTGGGACAAGACGAACGCGTTCTACGACTACGACACGCAGGCCTTCGTGGTGACTGCGAAGATGAGGTTTTGACGGATGGCTGTTGAATCGACACCCAAAGAGCGGAGGAGCATGATGAGTAGGAAATGGTTCCTGTCGCTTCTCGCGGCGGTGCCTCTGGTGGCGGGGACGCTCGTTCTCCAGAGCTGCGGCGGCGAGGGCGGCGCTGTGATGAACGGTGGGGGAGACGACTCCATCACCAAGCAGTTCCTGGCGCTGCTGCCAGACGGTCAGAAGGATGCCAAGCCCGTCGGGTCGGCCAAGTGTCTCGAGTGCCACGACGGCAAGGCCACGTGGCAGGACACGAAGCACGCGTCGGTCGGCGTGGGTTGCGAGAGCTGCCACGGCCCTGGCGGCAACCACATCGCGAACCCGAGCAGCGACAACATCCTGTCGGGCCTGAACAGCGAGAGCGCGGTGGTCTGCGGCCAGTGCCACGGCCCGTCGTTCGACGAGTGGCACAAGTCCGCCCACGCGGAGATGATCGTGGACCCGGTCGAGGAGACGATCACCAACGTGACGGGCTTCGGCCGGAACTCCCGCTGCGCGGTCTGCCACAGCGGATGGTACGCCCGACACGTCAACCTGGATGACCCGGCTACCACGGACGACAAGATTCGGGAGGTTGCCGAGGAGGCCGTGCAGCACGCGCCGTACACGGCGACCTGCGTGAACTGCCACAGCCCGCACCGGGTGACGGGCAACCTGACGGCGGAGGGCAAGGAGGCGCAGCTGCGCAAGCCGGTGTTCAGCACCGACACCACCCAGATCGCCCCGGGAACGAACGCGGCGACCTTCACCAAGTTCAACCACCTGTGCGCGCAGTGCCACAACGGCCGCGGCACGAACCCCGCCGACGCGTCGCTGAACAGCGGCACCGCCCGCCCGTCGATGCACGACAGCAACCAGTTCAACATGCTGATGGGCCTCGGCGCGGTGGAGAGCGGAGGGCCGGTGGTTCGCGCCGGCGCGCACGCCACCGCCGAGGGTCAGTGCAGCAAGTGCCACATGGGTGGCGGCAGCCACACCTTCACCGTCAAGGTCGACCAAGCGTGCGCACCGTGCCACACGCCGGCCGACGCGACGTCGCGAACCGCGACCCTCAAGAACGAGATCGTCAACGGGCTGTACCAGCTCAAGACGAAGATGCAGGCGTGGGCCCAGGGCCGGTTCGGCGACAAGGACCTGTGGGACTACACCGCGCTGCTTTCTGCTCTCGGCAAGACGGCTCCGCCTCAGGCTCAGGTGCCGATCGAGGTGAAGAGGGCGCGCCACAACTACTACTTCATCGTCCGCGAAGCCTCGCTGGGCGTGCACAACCCGCACTACGCGCGGCACCTGCTGACGGTGGCCAACGACAACATGGACGCCGTGCTCGGCAGGGCGCCGGTTGGCGCGGGCGCCCGACTCGCGACGTTCCAGGAGAAGCTTGCCAGCATCCTGGACGACAAGAAGCGGGCATCCCAAGCGGACATGGCGAACGAGTGAAGGCCTGATCCGAACCGCCGCGACGGCCGCTCCCACGGGGGCGGCCGTCGGCGGTTCAAGGCCCGCACGGAATTCGGCTCCTGCGAAGCGCCGTATGGACTCTGCGAAACCTTAGGATGGACACCAACGCTCTGAACCCTCTGCCGTCGCCGCCGGAATGGTCGCTCGCCTTGGGCGGCCTCGGCTCCGCTCTGGTCGTAGCCGCCGCGTTGCTCTTCTGCCTGTCGGCCGTGGCTTGGGGCCTGGCTGCAGGCAAGACCTGGGGCCGGCGGCTTGGATCCTGGAGCTTCGGCTTGGGCTGCGCCGCGCTCTTCGCCACGTTCGGGGTGCTGGCGGTCCTGTTCGCGAACAACCGGTTCGAGTGGGAGTACGTCTGGTCGCATTCCGACTCGCTGAACACGCTGCCTTACCGGATCGCGGGCATCTGGTCGGGCCAGCAGGGCAGCTTCCTGCTGTGGGGCGTGTGCATGGCGCTGTTCGGCCTGCTCGCCGCGCCGTTCGTCGGGCCGTACAAGCGGGCCTTCCTGGCTGTCTACTCCTTGCCGCTCGCGGCCATTGCGGGCATCCTGGCGTATGAAACGCCGTTCCACCTGATCCGGGCGGGCGGCCGTGCCGTGGTGCCCACCGAGGGCATGGGCCTGTCTCCGGCCCTGCAGAACTACTGGGTGACCATCCATCCGCCGACGATCTTCCTCGGCTTCGGCGCGCTGACGGTGCCGTTCGCGCTCGCGGTGGCGGCGATGGTTCACCGAGACTTGCGATCCTGGGTGCCGATCGTGCGCCCTTGGGCGATCCTGTCGATGACCCTCGTCGGGCTGGGACTGTGCATGGGCGGGTTCTGGGCCTACGAAACGCTCGGCTGGGGAGGGTTCTGGATGTGGGACCCGGTGGAGAACGTGAGCTTCGTGCCTTGGGTGCTGGGGGCCGCGCTCGTCCACGGGCTGATGGTCCAGCGCGCGAAGGGTCGCTGGGTGCCGACCAACCTGGTTCTGGCCGCCGCACCGTTCCTCTCCTTCGTGTACGGCACGTTCCTCACCCGGTCGGGGATGCTGTCCGACGTCAGCGTGCATAGCTTCGCCGAGATGGACCGCGCGGCTTTGAAGCTGCTGGTGGGGCTCTGCGCGGCGGCGTTCGTCGGCTTCCTCGGGCTGTGGGCTTGGACGCTGCCGAGGGCGTTGGCGACGCAGCGCAGCGAGGCCGAGGAGGTCCCCGGCTGGGATCGGGAGAGCCTGTTCCGGGCCGGCACCTACCTTCTGGTGCTGTTCGCGGGCGCCACCCTGGTGGGGATGAGCCTGCCGTTCTTCATGGCGCTCGCGGGTAGGCCTGCCAAGGTCGTCGAGGAGCAGCAGTACCACCAGATTCTGTCGTTCTTCTTCGTTCCGCTGATGCTGGTGATGGCCGCCGCGCCGTTCGTGGGCTGGCGCAAGCTGGGCGGCCGGGAGCTGGGCCGTCGGCTGTACAACGCGTTCTGCCTGTCCTTCGGATTGGTCGGGCTGAGCCTCCTGGTGATGGCCGCCACGCCGTTCCGCCAGCGGATTCCCTTGGCCGGCGAGGTCGAAGCCTTGGGCGGCCTCTCGCTTCCCAAGTTGCCCTGGCTGCTCGTTCTGCTGGGCCTCTGCTGGTTCGTGATGGTCGCCAACGTGTGGCGCGTCGTGGAGCTGGGCATCGCCCGCAAGCTCAGCGCCGCGGCGTTCCTCTCGCACGTTGGGTTGGCGCTGTTGCTTGCAGGACTGATCTTCAGCCGCGGGTTCGAGCGGAAGGGCTTCACGAGCGTGCAGGAGGGGAGGCCGGGCGCGGCGCTGGGCTACACGTTCGAGTACGTCGAGCACACCTCCGACCGGCACGACCGCAACAACCGCCTGGTTCTGCGCGTGACGTCGAAGGACGACTCCTTCGTCGCCAAACCCGGCCTGTACTACGTCGTTTCGCCGCAGGATGGCCGGGAGAGCCCGATGGTGTGGCCCCACATCGAGAGGTTCCCGCTGCACGACGTGTACATCACCCCTCAGCCGGAACAGAGCGACGCCTCCGGGGTGGTCTCGCTCAAGCCGGGCGAGTCCTTCGAGGTCGGCCGTTACCGCTTCACCTTCCAGAAGATGGAGCGCAAGGGTGAGGCCGGCATGGCCGGCACGGAGTTCCTCGCGGTCGTTCGCGCCGAGTCTCCGATGGGTTCGTTCGAAGTCCGTCCCGGGATGCGGCTGGTGCAGGGGGGTGTGGAGCCGATCGAGCAGCCGGTGGGGCACGCTCTGCGGATGACCATGACCGGGATGAACGTGGCCGACGGCTCGGTGAACCTCCAGGTGCTGTTCAACACGCCGATCTATCCGATCGAGGTGTACTACAAGCCGCTCACCGTCCTGGTGTGGCTCGGCACGGGCATCCTAACCCTCGCGGGCTTCCTGGCGGCTTGGCACGGGCGGCCGCGGCGCTTGCCGGAGCCGGCGGCGACCACCTGAGGGACTGGTCGGGACGGGGCCCTGCCCCCCAGCCCGAGGGGTTCGTTCGGGAGGTGGGTGGTCGGTAGGACCGCGAACTCCCCCCTGCGGGCTGGCGGGCGGCGGGCTCCCCGCCCCATAGCTCCCTTCTCGCAAAGCGTGCGATTTCGACCACGCATTTCGGCGACGGTACAATGCCGCCTAAGCCCGGGTGGTGGAATGGCAGACACAGCGGACTTAAAATCCGCTTCCCGCAAGGGAGTGCGGGTTCGAGTCCCGCCCCGGGCACCAGGCGCCATGTCCCAAGATTGGTTGGTCACCGGATTCGGACCGTTCGGCACGTTCGACGAAAACCCCAGCCAAGCGCTGGCGGAGCGTTGCTCCAAGCCGCACGAGGTGCTGGAGGTCTCGTTCCGCGGGGTGGACGAGTTCCTGAGGAGCCTGGCCGAAAGCCCGCCTCGGCGCCTGCTGCTGATGGGGGTCGCGGGCGGCGCAACGAAGCTGCGGGTGGAGTGGGTGGCCCGCAACGCCATCGGCTCGCACCCCGACGTGCGGGGCGAGGTCTACGGACCGGGACCGATCGATCCCCGACTTCCGCCGAACCTCGCGGCGACCCTGTGGACGCACGAGCCCTACGGCCAGCCGTCCGAACTGTGGGAGCCGAGCGTGGACGCGGGGACCTACCTCTGCAACTACGCGTTCTTCCGCTCGTTGGCCAGCCTGACGACCACCCTCGTCGGTTTCCTGCACGTGCCTCCGCCCGACGCCATGCCGCTGGAACGGCAGCAAGAAGCGCTGGAGGGCATCCTCGACGGTCTAAGCCGCGCTTAGCTGTTCTTGGCCAGCTCGATCAGGAGGTCGTACGTGGCCGGCTGCAGCAGGATCGCTCGGATGAAGATCCGAATCCGCTCGCTGTCGGTGATCTCCTCGATCTTCAGGTCCGGGGCGAAGAACCGCGGGTCGAGCGACTTGGCGAGGGTCCTCAGCTGGCCCGCGTTGAGGGTGGACTTCAGGGTCTCCTCGATCAGCGAGACGTTGTCCTCCGCGGTGGCGGCCCGCACCCGGTCGAACGCGCCCAGCAACTTGGCCAGATCGGCGAGCAACTGGCGGTCGGGAACCAGCTTCTTCTTCTCGCCCTCTTCCACCGCCTTGGCGACGCGCTCTCGGAACGGCTTCAGCTGCTCGTCCTCCAGCTTGCGCACCTGCCGCTCCTTCTCGCGCGCCTTCTCCAGGGCAGAGAGGATCTTGTTCGCTTGGTCCTTGGTCAGCAGCAGCGGCAGGATGTGGTTCAGAGCGTCGAGCTTGGCGATCTGATAGTTGATGTCCTGCTTGGGGTCGGGAGGCGCCGCCGGCTGGGTCGGCTGCTGCGCCACCGACGAGAGCGCGATCGACGCGATGAGGATCGTCCAGAGTGCCTTCATGGTTTTCTTCTCTTGCGCTTGGAGACGAATTCGTTCTGACCCGACCACGCGACGACGCGCCATCGGGAACGGCCCCACGGTTTGGACGTCCGGTGACGCCCGTGCGGAACGCGGTCCGGTCTTGCCAGCGATACCATGATGGTCGCGCCGAGCACCTGCAGCTCGACGAAGAGGATGCCGAGGAGCGTGACCGCGATCCAGGGCACCGTCTCCATGCCGTCGGCGGGTTGCGGGCCGGCCAAATGGCGCAGGGCGGCGAGGCCCGCCAAGAGCAGCACGCCGCTGAGGATCAGGCAAGCGGCCCCGGCGAACACGCGGACCCCGTGCCCCCAGTGCTCCACCATCCTGGCGGTGCGCTCGGCGCGACGCCTGAGACCCACGCCGTACAGGATCCAGATCAGGAACGAGACCGCGCCCTGCAGCCAGAACACGAGCAGAGCGTACCCGCCCTCAGTCGGTAACATGGTCCGCACCGATGGTCGTCGTGTTCGGAACCGTCTGCTTGGATCGCGTGCGCCGGGTGCCCAGCCTTCCCGAGCCGGGCGGCTACGTGGAGATCCTCGAGGAGACGCTGCTGCTCGGAGGGGAAGCGGCGAACACCGCTCGGCATCTCGCGACCTGGGGCGTGCCCGTGGCGCTGGCTGGGAACAACCTCGGCTCGGGCGAAGAGGGCAAAGCGCTGTGGAACCTGGTGCGCCAGGCCGGCCTGCCCACCGAGTTCCTGCGGTCGGATGCCGGTGAGACGCCGGTGTGCGACGTGTACGTGACCCCCGACGGGGACCGCACCATGTTCGGCAAGGGCTTCTCCGCCATGGATTGGCCGGAGCTGGCCGACCGGTTCCCCCTCGTCGAGGGAGCATGGTTCACGGCCGAGCCGAACATGCCGCGGACCGCCCGGCTGGCTGTCCGCCGGGCCGTCGGGGCAGGCATGCGCGCGTACCTGATGGACTTCCTGCGCGACGACGAACCCGTGCCGCCGGACGGCTTCTGGCAGACTTCGACCGACTGGGCGGGCTGCCGGGGAGACTCGGACGCGAACCTCCGCACAGTGGAGGCCGTCTCCCGACGGTACCGGTGCCATGCGCTGCTGACCGACGGTTCGAACGGCTTCTTCTGGTCGCCGCCGGGCGGCCCGGCGAGGCCTCTGCCGTCCTACCGCTGCCCCGAGGTGGTCGACTCCACCGGAGCGGGCGACGCGTTCCGGGCCGGCGCCCTCTACGGGCTGGACCGAGGGTGGCCCGTCGGCAGGGCCCTCGCGCTGGGCGCCGCCGCGGGTTGCTTGGCCTGCACCCGGCTGGGGGCCTCCCAGTCGATCCCGAGCCTGCAGGAGCTGGAGACGCTCCAGCGGGATCAGTCGGACGTCACCGGGGCGATCCTCAGCGCTTGCGACGCTGGCTGAGAACCCAGTCGATCAGCTCGGGCTCTTGGAACGCCGGGGTCCAGGAGTCGTGCTGGGCCTCGGGATACTCCGTGTAGCGCACGCTGCCCCCGGCCGCTCGGAGAGCCTCGACCATCGTTCGGCTGGCGACGACCGGCACCACGGGATCCTTGGCTCCGTGGAACACCCAGAACGGAACGTCCTTCATCTTCGGCGCGGTGGAGGGGTCGCCCCCGCCGCAGATCGGGAACGCCGCCGCGAAGACTTTCGGTCTGCGGGCCACCAGGTCGAACGTTCCGAAGCCGCCCATGCTGAGGCCACCGATGTAAATCCGGTCCTTGTCGGTGCCCAGCTCCTTGGCGAGCAGGCCCAGCATCTGCAGCACGGCCGCCCCAGCCCGCGAGGGCCGAGCGCCAATCTTGCCCTTGCGCCAGTCGAAGCTGCCCCACCATCCGTTCGCGGGGCACTGGGGCACCACCACGGCCGCCCCTCGTTCGGCGAGTCGGAGGAAGAAGTCGCGCCCGTTCGCGAGCTGGGCCTCGTTGTCGGAGCCCCGCTCCCCGGCGCCGTGTAGGAACAGCACCAGTGGCGCTCCCCGCGTCCCCGTGGCGGGTCGAAGGAGCCGGTACGGCAGCGCCAGGCCGTTGTGGGCTTGGAACACACGATGTTCCAAGCGCGGCGCATGGAGCGAGGCCGCGAGCGCGAGGCAGGCTAGGGCAGGATGCATGCCTGCGTCTTACCCCATCCGCGCCCGCTTGGGAACGCGGGAGGAGTGGTATCTTGCGTTCGTGGAGGAGCGGATTCGAGCGAGCCTGCTAGAGGCGGCCGAGGCGTTCGCCGTGGCTGCCCGCGGCCCGGCGGCCGAGCAGGTCGCGGGCATCGCCCGCAGAGTGCTCGAGTGCTTCCGCTCCGGCGGCGTGGTGCTTTGCTGCGGCAACGGGGGAAGCATGGCGGAGGCGATGCACTTCGCCGAGGAATGCACCGGCCGCTTCCGGCTCGACCGAGACCCTCTGCCCGCCATCGCGATCGCCGACCCCACCCACTTCACCTGCGCGGCCAACGATTACGGCTTCGAGTCGATCTTCGAGCGGGCGGTCCGGGCTTGGGGCCGTCCCGGCGACGTGCTCCTGGCGCTGTCGACGTCCGGCCGTTCGGAGAACGTCGTTCGCGCCGCGCGCGCGGCGCGGGAGCGGGGGATGACGGTACTAGGGCTGCTCGGGGGAGACGGAGGGCCGCTACTGCCGCTGTGCGATGCCGCCTACCTGCCCGAAGCGTCGGGTTCGGCGCGGATCCAAGAGCTGCACCTGTGGGCGGTGCACGCGATCATCGACGCCGTGGAGCGGGAACTGTTCGAACCCGCGGGCGCCTCAGGCGGCTGAGGCGTACACCTGCACCTCGGCGGCGACCTCCATCGACAATTGGGCGATGTCCTCGGTGCGGATGCCGACGCTCTCCAGCCGATCGATGGGCAGGTCGGGCGGATTGTTCGCCGCGCCGCCGTCGTAGCCCAGCTGGTGGGCGATCGCCTCTCCCGCGACGACGCACCACGAGATGTCGATGGTTTGGGGCACGGGGTGGGCCGCCGTTGTGGCGGCTGTGACGTGGCTCGGGAAGGACCAGAGCTTCCCCACCACCAGTCCGGCCGCGCGGTGGTCGAAGCCGAGCAGCTCCGCCTCGGCGTCCAGAACCGAGCGGCTGGTGCCGGCCACCGCGGCGAGGATCGAGCGATAGCGGCCTTGCGCCATGCCGATCAGGAACGGCTGGCCGAGGTGGCGCAACAGGCCGCCCGTCATTGCCGCCGACCTCGAGACCATCACGAGCCTCTCCGCGAGGCGGGCGGAGGCGATCGAGATCGCTAGAGCCTGCGCCACAGGGGGCCTGGGCTTCACCCCCGAACCCTTGCACAGCTCCTCGGTCCACAGCTCGACGCAGGCCAGCAGGCATGTTCGCTGCACCCGCTCCGTGCCCAGCTTCTGGTTCGCGTCTTGGAAGGAGCCGTCGGACCGCAGGCCTGCGGCCTTGAGCTCTTGGGTCAGAAGCGCGCGCACGCGGGCGTTCAGCAGCGGCTCGATGCCGATGAGGCGCTCGAGCATCGCAGGCGTGGGGGGCTCCTCATGGGCGAGCGTAGCCGCGCGACAGAGCCAAGAATCGACCTTGCCCCCTTGCTTCAGCTCCCCAAGATAGGCCACCAGCGGCGCCAGCGGGTTGGCGGCCGCGTCCAAACGCGATGCGGACATCTCTCCCTCCTCATTGTCGGCAGAAGGGCGTCCGGATCACCCTGCCGAAGGTCCAGAACTTTCCGACCTTCAGGGGGTGAACGCAACCGAGGCCCCGGCCACCCACACCTCGCCCTGGTTCTCCCGAGGAGGAACCGAGTCGATCAGGAGCATGGTCTGGAGGCGACACTCCCCGTGCAGCTTGCCGTCTTGGGCGCCGCCCCAGAACCCGCCGAAGCCGGCCCGGAGCGGAATGGAAACCAGCCTCCAGCCCTTCCAATCGAGCTTCGGCCCGTCGGGCTGGTGCGTCTGGCCCGTCTCGTCGGTGAGGCGAACCCGCAGGATGTTGCCGCTGCCGTCGCCGTGCACCCACACCGAGAGGCTGTGCGCGCCTTGCGGAAGGACGATTGGGGTCGCCGGACGCAACTCGGCGAAGCGCCACCCTTGAGCAAAGCGGTATCTCAGGCGCAGCGCGCGGTCGGTCCGGAACGGCAAGCCGGAGGGCGGTTCTGCCAGATCGATCGACACGGTGGCGGGGACCTTGGCGTCTCCGTCCACGGCGACGCTCCAATCCGACGCTCTCGAGAAAGGAATCCTCTGGAAGCCGAACCGCGGCAGGGAGACGCTCTTGCCACCGAACGACACGGAGCCCTCCACGGTCGCGCCGTCGGCCAGCGTCAGCCCGGGCAGCTTGGCGGGGCGCCCGGAGAGGTCGACCTCGGCCCGCGTCCGGCCGACGCGGGCGGATACGCGCACCGGCTCCGTGGGAGTCTCCGATCCCGCGTCGAACAGCGCCCAAACGCCGCTCGGATCGGGCGAGGCGAACGCCACGCGGAACGGGTGCGCCGGGTGCCAGGCCAGGGTCTGCCAGAACGTGCCCTCGGGCAGCACGAGGCCCACGCGGATCCGGTAGGGGTCCGACCCCGGCGGTCGGAAGCCCCTGGCTCGCGAGATGGCCTGCGCGAGAGAGGCCCGATCGGGCTTGGAGGCCGCGGAGAACGCCGGCCGCTTGGCTCCCGGCGGCAGGGCCTCCACGCGCAAACGGGCCGTAGCCGGGGCGCCGGGCCAAGCCAGCAACGAAGCCAGCTCCTCGGCGCTCGCGGCCCTGGTGCCTAGCGGAAGCCGCGGCCACCGCAGCACGGCCGAGGGCAAGTCCGCCTTGCGGATGGCCGGCAGCGTGTCGGAGCCGGTCTTCGCGCTCCACTCCGCAACCAGGGCGCCGCCGCCCCTCTCGAACAGCAACACCCAGCGGTCGGGGTCGTCTTGGGCCAGCCGTTTGTTGAACCGCGCGCCGTCCAGAGCCCGTGCCGTCGCTTGGATGTTGTCGTAGGTGGGCTTCCGCCGCAGGTCGTGGTAGACGGTCCCGAAGTGGTGCTCGATCTCCTTGGGGTCGGTGCCGTCGTTCTTCCAGTCGTACCAGATGGACAGCGGGGCGCCGCCGGCGAGGTTCACGAGGTACTGCCGGGGCGCCCAGCGCGACTGCAGCTCCAGGTTCAGGCCCGAGTACAGCTCGGAGTAGCCCCACTCGCCGCTGAACATGGGGATCCTCTTTCCGGCCGGCGCGTAGCGGTCGATGAGCTCGCGCAGGCGGAACCAGTCCGGCAGCACGGTCTCCGGCTGCACGCCGCGGTAGGGATGCACGGTCACCGCGTCCCAATACCGCAGCAAGCCCTTGCGGAAGCACGCCTCGAGGAACGACCAGTCGAAGCCGCTTGTGGCCGGTCCGACGTACCACTCCTCCGGCGCCACCCGGCGGATCGTCTCGCCGACCTCCAGGGCGAGCGCGGTGTAGTGCTCCACGTTCGGCGTCGGCTGCCAGAAGAAGATGTTGGGCTCGTTCCACATCTCCCACAACACGCCCTTGCCGCGGTACCGCTTGACCGCCGCCTCGACGAACCTGCAGAACGCCGCGCGCGCCTCCGGAGTGCTGGGCGACCCCTTCTGGTACAAGTCGTTGCCGTAGTCCAGGATGAACAGCGGTCGAATCCCGTTCTTCTCCAGACTTTCGACCAGCACGTCGTAGTCCGAGAAGTCGTACACGCCGCGCTCCTTCTCGATGTGGTGCCAGAACAGGTCCATCCGCACCCAACGGAAGCCCGCCTCGCGGATCATCTCGACCTCGCCGGGCGCCGGCCGGGTGAAGTGGATGTTCACGCCCCACCCGTTGGGAACGACGTCGTCCGGCAGGGGGAACCGCGCTCGGTAGTCGGAAAGCGCCATGGCTGCGAGCAGAGCCCACATGGCCCGCATTCTACGACATCGCCGGCGCCGGTTCGGCGCACCTTCGGAACACGGCTGCGCCTGGGCGGAAAGGCGCCGCCTTCAGAACGCGGCCCCGTAGATCCAGCCCGCCAAGGTGGAGAACGCCACGACCAGGCCGACGAACGCGATCGTCTTCCTGGCACCCATGATCGTGGTCAGCACCAGCATGCTGGGCAGCGAGAGCGCCGGACCCGCGAGCAGGAGCGCAAGCGCAGGCCCCTTGCCCATGCCGCTGCCGATCAGCCCCTGCAGGATGGGAACCTCGGTGAGCGTGGCGAAGTACATGAACGCCCCCGCCACCGAAGCCAGCAGGTTGGCGCGGAACGAGTTGCCTCCGACCGCAGCCTGCACCCACTCGCTGGGGATCACCCCCTCGTGGCCCGGGCGGCCCAGCAGAAACCCGGCCACGAGCACCCCCGCGAGCAGGAGCGGCAGGATCTGCTTGGCGTAGCCCCAGCTGGTCTCCATCCAGTGGGCGGGCTCTCCCTCTCGGCCGGAGATGGCCCAGCTGAGACCCACCGCGCCCGCCGAGAAGCTCAGCAGCGGAAGACCGGGGAACGCCAGCGCCAAGGCGGCCGTGACCACCGCCGGCGCGGCCAGCCTCGACAGCGGAACGCCTAGATACCGGACGAGGCAGTACAGGAGCAGCAGCGCGAAGGCGCCCGTGACCGGCCACTTCAGTGTGTAGATCGCGTGCCACAGCCCCTCTTGGACGTCCGGCTTGCCCCAGTTGGCGAACACCAGAATGCCCACCATCGACGCGAAGTGCAACGCGGTCTGCCAGAGCGGCCGACCCTCGTCCGGTTCGGCCATGGCGCTCTGCGCCTCGAACTTGGCCCTCTCCTCCTTGTGGAACAGCAGGTGCATCGATAGTCCGATGACCACGCTGAACAGCACGGCGCCGATCGCGCGCGCCACGCCCAACTCGAAGCCCAAGATGCGCGCCGTTAGGATGATCGCGAGCACGTTGATCGCCGGGCCGGAGTAGAGAAACGCCGTGGCCGGCCCCAGACCCGCGCCCATGCGATAGATGCCCGCGAACAGCGGAAGCACCGTGCACGAGCACACCGCCAGGATCGTTCCCGAAACCGAGGCCACCGCGTAGGCCAGCGTCTTCTTCGCCCGGGCTCCGAGGTAGCGGAGCACCGACTCTTGGCGCACGAACACCCCGATCGCCCCGGCGATGAAGAACGCCGGGACGAGGCACATCAGAACGTGCTCCTGCGCGTACCACCGGGTGAGGTGCAGCGCCTCGAACACGGCGTTGTCGAACCGCGGCGTGCCCACCGGCAGGAAGAAGAAGGCCAAGAAGACCGCGACCAGCGCCGCCAGCGTCTTCCATTCGTGCTTCCAGCTCATGTCCTCAATTTACCATTTGGCAAAGTTGCCAATCTTCCCCGCAACCGAGATTGGCAACCCAGGCTCGGTCAAGCCGCCTTCCCGACAAAGTAGAGCGACGCCGCCAGGGCGAGCACCCCTAGCACCCGCCGGAAGGCGAGCGACGCCGTTTGGGCCTTGCGGCTGTCGAGGAACGCCTGCACCGCGCCGACCGAGCCGCCGGCGGCCACGACCGTAACCCCCTCGCCCAGACCGAACGCGGCCACCAGAGCCGACCCCGCCAGCCAGCCCTCCTGTCCGGCCCGGAACCCCGCGCCGAGCACCGGCGCCAGGAAAGCGAAGGTGCACGGGCCTACCGCCGATCCGAACACGAGGCCGGCCAGAAACGCCGCGCGGGCACCCCGGCCTTGGAATCGGGCGAGGTTCGGCGAGCTGAAGTTCAGGCGGAGCACATCGAGCAGGGCGAACCCGACCAAGGCGAGCACCGCGGCGATCAGCCAGTTCGTCCAAGGCCCCAGGTCCCCGGCCATGCGGCCCACGGCCGCTGTGGCGGCCCCCACCAGCGCGACGCTCGCGACGAGCCCGAGCGCGAACAGGCTCGCCACGCGGTAAGGCCGCGGCGAGCCGCCGGAGGCCTCCCGAGAAAGGAACGCCACCAGCAACGGAATGCCCGAGAGGTGGCAGGGGCTCAGCACGATGCTCGCCACCCCCCAGAGGAAAGAGGCCGCCAAGGCCAGCCCGAAGCCGCCCTCGACGGCCCTCGTCAGAGCCTCCATCAGGCCCGTCACAGACCGACCCCGAGCTCCTTGAACTTCGAGACGATCTCCTCCTTCGGCCAGAAGCCCGAGTGCCGGAAGAGTTCCTTTCCGTCCGCGTCCAGGAACACCTGCGTCGGGATGCTCTCGATGGCGAAGCGCTGGGCGACTTCGGGATGGACGCGCACGTCGTAGAACAGCACGTTCAGCTTGCCGCCGTACTCCGAGCGGAGCTCGGCGAGCACGGGCTGCATGGCTTGGCACGGGATGCAGCTCTCCGAACCGATCTCGACCAGCGTCGGAAGCTCTCCGGCCTCCTTGGAGTCCGGCCGCGCTGCTGGAGCAGCGGCGGGCTCGGGCGGCGCGGCCTCGGGGCTGCGCTTCAAGCCCACCACGACCGCCGCCGCGAGCAGGAAGACGGCGATGATCCAGGCCGAGCGGCCCATGGCCTCAGGCGCCCGCCGCCTGCAGCTTGTCGGCCACCAGGCCCGCGGCCTTGGCGATTTCGGCGTCGCCGTAGTCGAAGTTGTAGCCTTTCTCCATCGGCATCTCCGAGGTGAGCACGACCTGCACGTCGACGGGAAGTCCGGCGGCCTCGAGCGCCTTGCCGACGCACCGCACGCCGCAGCCGTCGATCGCCACGCGCACGTCCGTGGCTTTGGCGGCGTCCACGAAGGTCGAGCCGTTGGGCATCGGCAGCTGGGCCGCCACCCCCACGGCGCAGAACATCCTGCCCCGGCCCAGCTGGGTGAGCCTCTTGGCGCAATCGTTGGCGAGCTGCCCGACGTTCGAGCCGCCGGAGCAGGCGAGCAGCATCACGTTGCTGGATCCGCAGCACTGCGACATGGTTTCCTCCACGTTCTCCTCGTTCAGCGAGCCTTGGCCACCAGCTCGGCGATCTCCTTCGCCGAGGGGACCCGTCCGGTTACCAGCACCTTGCCGTCCAGGGCGAGGGCGGGGGTCTGCATGACCCCGAACTCGATGATCCTGCGGATGTCCTCGATCTTCTCCAGCTCGGCTCCCCAGCCCTCGGCCTGGTTGGCCTGTTCGGCGGCTTGGAAGAGCGACTTGCACTTGGGGCATCCGGTGCCCAGAATCTGCAGCTTCATCGTTCGGCAACCTCCAGCACCGTGCCGCGCGCCTGCAACGCCTCCGCAAGCCGCCGCGAAACCACCGCGTCCACGCATTCGACGAAGGAGTTCAGGCACGGCACGAGCAGCGTGTAGAACACCTGCTGGCCCCGCCGCTCGTCGCGCACCAGGCCGGCCGTCTTGAGCACCGAAAGGTGCTTCGACACGGTGGTGAGGTCGCTGCCGACGGCCCCGTGGATCTCGCACACGCAGCGCTCTCCGTCCCGGAGGAGGTCCAGGATCATCAACCGGGTGGGGTGGGCCATGGCCTTCAGCACCGCGGCGCGCTGGACGAAGACGGCACGGTTCATCAAAGGGATTATAGGCGAAGGTTTGGTCAAATCGCCAAGAAACGCCCGGCGATTTTCGGGTTTTCCAATCGCCAGGCTTGCGCCGAGCCGAACCCCGCTGTATAGTAAAGCAAAATGTCAAATCAGCATTAGCTGATTGGCGCAGGCAAAGGCTATGGCGGAGGGCCTCTGGGAACGCATCATGCTCCACTTCAAGGAGCGCATCGAGCGCGGCGAGCTCCGGCCGGGAGATCGGCTCCCGTCGGACGCCCGGCTGGCTGCCGAGTGGGGCGTCAGCCGGCCCACGGCGCACCGCGCGCTGGCTGAGCTGCGTCGCCTGGGGCTGGTGGTGCGCACCAAGGGCTCCGGAACCGTGGTGGCGGATCGGACGACCGTACGCACCGGCCGCGTCGCGCTGATCGTCGACCGGATGGACCCGCGCTACAACTTCCCGCACACCGACCTGCTGCGGGGGATCCAGGACGCGCTCGGCGAGGAGACCGGGCTCGTGGTCGCCCGGTCCGACGACGACCCAAGGCGCGAGGCCCGTCTGCTGGACCGCTTCTCGCTGGACGCCGACGGCATCCTCGCCTATCCGGTGGCCTCGCCGAAGAACAACGAGGCGTTCCACCGCGCCATCGAGGGAGGCACGCCGGTGGTGGCTCTCGACCGTCGGCCGGAGGGGCTCCGAACCGACCTGGTGGCGACGGACAACCTGGGGGCGACGCGCCGCGCGATGCACCTGCTGCTCGGCGAGGGCCACCGCCGCGTCGCCTTCTTCTCGTTCCACAAGCCGCACTTCTCGTCGGTGACGCAGCGCCACGCCGCGTACCGGTCCGCTCTGCTCGACGCCGGCTGCGCGGATCCCGAGCCGCTCGTTCGCTGGTTCCCCCAGGCTCTGGAGAACGAGCCGCACCTGTTGATCCAAGCGGTCCGCGACGCGCTGATCGCGCTGACCCGCCCTTCCGAGGGCGTGACGGCCGTGTTCTGCGTCGAGGACTACATCGCGCTCGCCACCCTCGAGGCGGCCGAGGGCGCCGGCCTGCGCGTGCCGGGCGACCTGCGCCTGGCTTTCTTCAACGACTGGCCCCAGCTGATGTTCCGCGAACCCTGGCGCCACCACCGTGTGGTGCAGGACGTGTACGGCATCGGGCGCCGGGCCACCGAGCAGCTCCAACGCCGCATGGGCGGCGACCGGAGCGAGCCGGTGACCATCGAGGTGCCCGCTCTTCTGCAACCCGCGACCGAGTCGGGGCCGGCCTCGGCCTTGGCGGCGGTCGCCCTGTCCCCCATCCATCGAACCAACGGAGGTTGAACCAACGTGAGAAGGAACCGAGCCTTCACCCTCATCGAGCTTCTGGTCGTCATCGCGATCATCGCCATCCTGGCGGCCATCCTGTTCCCCGTGTTCGCCCAGGCGAAGAGCGCGGCCAAGCGGTCGGCCTGCCTGAGCAACGTCAAGCAGATCGCTCTGGGCTTCATGATGTACGCGTCGGACCACGACGACACCGCGCCGTTCAACCGGGTGGTGGAGAACGGCGCCGACTGGTGGACGCCGCGCATGAAGAACTGGAAGGACCTGACCCTGCCGTACATCAAGGCGGGCGGCGGGCGATCCGGACAGGTCGGAACGGCGTTCCAGACCGCGGGCGACGGCGGGATCTTCCAGTCGCCGCTGTCCACCAACGCCTGGTCCAACGCGCCGGTTTGGTGGGGCATGCCCGGGGCCGGCGACGAGACGACGCGCTATCCGCGCTCGTACGCCGTGAACATGAGCGCGGGGAAGAACGAGCTGGGCAACTCGGCCCGCTTCTGGCCCAACGTCGGCGACGCCGGCGGCGGCGGCCAGATGACGATCTTCGAGAACCCCGCGGGCACGGTGATGCTGGTGCCGAGCAAGCTGCCGTTCCCCGACCTCGACATCTACATGGGCCTGACGTACGAGTGCACCGCTCAGGGCCAGCCTTGGGGCGGCACCGGCATCGGCTGCTCGATGACCGACGGCGGAGGCGGCGGGAACTACGCGTTCTTCGACGGACACGCCAAGCGCTACAAGATCAAGGCCACGATCGACGCCTGGGGCTTCAACAACTCCGTCGGAGCGGACGAGGTGCAGCGCATCAAGAACGCCGCGAACAGCATCCGCGAGTACAACTGACGAGCGCAGGGGGCGGCCCCGCGAGGGGCCGCCCCGAGGGAGCCGAGCATGATCCAACGAGTTTTCAGTCTGTGTGTCGTTGCGGCCCTGCTCGCCGCGGTCGGGACGCCGGCGAACGGGACGGCGACCATCGAGGCGGGCAAGATCCGCTACGTCCCGGCGAGCGGCTTCACCGGCAGCGACCGCTTCACCTACACGATCAGCAAGGACGGCAAGAGCTCGACCGGCGTCGTGAGCGTGGCGGTCGAGGCCCGGGCGAGCGAGGTCTCGCCCGCCCAGGATCGACCGTTCGACGATCGCCTCTACGGCAACCCTTTCCACGCCGACGGTCTCGCCGGCCGACGCTTCCTGACCGGCAGCCCGACCGCGAAGCGGTTCCTCGCCGAGCGGACAGGTGCGCTCGTGGCGATCGGGTGGCCGTGCCAGGTCAGAAGAGGCGACGGCGGCGACGTGGTGATCAAGG
>FWWL01002091.1_pt1 | contig 43456 bp, 39 predicted proteins | sample 2228331 | NCBI WGS metagenome assembly FWWL01 (sample SAMEA103939775, study PRJEB20133) | metagenome | reverse complement strand
CCAGTTGCGCTTTCACCTTCTCCCTCCGCAACCCTGTCCTGGCCGGTCATTTTACCATCAACGGTTTAGAGGGAGACTACCAAGGATTTCGTTTACCCGTGATGTTATCCACTCCCACAGGTTGAAGTGATCCACCGCGATCACCGCTGCCACCAAAGCGCAGCAGAAAAGGAAAGTTAGCACGCCACAGCCGATAATGATCCAGCGGTTGCGGTCAGGGGCAGGTTCTTCATAATAGTATTCCTCTACCGGTGGGGGCACGGGTTGTGCCGATGGGGATGGATAGGCCATCGGGGCCCGCGCCGGGGCTGTGGGCTGAGGCATCTCCCGCCCGGCAGCGACGGCTGTCCGCTCATATTCCGCCCCTACGGCCTCGTAGGCCAGCAGGACCGTTTCCCCCAACCCGATCAGGTCGCCAGGTGCCAGCGGCTGCAGGCCGGTGATACGCCGCCGGTTGACGAAGGTGCCATTGGTGCTACGCAGGTCCTCAATGGCATAACCGCCTGCTGAGAACACAAGGCGCGCGTGGTGACGCGAAACTTCGGGATCGTTGATCACAATGTCGTTGGTAAGATCGCGTCCCAGGGTGATGGTGTCGCGTGTCAGATCGTACTGCTGGTTCGGCTGAGGCCCACGGCGGACAGTCAGCCGGAAGCGGACGCCCGCTTGCATAGGATATGTCTCCTCACCATGAAATTGGGATAAATCGCCACAACATGCCGTTATGATAGGGGCATTTGCGTTGCGTGTCAAACCACCGCATCAGGATAGAAGCAGCACCAAGCGCCCGCAGGGCATAATAAAGGGGATGACCGGCTGGACCAACAGGCTCGCTCGCAACATGGGTGCGCGGCCTACACCGCTGTTTACGTCCACGTCATCCCCGTGTCAGGATTCTCCTGCACCCTCATTATCGTATGATTCGTCGGCGTTGTAAAGTCTCTTCTCGGCGTCGCTTCCCCTCTCCTTGATAAAAGGCACGGGGGGTAGCGACCCTTCTTCCTCTTCTTGCTCCGCAGGCTGTTCTACGAAGTCTTCCAGCATGGCCATGAGCTCCTTCGCCCGCTCTGCCCACCCTGATTGAAGGCGACCGAAGACTTCCTCAGCCTGTTGAGCATACGACCAGGCCTGATCGTACAGCCCCATCGCCAGGTACAGATCGGCCAGATTAAGCCAGAGCACAGCCTGTTCGTGGGGATCGGGTTGCTGCTCCAGCACCTCCAGAGCCTCCAGCAGAAGCGCCTCGGCCTGATCGTAGCGCCCTTGCCGCTTGTAGAGCACAGCCTGATGGCCCCTGATCACCGCCCTTCCCACCTCATCACCCAGAGCGTCCAGCAAACGGCCAGCCTGTACGTAATCAGCCTCCGCACGCGCCCATTCCCCTGCGTCATCGTGAAGAGCACCGCGTTGGGCAAGGCAACGAGCATGCAGGCCGGTATCCTTTAGCGTTGTCGCCAAAGCAGCGGCCTTCTCCAGCGCTTCAAGCGCCTGCTCGCGTTGGCCCAACTGCTTGTGGGCCAGCGAGAGATTGTAGTACGTGATAGCGGCATCTTGTTGGGCTTCAGTGGATGTCTCAAACACGCGCAGGTTGCGGCGGAAGGTCTTGATGGCATCCTGAACGCGTCCACTCAGCAAGTCCAGAGTGGCAAGGTTGTTGAGCGCTCGGGCCACGCCTAGCGGATGGCTCTCGCGCTCATAGAGATTGCGGGCGTCTTCGTAGGCCCGCTGTGCCTGCTCCCATTCCCCACGCTCACGTAGCCAGTGTCCCAGCAGCATCAGCCGTTCTGCACTGACCAGAGGACGGCCCAGTTTGGCAGCAATGGCCGCCCAGCGCCGAAAGGCGTTCAGGGCAGTGGAGGTATCGTGGGCCGCACGGGCAATGGCAACCTCAATGGTGGCCGCTTCCTCATAATCGGGGTCTAGTGTCAGAGCGGAGCTGACAGCGGCCAGCGCCAGCTCCTCTTCTCCTCTTGCCCATGCTGCGTGCGCCTGCGCCATCTGGCGGAAAGCCTCAAAACTGGCTGGGCGCAACAGGGCTTTCACGCGCTGGCGCAGTGCATCGTCAATCAGCACCCCCAAGCGCTCGGCCAATGCCAGCGTGATACGCTCCATGAACAGCGCGAAGCTACCCGCCGGAAATGAGACTTCCAGCGGCGCTGCCGGTATGTGCGGAGCGCTGATCAACAGCTGCAGGCCCAACATTCTCCCCTGGTCGTAAATGACGTAGCGCCCGTGCACCAGCGCATCCAGCTTCAGCGCGCCCCGCAGTGCTTCAATGCCCGTAGCATCAAGGGGTAAGGAATGTCCGGCAGCGGCAATCTGCCGTGCTACGGCGTTATAATCCCGCGTGGGCAACCCTGCCGCGCTGAGGTGCTCGGTCAGCAGCTTGCCGAACAGCGCTCCCAACCAGCGTGCCTCTTCGGTCTCCTCGTTGCCCACCAGCGGAGCAACGCCCACATCCCCTACCCGCTGCGCTGAGGTGTCCATGAGAGCCTGCCCTTGTTTTGCTAAACGATCTCCACCACTGAGCCATCCCGCGTCTTGGTCACCTCCAGGCGCGCCGGGAAGGCGTCCTTTAGCTCATCCAGATGGGTGATGACGAGGATAAGGTCAAACTCATCTTTGATAGAGTTGAGAGCCTGCACTAACCGCTCGCGGCCTTCTGAGTCCTGTGTGCCAAAGCCCTCATCTATGATCAGCGTCCTCAGCTGCGCCCCGGCACGCCGCGCCAGCAGCCGCGAGAGCGCCAGCCGAATGGCGAAGTTCACCCGGAAGGCTTCCCCGCCGCTGAAAGTCTCGTAGTCGCGCGTGCCCAGCTCATCGGCAATGCGGATGTCCAACGTTTCCCTTACGCCACCCGTCACTTTCTCGCGCTGCGTCTCAAAATGGACGTGCATTCGCCCGTCTGTCATACGGGCGAGGAGCTGGTTAGCCTCTTCCTCAATCTCCGGGATGGCCGCCTCAATGATCATGGCTGGGATGCCATCCTTGCCGCACGCCGCACGCAGTTCTTCGTAAACCCCCTGCTCAAAGAGAAGCCGTTCTGCTTCTTCCAGCAGCATCTTGCGGCGCTGACGTTGCTGTTCCAGCGCGTTGATCTTCTGTTGGGCAGCACCCACCAAATAATGCGCCTGCCGTTCGGCATCGCGCAAGTCCTCCAGCGTTCGCCGCGCCGCCTCCAGATCGGCCACCTGTCCCCCAAGGGCTTCTATTTCGGTGGCCAGCGTTTCCAACGCCGCACGGTCCCGCGCGATTTCCGCCTCCAGCGCGGTGCGGCGCTCTGCCAGCCGCTGGAGGGCAGATTCTACCTCCGGAATGGCCTGCAAGGCGCCCTCCAGCTCGCCCTTAAGCACTTCAATACCCTCTAGCTCAGCGATCTGGACGCGCAGCGCTTGATGGGCTTCTTCATCGTAGCCCAAGGAAGCCATCTGGGCGCGCACCTCGGCCAGCGCTGCCTGTGCTTCAGGGGCGTAGGCTTGCTTCTCCAGCATGGCCGCCAATTCTGCTAAGTGCGCCTCAATGCGTCCCAGCTCCTCCTCATCTTCCTGCGCCTGCTTGAGCTGCTCGCTCAAGCGGGCAGCGTGCTGCTGGAGCGGCTCCAGTTTGCGCAGTTCGCGCTCGGCCTCGGCCATCTGCCGCGTGAGCTGCTCTATCTCGGCATCCAGCACCTCCATGCGGCTGAGATTGGCGCGGTAAAGCTCCCCTTTCTGGCCACCATCGTGAGAGAGTCGCTCCAACAGCTCAGCGCGGTGTGTCTCGCTGAGTGCCTGCTGGCAGAGCGGGCAGGTTGGCTTGCTGGCTGTCAAAATCTGATCCTGCTGGGCCTTGATAACCTCCATCTCACGCTTCAGTGAACGGTTGGCGCCTTCTAGAGTGGCGCGTTCCTCGCGCAGGGCATTGCATTGCTCACGCCACTGCTCACTTTCGGCCTTGCGGGCCTGCAGCCGCTCAATGTCAGCTTGGGCCTCATGTAGCCGTTGCAGTTTCTCTTGCACGCCGCTCAGCCGACGGGCTAACTCCTGGTGGCGTTGTTTTAGCTGACGCTGCTCAGTTTCCAATCTGGAGCGCTCTGCTGTGATGACCTCCTGCAGTTCGCTGTGGCGACGGAGCAGCGCAGCCTGTTCAAATTGCCGCGCATTGAGTTCGCTCTCCTGCTGGCGCAGCACGCGTAGCCGTTGGTATCCCTCTTCTATCTCGGTACGTCGCGCCACAATCTCCTGATAATGCGCTAGTCGCTGCTGACGCTCCTCCCATTCGGCCTCCAAATCCTGTAGATCGTCCTCGCTGCGGCGGATACGCTGCTCGGTCTCACGATAATGGGCCAGCAAGCGCTCACGTTCGCGGTCCAGGCTCTCCAGCTCATGCATCCTTGCCTCTGCGCTGCGCAATTCTGCGGAGAGAGCCGCTAATTTCTGCTGTGCCTCGCTCAGCTCGCGCAGGTACTCCACCTCGCGCCCCAATTCCTCATCAATGCGCCCGATCTCGCCCTCCACACGGCTGCGCTCCTGCGCAAGGGCGCGCAGGTGCTCTTTGGCGCGCTCCTCGTACACCGACCAGCGATCCAGTCCCAGTATCTCACTAAGGATGGCCTTGCGCTCCGCTGGCGTCTTCTTGGTAAACTCATCCGCCCGCCCCTGCATAAGGAAGGCCGAGTTGATAAATGTCTCGTAATCCAGCCGCAGGATGGCGTTGATCTTCTCCTGCGTCTCGCGGATGCTGGGGGCGGTGATGGGCCGCCAGTCCTCGCCATCGGCCACCTCTAGATGCAGGGCAGTGGTGCCCCGCCCCTGCCGCGAACGATAGCGCATCACGCGGTAGAGGTAGCCGCCCAGCGCAAAGGTTAAGCGCACCTGCATCTCGGTTTCATCGCCGTGGATCAGGTCATCGTCGCGGCGGGTGCGGGCTTTCTGCCACAGTGCCCAGGTGATGGCGTCCAGCAGGGAGGATTTCCCTGCACCGTTTGCTCCAGCGAGGCAAGCCATGTGCAGGCCGCTCAGGTCAAGCGGCGGCGGATCGCGATAGGCCAAAAAGTTGCGGAGTTCCAGCTTAACCGGGATCATGATCGCCTTCCTTAAGGGCGCGCAGGAAGCAGAACGCCCCATTGAGGGGCGTTCTATTTTAGCAGTTTGGAGTAGCGAGGGCTAACTGAGGAACATGGGCATGCCCGCCACATGGCGGATCTTGGGCCGATAGTTCTCAATATCGTAAAGCTCGCCCACATCTACCTGCTTACGCCCTTGCATGATCATGCTGATGGGAACGTCGGTGTAAATGCCGCCTCGCAGCGCCACCATGCGGCCACTCTGGCCCTTGAGCACCATGTCCATCGCCATATGGGCAAAGTTGAAGGCCACCATCAGGTCCAGCGAGTCAGGCGCACCGGAGCGCATAAGGTAGGCCAGCTGTTGGTAGATGATCTCCTCACCCGTCACCTCTTTGATGTACTCGCCAGTGATGAGACCGATGCCGCCCAGCTTCTTGTGTCCGTAGGCATCCGCCTCGCCGCGCTGGATGATCTCACCACCCTCCATGCGCGCCCCTTCGGAGATGGTCATCATGGCGTAATTGCTGGGATTGGCCGCCTTGTCTTTGAGCAGAAAGCGCGCCAGTTTATCGGGGTCAAAGGGCACTTCGGAGATGATGGCGCGGTCCACTCCTGAGAGATAAGCCGCGATCAGCGACGTTTCCCCAGAGTTGCGGCCAAAGAGCTCAATAACCGCGATGCGCTCGTGCGAGCCAGTGCTGGTGCGCAGGTTATTGATGAAATCCACCGAACGCGTCACGGCGGTGCTGAACCCAATGCAATAGTCCGTACCGAAGACATCGTTGTCCATCGTCTTGGGGATACCCATCACTCGCACGCCTTCACGGTGCAGGCGTTCGGCGTAGCTCAGCGTGTCGTCACCGCCGATGGCGATGACAATGTCCAAGCCCAGCGTCTCAATGACCTTGAGGACGTGCGGCGTGAAGTCCTTAGCCGGTTGATCAGGCGACCAATCCTCACCGCGCAGGTGTTCCGGCACTTCCTTGGCCTTGACATTAGCAGGATTGGTGCGCGAGGTATGCAGGAACGTCCCACCAGTACGGGCAATGCGGCGCACCTGCAGCTTATCCAGCTCAATGGCGCAGGTCCTGTTATGCGGCGAATCGGGGGGAAGGTCAGGGTTGTAGTTCAGCAGCCCGGCCCAGCCCAGCCGTATACCTATAGCCTGATGCCCTTCGTCCTCTGCCCGGTCCACCAAAGCCTTGATGCAGGGATTCAGACCGGGCACATCACCACCACCTGTCAGAATGCCGATTCTCATAGCGCACTCCTTGGGTTATGAAGAGGTTAAGGTGTTGGTCTTGCAAAAAGCCCGCCGAGAGACGGGCTGGATGCGCAAAAAGGGTTTCGCGTTCCGGTTATTATTGTACCGTAAGATTTGCGTTTGAGGCGCTGGATAAGGGCCATTTTCTCCTAACGGGTCAGGATACGGGCCAGGTCAATGAACTGGGGATTGATAGGGCGCTGCTTGCCAATGATCTCGGCCAGATCGCGCAGGACGACATCTTGTCCTTCCAACCCCACCATAACGCCGCTTTTGCCTTCCAGCAGGGCCTTCACAGCGGCCACCCCAAAGCGTGAGGCCAGCAATCGGTCAAACGCAGTGGGGCGCCCTCCACGCTGCACGTGACCCAGTACGGTGGTGCGCACCTCAAAGCCGATGTCATGCTGGATGAGATACTCGGCGATCTGGGGGCACTTCAGGTTGGCCCCCTCGGAGACGATCACCATGGCGTGGGACTTGCCCTTCATGTAGGCTTCCTCAACGGCACGGCCTAGCTCTTCCAGCGTCATCTCCTGCTCAGGGATAAGCACCACCTCGGCGCCCGTGATAAGGCCCGCGACCATCGCCAGATAGCCGCAGTTACGCCCCATCACCTCCACCAGAAACACGCGCTCGTGTGAGGAGGCGGTGTCGCGCAGGCGGTCAATGGACTCCAGGATGGTGTTGAGGGCTGTATCCACGCCGATGGAAGTGGCTGTTCCAGCGATGTCGTTGTCAATACTGCCGGGGATGCCCACCACGCGCACACCCAAGCGGTGAAGCGCCAGCGCGCCCGTCAGGCTGCCATTGCCGCCGATGACCACCAGCCCATCTATCTCATGCTCGTTGAGCTGGCGGATCGCCATGCGCTGATACTTTTCCTCTTTGAACTCAGGCAGGCGAGCCGTTTGGAGGATGGTGCCGCCTTGCTGGATGATACCGCTCACATCCCGCGAGTCCATGCGTTCAAAGTCACCGTTGACCAGTCCCTTGTAGGCTTGGCGGATGCCGTATACCTCCAGCCCGTGATAGATGCCCGTGCGTACCACAGCACGGATGGCGGCGTTCATCCCCGGTGAGTCGCCCCCACTGGTCATCACAGCGATGCGTTCAAGCCTCTCGGCCATCGTGCGTCCCCTTCCGCAAGTACCTTTGGCGAGGCTTATAGAGGGATCACCTCCACGCCATTGGCCCCCACAATTGTTGCCAGCTCCCGCTGGAGCTCGTCGCAATAATGCGTTGTTGCAGGCGAAAAGTCAATCTCCACCACTTTGCGGCCCCCATGTAATACGATGGAGAAGGTATCCTCACCGTGTAGGCTGATGAGCTTGCCATGAATGCGATCCAGCCGTCGGCGGTCACGCTCGGGGTCACCCGTGCGCCAGAGATGGATGCGCAGGTGCACACGCTGCCGCTCAGCAGAGGCGGAAGGGACGGCTGCAGGGGCGGGGAGCGGTTCCGGCAGCGTAGAACTGAGGCCGTCCTCGTGTGCGGGTGGGGGCGCCTCATCAGCAGCGGCCAGCGAAGTAGAGGTTCTCACGGGCAGTGGTTCAGGGGGCGGCGAGGCATAGAGCGGAGGCTCTTTAGCCTGCCCGTTGCCGCCGGCTGCTTCTGCAGCACTCTCAAGCCAGACGGGAGGTGGGCCATAATCTCCTGCACCATTAAAGTCGGGAGGCGGCTCTTCGTAGACGTAAGGATCGCTATATCCCGCTGCAGGCCGGAATGTGGATTCGGTTGGTTCCCAAAGCTCAAAGTTAGTGGTAGCCTCGTCGCACAGCAGTTTAGGCTCACCCCGCTTAGCGTCAATCTTGCCACGCACCAGCAGGATGCGATCCGGTTGCCACAGTTCCTTGGTCTCATCCCACGTGCTGGGCCAGATCACCACCTCAATCGTGCCATACAGGTCTTCCAGCCCAGCGAAAGCCATCTGCTTGCCACCCCTGGAGATGTGAGGGCGCACGTAGCTGACCATCCCCGCCATCGTCACCTGGCGGCCATGATCGGCCTCGCTGAGCTGGTTAGTGTAGGCGGTGATCACACGGCCAACCTTATCCATCACGCTCTGCAGGGGGTTCTCTGAGATGTAAACACCGATCAGTTCGCGTTCCCACTGCAGCATCTCGCGGCGGCTGTACTCACGCTCCACCTGCGGGACGAGCAAGCTGCTGGCATCGGCCTCCACAACCACACCGGTAGCCTCCCCAAAGAGGCTCAACTGCCCAACGTCGGCGGCGCGGTGCAGGTTGCTGCTGTAACCCAGCATACGGTCTACCGACTCCAGCAGCTGGGCACGCGGCCCAAAGGCATCCAGTGCCCCCACCTTGATCAGGCACTCCAGCGCTCGCTTGCCCACCATGCGCAGGTCGGTGCGGCGGCAGAAATCAGCCAAATCTCTAAAGGGAGCAGCCTCCCGCGCCTTGAGGATCGCTTCTACAGCTCCCTCCCCCACGTTCTTGACCGCGCTGAGACCGTAGCGAATCGCCCGCCGGCCGTCAGGCTGCGGCTCAATAGTGAAGTCGTGCTGGCTACGCATGATATCGGGCGGTAGAACGTCAATGCCCATGCGGCGGCAGTCCTCAATATAGCTGCCCACCTTATCGGTATTGTCGCGCTCAATGGTGAGCAGAGCAGTCATATACTCGTGCGGATAGTGCGCCTTGAGGAAAGCCGTCTGCATGGTCAGCACGGCGTAATCAGCAGCATGGGACTTGTTGAAACCGTAGCGGGCGAAGAACTCAATATCGTCAAAAATCTTAGCGGCCACCTCAGCGGGAATGCCGTAAGCAGGGCCGTTCTTCTCAAAGATGGCACGGTGCTTCTTGAGGTCCTTCTCCTTCTTCTTGGCGACAGCACGGCGCATCAGGTCAGCGTCCCCGAGGCTGTAGCCGAACAGCTCGGAGGCGATCTGCATGATCTGTTCCTGATAGACGATAATGCCGTACGTCTCGCCCAGGATCGGTTCTAACTTAGGATGGTGATAAGTGACCTCTTCCTCACCGTGCATACGGCGGATAAAAGCCGGGATGTAGTCAATAGGACCCGGGCGGAAGAGCGAGATGGCCGCCACAATGTGCTCAAAACGCGAGGGGCGCATCTCCATCAACATGCGCGTCATGCCCTGCCCCTCAACCTGAAAGACGCCACTTGTCTCGCCCCGCCACAACAGTTTAAAGGCCTCATCCAGCAGGCGGTTGTGCTCTTCATTCCCCTCAATGTGGCGGTAGGGGATGTTGTCCAAGTTGTAGCGGATGCCGTGGTAATGCTCAATCAGCTCGCACGCCTTACGCATGATGGTAAGTGTGCGCAGGCCCAGAAAGTCCACCTTCAACAGGCCAATGGAGTCCACAACGGACATCGGCCACTGCGAGACAACGCTTAAGCCGGCCTCGCCACCATTTTCGTCTTTGGTAGGGCGATGCAGGGGCACGTATTCCACGAGCGGCTTATCGGAGATGATCACGCCGGCAGCGTGGGTACTGGCATGGCGCGAGATGCCCTCCAGACGCATGGCTGTGTCAATGAGGCGTCGGATGTAAGGGCGCGACGAGTCCTCATAGGCAGCCTTCAGCTCAGGGACTTCCTCCAGGGCCTGCTTCAGCGTCACCGGCTTGCCGGGGATGCTGGGAATGAGGCGGGCGATCTGATCCACCTCGGAGAGGGGAATGTCCAGAGTACGGCCCACGTCGCGGATGGCGGCACGCGCCCCCAGCGTCCCAAAGGTGATGATCTGCGCTACCCGATCTTCGCCATACCGCTGTACACAGTACTCAATCATTTCAGCGCGGCGATCATCAGGAAAGTCCAAATCTATGTCGGGCATGTTCACGCGGCCCGGGTTGAGGAAGCGCTCAAAGAGCAGACCGTTGGCCAGCGGGTCAATGTTGGTGATGCCCAGTACGTAGGCCACCAGCGACCCAGCACCCGATCCGCGCACGTTCCACCAGATATCATGTTGGCGGGCAAACTCGCACAGATCCCACACGATGAGGAAGTAGGCATCAAAGCCCATCTCATGGATCAGCCGCAGCTCATGCTCCAGCCGCTCGCGCACCTCGGCGCTCTCCGCACGCTCGCCAAAGCGCCAGCGCAGGCCCTCTAGGCACAACTCGCGCAGGTAGCTCTGGGCATCGTATCCTTCCGGCACGGGGAACTGCGGGAGTTTGTAGGCCGTATCCTCAAGGCTCACGTCGCACATCTCAGCGACCTTCACCGTGTTGAGGATCGCCTGCGGCACCTCGGCGAAGATCGCCATCATCTCCTCCGGCGAGCGGAGGTAGTAGCTATCATCGCTGAACTTGAGGCGTCTCGTCTCGGAGACAAGGTTCCCCGTGCCAATGCAGAGCAGGACATCGTGAGCGTCGTAGTCCTCGCGGCGCACGTAGTGCACATCGTTGGTGGCCAGCAGGGGGATGTTGGCGTAGGGGGCCAGCTCCAGCAAAGCCTGATTGAGGCTGCGCAGCTCCGGGATGTCATGTTCCTGCAGCTCTATGTAGAAGCGATCCGGCCCGAAGATGTCCCAATACCATCCCAGCCATTTGCGGGCTTCTTCGTGACGCCCTTCCAGAATCATCTGCGGGATTTCTGCCGCCAAACAGCCAGTGGTGCAGATCAGTCCTTCAGCGTGGGCAGCGAGGAAGTCCTTGTCCACACGCGGCCTGTAATAGAAACCCTCCAGTTGAGAGGCGCTGGCGATCTTGAGCAGGTTGCGGTAACCAGTCTGGTTCTGGGCAATAAGTAGCAGGTGCCAAGCGTCTTTATCCAGCTCGGGGTCGCGGTCACTCATGCGGCGTGGCGAGAGATAGGCCTCCATGCCAATGATAGGCTTGATGCCCTGCTCTTTGCAGGCACGGTAAAACTCCACCACGCCGTACATAGCGCCGTGATCGGTGATGGCGAGTGCATCCATGCCTAACTCGGCGGTGTATCTCACCAAATCCCGAACGCGGCTCATGCCGTCCAGCAGGGAGTATTCCGTATGCACGTGCAGGTGAACAAACGATCCCATCTGCGCCTTCTCCACCCACTCAGCCTCGGGATCTCCCATCCGTTGGTTGTGGTAGCCTCTCATCCGCTGGGGGTCAGGGATGAGTATACCATCGTTTCACCTTCGGCACGGGGCTGTAAGCCCGCTATGCGAACTTTTTAAGGTTTGACCCATCCTATGCATTCATCCACGCTGGCAAAGCCTCCGGACGTGGGGCATACTGAGAAGCGCGGGGATGATCACAGCTTTGGGGGGAGATGATGCCCGAACTGCCTGAAGTGGAGACCATTGTGCGCGGCCTGCGCGCTGACCTGACAGGCCGTCTCATTGTGGGGGCGCTGGTCTTCTGGCCGCGCACAGTTGAACCCCTCCCTCCCGATGCTTTCGCTGCCCGCTTGAGTGGTCAGCGCATTGAGGCGCTGGATCGGCGCGGCAAGTACGCCATCCTCAGGCTGAGCCGCGATCATCTCCTCATCCACCTGCGCATGACGGGGCGACTGTACATCACCACGCCCAACAGCACCCATGAGGCCGATCGCTGGCTGCGAGTAGCGCTCTCGCTTGATGATGGACGCGAACTGCACTTCTCCGATGCGCGCAAGTTCGGCCGCCTGTACCTGACGGATCGGCCTGAGCAAGTGCTTGGCGCGCTTGGGCCGGAGCCGCTTGCCGCGTCCTTCACGCTCAATCTCTTCCGCCGCCTGATAGCCGGGCGGCGCGGTGCGCTTAAACCGTTGCTGGTCAACCAATCCTTTGTGGCCGGCATCGGCAACATCTACGCCGATGAAGCGTTGTGGCTGGCGCAGCTTCACCCCCGGCGCGCGGTGGATACCCTCACACCTGAGGAGATAGAGCGCCTCTACCACGCCATCCGCACCGCCCTACACGAAGGCATTGACCATGAAGGCGCCAGCGTCAACTGGTACCGTAAGCCTGACGGCAGCACCGGAGAACAGCAGGATCACTTTAGAGCCTACGGCCAGCGAGGGAAGCCCTGTCCCCGCTGCACCACGCCCATAGAGCGCACGACGCTGGGCCAGCGCGGCACGTACTTCTGCCCACACTGCCAGCGGTAAGGAGGTCCTTATGCCCGAACAAACGCTTGGCGCCCTTTTGCCTGTCCTTGCCCTTGTGGTAACGCTGTTGTTGGTGGCCGGATTGTGGTATTGGTGGTCGCAGAGGCAGGAAGAGAAAACGCCGCTTCCCCCTTTCCCACCCGAGAGGCCAACGGCCGACGATGAGGGCTTCATCCGTGAGGTGCTGCGCGTCCTGCGCGATGCCGACGGCACGTTGATGGTTGAGTTTGAAGGGCGGCGCTACCGTGCGCTGACGGAGATGCGTGATGTGGCTATAGGGCGGCGTTTTATCGCCGAGGTAGCGGCGCTGGCCCGCTTTGCTCATTTGACCGATCTGAAAGTCCCCCCTATGCCTGCTCCATCGGCTGCCGAAAGCGTCCCCCTGCAGGGCGGTCCCGAACAGCTGCCTATGCGCGCCGAACGCCCTGCCGAGAAGTCCCCTCCTGCCTCCCCAACCATTGCCGATCAGATTGAGGAGTTGCTCCAAAAACGGCTGCAGGCCGAGCCTTCCCTGGCCGGACGCTCTATCCACGTACTGGCTGCGCCTGACGGCAGCGCCATGATAGAAGTGGATGGCCGCTTCTACGCCGGCGTGGATGAGGTGCCTGATGCGGCCATCCGCGCCTTTATCCGTCACGTCATTCAGGAATGGGAAGCCCAACAAAGCAGGCCGAATTGGTGATAAAGGGCGCAATTTGTCGCATTTCTTGGTAAACTTTCTGTGCCGGGGCTTTTACAGAGCAGCCCATCATCACCTTTGAAGAGAGAGGATAATCTTTCCATGCCTGAGCGGGACATTTACGACATCATCATTTTGGGGGCAGGGCCAACCGGGCTGTTCGCCTCCTTCTATGCGGGTATGCGCGAGATGCGCACCAAGATCATTGAGGCACTGCCGGAGCCAGGCGGGCAGCTGGCGGTGTTGTACCCAGAGAAATACATCTACGACGTGGCCGGGCACCCGCGCATCCTCGCCAGAGATCTGGTGCGCAATCTGGTGGAGCAAGCCGAAACGTGGCATCCCACCTTCTGCTACGAAGAACAAGCGCAGGACCTCAAGCGGGGCGATGATGGCATCCTGACACTGGTAACAAACAAGCAAACTCACTACGCTCGCGCTGTGATCATCTGCGCGGGCATCGGCGCTTTCCGGCCCAACAAATTGGACAACGAGAGCATCGCACGCTTTGAGGGGCGCGGCGTGTACTACTTCGTGCAGGATAAACGCCCCTTCTACCGCAAGAAGCTATTGGTGGTCGGTGGCGGTGACTCGGCAGTGGACTGGGCGTTGAACCTAAAGGACTACGCCTCTAAAGTGACGCTCATCCACCGCCGTGAGGGCTTCCGTGCCCATCCCAGCAGCGTGACCGAGCTGATGAACTCCTCGGTGGACGTCAGACTGTGGCACGAGATCAAAGAGGTGCACGGCAACGAACATGTTACCGGCGTGACCATCTTTGACAACCGCACGGGGGAAGAAACGGCGCTGGAAGTGGATGCCGTGCTCATGAACCTGGGCTTCAAAGCTGACCTTGGCCCCATCAAGGATTGGGGGCTGGAGCTAGATCGACGTTATATCGTCGTCAACGCCCGGCAGGAGACGAACATCCCCGGTGTGTATGCTGCAGGGGACATCGCTTGCCAGCCCGGTGTGGAGCCGCTCAACTTGATCGTGACCGGCTTTGGGCAGGCAGCGGTTGCCGTGAACCATGCCTATAGCTACATCACCGGTGGCAAGGTCTTCCCCGGCCACTCTTCGGAGATGCGGCTCTAGGCGACGGGGCGGGAAGGAGCTGCTTCAGAGCGACAGATTGGCCACTGCGAGGGGCACCATCTGGTAGCCGAAAACCTCGGCAAACGCCGCGCTGAAGCAGCTCATCACCTCCTGCATGGAAGGAGTAGCATCGCCCAACAGTTGGCGCAGCGAGGTCACAGGCCGATCGGCGATGCCGCAGGGGATGATCCCCCTGAAGTACTCCAGATCAGGGTCCACATTCAGCGCCACGCCGTGCATGCTGACCCCTTGGGCGCTGACGCGCACGCCAATGGCAGCGATCTTGGCTATGCCACCTGGCGTGTCAACCCATACGCCAGTGTAACCTTCCTCGCGCCGCCCCAGCACATCCCAAGCGGCAAGGGTGCGGATCAGCACCTCCTCAAGGCGGCGCAGATAGCCTACATAGTCAGCAGTTGGCAGGTGCCCTTGAGGATCGGCTCGCCCCAAGTAGAGGATCGGGTAGGCCACCAGTTGGCCAGGGCCGTGATAAGTGATGTCCCCCCCTCGGTCAACCTCCACAACGGTCACACCGCGGCGGGCGCGCTCCTCGGCACTCATCAGGAGATGCTCCGCATGCCCAGAGCGACCCAACGTATAAGTGTGAGGGTGCTCTAAGAGGAGCAAAGTGTCGTCAATGGACGCGGCAGCACGGGCAGTAGCCAGCCGCCGCTGCAAGTCCCAAGCAGCGTGATAGTCTATCAACCCCAGCTGGATGAGATTGCAGCGTTTGCGCGTTTGGTCGGCCATTGCCTTTGTCTCGCTTAAGGCCTCGGTGCAGCGCCGAGCGGGGCTAAACCGGTGATCAGCCACTTCCCGTCCGCTTCGCGAGGCGGTTGGAACGATGCCACAAGGGTAGTTTGTACATCGCGGAACACGATCCTCTCGGCGGCACTCTCCACCACCTGATAGCGCCGTTCGGCGAGGTGCAGGCCGAAGTCACGGGCGGCCGCCAGCACGGCTTCATCGCTGACCAGCTGAGCAGCTCCCCCTTCATCGCCTGCCTGTATGCGTTCCACGAACTCCACCAGCGTAGCATAAGGGGAGGGCTCGGTCACCTCCCACAGCCAGGCCTGGCGGCTGCTGTAGGCCTGTGGAGGGGGTGAGAGCACATAGCCATCGCCCTTACGCTGCCACACCAGCCGAAATGAGCGGCGCGGCTCACCTGCTTGCTCATAAAAGGCTTCGGTGGTGCGCGCCGCTTCGCCCACCACGATCAACTGTGTGCGGTCAGGAGCAGCGTAGAGCATTCCTCCTACAGCGTTAAACCACCAATCGGGAACCTCATCGCTGAACCACGCCGTCCGCCATACGCCATCTGCTTCCCGCCTTAAGAGGGCATAATGGGGGCGCCGCAAGCCATCTGCGCCTAGCGTGGTGAAGGAAACCCCTGCTTCGTCATCCCCCCAAGAGACCTCCAACGTGTCCAGCCCTGCAATCCAGCGACTGATCTCGCAGGGCGGCGTGCCTATCGGTGCGCTGAGATCGTAGAGATACAACCCCAAGCCGGCGGGCAAGGCTATCACGACCATTTCACCAGCGCGCCGTATACGAGCCACCTGAACCAAGGCCGGCTGATCGGCTGAGAACACCGTTTGAGTGAGCCACGCGGCTGCCTCCTCATCTGACAGGGTGCGCACTGCAGCATCGCGCAGAAAGCTCTCGGTGGCGCTGAGGATGTTGGTCAGCCGTGTCGTGGGGTCGGCTGTACCGAACGCTTCCCGCAACTGCTGCTCAGGGGAAGGAGGCAACGGCGTGTTGACCTCCGGCGGAGGTGGCGCGGTGACGGGCACACATCCCGCCAGCCACAGGGTGGCGGCCAGAAGTAGCGCAATGACACAACACAGGGAACGCCGGAGGAGATGCATCACGGCGTCACCGGCCTGCCCGCATGACCTATAACTTGGGAGGTTGAAAGGTGGATTGATAGAGCTGAATGGCGTGCTGAATCCTCTCTTTGGCGACTTTGGCATCCACCCAACCTATGGGCTCTACGCGCGCACCCTCCAAGTCCTTGTATACGGAGAAGAAGTGCGCCACCTCGCTCAGAAAGTGCTGCGGGATGTCAGGAAGGTCGTGATAGTCGCGATAGAGAGGGTCTTTGTCCGGCACGGCCAGTACCTTGTCATCGGGCAGACCACGGTCAAGCATCTGGAACATCCCGATGGGCCGCACCTCAATAATGCAGCCGGGGAAGGTCGGCTCATTGATCATGACAAGGATATCCAGTGGGTCGCCGTCTTCGTAGAACGTATGTGGGATAAGGCCGTAGTCGCCGGGGTAGTACAGCGAGGAATACAGTACCCGGTCCAGCTTGATAACGCCGGCCTGCTTGTGATACTCGTATTTGTTGCGGCTCCCTTTGGGAATCTCCACTATGGTGTAGATGACATCCGGGGCGTCCGGCCCCGGGGGAAGTTCATGCCACAGGTTCATCAGCTTTACACGCTCCGCCGTCCACTTGGAAGTACACCTTGTCTGGCGCTCTGCAAGCTGTTGCGCCGTTGCACGGTATGCACCGAGTCGATCTGGACGCCCAATAGCATCTCCAGCTGGGCGATCTGTTCCTCATCAAAGACCACATCATCACAAACGTCGCATACCCAGATGGCCGTGTTGGGCATTACCACAAGCTTGCCATCCAACCAGTGGATATAGGTTGTTTGTCGCTCGCGACGTGTGCCGATATGGCAAACGTCACACTGTGTTTCCGGATTCACCATGATCCCCTTCTTGTCACACCTCGCCCCTCTCAGCGTTGGGGCTTAAGGCGTGTTGTAGGAATAGTGGGGGATAACCCCCCAGTATCTCGGTGGCCAATAAGACAGCCAGGCCTTGCCCACAATGTACTTCCGCTCCAACATGCCCCAGCTACGCGAATCGCTGGAGCTGTCGCGATTGTCCCCCAGCACAAAGTAGCTCCCCTCGGGGACAACCCACATCCCGCTGCGGTGCCGATAGGCTCCGCCTGAGCGGTGTTCAAGGTATGGCTCTTCCAACGGTTGCCCGTTGATGTAAACCTGGCCGTTTTGATCAATGGTCACGGTTTCCCCGGGCAAACCGATCACACGCTTGACATAATCGTCGCTTGGATTGCCCGGATAGTCAAATACCACGATGTCCCCCCGATGCACGGAGCCAAACTTAAAGCCGCCGATCTCCAGATAAGCCAGTCGGTTGACGATGAGATACTGGCCAGTATGCAGGTTCGGCTCCATGCTCTGGCCCTCCACCACATAACGGGCAGTGGTGACGTTGACAAGGCCCCAGATGATGGCAGCCAGCAGGATAGTCTCAGCAGCCTCACGTAGAAAAGCCCTGATCTGCTTGCCCCATCCGGCTACCTCATCGGTGGAGGGCAGACCCTCCGCTGCGACAGGGATGATCGGTTTCCCTTCTGGCGGCATGTCCTCCTGTTCCTGAGGAGACTCTGGGGTGACGGCCAACTGATCTGAATAGTTCACGTCGCTATGCCTCATTGCCAGTCTCGTCTGGATTATAGTCCTCCCGCTGGGGGGATGCCACATCCAGAGGTAGCCGGATACTCACCGTTGTTCCCTGGTCGGGGGCCGAACGGATCTGCAAGTGCGCGCCGATGAGGGCAGCACGTTCGTACATCCCCATGATGCCAAAGTGCCCCTTCGCTGAGAGGTCCGTCACGCGGCGCGGTGCTGCAAACCCATGTCCGTCGTCCTTTACAGAGATGGTTACTGCCTCATCCTCAAAGCACACCTCCAGTTCAATGTGACTGGCGGCGCTATGGCGCAGAGCGTTATGGAGCGCTTCCTGCGCCACACGGTAAAGCGCCAATTCCTGTTCCGGCGTCAGACGCTGCAGTGCACCGCTAAGCGTAAAGCGCACGGTAGTCCCTCCCTGTTGGTTCATCTCGCGGGCCAGTGTCTCCAGGGCCGGAGCCAGCCCCAGCTCCTCCAGATAAGGGGGACGCATGGCGCGGATGATGTGCCGCAAGTCGCTGTGAGCCTGAGAGATCATGGTGCGTAGCTCACCCAGTAGTTGTGCCGCTTTGGGGTCGGTAGATAGATAACGCCTCAGTGCCTGGGCACGGTGATCAATGGCCACCAAAGATTGTGCTGTTTGATCGTGCAGTTCATGCGCCAGGCGGGCGCGTTCCTCCTCCTGCGCACGGGTGACCGCCCTAATGTAGCTGCGCATTCCCTCCTGTGTGGCGCGTATGCGCTCAGCTAGATGGCGTAAGGTGGCTTGCAGCTGACGGATCTCCCTAATGCCGCCCACCGGCTGTTCAATGCTGCCGAAATCCCCCCAAGTCAGCTCTGTAGCATGGTTTTCCAAGCGCTGCAGGGGCTGCACAATGTATCGGACGCCAAACCACACCGCCCCTGCAGCGATCAACAAGGCGGGCACCAGGACCAGCGGGGCAGCCAATGAGTAGCGCGTCAGCAGCCCCAACGATGCACGCCAACGCTCCTCCTGCACCAATATCCATCCCGTGGAGGGGACTACCGCATAAGCCACCACAACCTCCTCTCCGCTGGCATCGGCAGCATAGGCGACACCCGTGCCATTGCCTGAAGCAGCAGGCGGCAGAGCCCCTTCCGTCAGCGCCGAGCCGCTGTGGTAGAGCAGGCGGCCATCAGGGGCCTTGAGGTACACCGCTGTTGTAGAATCGGGATGCAAACCGCCCAGCAAGGTCGGCAGTCCCAATGCCTCTGACGAGGTGACCCCCACCACTGATCCCTCACCATCAGGGAGCAGCGGCACTGAAACCGCCACCCTCAAAGCAGTCTCATCCGGCTGGGTGAGCAGCGCGACGCCGCCATAGAGCGCCTCTTCCGGCAGGATATGGTGGAAGTCCTCCCTTGTGGCTGCCAGCAATTGCCCATCGGCGTCATAGAAGGCTACCCCCTTATCAAAGAGCAGCGGCAGCCAATCGCCTGCCGCCTGCACAATAGCCTCCGGCGGCTCACCACTTTGTGCCCGCTTGGCTAAGTGGGTCAGTATATCCTGCCGCAGTGCCAGCTGCTTAGAAAGGCTGGCGGCGGCTCCCTGCACAGCGTGCAGGTTGTGATCGGCCACCATATCGCGCATGGCTGACTGGTGCAAGGCCACGCCGCCAAAGGCGACTGCCAACACCAAGATCAGCAGCGGCAGCACCAACAGAGCGAGGATTTGCAGGGGCAGCCCGCCGAAAGAGCGTTTCATGGTTGCTCCGGCAGGGTAAGGAGGTTTAGTTGCGCCGCCCGCACAACGGCCTCGGTGCGGTTAGCTACCTGAAGCTTCTCAAAGATGCGGCGCAGATGGCCCTGTACGGTGCGATCGCTGATGCCCAGCCGAACACCAATGGCTTTGTTGGTCAATCCACGCGCGGCTTCACGCAGCACCTCTATCTCGCGCTCGGTCAATGGCTCGTAGGTTGCCCGCGGTTGTCCTGATTCGGCAATGGCGCGCATGACCTTCCCCACCAATGCTGGGTCCAGTACGGATTTCCCCTCATAGACCGCATGTACGGCTTCAATGATCTCCCCCATCTCGGCGGTCTTGAGTACGTAGCCGTTGACGCCGGCTTCTAAAGCAGCCATCACAAAGGGATCGTCATCATAAGAAGTCAGGATCAGCAGGCCTATGGGCAGATTCTGCTGCCGCACCAGACGAGCGATCTCTATCCCGCTGCGGCGGGGCATCCGAACGTCCAAGATGGCCACGTCGGGCTGCTGCTCAAGGATCAGCTGCAGGGCCTGCTCACCATCCTCGGCCTCAGCTACGACCTCAATGCCAACCTCCAGCAAGAACTCACGGATACCGCGCCGTACCACTTGATGATCATCAGCCAGCAGGACACGGATGGGTTGCTCAGCCATGACTTCCCTCCCGCACTCTCTGGATGCCCCGATCTTACCGCAGTTTAGTTCTTCATGCGGGACGAGGAGCCGAAAGGTCAAATGGCCTATTTGCCGCACGCCGAATGGCGCTTGCATGTTACAACTTGTATGCTGACAATTTGTATATCTGTTATAGTATTTATGAACGTCAAAGACACATGAGGGGGAACCCATGCGAAGAAGAATGCCAATGGCCTTGTTGCTGGCGCTCTCCATTGCCACAGTGTTGAGCGCCTGCGGCCCCAAGCCGCCGCAAGAAGTGCAGATCACCCTGACGGAGTTTGCCATAGAGAGTACGGTGACAACGTTTAAGGTGGGGCAACCTTACCGCTTCGTAATCACCAACGCGGGGACGGTTGAACACGAGTTTATGATCTCGCCACCACTCACCGAAGGCGAGAGCATGGAGGAGATGGACGAAATGGCGCTGGCCACTGTAGAAGAAGAAGACCTGCCGCCAGGCAAGACCGTCACCCTGGATTTCACCTTTGAGGAACCCGCATCTGCTGGCGAGTTAGAGCTCGCCTGCCACGTCTCTGGCCACTATGAGGCCGGCATGAAACTGCCTATTGTGGTGGAACGTTAGCGGCATGGAGTGGGGGCATGGCATAAGGGCAAGACGGCATGCCCCTACTTTCTGGGGGGCAGAAACACACGATCCATGTTGGGGTAGAGCAGCCATCCCACTGCCACACCGAAGGCCATGCCGCTCAGCAAGCGCATCAGCGAGTTAAACGATCCTAAGCCGTCACCCGCGTAAAACGTGGGCGGGAGTGCCTGGTTGGTCAGCACAGCCAACCAGGCATTCGTCTCGCGGAAGCCCTGCCCGAACCCCGCCAGATCGCTGAGCCAGTGCGTGCCGCCGTCTATCAGCATAGGCAGCAACAGAGCGAAAGCCCCCCATAACGGGAGCGGCTTGATCTGCACCCGCCGCCGCAGGAAAGCATAGGTCAATGCCACAAGCAATAGTGCGGCGTACATGTACACCATGCGGTCTGACCACGCCACTTTCCAGCCCATCGTTTCGTTGCCAATGAAGCGCCTCAACGCTAGCAACTGCTCAGCAGTGGACAGCCCTGCCAGGCGGATGGGCAGCTGCTCAAGGCTGTACATCTGAAAGCCCTGCGGCCCAAAGAGGAAGAAGGAGCGCTGGGCCATCTGATGGCACAACCCGCTGTAGATCCAGTAGATGATCTGTCCAACGCCCTCCCATCCGATCTTCATGAAGAAGGGCGCTAAAAAGGGTAGCCCATTGAGGGTGGTGAGAAAGCCGATCAGGAGGATCAGCCAGTCCGGCCAAGCGATGATCCTCCGCATGACCGTCGTCTCCTCCGCTGTGAGTGCATCTGTGTGAGCCGTTCCGGATGTCATTGCTTTCCCCCTCACATCAATACTCCGGGCGTTCCTGGAAGGCCAGCACCCAGAGGTAATCTACCAACGCACGAGTCTCCTCCTCGGTGAATAGGGTGCCAAAATTGGGCATGCCTGTTCCCATGCCACCACGCCGAATCTTAGCATAGAGCACATCGCCGCGCCGTTCCAGCATATGGGCCAGGTCGGTGAAGGCTACGGGCGGTTCGGTGGTGGTATCAGCTGCTGGGCCGTCACCCCCGCCATATTGGCCGTGACAGGCCGCACAGTTCTTGTTGTAGAGCACCTCGGCAGCGGCCAGCGTTTCTGCCCGCGTTCCTTGCATCCACAGATAAGCGATCACATCGCCCAAATCAGCCTCAGATACTTGAGGATTCGCCTCAACTAAACGCGCCAGCCCTTGCGCCGGAGCATGAGAGAAGCGCCACGTCGGATCGCCCAGATCGGGGGGAATAACCAGTTTGGCAGCAAGAAACTCGCCCTCGCTGGCGGAAAGTTGCAGATCGTCAGAGTGGGCTTCGCCCTCGCTCTCCCCATGCGCGGCGTCAATATCCACCCCCTCGGCGATCAACGCTTCAATCACCGGGTCAGGATGTGCGGTAGGCAACGCGTCGGGATGCGTCGGGTCGCGCACTTCTATCACACCGCGCATGCGCCAGTGATTGTCGCTACACCACGTGTTGCAGTAGAGGGTGTAAGTGCCAGCCTGCGGAAATATGACCGTCACTTCGGCCACGTGGCCAGGGTCCAGGTGCCCCAGATCAATGCCCAGCCCTGGCCCGATGGCGATGCCATGTGTCACATCCACACTGTAGAAGCGTAGCGTGACGACCTCGCCGGCCATAACGCGGATGCTGTCAGGCTGAAAGCCACCGTTCTCCGGTGTGGCAGCGCGGATATCTATCACTCGGGGGCCAGCTGCTAAGGGGCGCAGAACGTACTGATAACCCAGTACAAAAGCGGGCAGGCCGAGGACGATTAACCCTATGACAATGAGGGCTAACTTATCGCTGCGTTGCATGTCTCCCTTCAACCTAGATACAAACGCAGAAAGCCGAGCGTCACAGCCAGCAAGAAGACAGCGATAGGCAAGGTAGCACGCCACGCACGGTGGGGATTACCTGTGTGCTGGCAAGCAGTATGATAGGCCACCGATGCGGCAAAGAGCAGTCCTCCCAGCAGGATGACCGCTTGCAAGATAGGGACAAAAGTGGGTACAAGTGGCACCCAAGGGACATCTGCCGTGCCCAGAAGGTCCCATCCCCAGCCGAAGGGATCGGAGAGCACCACCAGCACGTAGCTGCCATTGCTCAACACAAAGCCCAGGCTAAAGGCGATCCACGCCGCCAAACCTAACGGGATCAAGGCATAGGCGTAATCTACAAAGATGCGCCGCAACGAGATCGCTTGGCCGCTCAACTTGCTGGTCGCAGCCACCGTCAACCCGAACAGCGCGGGCAAGAGGATCAGGTTGAAGGCCGCAAAACCCAGCGCATAGAGCGCCCAGTACAGCAGATTTTCCAAACTGGCCCAGTCCTTCAGCCAACCCCAAGGGCCAAGCAGCACCGCCGAGTACAGCAATGCGCTCCCCAGCATGATGAAGCCTTTGTATGCCTCGTCCAGCCGACGCTCCGCTACGGCCAGCAGATCGCTCCCTACGGGGCGCAAGTTGAGGGCGATGTTATCCCGAGGACAGGTCTTTAGGCATTCCATGCACAGGCCGCAGTCTATGTTGCGTGTCAGCCTGCCCGGATAAACCAACCACGGGCAACCGTATCCCTGCCCGTTGCCCGTTACACAGTCTTTACTGCGGTGTGTGGCGCACACCTGCGCATCCTTCACGCGCAGCTCCAGAGGGGCCAGCATGGCATACAGGCCGACGAACCCACCCACCGGGCACACATAGCGACAGAAGATACGTCCCTCATACAGCAGACTGAGGATCACACTCAGGGCCGCGAATCCTAACAGCACCCATGCACTGATCCGTGGGCGGGTGAGGATAACGACACTGAAGATCGCCACCCCAAGGAAGCCAAAGTTCTGCAGCCACAGGTTCTTGAGGCGGCGCGGCCAGCGCAGGCCGAGCGCGCGCAGACGGCCCGCTGCACGGCTGACAATAGCACCACGCTGGAGCCATTCCCCGGCAGCGGGGATAGGGCAAACTGCACACCACAACCGCCCAGAGAGTGGCACCAGGGCTATGATCAGCAGCGCCCACCACACGATCCAGACAAAGATGATGCCGAAGTTGCGGCTTCCCACCGGCGTACCGAACAGCCCGGCAAGGATTGCCAGCACAAAGAAGGTTAGTGTGAGGAGCATCAACACTGGCTGGAAGCCACGTGCCTTCAGCAGGCGCTTGAGCAGCGGGATGCGTATGAGCAGATCGGTGCGCTCGGAGGCAGTCATATTCCTACGGAACCCAGTTAGAGAGGATCACCAGCTCCCACTCCGGCTGCGCCGGATCGTTGGTGAGCAAGTGGATGCGGAAATCATGCGGCCCCTCCATACCTTCGTGCATGGTGAACTGGCAAGTGATGGTCGCTGTACCACCAGGGGGAATGGTCATCGAACTGATGACCGGCCGGGGCGGTCAACATCCTTCCCGTACTTCCACCTGCGGCGCATTGAGGATGCGCAGCACCCCATCCCCTTCGTTGCGCAGCACGAAAGTTGTCGTGATGGGCGTGTTGAGAGCCACATCCCCATAATCAAAGACTTGCTGCTCCACCACAAGGCGTGGTGTGCCGCCGCCTGTATCTCCACCGCCTCCTGCACCTAACAGGGCGATCATGCTGCCAATGAGCAGCAGCCCCACTCCGGCAATGAGCAGGGGAAGCATACGCTTGGGAATGCGGAGATCGCCCTGGCGGCTTCTACGTCGTCGCGGTGAATGGCTCATATGTCAACTCCTTATGTGCTATTCTGCTTATAGCGGAAATGAACGAGCAGGCCTGACAGTGCAGCGATGGCCGCTCCCACCGCCCGCCAGAAAGGCACGTTCGGGCCGACGATCAGCTCACCGATCATAAAGGGATGCAATGCCCCACAGCTCACTGAACAACGGTAGCGAAACTTGCCGCGCCGATCTGCGGTGATCGTGATCTGCTGGGACACGCCCGGCTCAACTCGCTGGGAGATGCCGTACCCCTCTAGATAAAATCCATGCACAACATCCGAGGCGCTAAGGGTGATGACCAATGTATCCCCTTGATGGATTCGTATGCGCCCCGGCTGAAAGGCAAACTGCGATGCCTCTATCTCAACGTAGTGGGTACGTGGGGCGGCCAGCGCTGGGACGGGCGCGACCAGCACCATTGCCGCTACCAGGACAAAGGGCAGCAGTCGGCCTATGATAGGCCAAAACACAGCAACCGACGAGCGGCGAGCAGTAGCAGAAAGGTCCATTGGTACCCTCAGGGGAGCGGTGTGTCGGTGGAAGGGCCGAAGGCGCTGTAGGTAGTGTCAATGTAGGCGCGCACTTCCCGCGAGGATCGCCCTTCGGCGAGCAACCGCATCACGTCTTGCGTGATATCCACACAAATACCGCAGTCAGCGGCATGGGCATCAAAGGTTACTGCGCCATCCGCGCCGATCTCGCTGACATAACAGCTCAAGTTGCTGGTATGTCCCATCGCGCCACAGCCACAGTAGCAAGGGTATTTCGCCAGCTCCTCAGGATTGGCAACAGCAAACCGATAGGCCTCGCGTACTCTGGGAGGCGCGCCGTCAAGAAAAGCGGGGAGTGCCGACTCAGGAGCTAATGCCACGCTGTTGGACGAGGTGCAAGCCGATACCATTAGCGCAGCGGCGATGACCAACAAGAAGCGGAACGTTGCTTCCCACGATCCTCTCATTTTGTCCCTCGCTATACCAACAAAGCATCCCGTGCGAACGCGTTAACCACACACAATATAATTCATTCACAAGGATGCTCCTAGGGCAAATTGGCGCATGGTGGCGGACTAATGTCACAATGCCGATAGGCTATTATGCTTATTGCATCTGCATAGAACCCTCAAGCAACCTACACATCTCCTACACATTCGCAGGTTAAACTGAAGGCAGCTATCAACGAGCGGGAGGGATTTGCAATGAAAAGCGAGCGATGGCTGTATTTCCTGCTGGGCGGTTTGAGCGGGTTTGTGCTAAGCCTGCTGCTGAGGGGCGGCGGATGGTTCCTCGGCTTGGCCCCCTTTGTGCGCTATGGTGCGCGCTTTGTCCCGCGCATGCCGATGCTACCCTACTCCTTTGGCGGCCACATGGGCAGCTGGCTCTTTGGCCAATATCCGGTGGTGGGCTGGGTGGTGGCGGGATTGGCATGGCTGGTACCGGTTGCCTTGCTGATCGTGGTGATCATCCTGCTGGCGCGTCGCCCGCAAGCATCTCTGCCACCTCCTGACACCCCTACAGCCGGTGGGCAGAACCCCTCCAACCCTACCACGGCGTGAAGCACGACCTCCTCTCCTCAGAGGGCACAAGGTCAGGGGCATGACGCCCCTCCTTTGTGCCCTCTGCACAAAGCGGCAAAAGCCCCTTGTGCGATGATGGCAGGACGGGCAGAAGCCGAGTATGCTTCAATCAGGTGGGAAATGCTCTCGCAATGCGAAGTGGGCACCTTTGCTTGGGGTTAGCAACGTGGCGCGCAAGATTTTGATCGTTGAAGATGAGTTCCGCATCGCGCGGCTGGTGCGGCTATATCTGGAAGAGGCGGGCTTTGAGGCGGCGATTGTGGACAACGGGGCGCAGGCGCTGGCCGCCTTCCGCCATGAGCGCCCTGACCTTGTCATCCTTGACCTCAACTTGCCGGGCAAAGACGGACTGGACGTGTGCCGCGAGATGCGCCGCGAGTCGGATGTCCCGATCATCATGCTCACTGCCCGCACCGAGGAGGCCGATCGGCTCATCGGCCTTGAATTGGGCGCCGATGATTACATCGTCAAACCTTTCTCCCCGCGTGAGGTGGTAGCCCGTGTACGGGCTGTCCTGCGCCGCGCTGCTGGAGGGCCACCTCCCAGCGAGCTGCTTCAGGCAGGCGACCTGCGCATTGACCTCGCTGCCCATCAGGCCTGGTTGGGGGATCGCCCTCTTGACCTCACTCCCTCGGAGTTTGACATCCTGACTGTGCTCACGCGCAATGCCGGCCGTGTACTGACGCGCTTACAACTGCTTGATGAGACACAGGGCGTGGCTTATGAGGGCTATGAGCGCAGCATTGACCAGCACATCAAGAACCTGCGCCGCAAAATAGAGGATGAGGCCGGGCATCCCCGCATTATTCACACAGTGCACGGTGTGGGCTACCGCCTGGATCCCATTGAGCATTAAGCAGGGGTGTAGCCATGTTACGTAGCCTCTGGTTCCGCCTGGCGGGCGCCTTTATGATGGTGATCGCAGTGATGGTGCTGGTGATCGTGTTCACCGTCAACCTGGCCACGCAGCGTGCCCTGAACCGCTACCTGATCCGCAATGGTGAGATTTGGGCACAAAACTTCGTGCCCATCCTCGCCGAGCAGTATCAGTACTACGGCGACTGGGAGTTTGCTCAGCTCATTGTTGTCAATCCCTGGCGCATGATGGGCATGGGCAGGCACGGTTCCCAGTGGGGCAACAGTGATATGTGGGGGCAGATGGGCCTGCGCGTGGTGATCGCCGACAGGCAAGGTGAGGTGGTAGCCGATTCGGGCAATTCCCTGCTGGGCGAGCGTCTGTCACCCAATGTGCTGCAGCGCGGTATTCCCATCATGGTGGATGGTCAACAGGTTGGCACGCTGCTGCTCATCAACCCTCAGCGTTATGCGCCGTTGCAGCAGTCCTTCCTTTCCGCGGTGAATCGCTCCGTGCTGCTGGCCGGATTGGTAGCCGGTGTGGCTGCCTTGCTTGTCGGCACACTGCTCTTTGTGGCCATCATGCGCCCCCTGCGCCGCCTGCAGGAAGCCGCTGGGCAGGTCGCCGCAGGTGACCTCTCCGCCCGCGTGCCCGTCACAGGGCGTGATGAGTTAGGCACACTCGCCGAGGCCTTCAACCAGATGGCCGCTGGCCTGGAGCAACAGCAGCGGCTGCGCCAGCAGATGGTAGCCGACATCGCCCATGAGCTGCGCACGCCGATCAGCATCATCCAGGGGTCGCTGGAGGCCATGCTGGATGGCGTCCTTAAGCCCGAGCCTGCCGAGCTACGCGAGGTGTATGCCGAAACACGCCGCCTGGCGCGGCTGGTGGAAGACCTGCGTATGCTCTCGCTGGCTGATGCTGGCCAACTGACGTTGGCACGTGGCCCGGTGGATCTTGCCGAGACGGTGGAGCGTGTCGTGGGGCGCATGACACCCCTCGCCGAAGCGCGACAGATCTCTCTCCGAGCCGCCGTGACACATCCCGTGCCCCCTATTGAGGCCGACGCTGACCGTCTGGCGCAAGTGCTCACCAACCTGATAGACAATGCGCTGCGCTATACCCCTGCCGGCGGACACGTCACCGTCAGCCTTGACCAGGAAGACGGCCGACTGAAACTGGCTGTTGCCGATGACGGCCCGGGTATCCCGCAGGAGGAACTACCCTTTATCTTTGAGCGCTTCTGGCGTGGGGATAGGTCACGTAGCCGCCACAGTGGTGGATCGGGCATTGGGCTGGCGATCGTCAAACAGCTGGTGGAGCTGCATGGCGGCGCAGTGGAAGTGACCTCACAGGTGGGCAAAGGGAGCACGTTCGTGGTCTCGCTGCCGCTCAGTGCTCCCTCGCAAGGGCAGGCTGGCCAACGGCAGGTTCCTACTCCTCCTCATACCCCAACCGCTTAAGCAGATCGCCGCTGACCTGCGCAAACAGCCTCCGATGCTCAGCCGTAAAATGTTCGCGCCAAGCACCGGTCCTCCCTTCACGGAAGGTGGGTGAGCGGGCAGGGTTAATTGCCCTCTCCAAGGCTTCTAGCGCTTGTTCGCGACTCACCGGCAGGTGGTAGCCACCCGCTTCCAGATGGTCAAGTATACGCCCCAGCTCATGCTGCCGATTGTGAATGAGGTCCTCAAAGCGCAGGGGGAGCACAAAATCCTGATCCAGCCAGCCTAGATATGGCTCAAAGCGGGCGCGGATGTCAGGAAACTCTATGCCGCCAGCGGGCCGTCCCATGATGCTGGTGGTGATGCGCTCCTCCATGCTGGAGAGCACATGGGCGTAGTACTCATGATGGGCGTGCGTCCTGGCCATGTCCGTCACATAATAAGCATGTGAGACGACTACATCGCGGGGGTCGCGGTAGATGAAGTAACAACGCGCTCCCCGGTTGCGCAGCAGGGCGAGATTCTCGTCCGTAGCAAAGAGGTGCCCTCCGGCGATCTCCCCCGCTTGCAGCCTCGCCAAGTCACGGGCGATCTCGGCGGGTGTGCGCTTCCTGCCACGCTGATACGTCAGGATAAACATTCCACGGTCAAGGAAGGCATCCAGACGTTCCAAGCCACGCAGAATCTGCATCAGCAGGTTGGTGCCGCTTTTGGGAAACGAGTTGCCAAAGACGATGGGCAGATCGGGCGTGCCATAGCGTAGCCGGTGCAGAACAGGCCGCAGGTGCCGCCTAAAGGCACGCTGCGCACGCCCAAGGGCGTTGTTCTGGCTCACAGCGCGAAGCTCTCCCCTTCCTCTACAAGCAGACAGTTTTTTGACAAACTCAGCATAGCGCACAAATAATGGCTTGCAAATCCATCCGGCAGGGGATGCCTATGCCCGATCTTCCCACAGTCACGATCGTCACGCCATCCTACAATCAGGCGGCCTTTATCCGCCAGACTGTTGAGAGCGTGCTGCTACAGGATTACCCCCGCCTGGAATACATCATCATGGATGGCGGCTCAAGCGATGGGACACTGGACATCCTCCGCGAGTACGAGCATAACCCACGCCTGCGCTGGTACTCTGGCCCTGACGCTGGTCAGGCCGATGCCATCCGGAAGGGGTTTGCCCGCGGCACAGGTGAGGTGCTGGCATGGCTCAACTCTGATGATTTCTATCTCCCCGGTGCTGTCGCCACTGCTGTCGCCGCCATGCAGGCGCACGACAGCCGCTTTGTCTTCGGAGACGCTGTGCTGATTGACGAGCATTCGCGCCTGATGCGCTATTTCGTGCATCCTCCCTTTCATCCGCGCCAGTTCCGGCTGCGCTATGGGTTCTATCAGCCTGCCGCTTTCTGGTCGCGTGACCTCTACGAGCAGGTGGGAGGCATTGACCCCACCCTTCAGTTTGCAATGGACCGTGACCTGTTCTGGCGCATGTCGCAGGTGGAGCCGCCCCTGCACATCCGCACATTTCTGTGCGCGGCGCGCATTTACCGCTCTACCAAGACAGCGCAGTTGTTCGGCACGTTGGGGCGCGCTGAAGTGCTCACCATTGAGCGACGCATTGGCGGGTCGCTGCCGCTTTACTTTGCACGCTACCTGCCCAACTTCCCACGCTATCCGGGGTGGCTACAGTTCCTGCTGCGAGCGTTATTCAGTCTCTATAACACACCGCTGCGCTTCGCCTACGCACCTTCATATATGATCAAGAAGGTGGCACTAGGGATCATTTGGACATTGCGCTCGCTGCCACACCGAGGACGACCCGTCAGCCCCCAAAGTGGCATTTCATGGTAGAGTATGACCATGCCATCCATCAAGGAGCGCATCCCTCTCAGCATGCGGCAAACATGGTGGGAACTGCGCGAGCTGCCCGGCTGGTTGCTCAGCGCCCGCCGCCGCTACAGCGCAACTCGCTTAGAAGCTCTGCGGGACATCCATCGCGGGCAGCGCTGTGTGATCATTGGCAACGGGCCAAGCCTGAAACAGATGGACCTCCGCCCGCTGGCCCGTGAGTACACCATCGGCCTTAACCGCATCTACCTGCTCTTTGACCAGCTAGGTTTCGCCACTACCTATCACGTCACCGTCAATCGGTTGGTGATTGAGCAGTTCCTGAGCGACCTGCTGGCTATCCCCTCGGTCAAGTTCATGAGCTGGAAAGCACGTGACCTTATCCCCCCTGATGCACCTGTGATCCTGTTGCGCTCACTCTACCGGCCGGGCTTTTCCACCAACCTGGCTTGGGGAGCATGGGAGGGAGCCACCGTCACCTATACGGCCATGCAGATCGCCTACCATCTGGGCTTTGAGCAGGTGATCCTGATTGGCGTGGACCACCGCTTCACCACCCAAGGAGAAGGGCACAAAGTCGTCACCTCAGAGGGTGACGACCCTAATCACTTTGCCCCCAACTATTTCGGCAAGGGAACGCGCTGGCAGCTGCCCGATCTGGAGACCTCAGAGCAGGCCTACCGCATGGCCAAGGCGGCCTTTGAAGCAGCAGGCCGCGAGATCGTGGATGCCACAGTGGGCGGCAAGCTGCAGGTCTTCAGGAAGGTGGACTATAACCGCCTCTTCGGCCTGTAAGCGGACAAGGTCTACTCAAAAATCCAGCGGTCGGTGTCCCGCTCCCAGGCGATCAGTTCCTCTTCGCGGAAGATCAGCGCCAGCTCGCGCACGGCGGCCTCTGTACTCGCCGAGCCATGGATGACGTTCCTGCCGATCTCCACCGCCAGATCGCCGCGAATAGTGCCAGGGGGAGCTTCAACAGGGTTTGTCTTGCCCATTGTCTCACGCACCACCTTGATCGCCTGCTTGCCTTCCCACGCCATCGCCACCAGAGGAGCGGAGGTGATGTAGCCGATCAGGCCCTCGTAGAAATCCTTGCCCTTGTGCTCAGCGTAGAACTCGGCGGCCAGCTCTCGCGTCATCCGCATAAACTTCAGCCCCACAAGCTTCAGGCCGCGCCGTTCCAGACGAGCGATCACCTCACCAACCAGCCCACGCTGAACTCCGTCGGGTTTGATCAAGACCAGTGTGCGTTCCAAGAAGAACCTCCCAGTGGGATGTGGATGACCTTTGGCTTGATGGGCAACGATGCCGCTGCGCCGCCGAAAGTATAGCGGGAACATCCTCCTTGGCCAACAAGGAATCCCTACGCAAGTTTGCGCAGTTAACCCAACCGTTGTCTAATAAGCAGGAACTTGGAGCAAATTTTGTTATCGTAAGGGCGTCAGGTAGCCTTTGGTGGGGATCACATTATGCGCAGAAAGTGGTATGTACTGATCATCGCGCTGGCGATCCTGTTGGTGAGGCCATCTGCTGCCGCCGCACAAGATACGGCAGCGGCGTTCATTACCAACGTGGATACAACACGCTTCCCAGAGGTGCGCGTCACCTTTAGGGCGGTGGATGCCAACAATCAGGCCATCAGCAACCTGACAGACAGCGGTTTCTCGTTCTATGAGAACAACGCTCCAGTCGGGCACTATGGCCTAACCCTGCATGATGACGGGCCAATCGCCCTCATCTATGCCATTGATCTGGGGCGCTACGCCAACTACAGCAGTTTTGGCATAGAGAGTATCCGTGCAGCATTGGCCTACCCCTTCAGCAACGGCATCTTTCGTGACGGCGTGGATACAGTGGAAGTACTGGCGCGAGTCAACACCAGCGGCAGCGGGGACGAGACCGTAGTGCTGTTGAGCGCCACCCAGAGTGCCAGCGCATTCTTGGATTTTGTCAACACAGCCCCCTTTGAGCGCAGCAACGGCCCCACACAGGGGCTGGAGCTCGTGCGTTCGGCCCTCGCCCGCATGGGTGAGCTTGTGGAAGCGGGGCATGGCGGGGCAGCGATCATCTTCCTGACGCCGTTCATTGACACACCCCCCAACTCTCAGGCCGTGCCAGCGGCAGAGCGTATCGCCGAGGAGGCGAGGGCGGCCTACGTCCCCATCTACACCCTCCACACACACTTACGCGGCGAGCTCCCCGACCCGCTGCGAGCGCTGGCGGAGGGATCGGGTGGGCAGTATCTGCTGCTACAGCGCAACGCCGATCAGAGCATTGCCCTCAGCCAGCTCTACAGCACTTTGACGGCTCAGCGCATCTATTATTCGGCGGCCTATCGCAGCAAGAGCGGCGCCTCCGGCCCTCGCGAAGTGGGGATCGCATTGCAGGGGCCGGTTACAGATCGCGTCACCTATGAGGTCTCGCTCCTGCCACCTGAAGTGGTGATCTCTGCCCCCCTCAACGGCGCCAGCCTTGAGGTGAACGTTGAGAGAGGCCCCGAAGGAGAAGAGGCGCTCGTTCCGGCCACACTCTCGGTGGTAGCAGAGATCACCGCTTGGCCAGACGGCTACCCACGCAATATTGTTGGTGCCGATCTGCTGGTCAATGGGCAAGTGGCAGCACATGCCGATCACGAGACGCCTGCCACGCGCTTTGATTTCACCTGGGAGATCGGCGGGCTGGCTGAGGAAGGCCCTACATCGGTTTCCTTTCAGGTACGGGTGACCGATGAACTAGGATTGACGGCAGAGAGCATCCCTGTCACGGTGACCTTGACCCTTGTCAGGCCGCGTGTGCAGGGCTTCATCGCTGGCTGTTTGGCCAACCCCTTGCGCCTGGAGTGTCTGGCTGCGTTCCTGCTTATCCCCGCTGCGTTGGTAGGCGGGTTGATCGTGGCGGGGATTGTCCTCTTCCTCATCCAGCGCAGCAGGAAGAAGCGGGCAGCAGTTGAACCGGCAGATCTCGGCCTGGAGACGATCGTCTCTCCGGCAGCAGAAGCGCCAGCGCGCCAGCCCGTTCGTCTGGCCAAGCTGCGGGTGCTGGAAGGCCCTGCCGATCAGAGAGGGCGGGAAATTCCCCTCACTCAGGAGGTCCTACGCATCGGGCGAAATGCGGACGTTGTGGATCTTGCGTTTTATGCGGAGGAACGCAGCACGGTCAGCGGCCGACACTGCACCCTACAATACTTCCAGCGACACTTCTTCATCACCGATGACAACTCCACCAATGGGACGTGGGTCAACGGCGAACGGCTGAAGCCGGGCCATCCCCGCCGTTTGGAAGATGGCGACATCATCGTCCTTGGCGATCTGGCGCTGAAGGGCGTCAAGATGGCGTTTCAAGCCGGGGAGTTACCCGAGGAAGCACCCCCTGGTGACGAAGAAGCCACGCGTGTGGAGTACGATCTGGGCGATGAGGGATTCGGAGAGCAGACGCTGCTGGATGCGAATGAGACGGACAACATCTGAATGTCCTCCTGTTTGCAGGACAACAAAGAGGGCGTGGCGATCCACCACGCCCTCTTTCTCTCCGCAAGCTCCCTAGTAGCCGCGCTGGTTAAAGACCAACGTGATCTTGCCTACCCGGATGCGGTCGCCGGGATGGAGGACATACTGCTCACCGTACTCCAGCTGTTCGTTGTTCAGATAGGTCGGGTTGCGGGGGTTGAGGCTCTCAATGAAGTACTGGTTGTTGTTCTCAGTGACACAGGCGTGCTGGCGTGAGACATACTCGGCTCCGCGCAGGCCGCTCAGATTGACAGCCAGCAGGCGGTTGGCGGAGGGATTACGCTGATCGGCGCGCCCGATGATGGCAGGTTGCCACTCAATGTCAAAGATCAGCCCCTCGCGCTCTTCGCACAGGCTGACCAGATTGCGGGCGCTGATGGGCAGGCGCTCTCCAGCGTCAATCAAAGCGCGCGCACCCGAGACACGCTCGGCCTGCTCATAGAAGACGACCTCTGCGCCGTCTGGGATGCCTAACTGCTCCAGCGTGCGCCCGGTTTCAAGAGGCTCCTCGGCGTCTTTGAGTCGCAGGGCGTAGCTACCTTGCAACAGGTTAAATTTGCTGCGCACTTCGTTGATTAAGTCGTGAACGCGCAAGGTGCGCCGCACATTGACGCGCCGCGGGCCAACGTTCTCCACATGGATGGTAAGATTGATGCGATCCATGCGCGCTCACTCTCCCGTCGTGTCAGACTGCTCGGGCGTCCCCAGCACCTCAGAGGGGTCAATGCCCATCTCCTTGAGCTGGCGGATAAATTCCTCCTGCACGTGGGGGTCCATCTGCGGGACGACCACCCGCGCACCTGTCGCCGCGCCAGGAGTGGCTACCTCCTCACGCTTGTGGAGTAGCTCCAGCGGTCCCTGGTAGCGCCAAGCTGCTTTCTTGGGCCAGTGCTGTCCTTGGATCGCCTCAACCCACTCATCCAGTTCCTCTTCCACACGCCCAGCATATTCGTCATAGGAGATGGCGATCTGTGTCAGAGAAGTCCGCACCGACTTGATGACAAAGCCGCGCCCCGGCGGATACTCCGCCTTCATGAGGGCATAGGGGACTTTGCCACCCATGTTGCGCACGGCCTCGGCGTCCTGCAGGACAAGGCTGTAGCGCGGCGACTCAGCTTGTTTGATCAACTCATCGCGGGCGCGCAGCGCCGTCAGCGATCCGCCGATGACGAAGTGCAGCCCGCTGCTCCCAAACTGGCGGGCCAATTCGCCCAGTTCGGCGGCGGCGTTGCGGCCTGCCATGTTGCCGAAATCGTCGTAGTTGTCCATGATAACGACGATGGCAGGCCGCCCCTGTTCCTCGGGACGGAAGGCATCGCTCTGAAGGCGCAGCCGGGCTACCAGTTCGTCATCAAACTCGGCGCGCAGTCGCCCGATCAATTCCTCCACATCCTTGGGCTCAGAGACCACCTGCAACACGTGCGGCAGATCGGCCAGCGAGTGTTCCCCGCCGTAGTTGTAGAGCGCCTTCTTGGGATCAACCAGCACCAGCCCCACCTGATGCGGCGAGTAGGAATGCGCTAGCGAGAGTACCCATGTGCGCAGGGTAACGGTTTTGCCGGAAAGTGGCGGCCCACCAACGAGGAAATGCGGCCCCAGCTTGCTCAAGTTGATGCGCGTAGGCCTGCGATCAAGGTCGTTGAGGCCGATGATCGGCTCCACCACGTCAGTGGCAACCTCGTGTGTTGCCAACATATCGCGTAGGAAGATGACCTCCGGCAGGATTTCCACCGGCTCAGGCAGGGCACCCGTCCAAGCGACGGACATGGCCTGTGCGATATCCTCGTATAGCTCTCCCTCATCCACAGAACCCGTTTCGTCATCAGTACGCTGCACCATGGGAATAGCGCACTGGAACTCCAGCGGCGTGCGGTTGATGTTGACCACGCCACGACCAGCCACGTCGTTGAAGGCGGGGGCACCGCGCCCCACGATGGTGGTGTATTCAGTAGGATCGGGGAGCTTCAGTGACATGCGCTCAGTAAACAGGTTGTAGAGTTTGGCGGGGACATCGCTTGTCTGGCTGGCGGTGATAGCAAAGTAGATGCCAAAGGCGCGCCCGTCGCGCACCAACGAGATCAGCGTGGGTATCTTGTCCTCGTAGTTCTCTTTGAACTCACCGAAGTTATCAATGACAACCAGCACAGCAGGGATCACGTCATTGGGGTTCTCGGCATTGTAGGCTGCCAGCGAGCCATACTGCGTGATCTTGCTACGGCGATTCTCCAACACATTGCCCAGCATACGCAGCAGGCGTTCCACACGCTGATCCTCAGTGGAGTCAATGGAAGCGCCCAAGTGCGGTAACGCCTTGAGTACGTTCAGGCCGCCTTTGCCGAAATCCAGCGCGTAGATGTGCAACTCGGCGGGGCTGTGGCGCGCCGCCAGTGCGGTGATGAGCGTGCGCAGGAATGTCGTTTTGCCCCAACCGGGGGCTCCAAACAGGACCAACGGGCCGCGCGTCAGGTCAACCGTGAGCAGGCGCTGTTCGGAAGCATAAGGGTTATCCACAATGCCGATGTCCACCTGCAGCGGTCGCTCGCGCCAGTTGGTGGGCTGCCATTGGTCTGCGCCCTCCATCCAGCTTGCCACCGGTGGAGCTAATACCAGTGTGCGCTCGGCTGTAGCGCGTTCGGTGTTGATGTAGGTAGCGTCAATAGGCAGGTTGAGCGGCAGGCGTTCCGGCAGCGGATCAGGCCAAGGTTTGGCCTGCCGTGGGACGCCGGTGCGCCGGGCAAGGAGGGCTGTCATGCCCACCACCCAGTCCACCATTGTCTCCGGCCTGCCGTTGATAGCATCGGCGATCTCCTGCACGGTAAAGGCCATCGGCCCGCCGGCCTCGCCACCAACAGCACCTCCGTCGGGATTGCCGTCGCCGCCCTCAGAGGCACCGCCCAAGGTCGCTGCGCCGTGCTCCATCGCCGTCTCCACGATCTGCTGCACCTCGTCCAACCAGATCACGTCTTCCAACGTGACCTCTTCCTCTACCACGTAGGGGCCGCCAGCGCGGGCAACCTGCATCAGTTCAGGGTTCTCGTTGCCGATCATGATGTAAGCGCGACCTGGCAGGTTGCTGGGCAAGAAGGCGGCATCTGAACGGCGCAGCAGCTCACGGCTATCGTCGGGGGTCTCCACGCGCAGGCAGATTTTGAACTTCATGTTGGCGCGCATCTGGTCAGTGACGGCGCCGGTGGGGCGCTGCGTGGCAAGGATGAGGCTGACGCCGATGGCGCGGCCCAGGCGGGTGATACTGTCAAAACGGGCCTTGAACTCGGCGTTTTCCTGCACCATCTCGGCGAACTCGTCCACGATGATAAAAAGGTGCGGGAAGGGGTTCTGGAGGTGGTAGCCCTTGCGGCGATACTCCACAATGTGCTTGACGTTGTAATCGCTCAGCAGCTTGCTGCGCCGATCCAGCTCAGCCTTGATAGCGATAAACATGCGGTCCACTGCATTGCCCATCAGGTTGGTGACGATGTCCACGCAGTGGGGCAGCTCGCGGAACGGTTCAAAGGCCGCGCCGCCCTTGTAGTCCACGAGAGCAAAGTTGACGATGGTGGGGTCGTAAAGCAGGGCAATGCCTGCAATGAGCGTCAGCAGCAGCTCCGACTTGCCGGAGCCGGTAGTACCGGCGATCATACCATGCACGCCGTCATGGTCCTGCGACATGTAGAGCACGCGCGTCTTATTGCCACTCCCCAACCCCAGCGGCACGCGGACCCAATCGGCATGTTGTGGTTCGCGGCTGCGCCGCCAGTTCTCCAGAATGGGCAGCTCCTCCATGCGCGAGACGTTGTTCAACTCCAGCAGGTCTATGTAGGTGGCAATATCTTCGCCGAAGCTGCGGCGGACAGCATAGTCCTTGATCAGGTAGGCGAACTGCTTCTCAGCGCGGACAGCATCCAGCGTGTCGGCGGTACCGAGGTAGCGCTGGCTGTTGAGGCCCACTTCAGCGTAACGGAAGGCCACCTCGCTGCCTACTGGTTCCACCTCAATCACCGCCTGGCATTCGCTGGGAACTTTGGACGCTTCAGGCACCACAAAGATGATCGCCGCTCCCAGTTCAGGGCCGCGCTGCATGATGATAGAAGCAGCGGCTTCGGTCTCTGTGGCCCACAATGGTGATTGCTCATCCACGTCCAGCTTGTCCACGATCACCAGCAGGAAGGGCAGGGTGACGTCACCCGCCTGCTCTTCATCCTGCAAGCGCAGACGGCGCTTATCCAGCTCGTCATGCAGGGCATCCCAGAAGGCTGTCACGCTGGCGTTGTCAAAGCACATCTGGTCGCCTACGTAGCGCTCGGTGCGGGTGTTGGTGTGAGGCAGCCACATGGCCCACTCCCAACGGCGGCGGCTCTCCGGCGCTCCGATGACATACAGGCGCGTATCAGTGGGGGAGTGAAAAGCAGTGAAATGGACGGCAATAGCGCGCACAAAGTCTGAGACGGTGGCCTTGTTATCGCCTACAATCCCAATGGCATGGCGGGGCAGGACGGGCTTCTTGGCTTCGCCCACCTCACCCTCGCCCTCTTCGTTTTGGGGTTGCTTATCGCGTTGGGTGGGATCGGGGCGCAAGGGGATGGTAATGGGCACATCGGTGACAAAGCGCGAGACTTCAGCCAGGCGCATGGCCTCCTGCGCCATCTCATCCTGGCTGTTGTTGACAGCCTCATCCACCTCGTAGATCACGGTGGAAGGGCGAGTGCCCAGCCCTAAGCGGATAGCACCAAAGTCTTGATCGGTGGGGCGGCGCTCCCACAGGCGCGTGCCGGAGCGGCTCTCTTCCTCACCAGAGGCAATTTTGAGGATAGTGTCAGGATCGGGGTAGTTGTAGAGGTAGAAGGTGCGTTGCATATCGTGCGCGGCGACCATCTCGCGGCGCAGGTCGGCCAGACGCTGTTCGTAGGCTTTGATCTTCTGCTCCCCCGCCCCTCTCTCACGATAATAGGAGATGAACGAGAAGGCCACCGAGCCAACCACTGAGAGGGCCATGGGGATGATAAGGAGCAAGTTGCGTCCTTGCCCCGCCGCTGAGACGACCACATAGCCGATGATGGTCACCAACGGCAGGAGGGCATGGGCGCCCGGCGAAGCAGGGCCTTCTTCTCGCTCCGGCGGGGTAGGGATCTTTACCTTGCCTTGAGGCAGCTCGGGCTGGATGCGCGGCGGGCGGTCAATATACTGAATGCCCACAGCCTATTCCTCCCTCAACTCTCTCTAACAAAGGCTTAAACTCACGCCGCTTGACACAATATTTGCTCACAAGTACCCTATTCCCAAGTGCGGCAGCTTCATTCTCGCACAAGTGCTCTGCGGTGTCAATTTGGGGCAACGGGCGCCCTGGGGCCCGGCAGATTCAAGGAAGCGAGGGGATGGAATGGTGAGACGGATCTGCACACTCTGCCTCCGCACCTCGGAGGATGGTAACCTGTGGTGTCAGGAGTACGACTGCCCGGCGGAGGACATGCCGGCAGTGTTTGGTTACGGCCAGTTTCTAGGCGACGTCAAGGTTGTGCGCCTCATGCGCGTGCTGCGCACCGGCGCCTTCTATGAGGCCGAGCGTGGCGGCGAAAGAGTCCTCCTCAAAACCGCTCACAGTGGCTGCGAGAACCAGCTGCGACGCGAGGCGGAGATTCTACGCCAGCTTCAGATGACCAAGGCTCGCAACCCTCACGGTGTGTTCCCCACATTGTTGCCTGCTTATCGGGAGTCCACTATCGCACACCACGCCTATGGCAAGGCGATTGTGGAGGGTGAAACCATCTACTACGAGGTCTTCCGTTATGTGGAGGGGGAATTTCTGCGCGACTTGCTGCTGCGCAACCCTCAGCCCTGGTATGAGCACGTGGCCTGGCTGACCATCAGCCTGGCCGATGCGTTGGCCTTCCTCAACGTTGGATTGCAACGGTTGCATCTGATGCTCAGTCCCGAGGTCATCTTAGTGCGTACCGACGAAGAGGGCATTCCCCGCCCTGTGCTGCTTGACCTAGGGATGCTGATCACCGAGACGCAGCCGGAACAGCTCAAATGGCTGCACTACTATGGGCTGCCTGCCTACACAGCGCCAGAGCTGACCTACACCACCCCCGAAACGATAGAACGCACCCTGCCCGCCACCCCCGCCTCCGAGGTCTACGGGTTGGGCATCCTGCTCTACGAGATGCTGGACGGCCGTCCAGTGCACGAATACCGCTTGCAGCGCGATAGCGAGGTGCGCGAAGCGGTGCGCAGCCACAAGCCACTGCCACTCACCCGCCGTGACTTGCCAGACGAGATCCACACTGTCATTGAACGGGCGATCAGCAAATCGCCACGGGAGCGTTATCCCGATGTGGTGAGTTTCGCAAGGGATCTACGGCGCTACTTCGGTGAGGTACCGGTGGAGAAGAAGCGCCGCCCCACCCAGCAACGCGTGCTCATTGCCCTCATGGCAGGAGCTATCATCTTCTCCGTTCTCGTGCTACTGGCCGCTTTCTTCGGGTAAAATCGGGGGAACAAAAACACAGCACCGGCACCCATATAGAGCGCCGGTGCTGCTTTTTGCTCCCCTTATATGCTTCTTACTGGAAGGTCGGGGCAGCGCTCTGGTCCGCCCGCTGGTGATCGGCGATGGCGGCCCGCAGGTCATTGCCCATTTCCTCACAGGTGGCTGCCAGCCTATCCAGCCTGGGCTTGATGTTGGAGAGATAGCGCTCCATCCAGGCTGTGCTGCCGAGGCTGAGGAAAGCCGTCACCCGCAGGATCTGGATCGCTGCCTCCAGTACCGTGCTCACCTTCTTCATCGTATCGGCGGCCGTCATGAAGCCAGAGGCCACATTTCCAACGACGCCGTAATCCATCCTTACTTCGGCCATAATGTAACCCTCCCATTCCCTCTACACCGGCAAGGAGCACGCCATCAGAAGATGGAGCCGAACAGGTCGCCCAGCCCTGCCACGAGCGAGCGGCCCGTCCTATCCGCACTATGGACAAGGTCCATCCCTCTGCTGATGCCGCCGGGCAGCCCGCCGATAGCGGCGATCAGGTCCATGATCTCGGGGATCAGGCGCGTCTGCACTTCTTGGACAAAGGCATCGGCGTCCTCACCGACCCAGGCCCCCTGCAAGGCAGAGGCAAAGCCGCCGAACTGGCTCTGCAGGTCCTGCAAGATGCCGATTTGCTGCATGATGCGGCCAATCACATCCTGCACCGGCCCGGCCAGCAGTTTCAACACACTACCGACAACACCAGACATGGTTTACCCTCCTCTTATCCTCACGCTGGGGTTTACAGGAAGCGGCTGCGGGCGGTCTCCACGCCGTCACGCATGTAGGCAACGGCGTTCAGGATGTCGCTCTCCAGCTCCAGCATCTTATCCCGCAGGCGTCCCAGGGAGGGGTTGAGCTTATTGCGCAGCGCCTCGCCAAACTCCTCCCCTGTCTCGCCGACCAGCGCGCCGTCATCCATGGTGGCGGCCACGCCGGTCATCACCGTGATGGTCTCGTCAAGCTGTTGGGCGGCTGCACGGAAGGTACTTGCCATCTCCTCCAGTGCATCATAATCCATTTGGACGTCTGGGCTCATCTTACCCTCCTATTTCCGGATGCTCTACCTATACGACATCATCCACCGGCTAGTACGGCTCCCACACCGAGCGCGATTCCTCTTCGGCCCGCCGAAACTCGGCCATGATCTGCGCGACAACGCGATTCGCCTCCTCCAACGCCCTGATGAGGCGCTGGAGGGCAGGCAGGATCTCGTTGTCCATCTCGGCGTAGAAGGCATCGGCGCCTCGGCCGATCCAGCCGCCGCCCCGTAGCCCATCAACCTGGCTGCTCATCCTGCGGAGCATGTTTTGGATCTCCTGGGATTGCTGGCTGAAGGTACTACGGATGCGCTCCAAATCATCATAATTTACCTCTACCCGTTCCGCCATTTCCTTATTCCTCCCTCCAAGGGCATGCAGAATTAGCCAGACTGCATTATATTTGTGATCAAATTGTGGGCCAGTCAACTCGTTTGGTTAGAAAAAGGTTTGTGGCGTATTCGTCCTTTTTGATTGTGGGGGAGAGCATCATGATCGCTAAGGGGAAAATCTACTCTGTGCTGGTGCTGTTGGGCCTGTTGATCGCCCTGTTGCTGCCCGTTGTTGCCTTTGCCCAAGCCCCGTCCGAGATCTTCATCAGCTACCCGGAGATCGCCGAGGGGCCGCGAGCGCTTTCACTGGGGCTATACTTTACGGTCTTGGATCCCAACGGGCAGGTCATCCCAGAGCCTAAAATAGAGTCCGCGACGATTGAGCTGGGGGACGGCACAACGTATACCGCCAGCTTTGAGCAACCCACCTCGCAGGCCTACATCGTGCTGGTGTTGGATGCCAGCGGCAGCATGGGAAGCGCCATGCCACAGATGCGGCAGGCTGCTGTGCAGGCAGTGGAAAGCGCGCCGGATGAGGCAATCTTCGCCGTGATCCAGTTCAATAATCAAATCACGCTGTTGCAGGACTTCACCCAAGATCGGCGGCGCGTCGCTGAAAAAATTGAAACCATCCGCTCGGTTCCCGGCGCGGGCACATGCCTCTACGATGCAACCTACCGCGCCATCCAACTGCTGGAGGCAGCGCCGTTTGGACGGCGGGGCGTTATCCTCTTTACCGATGGGCGCGATGAGACAGCACAAGGCACGCCATGTAGTCAGCACACTTACGATGAGGTGGTAGCCTACGCCATGCGCCAGACGGCACGTGTGCCCATCCACACCATTGGCCTTTCCGGTGAAAATAACCCTATCAACGTGGAAGAATTGCGGGCTATGGCCAGCACCACCGGCGGCTTCTCGGAGATCGGTGAGCTGAACAGCCTCTCGTTGCTGTTCCAGCGCATCATCAGCAGTCTGGCTTATCAGTGGCTGGCCCGCGCCGATGTCTATCCCAAGGCGGGGGATAACACGGCGCAGCTTGTGCTGCGCTTTCAAGATGGCAGCGAGCTGCGCTCCGCGCCGGTAGCCTTCACCGCCAGCCATGATTACATCGCCCCGCCCAGCGCCACAGTGGAGAGCCTCACCTACACCAACACCGGCAACGTTGTCTTCAACCTAAGACTGACCGGTGCCGAACAGATCAGTCGCTTCCAGCTGCAAGTGGTGGATGTGCGCAACAACGTTGCTGCCCCACCCTTCTACGCGGATGTCACTGAGGCGCTGGAAGTAGCAGCCGTCAACTTTGAGCAAGGTACGGAATATCAGCTCATCATCACCGGCGAGGATGCCGCTCAGCAGAGGCTGTTCCAGACCACCTATGAGTTCCGCTACAACCCCAATATCGCCGAGGGGCAGCTCAAGATTTTGGCTGTGCAGCTGGATGCCGATGTCCCCCAGTTTATGGTGGAGGTCAAGGCTGCCAACATTGTGGGCATCTCGCATTATGAGGTGTGGCTCAACGATCGAGAGACCAACACCGTTGTCCCCGGCTCGCGTTTCACCGTCCAGCCGCAGGATCAGATCATAGTGCCGCTGAAAGGCATCCCCAATGGGACGTATCAGATCATCGTCACAGCAGTCGGTGCTGAGGGGCAGGTACTGGCCGAGGCTAAATACGATGACGCAGTCTATCGGGTGGGGCTATTCAAGCGGCTGGGTGGCAGCGTGCGCGGCAGCCCCCTGATCATCGGCCTCGTGGTGATTGTCATTGTCGCCGCTTCCGCCTTTCTCTTCAAGATCGTCTATCTTGATCCCAAGAAGGAACGGGAGCGCCAGAAGGGCGGTGTTCTACTGGAGAATACAATGATGCGCCGTGCTGCCACCGATTTAGGTGCGCTGGATGACTGGAGCGAAGACGCCCAACGCTTACAGCGGCGGCGCCTGCGCGAAGAGGGCCTCCCGCCCCGCGAGGTGCAGCCCCGAGGCCGCCAACCCGCCCAGCGACCAGTTCCGCCATCGGCGGTGCCTGGCCAGCGGCACACACCTCCTCCACGTTCTGCCGTCACGC
>FWWL01002090.1_pt1 | contig 43472 bp, 33 predicted proteins | sample 2228331 | NCBI WGS metagenome assembly FWWL01 (sample SAMEA103939775, study PRJEB20133) | metagenome | reverse complement strand
GGGGCTGGTCCCTGCGAGCCTCGCAGCCGCAAACGCTCGATAAGCCCCCGCAGCGAACCCGCTGCGCCAGGGGAGTGCGGCCAGGGGGCCGGGACGAGGAAACGGGTGGAGCTTCGGGCTCCCACGCCCGACCATCAAAAGGCGAGCCCTTTCGCCCGGGCCGGGCGCGGGGCGCGGCTTGAGGGGGCCGAAGCGGAGGAGGTGGCCGGGGCAGCGGCCCATCCCGAACCCGTGTAAGAAGAATCGAACCCTAAAGGGGGAGGACCATCGCTCCGGGGGCGGGGCGCGGCTTGAGCGGGCCGAAGCGGAGGAGGTGGCCGGGGCAGCGGCAGTCAGAGGAACCGAAGCCGCGGAATGTGGCGCGCTCGCCTCCCCGCTTCTCGAGCTCGGAGGCCAGCGCGCATTCGCCCACTTCCAGGGGATAGACCCAGACCTCAACCGGCGTCGCCCCCTGAAGGAGGAGATGGTCCACATGCCAGAAAGCCCGCTCGGCCTTCCCTCGGCAATGACGGGCTATCCTCGCCGGCAGGGCCCTCTTCGCCCTCCCCACGTAGGCGTAGAAGCCGGGCCGGAACGCCAGGCGGCCCAGCCTCCCGTGCCGAAGCGCGAATCCGCGTCCCACCCTCAAGACGAGGGCGTAGACGCCCTCCCCGGGGAGGCCCTCCGGAGAGGGGCGAAGGGCCCCGCGTGCGGGCCTGCGCGCGCGGGGCCCCGTTCCGCAATTCAACCCCAAGGGTGGCGGGGCTCCCTTCCTCACCTTTTCCATTCCACCCTTTAATCCGAGTAGCCCGTGGAGCAGTGGCCCCACTCCCAGCCTCCGCCGTACATGGAGCGCTCCACCACCACCAGGCCGTCCTCGCACCTTACCCTGGCGGACACGTCGTAGGAACTCACCCACATACCCACCGGGAAGGTGCGGCGGGAGTGGGCGGGTATCTCCACGCCCTGCAGGTCGGGCGGGGTCACCTCGCCGCCGCCGGTGTGGAAGGCGATGTCCACGTGCACCGGGGAATCCCCCGGGTTCTGGACCAGGATGTAGGTCTCCATGCCTCCCGCGGTGGCTCCCTCGGCCAGGAACCACTCGTCGGAGAGGACGGTGGCGCCGCGCGAATCCGTGGCCCAGGCCCTCCCCCCGCCGTACATGGCCCGTTCGCAGACTACCTTCCCGTCCAGGGCCTCCACCCGGATGGAGACGTCGTAGCTGTCAACCCAGCTGTTGACGAAGAAGGTGCGGCGGGAGCTGGCGGGAATCTCCACGCCCTGGAGATCCTGCGGGGCTACCTCTCCCTCACCGGTGTGGAAGGCTATGTCCACGTGGACGGTGGACCCGTAGGGGTTCTGCACCAGCAGCCAGGTCTCCATGTCCCCGGCGGTGGCCCCTTCCGCGAAGTACCACTCGGGTGCGGGTTCGTTAGGACCGGTGACCCCGATGGAGTCATGGGCCCACCGCCACCCGTCACCGTACATGGCCCGTTCGCAGACCAGCCGGGCGCCGCGTGGAGAGACGGGCTGCACCAGCGTGGACACGTCGTAGCCGGACACCCACATGCCCGCGGGGAAGGTGCGGCGGGAGCGGGCGGGGATCACCACGTCCTGCAACTCGGGCGGTGCCACTTCCCCCGAGCCGGTCTGAAACTTTATGCGGGCGCGCACTTCGGCGTCGCCCGGGTTCTGGACCAGCACGTAGGTCTCCATGCCCCCCGCGGTGGCCCCCTCGGCCAGGTACCAGTCGGGGGTGGTGATCCTGGCCCGGGTATAGCGGTAATCCGGCGGCACGTTGCGCAGGCCGTCCCCGTCCAGGTCGGGCATGACCATCACGTAGCCGGTCAGCGCCTCCCAGCACTTTATCTCCTGGATCCCGGGGGTGGCGGGGTCCACGTCCACCCGGGTGCTCCCCACGTCCACCTGGGCTCCCGCGCTGTTACGGGGCTTGACGCCGAAAAGGGCCAGGAAGGAGGCGGTATAGAAGTTGGTGGCCACCTTGTACAGGCCGGTGGGGTTCAGCGGCCCCAACCCCTCGACGGTCAGGTAGTCCACCTTGCCGCTGGCGGGGTCCGTCTTGTCGAATTCGGGCCCGGCGGGCCGGTAGCCGTAACCTCCCCCGGAGATCTGGACGAAGAACTGGTTGTCCCCCATGTCCAGGGTGGCGTTGAGGATGCCCCATATCTCCTGGCCGAAGAGGTAGAAGCTGACCAGCGGGTAGCCCATCTTGGTGGGGTCGTAGGGCGAGCCTCCCAGGGGAAGGGCGCGGTAGAGGTCGTAGAAGGAGAAACGGCCCTCGGCTCCCGGAGGTATGGGGGAGCGTATGACCCCGTTGGCCTCGAAGGCCAGCACCGGTGGCTCGGCGGGCTGAATCTCCCGCGCCGTCTGGAGGTAGGAATCGGCGATGAGGTCCCCGAGGTTGGTCTCCGTGAAGGGAGGTCCGTCGTTGATGTAGAACCCGCCGTCCCCGTCCATGTCCGTCTCGGCCAGGGGGGCCAGGATGTCGAAGCCCAGGGCGCCGCTCAAGGCCGCCTTGTAGGCGCCTATGGCCGCCTCCACGCCCTCGTGGACGGGTATGTCGTCGTCCATCTCGATGGCCTCGGCGGACCTCACCGACACCTTCGTCCCGTCATACTCCAGCTCCAGCACCCCCAGGTGGGAGCAGTACGACCCCGCCTGGACGATGAGGGTATTCCCCACCGTTATGGGCGGGTAGTTGAGGTCGTGGCTGTGGCCGCCCACGATGACATCGATGCCCGTGACCCACCTGGCCAGCTCCTTCTCCTCCCGTGTGCCACAGTGGGACAGGGCCACCACCACCTGGCAGCCCTGGGCCCTGAGTGCATCCACCGCGTTCTGGGCAGCCAGCACCCGGTTGATGAAGCTCACCGGGTCCTCCGGGTCGCCCGCCACGTTCCCGAACTTCACCGGCGCGGCCGCCGGGGCCACCGCCTCGGCCTCCACCCCCAGCAGGCCGAAGATGCCCACCTTCAACCCGTTGGGGAGCGTCTTCACCGTGTAGCGCTGGATGGCCAGCTCCGTGCCCTGCTTGTCCTCCTCCGAGAAGAGGGCCTCCAGGGCGTCGTCGGCGGGGTCGGCCTCGTCGAAATCGATGTTGGCGCAGAGTATGGGCAGGGTCACCCCGCGGGCCCTGGCCGCGTTGAAGGCCGCGGCCCGGTAGGCCGGGCCCAGCTCCATCTCGTGGTTGCCCAGGGCCACGGCGTCGTATCCCACCGCCTGCATGAGGGAGAGCTCGGCAGCGGCGGAGGTCTCCAGCCAGGCGAAGAGGGTCCCCTGGGAGAAGTCGCCGGCGCTCAGGGTGAGCACCGGCTCGCCCGCGGCGGTCTTCTCCGCCTTGATGCGCGCTATCTCGTGGGCCACGCGGTCGAACCCGCCCACCGTGGGATGGTCGGGAAAGTCGATGGCCGGCCCGTAGGGGATGAGCTCGGAATGCTCGTCGTTGGTGTGCAGGATGGTGAACCTCAACGTCGCGCCGTCGGCACCGGCCTTACCGGGCCGGGGAAGGAGGACCGCCGTCCCGGTCACCAGGAAGAGACAGGCGACCATCCCCAACGCCCTTTGGAAGAACTTACCACTCAACCCCCTCACCTCCCGTATCCCGGCCCGTGGGCCACAGCCTGTCCATGCGCGTCCGCACCGGTCCGGCGGGCGTCCGGCCCGGACCCGTTCGACCGATTCAGCGTCGACCAAAGGGTGGTATTCAACCAAGTTAAAGTATTCCATGGCGGGCAAAAGCCTAAACAAGCGGGAAGATAAACGGTGCGGGAGGTTCTCATCCGCTTCCCGCCGGTACAGATCCGCAGAACAGCCTGGAGCCGTCGGCGCGGGAAGTCGCTGGACGTCCACCCACAGGGCCGCAGATACAGATTCTCCCATGCAGACGCGCCGCTGCCGTAAATCCTTTCACCCCCACGGCCGCCGACGCAGGCCGGCGCGGACCCTCCATCCCCGGCTTAAGAGCTCTCCCGGAAAGGTCTTCCGGAGGCGATCGCCGTCCCCGGAAGGTACCGGGAATCGAAGGAGGCCCGCTTGCGCGGGCCTCCGTTCACGCCTTTCTTCTACAGGCCGTCAGTTCAATGACCCGAGGACTCCCCTCCCTCCACGGCCTTGATCTCCACCTTGAAGGTCCGGGTCTCCTCCGGCTTCTCCCTATCCCAGGGATGCCCGTAGGCCAGGGTCACCTCCGCCTCGCCCGGCCTCAAGGCCTCGAAGGTCCAGGTCTCCTTTCCGGGCGCCCCGCCTTCCTCCCCCTCGGCGTGCCCGCCCCCCTCGGCCTCGAAGGTCACGCTGACCAGGGAGAGGTGATCCCCGTCCAGGGGTTCCACCAGCCACCACTGCCGGCCTCCGGTGGGATCGGATTCCAGCACGATGGAGAAACGGTATCCCTCCTCCACCTCGACGGCTTCCGCGGGGTCCTCGTACTTCTCGGGCTCCTTACCTCCGGCACCCTTCTTCTTCACCCACACGGAGAAGACCAGCGTGCCGGCTTCCACCTCCTCCGATACCTCGCCCTCGACATCCATTCCGGGCTCCGCGGCCTCCTTCCCCTCAAGGGTCCCGGCCTCGGCCGTTTCCCCTTCCCTCACCTGCTCCGAGGGCTTGCCGGAGGCGGCGGTCGCGGCGGCCCCGGCCTCCTCAACCCCCGACTTGACGTAGTCGGCATGGGCGGGGGCCTTCGCCGCCTCCCCTCCTGAACCGGGGGCGGCGTGCTCGAGGACCACCGTGGTCCTACCCAGCCCCACGGCCTTGAAGGTCCACTTCTCCTCGCCGGGCTTTCCCCGTTCCTCAGCGCCGGGTTCCTCGTATTCCACCTTCTCCAGCTCGAGGACCTTGGCGTCCAGCTCCTCGCCCAACTGCCACCGGTACCCGGTGGAGGGGTCGGATTCCAGCACGATGGTGAACTCCTCGCCCTTCTCCACAACGATGGGCACCGAGGGGTCTCGGTACTCCCGCGCGCCTCCGTTAACCGTGCAGCCTCCCAGGGAGAGGACGAGCAGGGCCGACAGGGCGAACATGGCGAGCGTTGCTGCGTTCCTTGGTCTCATCTCCTGGTCCCTCCTAACACGTGGCCTCCCAACGCCCCGCAGAACTCGGGTCCGAAGGGATTATAACACAGGGGGACGTCCCCGCCGCCCGTCCCCTTGAGCGCGGCGACGCGCCGAGAAGCCCGCCGCCGGGATCGGGCACCCGAACCGGTCCCGCCGCCCGTCCCCTCCCCGATACATGCGTTTGCTCATTTTCGCCGGGACGGCGGGGCGGAACACGGTCCATCACGCCTCACGCACGCCGGGGCGGCGGGCACCCGTTCCCCCGGCTGCGGGCACCCCACGGCACCTTCGCATCCGGGACCGGGCATCCGCCTTGACCGACGCCGGGCGGCCCCCGAAGCGGCTTCCACCGCACAGGCGGGGAGTATTAGGGCGCATGGTCTTCGTGGAGAAGGTGGGCAACGCCTCCACCGCGCAGGAGGGGAGTATTAAAATGGCCCTGGATGGCGCAGGGTCCGCGGAAAGGAGTCGGTTTGTCCGCGAGAAACTGGGAACTGGGCAGATACCCCCGCGTCATCTTCGGGCCGGGGGCTTCGGACAGGCTGGCTGAAGAGGCCGCCGCCCTGGGCAACCGCGTCCTCCTGGTCACCGGAGCCTCCTCCCTCCGCCGCTCCGGGCACCTGGAAAGGCTGCTGCGCTCGCTGGAGGAGGCGTCCCTGCGCGTCCATCACCTTCAGGTGCCGGGGGAGCCCTCCCCGGAGACCGTCGACGAGGCGGTCCTCTCCTTTCGAGACATGGGCATCGACCTGGTGGTGGCCGCGGGCGGGGGGAGCGCCCTGGACGCCGGCAAGGCGGTGGCCGCCATGCTCCCCCTGGGAGGCCCGGTGGAGCACTATCTGGAGGGGGTGGGGAAACTCCCCCATCCCGGGACCCGGCTGCCTTTCATCGCCGTGCCCACCACGGCGGGAACCGGGAGCGAGGCCACCAACAACGCGGTGGTCAGCCGGGTGGGCGAGGGCGGGTTCAAGCGTTCGCTGCGCCATCCCGCTCTCTTCCCCGACCTGGCCCTGGTGGATCCCCTCCTCACCCTGTCCTGTCCTCCCGCCGTCACCGCCGCCTGCGGCATGGACGCCCTCACCCAGCTGCTGGAGGCCTACCTCTCCCCGCGGGCCACGCCCTTCACCGACGCCCTGGCCCTGAGCGGGATGGAACAGGTGGGGAGATGCCTGCTCAACGCCTATCGGGAGGGCTCCGAGCCGGCGTGGCGGGAGGGGATGTCCTACGCCGCCCTGGTGTCGGGGATGGCCATCTCCGCCGCCGGGGTGGGGCTGGTCCACGGCCTGGCCTCCGCCCTAGGGGGGAGGTTCGCCATCCCCCACGGGGTGATCTGCGGGACCCTTCTCGCCGCGGTGGTCCGGGCCAATATGGAGGTCATGCGGCGGGATCCCGGACAGGGTGAGCGTTATCTGGCAAGATATGCCAGAGCGGGGACCGCGCTCTCCGGGAAGGAAACACGGGATACGGAGGAGGGGTGCCTCCTGCTGCTGCGGACCCTGGAGGAGTGGACGGAGGAGATGCGCGTCCCCCGGCTGGGGGAATACGGGGTGAGGGAGGGCGACCTGCGCCCCCTGGCTGAAAGGGCGGAGATCAAGGACAACCCCGTGCAACTGGACGCGGAGACCCGGCTTGCCATCCTCGCCGCCAGGCTGTGACCATCAGGAGCACGGCCAGGAGTAGGGAGGGTGTGGCGTGGCCTCGCACCATGCGGCATCCCATGTATCCGGCGTGAGGAGCGTGAGGAGCGGGGGCCGGACAGGCGGGACCGGGGGAGCGAAAGGGGCGCGGAGGAACGCCACGCCGCCTTCCGCTCCCCGGGGAACGGCGCGGGGGAAGGGAGGAGAAAGGGGGCGCCGCGGGCGAGGATGATGGTGAACGGGAAGGCGGGTAACCCGCTTTCCTCGGGGGCCTGGCGGAAACGGTGAGGACCGACGGGCTCCAGCCGGCGGAGGAACCGTGCGGAGAGCGACACCCCGGGCAAGGCCCATCACGACGATGCGCTTCGCCCGGAGTGCGGACTCCAGTCGGGAGTGTCCCGGCGGCGATGCGAAGAGGGACCCTTTCCCGGAAGGTGGTGGAAGTCCGGCGGTCGAACAAACGCTCTGGGGATACCGCCACCTCGATAGAAGAGAAGCCGTAAGACGTGAACGGTGAAGAAACGGGAGGTCCGAGATGGGATTCTTCGAGGGAAAGACGGCCATCGTCACCGGGGGCGGCTCCGGGATCGGGAGGGCCCTGGCCCACGCCCTGGCCGACCGTGGATGCCGGGTAACCGTCACCGACATCGTCCCCGAGCGCATCGGGCAGGTGGTGGAGGAACTCAAGGCCAGGGGAGCCCAGGCCCGTGGTTACCGGGTGGACCACTCAAAATGGGAGGAGGTGAAGCGGTTCGCCGACCACTTCCTCTCCGACTGGGGTCACGTGGACATCCTGTGCAGCAACGCCGGCGTGGGGCTGGGCGGACGCTTCATGGAGACCTCCCTCGAGGACTGGGAATGGGTCCTGGGGATCAACCTCTGGGGGGCCGTCTACACCCTGCACGCCTTCGTGCCCCACATGATCCGAAGCGGGGGAGGGTCCATCCTCATCACCGCCAGCGACGCCGGGCTGGTATCCATCCCGGGCATGGCCGCCTACCAGACCAGCAAATACGGGGTGGTGGGTCTGGGGGAGACCCTGCGCATGGAGCTCTACGAGCACAACATCAGGGTGAGCCTGCTCTGCCCCGGCTTCATCAACACCAACATCATCCGCAATGGAAGGATCTACCTTTACGATTCCCGGGGCAGGAGCTCCAAGCCGGAAATAGAGAAGTTCTACGCCACCCGGGGCGTGGACCCCTCCATAGTGGCCGATGCCGGGCTCAAGGCCCTGGAGAAGGACATCGGCATCATGCTCGTCCCCTGGTCCCACTCCGGCCCCCAGTACGTGCTCAAGAGGATCTCGCCGCAGCTCTACTTCGCCCTCTTCCGCTTCCTCTGGAGGAAGGGAATACTGCACCGTATCTTCGGGGCCCGGCCGTGAGGGCCGACAACAAAGCCCGCGCAGCGGGCCTCCGGTCCGTGCCCAAAGAGGTCCGGGACGGCCCGACGGACAGCGGAGAAGGGCGACCGATATGCCGGATGGACCACGGCCGGAGAAGCGGGCAGCCGCGAAAGGCCGAGGGCCGCGAGGTTCGGCCACCTGAAAAGGAGAAGGGAATGAAAAAGCCGGGTACTCCCGGCATCCTTACTGGAGCGGGTCACGGGGATCGAACCCGCGGCCTCGAGCTTGGGAAGCTCGCGCTCTGCCAACTGAGCTAGACCCGCCCTTCCGAGGATTTATTATAGCACAGCCATCAAGACCGTGCCCTTTCCCGGCCGGGTTGCTTTCGACCACCAGAAGCGGGCGCCCTATCCCCTCCTGGACTACCTAAAACCGAGAGAACGTCTGTGGAAAACGTAAAGCGTCCGGCGGCCCGCCGCGGATGACCGCCGGGAGGGCGGGTAAAAGCCACCCCGTTCCCCGGGCGGGCGCCGAGGGGAAGGGCCGGGACCATCGGTCCCGGCCCGCTGAGGCTCCGCTTGTGTCGTCAGGCCCTGCGCGCCTTGGGGGGCGGCCCCCTACTCCTTCTTCTCCGCGAGCATCCTCCGCAGCTCCCGCTTGAGGATCTTCCCGCTGGGGAGCACCGGGAGGTCCTCCATGCCCATGACGAACACCCGCTTGGGCACCTTGTACCCGGCCAGCCTCTCCTTGCAGTAGGAGATGATCTCCTCCTCGGTGACCTCCACTCCCGGGTAGGGGACCACCACCGCGGTGACCGCCTCCATCCAGTACTCGTCGGGAAGGCCGATGACCGCCACCTGCATGACCTTCTCGTGGGCGATTATGGTGTCCTCCACCTCCTTGGAGGCCACGTTCTCCCCGCCGGACTTGATCATGTCCTTCTTGCGGTCCACGAAGTAGAGGAAACCGTCCTCGTCGAAGCGTCCCAGGTCTCCGGTGTGCAGCCAGCCGCCACGCAGGGTCTCCGCGGTCTTCTCCTCCATCTTGTAGTACCCCTTCATCACCGAGGGGCTGCGGATGACGATCTCGCCCACCTCGCCCACGGGGACCTCGTTGTCCTCGTCGTCGAAGATCTTGATCTCCACTCCCACGTGGGGTGTGCCGATGGAATCGATTTTGGCCTCGAAGTCCTCCGGTTGGAGGGTGGAACCCAGGGGCGTGGACTCCGTCTGCCCGTAATAGTTCCTCCACTCCGAGTCCGGGAACATCTCCTTCCACTTGCGGAGCAGGGGAACGGGCATCACCGCCCCGAAGGAGATGAACTTCTTCAGCGAGGAGAGGTCGTACTTGTCGAAGTCGGGCATGGACGGAAGGACCTGGTAAAGCGTGGGGGGATACACCCAGTAGGTGACCTTCTCCCGCTGGGTGAGCTCGAGGATCTCCACCGGGTTGGGGGCGTATTCCAGGACCAGCCTGGCCCCCACGTTGATGAACTCCAGAAGGAGATACTTGCCCGCCACGTGGTACAGGGGGATGGAGAGCAGGGAGACGTCGTCCTTCTTTATGTTCAGGTCGACCAACCCGCTCATCAGGGTGTGGAAGAAATTGCGGTGGGTGTTCATGACCCCCTTGGGGAGGGACTCCGTCCCGCTGGTGTACATGAGGGAGCACATGTCCTCGTCGTCCGTCTCCACCTCGGGCTCGGAGACGTCCTCCATCTCCTCGAAAAGGCGGTTCAGGCTCACCCATCCCTCGGGGACCTCCGTGTCCGGGGCGTTGATGTGGATGACCCCGAACCTCTCCACCGTCTTCAGGTTGGGCGCCGCCGCCTGGACCTGGGGCACCAGGATGTCCTCCACGAAGAAGAACCTGGATTCGGCGTCGTTCACGATGTACTCGATCTCATGGGGCTTGAGCATGAAGTTGAGGGGGTTGATGACGCACCCGATCTTGCAGGCCCCCAGCCAGGAATAGATGTATTCCAGGCAGTTGTGGGTCATGAAGGTGATGCGGTCCCCCTTGCGGGCTCCCAGCTCCTCGAAGACGTGGGCCATGCGGCAGCAGTTCTCGTTCAGCTCCCGGAAGGTTATCCTGCGGTCCCCGTACACCAGGGCCACCCTGTCCGGGCATCGGGCCGCGGTCCGCCTGGGGATGTCCCCGATGTTCATGCGGCGCATGAGGTTGTACTGCAGCCTCTCCTTATCGGTCATGACTTACCTCCTTCCCTGCCTCGACCGACCGATCATGCGCGCCGGAAAGGCGGCGCTCTCCTTCCCCTGAGAAAAAACAGAAGGGCGCTGTCGTCGGATATCCGTCTTGAACATGCCGGAAAAGGCGATCCCGCGCTCTGTCCCTCCGAAGCGTCCCGATTATAACACAACGTCACCGCAGGGACGGTGACCGGTTCTCTGCCCCCTGCAGCATTTCCTCGCTCCGCTTTCCGTGTCCATTATCGGCTGGACCCGGCACGGGGTTGAGGGCCGGATGGTCGAAACCCCGTCCCGGAAAAGCCGCGCCCTCCTCCGCGATAGTGATTCGGGAGGACGGGATCCGCCCGAGGTGGTCTCGGACGGCGACGGGACATCTCGGGTGGCGACGCGCCCTCCCCTTCCCCGGACCGGAAAGGTAGTTCAGACCCGGGATCTCGGCGGTATCTCGGCGGCCGTCACCCGCCCTTCCCCTTTCAGCTACGGAAAGAATCTCCTCGTCCTCGAACCCCGGCACGCCCTCCGGCGTCCACCCCGTTCCTTCCCTTTTCAGCTCCGGAAAGGGCATCTATACTGGAATCGGACGCCATGCGGGGACCGCCGGAAACCGCGCGGGGACCGCCGGAAAGGGAAGATGAGCGAGGAATTCGACCTTCTGGACATCGAGCTCTTCAACGCCAGGCTGGCTTTGAACAGCCTGAGCATGGCCTCCATCCACGCGGCGGAGGGGAGGATAGACGCGGCCATCGAGGAATACACCCGGGTGCTCGAGTTCGACCCCGACCTCTTTCTCTGCTACCTCAACCGGGGCAAGCTCTACCAGTGCAAGGGGGAGAGGAAGAAGGCCCGGGAGGACTTCGACCGGGCCATCGCCCTGGAACCCCGCTCCGCCGTCACCTACATATTCCGCGGGGACCTCCATCTGGAGGAGGGCGACCTGACCTCGGCGCGGGAGGACTACCGCCGCGCCCTGCGCCTCAACCCGGAGAGCCGGGAGGCCATGGACCGGCTCAGGCGGTTGAGGGGCAGGAGGAAATACTGACCCCGTGGGAGGATATGCCGACCCGCGGGGTGAGGCGAAAACGCGCCCTCGCGGCCCGAAACAGCCGCCCTCAAACGCCTCCGGAGCTCAAGCCAAAGGGGATATGGCCCGCAGCTCCTCCACCACCCTGGGAAGGTTTTCCAGGAGATAATCCACGTCCTCCTCCGTGTTGTCCCTCCCCAGGGTGAGCCGCAGGCTGCCGTGGGCCCGCTCCGGCGGGATGCCGAGCGCCAGAAGGACATGGGAGGCCTCTCCGCGCTCCGAGCTGCAGGCGGACCCCGTGGAAGCGGCGATGCCCAGCAGGTCCAGCTTCAGGCAGATGGCCTCTCCCTCGATGGAGTCGAAGATGAAGTTGGCGTTGTTGGGGAGCCGCCGCCGGGGATGGCCGTTCAGGCGGGCGCGGGGGATGCTACCCAGAACGCCCTCGATGAGGCGGTCGCGCAGCGGCCTGACGTGCTCGGAACGACGGTGCCACTCCGCGGCCGCCAGTTCCATGGCCACGCCGAAGCCCACTATCCCGGCCACGTTCTCCGTCCCCGACCGCATCCTCCTCTCCTGTCCCCCACCCAGGAGCAGGCTCTCCATCCTCGTGCCCCGTCGCACGTACAGGCAGCCGACCCCTTTCGGCCCGTAGAGTTTGTGGGCGGACACCGAGAGCAGGTCCACCCCCAGGCGGCCGACGTCCACCTCCAGGGCTCCCACCGTCTGCACCGCGTCGCAGTGGAAATAGACGCCGGCTTCCCGGCATATGCTGGATATCTCCTCCACCGGCTGGACGGTCCCCACCTCGTTGTTGGCGTGCATCACCGACACCAGGACGGTCCGCGGTGTTATGGCCCGCCGCACCTCCTCGGGGTCCACCAGCCCCGTTCCGTCCACGGGAAGGTAGGTGACTCGGAAACCCTCCTTTTCCAGGTAATGACAGGGCTCTAGCACGGCGTGGTGTTCCACCGCTGAGGTGATGATGTGGTCTCCCAGGTTGCGGAGGGCACGGGCCACGCCGATAACCGCCAGGTTGTCCGCCTCCGTCCCTCCGCTGGTGAAGACGATCTCCGAGGGCTCCGCCCCCAGGGCTCTGGCAACCCTGGAACGCGCCTCCTCCACCGCCCGGCGAGCCTCCCGTCCCTCCGCGTACACGCTGGAGGGGTTGCCGAAGCGCTCGCCGAGGTACGGCAGCATGGCCTCGGTGACCGCGGGATGGAGCGGCGTGGTGGCGGCATGGTCCATGTATATCCTTCTCATGGCAAGGATTATATAACCGGCGCCACCGCCTTTGAAGGGAACGCGCGCCCCACGTCTCCCTCCACGCGCCCCCGCCGTGGAAGCACCCGCCATCCGGCTCCGCCCCTCCGTGCCGAGCCCGGGCTCCTCAGGCCCCAGGCCGGGAGGCATCGGAGCTCACAAGCCTTCTCGCCCCGCCCTTCCCCGCCACCTGTCCCTCCGAAACCCACCCGCCTCACCCTCATCCTCTCCTCCGCCTCCCGCGCACTTGGGCAATCCGGGCATCGTAGCGCTGGATGATATCGTACCGCCTCACCCTCATCCTCTCCTCCGCCTCCCGCGCACCGCCTCGTCCCGTCTTACGCCGCGTTCCCTCCAGGGTTTAAGATGTTGCCGTGGGCCGGACCAGCCCGCGACGCGCGGGGCTCGGGAAGCGGCGGCGCGGGGATTCGCAGGTCCTCTTGTTCCCAGGGGATGAGAGCGAGGAGAGGGGAACTCCGGACATGGCTTACGTGACCGAGGAGATGATCGCGGAGATGGAGCGGAGGTACGGGAGCCCCCGCCACCTCCGCCTGTCCTTCGAGATCCGGCCCGAGGAGATGAACATGCTCCAGGGCTCCAGGAAATACGGCCGCAACCATGACCTCACCCTGTTCATCTTCCGCGACCGCGGGTACCGGGAATTCGCGGCCATCGCCAAGCACATGTTCCCCGCGGGCGCCTACCGGGCGCCCTCCGGAGCGGCCAACCCCGGGGAGCCGCTGGAGGAGGCCGCCAGAAGGGAAGCGCGCGAGGAGACCGGCCTGGATATAAGCCTGGACCGCTTCATCCTGTACATCCACGCTAAGTTCACCTGCGGACCTGTAGCGGAGGACTGGAGGAGCCTGGTGTTCACCGCCTTCCGCAACGGAGGGGAGCTGGGCCAGCTGGACGAGGACGAGATAAGGGAGACCAGGTGGCTCTCCCTCGACGAGCTGCAGGGCCCGGTGCGCGAGGTGCTCCTGGCCACGGGCATGGGCCTTTTTGCCTACCGCGTGGCCCTGCACGACGCCTCGGTGGAGGAGATCCGGAAGCTGCGCGCCTCCCGTCCATTCCCGCCGGACGACCCGCTCCAGGAAAGCCTTTGAGCGACTCGCAGCGGGACCCCATCCCCTGCCGCGTGGCCCTGCACGATGCCTCGGTGGAGGAGATCCGGAAGCTGCGCGCCTCCCGCCCATTCCCGCCGGACGACCGGGGCGACGTCTACCGTCAGGCCCCTGCCGGTCTGACTCGAGGTACGCCCGTTTGCTTATTCAGCTTCAGGAGATTTTTTCCGATAATTTTCTGGAAAGGCTGGCGGCGCCTGGGGATGGGAGTGTGTGAAGGGGGTATCCGAGTGGAAGGGATAGAGACCTGTGAGCATTGCGGCGTGCCCACCTATATAACCCGGGAACACATCTGGCATCCCTGCGGGTTCATCGTGCAGCGGAGGGACCCACGCCACATCCTCATCTTCTTCGAGAGCGAGAACCTGGACTTCCTCCTGCGGGAGGTGGAGGGGATCCTGGGCATCCCCATCCAGCGCATAGTCATCGATACCCGCCGCCGGGCGGCCAAGGCCTACATGGACCGCGTGATCCCCGAGGCCCTCAAGGAACAGGTCCGCAGCGGGATACTGGGCGTCGGTCCGGTGGTGCAGGGTATGGTGGGTATCGGACATGTCCTGGGTTACGGGAGGTTCGAGGTGCTGGAGCCCCGGCAGGATAGCGACGACCAGGATCGGCTGCTGGTGCGGGTCCACCGGCCCTATTCCATCCTCCTGGGGTGCGCGGACCCGGTGGCCGCCTTCGAAGCCCTGGTGGGAAAGGAGATGGGGCTCTCCTACCAGGAGACGGGCCCGCAGACCTACGATATACGGGCTTTTCCCTCCCACCACCCCGAGGAGTTCAAGGGCCGTCTGACCATGCGCAAATACGCCTACCCGGAGGGCGACATCCGACTGGAGTCCTGCTCCCGATGCGGAGCGCCGCTCCTCCTGGGAGATTACCGGTGGCTGCTGGATGAGGGGCTGATCCAGCACCGGGAGACGGGGCGGCGGATGGTCTTCTTCGCTCCTTCGGTTCTGGAGGCCATATTCGACGAGCTGGAACGCGAGGTGGGAGAGGACATAACCAGGGCAGTGGTGGAGGCCCAGCGCAGGCTGACCGCGGAAGGCCTGCACTCCATCCGGGGGGAGAACCCCGAGGAGGAGCTGCGGGCCATGCTGGCCCTGCGCGGTTTCGGGGGCCTCAGGGAACTGACGTGGGGCCCGGACGGCGTGATCCTGGCCATGGAGAACGCCTGTCTGCCCCAGGTGGTAGCCGGCCTTACCCAGGGCCTCTACGAATCGGCCGAGGGGGTGGGGTCCAGGGTGGACTGGCAGACCGGGGAGGGCGGCTCCCTGCGGGTGGAGGTGACCGCGGGCTGATAGCGAGGCGTCCCGATTCCCACCGCCACGGCTGCAGGGCCCTCGCATGGCTCCCTTCGGTTCCCGGAACGCGACGCCCTCAAGCCCATCCCCGAAACCGGAGAGGCCAGGCCTCCTCGCCCCCCTTCCGGCTATAATGAAGGTATGCACCAGGTGATGCGCTACGAGGAACCTCTGTTCAGGCCGCCCTGCGAGGCGCACAGCCTCATCGTGCAGGTGACTTTGGGCTGCCCGCACAACCGCTGCGCCTTCTGCGGCATGTACAAGATGAAAAAATACCGGGCCCGCGACCCGGAGGAGGTCAAGGCCGATCTCAGGAGAGCCCGCCTCTTCTACCGCCACGTGGGGTCGGTCTTTCTGGCCGACGGGAACACGGTGGCCATGAACTCGGAGAAGCTCGCGGACATCATCCGCTACATCCGCAGGCTCTTCCCGGAGGTGGAGCGCATCTCCTCCTACGGCGGAGGGCGCTTCCTCAAGGGAAAATCCCCGGAGGCGCTGCGCAAACTCAGGGAGGCGGGGCTGGACGTCATCTATTTCGGGCTGGAGAGCGGCGACGACGAGATACTGGCCATGGTGGACAAGGGGGTGACCTCAAAAGAGATGATCGAGGCCGCCCGACGGGTCCGCGAAGCCGGGATCGAGCTCTCCGTGTACATCCTCCTGGGCCTGGGGGGCGAGGACCGGTGGAGACAGCACGCCGAGAACACCGCCGAGGTGCTCAACGCCATGCAGCCCCGGTACATCCGCCCGCGCACCCTCTACCTCCTCCCCGGGACCCCGCTCTACGAGGAGGCGCAAAAGGGGCGTTTCCGGGAGGCCAGCGGCGAGACGGTCATGCGGGAGCTGCAGGTGCTCCTGAGCAGCCTCGAGGTGGAGGACACCTGGTTCCTCTCCGATCACATCTCCAACTACGTGCCCGTTTACGGCCACCTGCCGGAGGACCGGGAGAAGATGCTGGCCACGGTGGAGACGGCGCTGAACAACCCCGACGTCCACCTGGCCCCCCGCCACCTCACGACCTTGTAGCGCCGGGCCGCTCATCCTCCCGGGAGCGGGGAAGGTGATGTTCGAGCGAAGGATACCCACCCGCGGCCGTAACATCCCGCCACGGAGGCGGGAGGAAGCGCAAGAACAACACCCTTAGGAGCGGCGGTCCAGGTGATGACGCCTGCCTTCCCGCGGACGGGGTGAAGGAACCGCCCCCGCATCTCCTCGCCACATCCCCGTCAGAAGCGTTTTCGGTAGTCGGAGCCTCAAGGACGGCGGTCCGGCCGACGACGTCCGCCCTCCGCGGACGGGGTGAGGGAACCGCCCCCGCATCTCCTCGCCACATCCCCGTCAGAAGCGTTTTCGGTAGTCGGGACAGGAGGTGGCGTTGGGCCTCTCCGGACGGGAGCAGGCCGAGGGATAATCGTAGGCGCAGGTATCGCACAGGAAGCGCTTCCCCAGGAACAACCGCTTTATCCTCTCCCAAAGACTCATGAGAGGATGATACCACGCCGGCCGTAAAGGTATGGCGTCAGGGATCGGGTAACCGAAAACCACGCGGGCCGGGGGTCAGGAGATGAGGCCCCGGCGTAGGGCGGTGGCCACGGCCTCGGTGCGGTCCTTAACCCCCAGCTTCTCGAAGATGTGAGTGATGTGGGTCTTCACCGTCTGGATGCTGATGAAAAGCCGGTCGGCGATCTCCTTGTTGGACAGGCCGTCGCCCACCAGCTGGAGGACCTCCAGCTCCCGCTCGCTGAGACCGTAAGTATCCCGGTTGCTCTGGGCCAGGTACACGTATTCCTTGAGCAGCTGGGCCTGGGCCTCGGGGTGCAGGGTGGCGCCCCCGCGGTGAACCTCCTTGATGGCCTTCACCAGCTCCTCCAGGCCGGTGTTCTTGAGGAGATACCCGGTGGCCCCCGCCTTGACCGCCTCGTAGACGTACCCTTCCTGGTCCAGCATGGTGAGCATGATCACCTTGGTCTCCGGGAGGTCCTTCTTTATAAGCCGGGTGGCGGTGATGCCGTTCATCCCCGGCATGCTGATATCCATGAGCACCACGTCGGGCTTGAGGCTCCGGGCCTTGCCCACCGCCTCGTCTCCGTCCGACGCCTCCCCCACCACCTCGATCTCCGGGTTCAGGCGCAAAAGGCTGATCAGACCCTCCCGCACCAGGCGGTGGTCGTCCACCACCAGGACCTTCAACGGGGCACGAACCATCTCAGACCTCCCCGCTCACCGCGTAAAGGGGGAACCTGGCCTCCACGACGGTCCCCTCCCCCGGAACGCTCCGCACCTCCAGGACCCCGCCCAGGGACTCGGCCCTTTCCCGCATCCCCGCCAGGCCGAAGCCCCAGGTGCCCTTCCGCTGGGGAAGCGGGAACTCGAAACCCACCCCGTCGTCCTCCACGCGGAGGACGAGCTGCTCCCCCTCCCTCCGCAGCTCCACCACGGCTCTGCGGCACCGGGAATGCTTGACCACGTTATGCAGGGCCTCCTGGCATATGCGGAAGATGGCCGTTTCCGCCTCCGGGGTCAGCCCGGGCATCTCCCCCTCCCTCAATTCGATCTTCAACTCCCACGGCGTCTCCTCCTCCACCCTCCGGATATACTTCCGCAGGGCGGGGACCAGGCCCAGGTCGTCCAGCATGGTGGGCCGCAGGCCGGAGATGATGCGGCGCATCTCCGCGATTCCCTGGTTTATTATCTCCTGGGATTCGCGGAGGGCGCGGCGGGCCTCCTCCGGGTCGCTTTCCAGGCGGGCCTCCCCGAACCGGATGCGGAACACGGCGCTCACCAGGTTCTGGATGACCCCGTCGTGGAGTTCGATGGCCAGCCTCCTCCTCTCGTCCTCCTGGGCGTTGATCACCCGCTGCAGGAGCTGGCGGTGCACTTCCTCGTCGTAGCGCAGCTCCTCGTAAAGGCGGGCGTTCTCGATGGCCATGGCCGCCTGGTTTCCCACCGCGGCCAGGAGCTCCGACTCCTGAGGGGTAAGCTCCATCTCCCGGGCCTTGCCCAGGAAGATCACCCCGATGAACCTTCCTCGGGCCCGAAGAGGGAGCAGGTACAGAGAACGCAGGCCGGCCGCCAACCCGGCAACCCGGTCCCCGGCAAGGACGGAGACGGGGAGTGGCGTCACCGCGGAACCGTGTCCATCCTCCGGATCCACATAACCGCGCAGCCGCTGAAATGGTTGGTAAAAAATGGAACTTTCTCCCGTCGGGGAGGGTGGACGCACGCAGGCCGGGATCAGGCGCTGCCCGGTGGGGTCGAGGAGGGAGACGGCGCACACGTCGAGCTCGAAGAGGTCCCGGAGCCTCTCCGCGATGGTCTCCAGGACCTCCTCCAGCTCCAGAGAGGAGATGAGCTTCTCGGTGATGTCGCGCAGGGTGGAGAGCTGCAGGCTGCGGACCCTTTCCCGTCTGGCCCGCTCTTCGAGCTCCCTGTCCCTCTGGTAGAGCACGCGGGAGACGAGGCCTTTCAACTCGCCCAGGTCGAAGGGCTTGGGCACGTACTCCACCGCCCCGCCGCCGTACCCCTTGAGGCGGTCCATGTCCGTGTCCCGGGCGGTGACCACGATCACCGGGATGTCCGAGGTGTCGGGGTCCTTCTTCAGGCGCCTGAGGACCTCGAAACCGTCCATGCCCGGCATCATGATGTCCAGGAGGAGGCAGTCCGGCTTTCTCTCCTCCACCGCACGCAGGGCCTCGAATCCGTCGTGGGCCACCCGCACGCGGTAGCCCTCGAACTCCAGGTTCAAGGCCATGATCCGGGCCACATCCGGCTCGTCGTCCACCACCAGGATGTCCGCGGCGGCCGCCTCGACCCCGCCGTCAGGACGCGCCGCTCCGTCCACCGCACTCACCCCGAATCCGCGACACCCCTTACGCGACAAGCTCCACGGAACCGACCCCGAAACCCGCGCCGGCGGGCTCCTCCGCCCTGCGCTCTCGACTATTTCAGTCGGCCCCCGCCCTTTTTTCCTTGAACCCGCCACGACCCGGCCCGGGAGCCTGCGAGTCGGTCTCCGCCGGAGCCTCCCCCGCCGTGCTTCTCCGATGGGCGGTGCGCGGGGGACCCGTACTTCGGGCCTCCACCTCCTCTAAGCATGATACGGCCGGGGGAGCCGGGGTGGAAGAACGCCCGCGCGTCGTCTTACGCGGGGAACGGCATCATCGCTCAGGGGCGCCGTCCGTGCGGGCAAGGAAAGACGAAGGGCGAAGGTCCGCGGTCTTAAGATCCGCGCGGTAGGCTCCCGAGGGGCGACGAGCGGGGACGGGAAGGCCCCCTCAGCTCGTCCCCGCTTTTCCCAGGTGCTCGGAGAGGGGGATCACCCGGCCGTCCGTCCAATGTACGGTGATCCTCCCCTCCTCCACCAGGCGGAGGAAGACCTCCACCACGCGGGGGTCGAACTGCTTACCCGCCCCCCTCTTCAGCTCCGCCAGGGCCTCCTCCAGGGGAAGGGCCTTGCGGTAGGGGCGGTCGGAGGTCATGGACTCGAAGGCGTCGGCCACGGCGATGATGCGCGAGCCCAGGGGGATCTCCTCCCCCTTCAGCCCGTCGGGGTACCCGGTGCCGTCGAACCTCTCGTGGTGGTGGTAGACCAGGGGCATCACCGGCTCGAGGAGCCTCACCGATTGCAGGATGCGCACGCCGATGAAGGGATGGTACTCCATCTCCCGCCTCTCCTCCTCGGTGAGGAGCCCGGGCTTCTTCAGGATCTTCTCCCGGATGCCTATCTTGCCCACGTCGTGCAGAATGGAGGCGTGCCTGATGGTGTCCACCTCCTCCGGGGAGAGGCCCAATCCCTCCGCCAGGGCCACCGAGTATTCCATCACCCGGTTGGAATGGCCGTGGGTGTAGGCGTCACGGGCGTCGATGGCGTTGGCCAATGCGGTGATCACTTCGATGTAGATCTCCTCCAGGCTCTCGAAAAGGCGGGCGTTCTCGATGGCGATGGCTGCCTGGCTGGCCAGGCTGGTGAACAGGTTGACCTCGTGGGAGGTGAAGTTGCGGGGCTCATCGGTATACAGGTTGAGCACGCCGATGACCTTGTCCTTCAGGCTCAGAGGCACGGAGAGCAGCGAGCACAGCCCCTCCTTCCGGGCGTGGTCCGGATAGGCGTGGAGGGGATCGTTGCGGATGTCCCTTATGGCGATGGGCCTTCCCTCCTGGATGACCCTCCCGGCCACGCTCTCCCCCACGCGGATGGTGCCCTTATTCAGGTACTCCTCGGACAGGCCGTGAGCGGCGGCGACCACCAGCTCATGCCTTTCCTCGTCCAAGAGCATGATGGAGCTGGTCTTGGCGTTGAGGAGGACCAGGCTCATCTGGACTATCTGCTGCAGGACGGTCTCCAGGTCGATGGCCGAGGTTATGGCCTTGTCGATCTCGAAGATGGCGTGCAGCTCCCCGATGCGGTTCTGGAGATCGGCGTAAAGGCGGGAGTTGTGCACCGCCACCGCGGTCTGGACGGCGAGCGCTGACAGCAGGTCCAGATCGTGTTCGGTGAAGCTGTCCTTGAGGTGATTGCCCACGAAGACCACCCCGTAGATCTCACCCCGCCACTTCAGGGGGGCGTAAAGGGCGGACCTTATGCGGTGGTTCTCCAGGAACTGTCGGTATCCCCATTCCAGGTCCGTATCCCTGACCAGCATGGGCTCCTGCTCCTCCAACACCCTACCCACCAGCCCGTAATCCCTGGGCAGGACGATGGATGCCTCGGCGGAGCTCACCCCCTTGGAGGCAGTCACGCTCAGCCGCTCCCCCTCCTGGTCCAGCCGGAAGACCAGGACCACGTCCGGGTCGATGCTCCGGGAAACGGCCTCACAGAGGTTCTCATAAACCTTCTCCTCGCTCAGCGTGGAGTCGAAGAGGGCGGCGAAGCCGGATAGGGCGGTGAGCTCCACAACCCTTCTGGCCTTCTCCCTGCTCTCCCTCTCAGCGAACTCCGACATGTAACCGGTGACGAAGGCGGATAGAAGGTTGAACCCGCACCGACCTAAGACCATGCCCACCGACTCCACCCCGGTGAAGCGACCTGAAAGCCCCGCGGTGAGGACGAATAAAAGGCTTCCCAGGAGGCCGAAGGCCATGCCCTCCCGGATACCGAACCACAGGGCCATGTTCACCACCGGCAGGGCGTAGAGGAAATCGAACTCCGCCACGGGAGCCGAGCGAGTGTAGTAGAGAAGGAGGGATATCAGGAACATCTCGAAGGGCAGGAGGCTCAAACAGGCCAGCCGGAACCTCTTTTCGGGGACCCGGAAGACGATCTGGTCGATGATGACGTAAAAGACTCCCATCCCCGCCACCACGGGGATCAAGCGGGCTTGATCGTAGCGGTGTCGGGTGATGACGAGCTGGACGAGGATATAGAGGTAGACGGTGATCCGGATGACCCTGACGAAGAGGATGAGTTTTCGCTTCAGGTCCAAGGCCGCACCCCTCGCGATCCTGCCTTTGCTCCCGTGGCCTGATGACGGTCAGGCTCCCTTTGACATACGGGTAGCCTCTCTCCACCGCATATCCCCCTGGAGGGGGAAATACCGCGGCTCGAGTATTCATTAATCTTTTACTTTATCGTCCCTTTCACCGTCCGTCTAAAGCATCTCCTCGAATGGAGGCCATCCGTCGGCGGGCGGTCCCTTTCGGGGGGCGAGCGGTCCACGGGTCGAGCGGGAGGAGGAAAGCGGAGGGGGAACGGAAACTCCGGAGGGCCCGGGGAGGCCATACGGCGGCGGACGGTCCCTTAAGGGGGTGGGCGGTTGATGACCGCAGGAACGAAAGGAGTCCCGAGGACGTCCGGCAGGAAGCGATCACTTCAGGAAGGGACTTTTTTCCGAGCCCTTTCAACGGGCTTCGAAGGATCCGATGGGGCTGGTGCGGTCGAAAGAGAGGCCTCCGCCGCCCGACGCCTTCTTGGTGTCTCCTCCGAAAAATCTTGATTTCCCTCAGAAAAACCGTGATGAAGGAATATTTCAGTTCAAAAATCCACGACCGTCCACCGTCTCCCCGTGCGCCGCAAAACGATCTCGATTAGGGGAGTGGGGCCTGAAAGCCCGAGGACACGCGGAACCCCGGACCGACGGCACTCCGCTCAGCCCCCCAGCACGGCCAGCTCCACGGCCTCCGCCCACCCCTCGTTGAGAAAGCCCTCGGTGACCACCACATTGGGCGTGGAGGCCACGCGAGGTTCGAGGTGGGGGTTTCCCAGAAGGCCGTTGCGGACCAGGAAAAACGCGCCCACCACCTCGCTCTGGGCCAGGTCGGCCTCGGAGTCGCCCACGGCGATGGCCTCCCGGCGGTCGAAGCCCCGCCTCCTCATGTCCTCGGCCACCGCCCCTTCTTTACTCACGCCCCTTGGGACCAGGTGATAGGCCCTCACCTCGGGGACCTCCAGGCCGGGATAGGACCTGGGTATCACCCCGTTGTCCACCAGCTCCAGCCCCGGGAACCTGCTCTCCAAGGCGCGGTTCACCTCCTCCAGGTCCACCAGGCCGCGGAATACGGGGGTGCACTCCCGGTGGTCCGACCAGGGGGTGTGGAATTCCAGCCTCCCCCGGTGAGCACCGAGGAGGAAGTCCACCGCCCCGCTCTCCATGATCACGCGGTAAAGGTCCCCGCCCTCGCACGCCAGGGCTCCGGTGTTCACCACCGTCTCCTCGCCCAGGTCGTAGACCAGCTCCGCCCCCAGCTCCGCGATGTAGTTGCGCAGGCCGAGCAGGCGGGCATCCTCCCTTAACTGGAGAGCGCTCCTCCCGGATACCGGGACCACGTCCACGCCCCTGTTCAAGGCCTCCACCAGGGCGCGCGCCGGCCGCAGGGTGTAGCCTCCCTCAAGGTTGCGTAGGAAGCACCCTCCCGGCCCCATCATGGTCCCGTCCAGGTCGGTGTAGATGACCCGCACCCGCCCCAAACTCTCCCGGATGGCGGGCCACCTCGCCCCGGGCCCGTACTCGCGCAGGGCGCGTTCCAGCAGACCCTCCTCCTGCGGCCTTTCCTCCGCCACCCTAATTCAACCTCCGAACAGGGCCCGGTATTCCTCGAGCTGGGACATGGGGGGCCTCTCCTCCACGGGGAGCTGCCTGGTGTCCAGGATGTACTCCCCGTCCCGATAATCCACCTGGGTGATCTCGGTGCGGAAACCCTCCGAAAGAGAGAGCCTGCCCTCCTCCTGGAGGCGCACCAGGACCGCCTGCATCACCTGGAAGGCCATCCTGCCCAGAGCGGGAAGGGTCTGGTTGCGGTGCTGTCTCTCCTCCAGGTCCACCTGCCCGATGACCTCCATCCCGTAGCGGGAATGGATGTCGATGAGCATGCCTATCTCCACGCCGTAACCGGAGAAGAAGGGGATGTTCTCCAGCAGGGAGCGCTCGCCCCCGTACTCCCCGGAAAGGGGCTGGATGAGGGCGGTGAGCTCCGGGTAGAAGAGGCTCAGGAGCGGACGGGCCACCAGCTCTGTGACCCTGCCCCCTCCGGTGGGCAGCAGGCGGTGTCCCGCCTTAAAAGGACGCTGGTAGAACCCCTTGACGAAGCGTATGTCCGGCCTGCTGAGCAGGGGGCCCAGGATACCGTAGACGAAGCGGGGATGGAAGTTTCGTATGTCGGAATCCATCCAGACGATGATGTCCCCCCGCGTGCAGTACATGCTCCTCCACAGGGCGTCGCCCTTGCCCTGTGGCGCGTAGAGCCCTGGTAGTATCTCTTCCTGGCGATAGACCTCCGCTCCGGCCCTGCGGGCCAGCTCCGCGGTACCGTCCCTGCTCCCCCCGTCCACCACGCAGAGCTGGTCCACCAGCGGCACGCGGCTCATCAGCTCCTCCACGATGGTCTCCAGGATGGGGCCGATGGTGTTGGCCTCGTTAAGAGCGGGAAGACACACGCTCACCGTCTTCCCCCTCCGGCGCTTGAGCTCCAGGAGCCGGTCAAGGTCTTGAAACTGGCAGTGATGGAAGGTGTTGCCTTCCGACCACGCGCAGGTCTCCAGCTTCCTCCCCATGCCCCACCCCCTTCATTCCTCGCGGGAGGCGGAAGCGCGGGCGGAACATTTCCATGGTAAAGGGACCGCCGCCAATCCCGCGAGAATCCCTTCCTCCGGGCGCCGCCCTCCGGGGGGCGCATCCTTCCACATCATCGTGATCCTTCCTCCGCCGCCTCCCTTCCCAGCTCGAAGGCTCGGAGGTTGACCTCCAGGGCCTTGGGGGGGACTCTCTCCCGCATGGATTGCTCCCAGGCTCGCAGGGGAAGGTCCAGGAAAACGGAGAGCGCCCCCAGCATCACCGCCCCCACGGCGCGGGCGTTACCGGCTTTCACGGCCAGGTCGCGGGCCCGCAGCACCAGGCACCGGCCGGCGACCTCCCGGATGCGGTCCAGGGCGTCCTCCGGATATGCGGCGTCCCCCCTCAGGACCGGAAGGGGGTCGAGTCGGTAATCGTTGACCACCGCCGTCCCCCCCGGCCGGAGGTACTCCAGGAAACGGAGGCCCTCGAGAAGCTCGTAGGCCAGGAGGAAGTCCCCCTTCCCCCTGGGGACGAGGGGAGAGTGCACCTCCTCCCCCCAGCGCACCGTGCAGATGACGCTCCCACCCCGCTGGGCCATGCCGTGTACCTCGGAGGTCTTTACCTCGAACCCGGCCCGCATGGCCGTCTCCCCCAGGATGCGCGCAGAGAGGACGTTACCCTGTCCTCCCACCCCGGCCAGAAGAACGTCAGGCACGGTCCTCCACCTCCCGTAAAGCCCCGGGACGGCAGAGCTGGGCGCACATTGAGCATCCCGCGCAAAGGGATTCGTCAACCCGCGCCTTGTCCCCGCGCATGACCAGGGCCGGGCATCCCAACCGCAGGCAGCGGCGGCATCCCGTGCATCCCTCCTCGTCCACCCGGTAGGCGGGGCGCTCAGAACGTTCATGGAGGGTGCAGGCGCGGCGGGAGATGACCACCGAGGTGCGGCCGGACCCCACCTCCTCCCGGAGGACCTCCTCCGTCTCCTCGAGGTCCCAGGGATCCACCACGCGCACCGACTCCACGCCCACCGCCCGGCAGAGCGCCTCCAGGTCCAGGGCGTGGGTCCTCTCACCCATGAGGGTCCTGCCCGTGCCCGGGTGGTCCTGGAAACCGGTCATGGCCGTGGTGCGGTTGTCCAGGATGATGATGGTGCACGGAGTGCGGTTGTAGACCATGTCTATGAGTCCGGTTATGCCACCGTGGATGAAGGTGGAATCGCCCAGGGCTCCCACCACCCTACCCCGATGTTCGGCGTTGACCCGGCTCCCGGCGAAGGCCTTCTCCAGCCCCAGGGCCATGCCCACCCCCGCTCCCATGCATACCTGGCAGTCTATCCCCTCGAGGGGAGGGAGTACGCTCAGGGTGTAGCATCCGATGTCGCTGGAGACCACCAGCTTCAACTTTGAGAGCACGTAGAACAGGCCTCGGTGAGGACAGCCCGGGCACATCACCGGGGGGCGGGTGGGAAGCCCCGCGGGCGGAGCCACTGGCGAGGCCTGGGGACGTTCCCAGCCCCCGCCCTCCAACCCCGTGTCCAACTCTATGACCTCGGCCAGGGTGCTCCCCACCAGGTCGGGGTCCAGCTCGCCCTCCCGCGGCACCCTGGCCTTGCCAAGTACGTCCAGCCCCATGGCCTTCAGGGATTCCTCCAGGAAGGGCTCCAGCTCCTCCACCACGTAAAGGCGGTGGAAACGGGAGGCGAAGTCCCTGACCGTCCTCTCAGGAAGCGGATAGACGAACCCCAGCTTGAGCACGGAGGCGCGGGGGAAGGCCTCCCGCACGTACTGGTAACAAACGCCCGAGGTGACTATACCCACCCTGTCTGACCGCATCTCCACCCGGTTGAAGGGCGAGACTTCCGCTTCTCCGGCCAGCTCCTCCAGGCGGCGCAGGAGAACCGGGTGCCGCATCCGGGCGTGGCCTGGGATCATCACCCGCTTGGGGGCGTCCTTGGCGTAGGGGAGATCCACCTCCAGCCTTCCCTCCTCGTACTCCACCACCGTGCGGGAATGGCTGATGCGCGTCTCCAGACGCAGCAGGACCGGGGTGTCGTAGCGCTCCGAGAGTTCGAAGGCCGCTCCCACCATGCGGTAGGCCTCCATGCTGTCCGAGGGCTCGAGGAGCGGCACCCCCGCCATGCGGGCGTAATACCTGCTGTCCTGCTCGTTCTGGGAAGAGTGCATCCCCGGATCGTCGGCCACCACCAGGACCAGCCCGGCGTTGACCCCGATGTAGGGCAAGGTCATCCAGGGATCGGCGGCCACGTTGAGGCCCACGTGTTTCATGGCCACCAGGGTGCGCGCCCCTCCCAGGCAGGCGCCGATGCCCACCTCCAAAGCTACCTTCTCGTTCGGGGACCACTCGCAGTAGACCTCCGGAAAGCGCGAGAGCTCCTCCAGGATCTCCGTGCTGGGCGTCCCGGGATAGGCGCAGGCCACCCGCACCCCGGCGGCGTATGCCCCCCGGGCCACGGCTTCGTTCCCGGATAGAAGCTCCCTCCTCCGTTCGGAACGCACGCTACCTCCTCGTTCACCCGGTCTCCGGGCTCGTTCCCGGCTACGCAAAGCTCCTGCTGCGGCGGCTCATCGGCGCTCCCGGCGTCGATTTTAGGGCATTATAACATGAAGGTCTCCCGCTCCCCCTGTGCTAAAATTACTCCGAATCTCAGGCCGGCAGAATCACGAGAAGAGGGTCGTCGGAATGACCGTTCACGGTGAGGAGGAAGGACAGAACGACCGACGCTCCGACGAGGAGCTGGTCAAGTCCTTCCTGGACGGCGACCGGTCGGCCTTCGAGGAGCTGGTCAACCGCTATCACCCCACGGTCATGAACCTCGCCTACCGGATGCTCGGAAACCGCACCGACGCCGCCGACGTCTGCCAGGAGGTCTTCCTCCTGCTGCTGCGCAAGCTGCACTCCTTCCGGGGGGAGGCCAAGTTCTCCACCTGGCTGTACCGGGTGGCCATGAACGCCTGCCACGACCACGCCCGCCGCAGCCGCCGCCACGTCTCCCTCGCCGACTCTCCGGGGGAGGACATGCCGGAGATGGAGCATCGCCTGCCCGACGAGGACACGGAATCACCGGAGACCAGCATGGAGAAGGAGGAGCTGCGGCGGAGGGTCCAGGAGGCCATCACCCGGCTCCCTTTCAAATTCCGCCAGGTTATCTACCTGCACGACATCCAGGGCTACGACTATAAGGAGGTAGCCGAGATACTGGGCATAAACCTGGGCACGGTCAAATCTCGCCTCAACCGGGCCCGGAACCGGCTGGCCGCGGAACTCGAGGATTACTGGGAGGCCAGCCGATGACCACATCCCCTGGCCGGTATGGAGGTCCGCGTGGGTGCCGTGTTCGAGGACTACCGGGAGGGGAGCAGATGACGGCTCCGCGGTCCGGGAGGACGGCGGGAGGACGGTGAGGGAACGGGAACAGGCTCGGTGCGGAGTTCATCTAATGCGGTCGAGAGGAGGGTTGCGGGAAGATGAGATGCAGGCAGGCCAGGCGAATGATGAGCCTCCTCCTGGAGGGAGAACCGGGAGGTGAGGCGTATCCCGGGGTGCGGGAACACCTGGCCGCTTGTGCGGACTGCGCGCGCAGGTTTCGCCTCCTCGGAGAGGTGGTCGGGGAGCTGTCCCGCCTGCCCCGCGTGCTGCCCGACCCCACGGAGACCGAACGCCTTTTCCTCCGCCTGAGGGAGGCATACTCCCTCACCGCGCCCCGCCCTCCGGCCGCCCGCTCCATGAGGCCGGCGGTGCGCTGGGTGGCGGTGGCCGCGAGCCTGGCCGTGCTCGCCGTCGCCGTCACGAGCTGGGCTCTGGTGGACGGAAGGAGGGCGGCGCCCCCGGTCATTGAATCGGTTGAGGGACAGGGCCCCGCCGGCGTGCCGGCCCGTGAAGCGGGCGTGGAGGCCTCCACCCTCTCCCTGCAGGACATATATCCGAGCAACGCCGAGGAGCTGGCGGTGCGCCCCGTGCTGGTGCTCTCGGGGCGCGAATATTCGACCGCGGACCTCCATTCCTACTCGGAGGACATCGGGCAGCGCATGGCCTTCTACTCCGCCTACTGGTACCCCATCGCCGGGGACACCCGTTCTCCCTATCTCTCGCGCCTTCAGGGACAGCTCGTCGACGACCTCGCCCGCCAGGCCCAACAGGCGGGGCTGAACCCCGAGGAACTGCGGGGCGCCCTGGCCTCGGTGCTGGGAGGGGAGGAAAGGGCTCTCCTGCCCTGCCGGGCGGAGCTGGTCAGGTTGGAGGGAAAAGAGGCCTGGCTCTTTTCCCTGAGCGGGCCGGAGGACTACCTCCTCTTCCCTGACCCTCAGGTCCCCGCCGCCCTGAGCCTGGCCGCCCGAGGGGGGGAGGAGAGCCTAAAGCTGAGCCAATCCCTGCTCCAGGAGCTGGCCGCCTATCTTCTGCCCCGAGGCCAGGCGGTGAGCGCCACGGGCCTCGATGATGTAGACGCGGCCGAGGCTGCGGGGTCCCCGGGCGAAACCGACGGCGCCGGGCGTGAACCGGCAGCCACCGGGGAGGAAGCCTCCGAAAAAGAGTCGGAGAGGGAATTCCAGGCCTTCCTCAGGGAGATGGCCGCCCGCGGGAACCCGGCCGAGGTGCTGGCGGCGCTGCGGGAATTGAACTACCAGCAGCTGCTCCTCCTCCTGCAGGGAGACTGGACTTCCCTGGCCTCCAGGGGCGTGGACCTCAGCGAGTTCCTGCTCCCGCCGCGCCGCCTGGTGGCCGTGGACCGCGCCGGCGGACGGCTCCTCTGGGGGAATCCCTGAGCCCTCCGCCTCCGGCCCCCGGGCCCGGGTCGCCATGCCGGGAACCGCCTCCGACCCCACCAGGACAACCGGAGGGGAAGAACCGCCGGACGCCCGTCGGGGCGATCAGAAGCAGAAAAGCTGGTTGGGGTCCACTTCCTCGCGCAGGATGCGCAGCTCCTCCTCGGTGGGCTTGGGCGTCTCCACCACGTCGTCGGGGATGATGAGTTCGAACCCGGTGAACTGCTGGATGACCTCGGGCGTCACCCCAGGATGGTAGGAGATGAGCTTCATGCGGCAGGTCTCCTCGTCGAAGCCCATCACCCCCAGATGGGTTATCACCCGCCAGGGGCCGCCACCCACCAGGCCAGCGCGCTCCCGCGCCCCGGGACCGTCGAGGAATCCGGGGGTGGTTATGTAGTCCACCCGTTCCGGCATGCGCTCCGGGAGGTGAAGCCCCATGAATATGACCCGCTCGCAGAGGGAGGCGATGTCGTTGGCGCCTCCCGAGCCCGTGAGGCGCACCCTGGGGTGTTCGTAGTCGCCGATGCAGGTGGCATTTATGTTTCCGTACATGTCGATCTGGGCGCCGCCCAGGAAACCCACGTCGGCGTAACCGGCCCGGCTGTGCCCGAAGACCGAGGACATGGAGAGGATGATGGGGGCCTTGTAGGTGGTCCAGGAGCAGGAGACCGACCACGGCAGGACCCGGGGTTCGGGATCCACGGCCCCGCACTCGTAGATGGCCATCATGTTGGGGGCGTGCATCTTCTTGGCCAGGAGGGCTCCCACCAGCGGGAGGCCGGTGCCCACGAAGACGCTCTCCCCGTCCTTGATCAACCTGGCCGCCACGCAGGCCAGCAGCTCCCTGGGAGTGTATTGGATGTCGCTCATCTCTCAACCCTCCTTAGATGGCCCGCTTGGCCACTTCCTCGTATTTCCAGTCCCTTTCGCCTCCGACCCCCCAGTAGCCCAGCCCGAAGTAACTGGCGTCGCAGGAGAGCTGCTCCAGGCGTTTCATGTACTCGAGGACGTTCATGCCCTCCTCCTCGGCCACCAGCTGGATCATCTCGTAGTGGTCCTTGGTGCCCAGGATGTACTTCTCGTACCAGGCCCTGGTGGATTCCGGCGTCTTCCACTCCACCCGGACCACCCGCTCCTGGAGACGGCGGTCGAAGTAATACATGCCGGGCATGTCCCCCGGATAGGCGCCGTAGGGGACCTCGCACACCGCGTCCACGCAGTAGTGAGGGATGATCACCTGGTAAGGATTGGAGCGGATGTCCTCCGAGCTCACGATGCGCTCGCAGGTCACGATGACCTTGCGCGCCGCCACGGCGATGGCCGTGTCGTTCACCGAGGGCCCCCAGATGCGGCTGTTGCCATACTTGTCCGCGTGGTGCACGTGGAAGATGGCCACGTCCGGGTACATGGCCGGCACCAGGCACACCGGTTCCCCCGTCCAGGGGTCCTTGGCCTCCTTAACGTAGGGATTGGTGCGCATGAGGTCCGTCCCCAGCATGGACTTGCAGGCCACGTAGTTCACCCCCTGCTCGGCGGCCCGCAGGGCCAGGGACAGGGCACCGTGGCTCCACTCCGAGTAGATCTTGAGGGTCCCGGCCTCCACCCCCCTTCGGAAGGGGGATATCAGGCCGCGCATCTCCACTCCCACGTAAGCCACGTGGGCTCCCTCCAGCCCTCCGAACTCGTGCCAGGCGGTGTTCATCCCGCCGGGGGTGAAGATGCCCACCAGGTTCTTCTTGCGCTGGCGGCCGATCTCCCAGTAAGCGGCCATGGGACCCCGCACGTAGGCGAAACCCGTCTCCACGATGGAATCGCCGTCCTCCACCAGGGTGGCTATGGCCTCCTGCAGGGTCATGCGTTTGTCCTTCTCGGCGCGGGATTTCTTCAGTTTCCACTCCCGGGCCAGCTTGTGGTCGAAGAGTCGGTCGTTGGCGTGGCTCATCCTCATACCTCCCGGTCTGGTCCAAGAGATGGATGAGGGGGATCGGAGATGCTTTCGCCCCGGGGAGATGGCGGCCGCCGGGACGGTGGCAACCGCCGGGCCTGCTCCTTACCCTGCTCCATCTGCTGCCTCGTCTGGTCTGCGAATCATGCTCTCGAACGGCGCGAACCTCAACCTAAATATTATTAACATCAATCCCCCGCGGAGGCAATCACGTATTCCCGGGCCTTCTCTCAATCTATTTCAACCCGGAAAGCGACTGCTGAGACATACAGTATCTTCCCGGGCCGTCCTCAACTCCTTCCGCGCCTCTTACCGGTCGGAGGTGCGGGCACCACACAACGGCGGTACATCCCGTTGTGGGCCTTCTCCAACTCCTTACGCGCCTCTGACCGGGCTCATCGTGGCCTCGGCGCTCAGGGTGTAACATGGAATAGCGCGGACACGGAAAGGCCGGAGCCCGCCGGGTGTCCGGGTCTTCGGCCTCGGACACGGAAAAGGCCTTGAGCGAAGGGAGAGTCCATGCACGAACTGGGGGTCACGGAGAGCATCGCGGGCATCGTCCTCCGCCACGCGGAGATGAACGGCGCCCGGCGGGTGGTCAAGGTGAACATCAAGCTGGGGGAGCTCACGGGCATCGTCGACCATTACGTCAGCTTCTACTGGGACCTGGTGACCAGGGATACCATCGCCCAGGGGGCGGAGCTGGTCTTCAACAAGGTCCCGGTTGTCGCCTACTGCGGGAAATGCCGGGAGGAATTCCATATCCAGGAATACGACCTCACCTGCCCGCGCTGCGGGGAGGTGGCCTCGGATATAATCTCCGGCAGGGAGTTCATGGTAGAGTCCATTGAGATAGAATGAGGGCGTGATCGCCAAGCCCGGTGGGAAGCGAGGTCCCGACGCCAAGCGAGGCCCGCAGCGGGCCTCACGCCGACCGCAGGGCCGGCAGGGGTCGCCGGAGCCGGGGAGTAGGCAGCCCAGGCCCGGGCAGAGGCGATAGGATGGAGGCACGACCCATGGATATCCAGATACTGGAAGGTGTGTTCGACGCCAACAAGAGGATAGCCCGGGAGAACGAGGCGCTGCTGCGGGAGCAAGGCGTTCTGGCCGTGAACCTCATGGCCTCCCCGGGAGCCGGTAAGACCTCCCTGGTCTCCAGGACCCTCGAGCTCCTCCGCGGGGAACTGAGCATCGGCGTCATCGAGGGGGATATCGCCTCCAGCGTGGACGCGGAGAGGATAAGATCCTTCGGCGTGCCCGTGGTCCAGATCAACACCGGCGGGGCCTGCCACCTGGACGCGGCCATGATCCGGGAGGCCCTGGGACACCTCGACCTTCCCTCCCTGGACCTCCTCATCATCGAGAACGTGGGCAATCTGGTGTGCCCGGCGGAGTTCGACCTGGGGGAGAGGCTCAGGGCGATGATCCTGTCCGTGGCCGAGGGCCACGACAAACCCCTCAAGTACCCCCTCATGTTCAGCCAGTCCCATGTGCTCCTGGTGAACAAGATAGACCTCCTGGGGCTGAGCGATTTCGACCTCGAGGCGCTCCGGGAGACCGTCCGCCGCATGAACCCCGCAGTGGAGATGTTCGAGGTCAGCTGCCGCACCGGCGAGGGCCTGCAGGCCTGGGCGGACTGGCTGAGGAAGAAGGTGGCGGAGAACAAGGCGGGTCCCTGAGCCGGACACCGGCCGCCGGCCGCTGGTCGTCGAGGGACTGGACAGGTCCGGAAACTTGGTGGACACACCCTATGCTTGCTTTGTAGCATTAGAAACAAGGCAGAAAGGAGTGTCCACGAGAGGCAGATCAGGCAACATCACGGGGATGCCCGGGAGGACCGAGCGGCGCAAGGCGCGCCGCGGTGCGAGAGGCGGGGGTCACCGCGTCGGCTTCTCACCCCCTCCGGCATCCTCGCCGGATGCCGAAAAACCTCAGCGCATCAAGAACACCGCGGCCAGGACGGCCGCCAGGAGCAGGCGATATATAGCATATACCCTGAAAGAGCCGGCTTTCAGGCGGGAGAGCAGGAACCCTATGGCCAGGTAACCGGAGACCGCAGCGACGGCGCATCCGGCCACCATGGGCCACAACCCTCCGGGAGGAAGGCCCTCCAACGCCACCCTCAGGCCCTCATACGCCGCCGCCGCCCCGATCATGGGCACGGAGAGAAGGAAAGCGAAGTCGGCGGCCTCCTTCCGGCCTATCCCCGCGGCGCGTGCCGTGGAGATGGTGATCCCCGAACGCGACACCCCGGGCATCAGGGCGAGCCCCTGGGCCACGCCCACGGCCAGGGATTCCCTCCAGCCCGCGGAACCCCAGCCACCGCTCCGCCTCCCCCATTCATCAGCTCCCCAGAGCACCAGCCCGAAAAGGGCCAGGGCGGTGACCATGAGGAAGGGCATCCCCTCCATCATCTCCGAGGACTCGGCGAAGACGGCCCCCAGGAAGACCCCGGGAAGGGTGGCCAGAAGCAGGAGGCGACCCAGCCGGGCTTCCCCTCCGCCCCGCTCCCTGCCGCGGGCCTCCCTCCACACGGCCCCGGCGATGGAGAGGAGCCTCCGCCGGTAGAACCACACCACCGCCAGCCAGGTCCCGAGGTGCAGCGCCACCATGAGGGAGAGGTCCGGCTCGCCCCAACCGAAGAGGTGGATGAGCAGGGCGAGGTGCGCGGAGCTGGATACGGGCCAGAACTCGGTGATTCCCTGCACCACCCCCAGGACCACCGCCGCTCCGATACCCATGCCCACCACCGCCCCGCCGGCCGTTCCGCCTCAGCCCCTGGCCCGGAGGAACTCGCCCCGCTCCGCCAACATGGCCGCCACGCGGGCGGCGCGCTCCGGGTTGGTGTACACGCAAAGGCGCTCCCGGCGGAGGTCGGCCACCTCCTCTATCTCGGTGTCCCTCTGGGGCATGCCCACGGTGACGATGGGCTTGCCGTGACGTTCCATGAGCTCCACCACCTTGTCCGCGAATCGGCTGCTGCCCTCGCGCACGTAGCGTGACCTCACGGCGAAGACCTCCCTCTCCTCGGGAGGGATGTCCTCCGGCCTCTCCGCCAGCCCGAAAGCGGCGGCGGCGTTCACCGTCCCCAGGGATATGATGAGGTCGAAGGCGGGGTGGGAGGCCAGTATCTCCAGGCAGCGCGCGTGGTCCTCGAGGTTGACGATGCCCACCAGGTCCACCGGGTTGCCCTTGCTCCAATAGGAGGGGAGGATCTCGGAAAGCCTATCCCTGACCTCCGGGGGGAGGGGGACCACCTGCAGCCCCTGGCGCTCGCAGAGGTCGGCCTCCACCACGCCCCATCCGCCTCCCCAGGAGAGGATGGCCAGCCGCCGTCCCCGCGGGACGGGCAATCTCACCAGGGCATCGGAGAAATCGAGCATCTCCTCCGTGGTCTCCGCCTGGATCATCCCCGCCTGCCTTATCATCCCCCGGTAGATCTCCTGGGCGCCGGCCATAGCCGCGCTGTGGGACGCCGCCGCCCTCCGGCCCGCTTCCGTGCCTCCCGCCTTGTAGATGACGATGGGCTTGCGGGGGGTGATCTCCCGGGCCAGCTCCAGTATGCGCCGCGGGCGCTTGAAGCCCTCCACGTAGAGCAGGATGACACGGGTCAGGTCGTCATCGGCAAAATATTCCAGATAGTCGGCGAAGTCCAGGTCGCTCTCGTTGCCCACACAGACGAAGCGCGAGAACCCCACGCCCCGGTAGGAGCCCCATCCCAGCATCTGCGTGCCCAGGTTCCCGCTCTGAGCGGCGAAGGCGATGTGGCCGGGACGCGGTCGCACGGGGGGCATGAGGGCGGTGAGGCTCAAGGGGGCGGAGTAGATGCCCATGGTGTTGGGGCCCACGATGCGGATCCCTCGGGCGCGCGCCGCCTCCACCAGCTCGGCCTCCATGCGCCTGCCCTCCAGGGAGGATTCGCTGAAACCCCCGGAGATGACGATGGCCGCCTTCACCCCCGCCGCCGCGCAGTCGTCCAGGACCCCCCGCACGCTCTCCGCGGGTATGGTGATCATGGCCAGGTCCACCGGCTCCCCTATCTCCGAAAGGCTGCGGTGGACGGGCAGCCCGTGGATCGTTCCCCCCCTCGGATTGACCAGGAAGAGGCGGCCCCGATAGGAATCTCGCAGGATGTTGGAGGGGATTATGTGCCCCCACTTGGCGGGGTTGCTGGAGGCCCCCACAACCGCCATGTTCCTGGGATTGAAGAGCGCCTCCACCGCTTCACGGGCTTCGCCCTTACTCGCCTCATCCCTTCCTCCGCAGCTTGCAACGCGCTGAACCGCCATCCGACTTCCTCTCCTCTCCTCAGAGCTCCTTTATCCTGGAGGCCAGTGCCCTTCCGCGCTCGATGAGCACGTCGATGCGCCCACCCACTCCGGCCAGGTATCCCCGGACGGTATACCGGAGGGCTTCCGCCTCCCCCAGCAGAGGAGCGAACCGCTGGCGGTAATCGGTCAGCGACTCCACCTCCTTGGAGGGCGGGGCCTGCAGCACCCCCTGGACCATGTCCTTTATCCCCGCGAACAGGGCGAGCAGCCTCTCCAGGAACTGGCGCATCTCATCCGGAGGGGTGATGTCCCTCAACTCGTCCAGGTAATCGTCCACGGTCCTGGCGTCCTCCTCCGCCGCGCCCCTTATCTCCTGCGGCTGGGGTTGTTCCGGGAGAGAGGGGAGGGCCAGGTTGTCCACGTCCGCCAGCATGGGTAGCGCTATCTGAAAAAGGCCGAGGGAATTGACCACCGTGCCGGTCTCGCGCTCTCCGTCGGCGTAGAAATGCAGAAGGTCCAGGTGTAGTTCCAGCGCCTCCTCCGGAGGCTGGAGGACGTCCAGCTCGCCGTATGCCCTGGAAAATATTCCCTTGACGTTGGCGAAGGCCTCACCGGCCTCCTGTAGGTGATAGTATTCGTCCCCGGAGACCTCTCCCAGGGACTCCAGGACGTAGCCCAGGTCCCAGGCCACCCCGTCGTGGATCTCGGCCACGCGCCTTTTATATTCGGGCCCGCTCAAGGTCTCGCTCCTCCTCCGGCAACCCCCGGACCCGCCGGCGGAGGCCGCGGCGAGAACGAACGCGAAAGCGAGGAGAAACCCCGCCCGCCAAAGGCGTCGTGGAGGGCTCGGTTCATCATGCCCGGCGCGGCCCATGCCTTTCCTCCTCTTCCCGTTCCCCGTGCGGTAAAAAAGCTCGCGGCGGGCGACCTCCGGCTCCCCTGCCCACCTCATGGCCATCCATCCACCTTCCCGCTTACTAGAGTGCCGGGTTGCCTTTGAGTCTGTCCCCTGCCCACCTCATGGCCATCCATCCACCTGCTCCGCATCCGGGGAAAAGCTCGCGACCAAAACATTATAAACCAACCCCAGCCGAGCCCACGCGCCCGCAGGCCCGGCCGCGCCGTCACGGAGGGGTCTCCCTGCCCAAGCTAACGAACATGCGAACCATATATGTTCACTATTGATTGCGCGAGGTGCTAAAATATCCTTCGTGACCTCGAGGACCCGAATGGTCGAGAGGAAAGGAAGGTGGAGATTGCACAGGCGCGTGTCACCCTCCAACGGGGGCAGCGAGGCGGCCAAGAGCTCCCTCAAGGTGCGTATCAGTAAGGGTTTCATCGACGCCGCCTTCGGGGAGGGCTTCCTGGTCGAGGTCTGGGACTTCCGGCGCCAGAAGCTGGTCTACGGTGAGCGGTACAAGGAGCTGGAGAGAGCCCGGCGGCGCCTGAACGAGATCAAGAGCGACCTCGACACCATGAGCCTGGACCGCTTCCGCCAGGCCTACCTGTCCCGCCACGCCCGCTGATCCCCGTCTCTTGCGGAAGAGAGCCGAGTCATTTCCCCGAGGTGTTCATCTGCCACGGGTGGAGCGCTTTCCGGACCCTCTCCTGCCGCCGCCACGTCTCCCGTAGAGGGCCAGCATCCCCTCCACCCGGCGGCGGAGCCTCTGCCGGAGCTCCGGGGGCCTCAGGACCTCCACCTCCGTCCCCCAGCGCAGGAGCTCCCTCTCCAGCCAGGAGAGGTTGTCCGTCCTAAGGGTGCATACCAGATGGTCTCCCTCCTCACGCCTTTCGCTGAAGAGCGGCTGTTCTTTGGCCCAGGCCGCCAGGGTAGGCGAGAAACGCAGCTCCACGGTGATCTCCCCCGAAAGCGGCGCGGCGGGAGCCCCCTTCTCCGCACCGGCCTCCGCATGGGGATGGAACCTCTCCTCGGTCACGCGCAGGTCCTTTATGCGGTCCACCCGGAAGACGCGAACCTCCCCGCTCATGCCGTCCCAGGCGTGGAGATACCAGTGCCCCATCCCGAACTCCATGGACAGGGGATGCACCTGGCGGCGGGTGAGCTCTCCCCTGCCGTAGGAATAATATTCCATATCCACCACGCGTTGCTCCTCGCAGGCCCTGAGCAGCAGGGAGACTACCTCCTCTCCGGAGTCCGGGGAGGCCACCTCCAGGCTCCTCTCCACCTCCTCGGGGGTGAGCCCTTCCATGCCCATGGCCCGCTGTATCCTGAGCATGGCGGAATGCAGGGCCGAGGTGGCCGAAGGCCCCACCAGCCTGGAGAGGGCGCTGCAGGCCAGGTACAGCCCGGCCAGCTCCGAGGGGGTGAAGCGCACCGGACGGGCGAAATAGTCGGCCATACCGATGTACACGCGGTCCCCGTCCATGCTCACCTCGATGAGGTCCGCGGGGGTGTAGTCGGGCTGACCGCACATGAAGATGAGCTCGAGATCCCTTATGAGCTGCTCCCGGGTCACGCCGAAGACCTCGCAGAGCTCCCGGAAGGTGGCCCCCTGATGCTTCAGTACGTAGGGAATGAGGGCCAGCATGCGGCGCAGCCTGGCTTCAGGACCGGCCATACCGCTCTCCTTCCAGCCGGGCCAGCATCTCCTGCAGCCGGTCCCTCATCCTCTCCCGGAGCCGGCGGGGGGAGAGCACTTCGGCATCCTCGGCGAAGGACAGGACCCAGTTGAAGAAGGCGTCCTCGTTGCGCACCTTGACCCTGATCACCCCGCTCCCGTCCTCCAGGTACCGGAAAGGATACACGTCCCCCAGGTCTCTCTCCACCCACCAGGCGATGCGGGGGGAGAGCCGGACCTCCGCCTCCTGAGACGACCCCTCCTCGAACTCCCAGGGTAGCACGCGCGAATAGTCGCTCAACCTGAAGTCGGAGGGTTTCTCGAAATCCGGCCCGGGTTCGTCGGGGCGCACCAGCACCACATCCGACTCCACCCGGGAGATGCGGAAGGACCTCCGGTCGCGGCGCAGGTGGCAGTATCCCACCACATACCAGGCGCCCCGGTCGAAATACATCCCGTAGGGGTCCAGGAGCCGCTCCCGGGGCTCGGAGGAGCCCAGGGAGCGGTAGGCGAAGCGCACCGTCTTCCTCCTCACCGAGGCCTCCCAGAACGCGCTGAGCTTCTCCGCCGATTCTGCGGGGTTCTGGAAACGCACGGGGGCCGGGAACGCCGCCCGCACGGGCTCCGTGCCCCCCAGGTCCGGACTGAGCTTGAGGAGTGCGGACGAGGCCTCGCGAGAGAGCGGGATCAGCCCTCCGGAGGCGAAGCGGTGCACCAGGAGGAGGGCCACCTTCTCCTCGGGCGTGAAGTCCACCTCCGGCAGGTAATACTCCTCCTTGGGGATGCGGTAGCCCACCTCCTCCCCGAAGGCGTCGAGCGGCTCCACCCGTATGGGGATACCCATCTCCCGCAGTTCGCTCTTGTCCCTCTCGAACATGCGCTTGAAGGAGGCCGCGCTCTCCTGCTGGTAACCCGGGATGCTGTTGCGGATCTGCTCCAGGGTCACCGGGCGTCGGGCCTCGAGGAGCATGGCTATGAGGTTCATAAGCCTTTCCAGCTTGCTCACGCCCGGTTTCCCCCCTCTCGCCTCTCCCCCGATCCGCAGGGGGACCCCTTCCCGGCCAGGGAGGACTTGTCACCGGCGGCTGCTAGCATCGTCCGGTGAGAGGTTGTGGAGGAAAGGAAGGCGTATATGGAAAGGAAGGCGCGGACGGTGGGAAGAAAAGGGTTCTTGCTGGTCCTCGGGCTGCTCCTGAGCTCCGCGGCGGAAAGTCGAGGGACCTCGGCGATACTGCTGGCCGCCCTATCGACGGCCTGCTTCCTGCTCCTTCTGGCGGGACCCCTGCCGGTCCGGACAAGGCCGCGAGGGGAGAAGGACGGGGTGCCGGTCACCATCGCTCTTCCCCTTCCCGTCTCGCCCGGGGAGCCAGCAGGCGGTAGAAGAGAAGGGCACGGCACGAGGCTTCCAGGCTGGACGTCCACTGGAAAGCCTCTTCCAGCATCTGCCCCACGGCGAAGCTGCCGTGTCCCCTGACCATGGCTATCTTGTAGTTCTGAAGCAGGGACGGGAGCTTCTCGGCCACCTCGTCGGAGCCCACGGTGAGGTCCGCTCCCAGCACGGGGACGGTCTTGAAGTAATAAACGCCCTCCGTGTCCACCGGGAGTATCTCGTCCTCGATCAGGGAAAGGGCGATGGCGCAAGGGGGATGGGCGTGTACCACGGCCAGGGCCGAGGTCTCCCGGTATATTGCCCTGTGGATCTTTATCTCCGTGGAGGCCAGGGTTATGTGGCTGTCGTCATCGTAAAGCCCGGTCTCCACGAGGTCCCCCTCCTTGAGGTTGGAGAGCATGGAACCCCGCCGGGTGATGAACATCCTATCCCCCACCCGGACGCTCATGTTCCCGCTGTGCGAGGAATTGACCCCCTGTAGGAACAGCTCGCGCCCGAAGAAACTGAACTGCTCAAGCATGACGCGCCCTCTTGAGCCAACCGTTCGCCGTCCCGTCCTCCATAATAGCACCAGCGGGGAGCGGGAGAGCCAGGGGATGTCCCCTCCGGACTCAGGCCGGGAGGCCCAGGGAGGCCAGCTTCCGAGGCCGGGGGACGCCTCTCTCGTCCCAGCCACGGGCCCGGTAGTACAGGGGGAGCATCTCCTCGAGGAGCACCACCCGGCCGGCCGCCGGACCCTCGGTAGCCGGCTCACGGAGCAGGCGGGGCGGCAACGTGTCCTCCCCCGGGTCCATCCCGCACCTGAGGTTGTAGAGCCTCTCCAGGTTCCAGATGCGCTCCCCCGTGCGGTGCAGGTCCATGGCTTTGAAGGGGACGCCGGTGACCGCCTGGAGCATGCGGGCGAAGTACTCGTCGCTCAGAGCGAACTGGAGGAAACGGCACAGCACCAGGGAATCCACGCCGGCGTTGAGGTTCTGGGCGAAGATGGTCAGGCCCGGCTTGTCGGCGGTGGAGTTCCGGTCCACCATCTTCGGTATGCCCAGAACCTCCGGTCCCACCAGGTAAGCCCGGAGGTGGCAGCCCCCCCGGTTGGAGGTGGCGAAGGAGAGCCCCTGCCCCTGAAGCCCGCGGGGATCGTAGGCCGGGAGCTCCAGGCCTTTGACCTGCATGGCCAGCTCGGCCGCCCCCCGCGACGCGGCGAAGCGGCGGGAACCTTGTGCCAGCTCCCGTCCCAGGCCTCTCCCAAGGGCCATGTCCTCGAGCAGTCCGAGCACGGCATCGGCGTCCCCGAAACGCGGTCCCCCCTCCACCATCCCCCTCTCGGCCAGCTCCATGCAGCAGCCGATGACCGAGCCCGCGGAGATGGTGTCCAGCCCCAGGTCGTTGCACAGGTAATTGGCCAGCACCACCTTCTCCAGGTCGTCCACTCCGCACTGGGCCCCGAGGGACCACAGGGTCTCGTACTCCGGCCCCTCGCCCCGCAGGCCGCCCGCGCGGGTGACCCTCCCGCATCCTATGGGGCAGCCCCAGCAGGCTCTCCGCCTGACCAGATGTTTCTCCTCCAGCGACTCCCCGGATATGGAATCCGCCCCCGGGAAGCGGGAGCGCTGGAAGTTGAGAGCGGGGAAGACGCCGATCTCGTTCATCAGGTTCACCAGCACGGCGGTCCCGAAGCGGGGCAGGCCCACCGCGGTCACCGGGTTGCCCTTTATCCACCGGCGGGCCTCCCGGAGGACGTAGGAGAGCATCCGGGGGCGGTTCACGCCGACTTTCCTCCGCCCCCGGACCACCACCGCCTTAAGGTTCTTGGAGCCCATGACCGCGCCCAGGCCTCCCCGCCCCAGCGCCCGGGAACCGTCGTTCATCACCGAGGCCAGCAGGCATCCGTTTTCCCCCGCCGGCCCTATGGCCGCCACCCCGGCCCCCGGATACCGCTCCACGAGGCGGCGCATGACCTCGGAGACCCTTTTACCCCAGAGGTCGTCGGCGGCGTGTAGGCGCGCCCCCCGCTCGTCGATCTCCAGATATACGGGGTCCGACGCGCGACCTGTCACCAGCAGGACGTCCAGGCCGCATCTCTTCAAGCCGACACCCCATCTCCCGCCGGAATTGCAGTCGAAAACCGTGCCGGTGAGGGGCGACCTCGAGACCAGGGAGAACCTCCCCGCGGTGGGGACCGGGGTGCCCGTAAGGGGCCCCACGGCGAAGATCAGGGGATTGGAGGGATGGAGCGGATCCACGCCCAGGGCGCGGTCGAAGAGCAGCTTCACACCCAGTCCCCTCCCACCCAGCCAAAGGGTGAGGAGCTCCGGATCGAGCACCCTCTCCCGGAAGGTCCTCTCCTCCAGGTCCACCTCGAGCATCCGGCCCATCCATCCGTCCACGTCAGACCCCCGATCCGCGATCTCGGCTTCGACCAAGGCCGCGACCCCACCGAGCCTCATCCAAAGGATAGCACCGTCGCCGCCGAAAAGGCCCCGCGGGCAAGACTCCCGTGGCACCGCTCCGCACCTGAAGCCAGAGGGCGCGCCCACGGGACCTGCGCGAGGATGGGAAAAAGGCGCCGGGCAAGAAGCGAGCCCGTTGCCCGCCGGGGGCACCGGGAAGGACGCTCCGGGAGGGAGCGGCGAGAGTGGGGGGCGCCGGGGAGGAGACCTGTCTCCAGGCCACCTATGGAAGGAGGTCGGGCCACCCCACGGGCGCGAGGAGCGCACACCCCTGAGGGCGTTCTTCGCCCCCGAAGGTCGATGGATTTTTTTCTGGTATTATGTTGCGGGAAATGGGCGTCGTGACGACGATAGGGGGTTTTCATGGCCGAGAAGCGTTTACGGGAAAAGCCCGACCACAACCGGAACCGCAAAGGCGGGGAGAACCGCGGCGGGCGTACCGCCGCCGGCCTCGGGATCAGGCGCCTGGTCCGCCTCTCCCTCGTGGCCTCCCTGCCCGCCCTTCCCGCCCTGGCGCGGAAACTGGCCGAGGCGGAAGGCGAGCGCAAGGGATTCCGCGTGGAACAGCTCAAACTGACCGCCCGGGACGGGACCCGGCTCTCCGCGGCCCTGTATGTCCCCCGGGGAGAGGGACCCTTCCCCGCCCTGGTCATGGTGCATTCCTGGATGTTCAACCGCTGGCAGTGCCACCTCTACGCGCCCTATTTCGCCTCCTCCGGATACGTGGTCCTGGCCTACGACTGCCGGGGGTGGGGCTCCTCCGGAGGGCAGGTCCACTGCGCGGACCCCGACCTGGAGCTCAACGACCTGGAGGACGTCATAAGCTGGCTCACGGAGAGGAGCGGTCTGCCCCTCAAGGAGGGAGCGCTGGGCGTGACCGGCATTTCCTACGGCGGGGGGCATTCCTTCCTCATCGCCATGCGGGATCCGCGGGTGAGGACGGTGGTCCCCATGGCGGGATGGACGGACCTGGCGGCGAGCCTGGCGCCCCAGGGCTCGGTGAAGTTCCTCTGGGGGTTCTTCCTGGTGCTCACCGCCACCTGGGCCACAAGGCTCGACCCCCGCAACCCGCTGTACCGCTGGACCTCGACCCTCCTTCTGGGCCGCGGCGACCTCCAGGCCTTCCGGGAGGATATGCGCAAGAGGTCCTGCCTGCACCTCGCCGAGGAATGCGATAAACCCATGCTCATCGTGGGCTCCTGGAACGACGACCTGTTCGAGCCCAACCAGATGATGGACTTCTTCTCCCGGCTCAGGGCTCCCAAGATGCTCTACATAACCAACTCCATCCACGGCCTGGACGCGGCGGTGGGTCCCCGCTGGGCGGGCAAAAAGATCTGGGAACTGACCCGGCGGTGGTTCGATTACTGGCTCAAGGGGGAGGAGAACGGGATACTGGACGAACCACCCGTGCTCCTCTACCGCCCCTGGAAAAAGCGCATGGAACCGGAGGAGGGATGGCCGCCCCGCGGTATCCGCGTCCACACCGTTTACCTGGGCCGCGAGGAGGGCCTCTTCAAGATGACCTCCAAGCCCGGGGGGAGGCGGGAGGAGACCGTGCTGAGGCCCCGACTGCTGACCCCGGCCAACTCCGGTCCCTCCATCGTCCGGCCCCAGGCCATGGGCCTCCATGTGCCCGGGCCGCGGAGGGAAGCGGGCGATGGTTTCTTCTCCTTCACCACCTCTCCGGCCAAGAAAGACTTCGAGCTCCTGGGCGCGCCCAGGCTGCACCTCCGGGTCATCCCCCGGAGCCGCAGGGCCCAGGTCAACGCCCTGCTCTACGACGTGCCTCCGGAGGACGAAGGGCTGCCCCGCCTCATCACCTACGGGACCGCCACCCTCGAGGACGCGGAGCCGGAAAAGGAGGTGGAACAGGTGGTGGAACTGGTGGCCGCCGATTACCTCCTCCCCCGCGGTCACCGCTTCCGGCTCACCCTGACCGGGAGCAACCCCACCTTCGCACTCCCGGTGCCGGGGAAGGGCCTGCGGGTGGTCTACGGCGACGGCCTGAGCTACCTCGAGCTCCCGCTGCGCGAGGTGTGAGGCGGGCCAGGGTCGCCGCTCCTCCGCGTGGAGGCGCCTTCACGGAAAGGCCTCCTGCGCAGGAAGCGGCG
>FWWL01002089.1_pt1 | contig 43483 bp, 38 predicted proteins | sample 2228331 | NCBI WGS metagenome assembly FWWL01 (sample SAMEA103939775, study PRJEB20133) | metagenome | reverse complement strand
TGCGGCCAGGACCTTGCCTCCGAATTATGCGGCGACCCTGCACACTTCGAGGCCGGGACGCTTCTGATGACCGAGGTGCCGTTGGACGGGGTGGAGGGATGACATCATGGCGATGGCGATGTTGACACCGAAAACCGGAGAAAGGCTGCCAACTCCCAATGCGGGCGCGACCCGGCCCGTGGACACCCTTGACTTGCTGGCGAGGGTGCCGGACCGCGCGATCCTCATCGAGATGAGCGGGCCTCATGCGGGCAGGGTCCATGCCCTGGGCGATGGTGAGTTCACCATCGGGCGCGGGCACCGTTGCTCGCTTATTTTCCCGGACATGACCCTCTCCAGAACCCACGCGGTCCTCTTCCGCGACGGAGACGAGTTCATCGTCGAGGACCTGGGCTCCACGAACGGGACCTTTGTGGAGCACGAACGCGTCAAGCGAAGGGTGTTGCGCCACGGGGACTTGATCCGGTTGGGGTCGGGGGTCCGCATCCAGTTCCAGCGCGTGACGCACGAGGAGGAGCAGGTCCTGGTGCGACTCTATGAGGCGAGCGTGCGGGACGGCCTGACAGGGGTCTTCAACCGCAGGCACCTTCAGGAGCGCTTGACTGCCGAGGTCGCCTTTGCCTCGCGCCACGGCACGGAACTCGCGGTTTTGCTTTACGATTTGGACCACTTCAAGCGGGTCAACGATACCTACGGGCACCTGGCTGGGGATGAGGTGCTCAAGCGAGTAGCCCAGGTTGTCTCGGGCCAGGTCCGACGCGAGGACCTGCTGGCCCGCTACGGGGGCGAGGAGTTCTGCCTGATCGTGCGAGACGTGCCCGTGCGCTCGGCCCTGCTCCTGGCCGAGCGCCTGCGGGCCCGCATCCAGGCGATGGAGGTCTCGTTCGAGGGGGTCTCGCTCCGAGTGACCGCGAGCATCGGCGTCGCGGCCATGACTTCTTGCGTGCCTCCCGTGACGCCCGAAGGGCTTCTGGCCCGCGCGGACGAGGCCCTCTACCGCGCGAAGGAGTCCGGGCGGAATCGGGTCGCGGTGGCTGGCCCAGACGGCCGCCCGCCCGAGGTGCTCGGAATGGACGTGGGCACGGACGCGCCCAGCAAGTCCTGACCCGCTTCACGACCGATCCTGGTATTATCCCGCCCGATGGACCTGGGACTGACAGGCCAGGTGGGGTTCGTGACCGCAGCGAGCCGGGGCCTGGGCTTCGCCGTGGCGCGCGCCCTCGCCCTGGAGGGCTGCCGGGTCGCGATCTGTGCGCGGGGGGAGAAAGGGCTTTGCGAAGCCGTGCGGCGCCTGCGCGAGGAGTCGGGCACCGAGGTTGTGGGCCTTCTGGCCGACCTTTCGCAAGACGGGCAGCCGGAACGGTTCGCGGCCGAGGCCATGGCGTCACTCGGTGCGCCCCACATCCTGGTGGTGAACACCGGATACCCGCGACCCGCGGCCTTTGCCGAGACGACAACCGCAGACTTCGATGAGGCATACCATACGTTGTTGAGACCGGTCCAGGCCCTGGTTCGTGCCTGCCTGCCGGCGATGGAGGCCCGGGGATACGGCCGGGTGCTCGCGATTGCCTCCGTCGCCGTCAAGGCCCCCATTGAGCGCCTGGTCCTGTCCAACGCGGTGCGGGTCGGGGTTGCAGGGCTGATGAAGACGCTGGCGCGGGAGGTCGGGCCCCGCGGGGTCTTGTGCAACACGGTCTGCCCGGGTTATCACCGGACCGAGCGGCTCGAGGGTCTGGCCGCGGACGAGGCGCTGCGCGAGGGGACGAGTACCGAGGCCGTGCTCGCCCGGATGGCGGCGAGGGTGCCCCTTGGAAGACTCGGCGATCCCGAGGACTTCGGCACTTTCTGCGCGTTTTTGGTCTCGCCGAGGTGCACGTACCTGAACGGGGCGATGATCCAGGTAGATGGAGGGCTGTATGAAGGGCTCGTGTGAGCGCCTCGCGCGGATCATCGCGGTGTGCGTAGCGACTGCCTGCTCGGAGCCAGGCCTACACCAAGGCCAGTCTCCAGCCCCTGCGGGCGAGCCCAAGGCCCTTGCCTGCTCGGCGGACGGGGCATCGCCGGAGGCGTTTCTGAAGAGCGGGAAGTACGGCCCGGACCAGGCGATCCTCCCGGACGGCAGGCGCGTGACGCCGGTGGGGGTGCGCATCCCGACCGGGCGCTTCCCTTTGGGCTTCCGCGTCAACCGCGACGAGACGCGGGCGTACGTGGTCCACAACGGCGAGGACCGGCTCGTGGTCCTCGACCTCGTGGAGCACAAGCAGGCCCAGGTGGTCTCGGTGCACTCGCCGTTCAAGGCCGTGGCCCTGTCCCCGGACGAACAGACCCTTGCGGTCGGCGGGGGCGGGACCGGCAGACTTTTTTTCTACAAGGTCGGAGAGGACGGACGGGTGACGCCCGACGGGGAACTCTATCTCGGGGGATATCTCTCGGACATCGAGTACGCGCCGGACGGCTCGCGCCTGTACGCGGTCGCAAACACGAATAGCCGCCTGTACGTGCTGGATGTGGCCTCGCGGACCGTGGTCGCGACGTTCAAGGCCGGGACGTACCCCTACGACATGGTCCTCTCGCCCGGCGGGGACATCATCTGGGTGTCCAATCTCCAGGCCTCAACGGTCCAAGCCATTGCGAGCGAGGACGGGAAGGTCCTGGCCTCGATCCGGGTCGGCAAGAACCCGACGGCCCTGGCCCTGGGGCCGGACGGCTCGCGGCTATACGTGGCCAACTCGGACTCGGACACGGTGTCGGTCATTGATACGGCTTCGCGCGAGGTCGTGGCCACGGTGGACATGGCCGGGGACCTGTCGCCGCTCAAGCACGGAAACACCAACGGGGTCGCGGTCTCGCCGGATGGAACGAGGCTTTACGTCAGTCAAGGCAGTTTCAACCAGGTGGACGTGGTGGATACGGCCACGCTTGAGATCCTGGGCTCCATCCCGACCGGCTGGTACCCGACGGAGGTCTTTGCAGGCGAGCGCGCGCTCTACATCGCGTCGTCGAAGGGGATGGGCGCAGAGGGAGTCAGCGGGCTCAAGAACTTGAAGTCCTTCCTTCAGGTGGTGTCCTACTCGGACGCGGAGCAACTCCAGGGATGGACCGATCAAGTTCGGGCGAACAACCGCAGGACCCTCGACTTCTTTCAGGGGGCGTGCGACCCCCAGTCCATCCCAGTCTTGCGCGGCCCTCCGCACTCGCCCATCGAGCACGTAGTTTTGATCGTGCGCGAGAACAAGACCTACGACATGGTGCTCGGGGATTTCGAGCGCGGGGACGGCGACCCCAACCTTGTCGTGTACGGGGAGGACATCACCCCGAACTTTCACAAACTGGCGCGAGAATTCGTGACTTTTGATAACTTCTATTCAAACCCTGAGGCCTCCTATCAAGGGCACATGTGGACCACGACCGCGCAGTGCAATGATTACGTGGAGAAGACGTACTGGGACCAGTTGTCCATAGTGGGCTACGAGGCGGCCACCCTGCCCGAGGCCGGGACCATCTTCAGCCACCTGCTGAAGCACGGGGTGCCCTTCCGGGTGTACGGGGAGTTCCCCTCCTTCTCGCCGGGCATGTTCGAGGAGTACGAGGACTTTTTCAATCACAAGTTCCCGTTCTGGACCATGGAGGTCAAGGACGTGGACAAGGCCGCGGAGGTCATCCGGGAGATCGAACTCGGCATTTTCCCGCGATTCGTGTACATGATCCTGCCCAACGACCACACCTACGGGTCCAAGCCTGGCAAGCCCACGCCCGAGAGCATGGTCGCAGACAACGACCGGGCCACGGCCATGATCGTGGAGGCGATCTCGCGGTCCATCTACTGGCCTCACACGGCGATCTTCATCATCGAGGATGACCCGCAGGGGAGTGGAGACCACGTGGATGCGCATCGTTCGATTTGTGTCGTGGTCTCGCCGTGGGTCCGGAGGGGATATACGTCGTCGGTCCACTACGACATCCCGAGCCTGTACCGCACCATCGAGATGATCCTCGGGGTCCCGCCCATGGGCCGCAACGACGCTTTGGCCGCGCCCATGGTGGACATCTGGGTGGACGGCGAGGAGGTCCCGCCCGACTTTACGCCGTTCGAAGGGGTGCCGGTGGATGTGCCGGATGGGGTGAACCCCAAGGATGGGCCGCTCGCGGGCGCGGTGGACCACTGCGACTTCGAGCGGATTGACGAGTGCCCGGGCCTCGGGCGGGTCCTGTGGAAGATGAGGAAGGGCGACGTGGAGCCGCCCCCGTACGCGAAGTGGATCGACGACTGAGGGAGGTGGCCCATGAGGAAGGCGTATTGGGCCGCGTGCGTGCTGGTTCTCGCGGGATGCGGGGGCGGAAGCCCAAGGGGACCCGACGCTTTTGATGCCCAGGACCCAATGCCGGAAGGGGCGCGGGCGGATGACACAGGCCTGGCGGAGCCAGGGCCAGACGCCCACGACGCTCAGGAGATTCGAGATGCGACGCCCGATGAGGCCGTCACCCTGGAGGGACCGGATGTGTGGGACCCGGGAACCCCGCCCGAGGTTTTGGACCGGATCGCGGAGGGCAAGCGCTGGCTTCGGGACGGGGAGCCCGCCTACGCACGCAAGGCATTCGAGGCCGCCCTCGACCTGGCCCCGGACCACACGGACGCCATCTTCGGGCTGGCTTTGTCGCACCTGATCTACGGGGCGGAACTCGCGGTGATGGCCGTGTCCATCGGAGGGCAACTCGGAGACCCCGAGGGCTCGGCAGAAGCGATCGGCACCCCGCCGGATACCTGGTCCCAGAACGAGTACCTGGCTGCGGAACTCCATTACATTTTCATGAACCTGCGCAAGCACTTCGCGCAAGGGTCGGACCTCCTCGCCCGCATCGAGGGCCGGCCGCTCGCCTTCGACGTCGAGGCGGTCCCGGTGTCGCTCGGCATCAAGCCGACCGTCATGTATCGGGGCCTCTTCGATGCCGCGGACGTATACCTCGCGCGGGCCGTGGCCGACACCGCGACCGGGGTCCTGGACGTGCTCGCGGGCCAAGACTTCTCTACGGACGTCTTGACGATCGTAAGCCTAGTCAAAGACGGATTTGAAGACCTGGACGGACGCGCGATCTTCTCGATCCTCGCGTACCTGTTGAACGAGGACGAGCGCTTCCTGACCCTACATCCCCAGGATGGAGAGACGCTCTTCCACGACGCGCGTGAACGGTTTGCGGCAGCGGGTCGGCACCTGGCCGCAGCCATCGAGGGCCTTGTCCAGGAGGGGCCGACCGGGGAGGGCGTCTCGTGGTGGGAGCCGGACGAGGCCGGTGGGGGGACCCTTCATGTGTGCTGCCGGATCCTCCGGGACCAAAACGGGAACGCGACAGAAGAAGAGATGACCTTCGGCCTGACCGGGGACATCCTCGCGGCGTTCCAAAGCGCGTCCGACTCCATCCGGACCCCGGGACATCAGGTCACGCTCCACGGGGCGGTCTTGCCCATCCTGGCGACCTTCGTGTCGGTCGTGTCGCAGACCGGGCTTCTGGACGGGCTCGGGGTGAACCTCCCGCTTGACTTGGGCGGGTTCGAGATCGCGGGCATCTCGGCCCTGATGGGCTCGCTGCTTCCGAACGTAGTCGCCTTCGATTGGGGGGCATTCTTCACATCGCCTGTGGGGCTTCGAGCCTGGCTCCCAGAGGTGACGCACGAGGGTCAAGGGGGCCTCGGGGACACAGTGATCGCGGAGTGGGAATGCCCGGATGACCTCGACGCGAACGGGTTTCCCTCCGGGACCCTCGGTCTGTTTTGCGGTAAGGGGGCGACGCTCGTGGACGGGCCTCATTTCGTGGGCACAAAGTACGAGACAGAGGCCGACGGGCTGGCCTCGCCTGTGCCGGTACTGGCCTTCGCGGACCCGACCCTGAACCACCTCCTCCACGTGGACCTCGAGGGGAAACCGGGCGGCACGGACGCCTCGTCCTACAAGCCTGCGACGCTTCAGACACTGAACGCGGCCCTGGCCAGAGTGCTTGGCGGAATCCTGCCATTGATCGAGTCGTTCTGATGGGAGACGGAATGCCCACGGAGAGCCGCGGTCAGAGCCCCCGCCGGGAAGAGGGACTGGCATCGAGATGGTTCGCGCGGGGTACGGGCTTGGCGGTCTTTGGATTCCTCGCCTTCGCGATCGGGTCCGTCGGGTTTCACTCTCGCAGCGACCTCGATGTGTTCTTGAGGCGCTCGCGGGCCGAGCGCGTGGACGCGGCCTTGACGCCTGCCCAGGCCGGCTACGAGCTCGAGGCGCGTGACGGCAGACGGGTGCGGCTTCAGGACGTTCGGGCACCGCTCGTGTTCCTGAACTTCTGGGGGACCTTCTGCCCGCCGTGCATCGAGGAACTGCCATCCCTGCTCGCCATGGCCAGGGCCAGGCAGGGGCAGGGGGTCCTGGTGCTCGCGGTCAGTTACGACGAATCCTTTGAGGTCATTGACCGGTTTTTCAGAGAGTTCACGTCGGAGTCGATCCCGGAAAACTTCGTGGTCCTGAGGGACCCGGAGACGGCAACGGGCCGGGACATGAAGGCCCTCTTTGGGACCGAGAAGATCCCAGAAAGTTATCTGATTCAGAATGGCCGAGTGCTGGCGAGGTTCGTGAACGCCCGGGACTGGACGCATCCGGACATCACGGGCCTGTTTAATGTCTTGTTGAAATAGTCTTTACAGGAGATCGTCATGAAGGAAATCCCTCCCCCCAAGAAAGTGGTCCTCGCGTATTCGGGCGGCTTGGACACGTCCGTGATCCTCGCTTGGCTTCGCGAGCACTACGGTGCGGAGGTCGTGGCCTTCACCGCGGACGTGGGCCAGGGCGACGACCCAGAGGCGCTTCGCGAGAAGGCCCTCAAGAGCGGGGCGAGCGAGTTCGTCTGGATGGACTTGCGCGAGGAGTTTGTGCGCGACTTCGTGTTCGAGGCCGTACGGGCAGGGGCTGTATACGAGGGAAGGTACTACCTAGGAACGGCCCTGGCGAGGCCCATCATCGCCAAGTACCAGATAGAGGTCGCGCACGCGAAAGGGGCGGACGCGGTGGCCCATGGCGCCACGGGCAAGGGCAACGACCAGGTGCGCTTCGAGCTCACCTACATGGCCCACGACCCGTACATGCGTATCATCGCGCCCTGGCGCCACTGGGACATGAGGTCGCGCTCGGACCTCATGGCCTACGCGCGGCGGCACGGCATCCCCATCGAGCAGACCGAGGAAAATCCTTACAGCAAAGACAAAAACCTTATGCACTTGTCCTTTGAGGGCGGGGTCCTGGAAGACCCGGCCCGCGAACCGCCGGCCGCGACCTTCGAGATGGCGCGAGACCCGGTGATGGCCCCGCGCGAGCCAGACTACGTGGAGATTGACTTCGAGGACGGCACCCCGGTCGCTGTCGACGGGCAGCGCATGGCCCCGCATGAACTTCTGGCCCACCTGAACGAGCGCGCTGGACGCTACGGGATCGGGCGCGTGGACATGGTCGAGAACCGCCTGGTGGGGATCAAGTCGCGAGGTGTGTACGAGACACCGGGCGGCGCGGTCCTGCACGCGGCCCACCGGGACCTGGAGGGGATCTGCCTGGACCGCGAGACCATGCACTTCAAGGACATGGTGTCGCAGAAATACGCGGAGATGATTTATTACGGGTTGTGGTATTCCACGTTGCGCGAGGCCTTGTCCGGCTTTGTGGCCGCGACACAAAAAGGGGTGACCGGGACCGTGCGGATGAGGCTCCTGCCTGGCTCGTGCCTGCCGGTCGGGCGGCGTGCCGCATCCTCGCTGTACGACCCCCGGCTTGCGACGTTCGAGAAGGACGAAGTCTACGACCAGTATGACGCAGAAGGGTTTATCCGGCTGTTCGGGTTGCAGGTGAAGGCCAAGCGGCTCTTGGCCGGGCTGGAGTGATGGCCATGCGCAAGGGCCGTTTCGAGGAGCCCTTGGACTCGGCCATGCGGGCGTTCAACTCGTCGCTCGAGTGGGACCAGAGGATGCTGCGCGAGGATATCGCAGCTTCCCGGGCGCACGCGCGGGAACTCGGGCGCCTCGGGGTCCTGTCGGAGGCGGAACTCCAAGAAATCCTAACTGGATTGGACCGGGTCCTCGAAGGGATCGAATCGGGAGAACTCACGCTGGACCCCGACCTCGAGGACATCCACATGAACGTGGAGGTCCTCTTGGGACGATTCACGGGGGCCGCGAAACGCCTGCACACCGCGCGGAGCCGAAACGACCAGGTGGTCACGGACTTCCGGCTGTGGTGCGCCCGGAGGGCCGAGCAACTGCGCGGCCGTGCCCTGGACCTCGCGGACCTGTTCAGGCGTCTGGCCCGGCGCTACGCGCGGGCCGTGGTCCCGGAGTACACGCACGGCCAGCGGGCCCAGGTGACGGTCCTGGGGCATCATCTCCTGGCCTATGCATTCATGTTCCTGCGCGACCATGACCGGTTCCGGGCCGCGAGGGCGGCCGCCGAACGCTGCGCGCTCGGGAGCGGGGCGTGCGCGGGCGTGGCCTACCCATACGACCGCGAGGCCGTGGCGCGCGACCTGGGCATGGCCCCCCCCGTCGAGTCGGCCCTCGATGCCGTGTCGGACCGTGACTTTGCCACGGACCTCCTGTACGCCTGCGCCGCCTGCGCCGGGCACCTGTCGCGCCTGGGCGCGGAGTGGGTCCTGTGGGCCTCCGCGGAGTTCGGGTTCATTACCGTCCCGGAGGCGTTTTCGTCCGGGTCGAGCATTATGCCCCAGAAACGCAACCCGGACGCGGCCGAGTTGCTGCGCGGCCTGGCCCCAGCGGTCGTGGGGGACCTCACGGCCCTCCTCAACCTAACCTCCCGCATCCCGCCCGGCTACTCCAAGGACCTTCAGGGCGACAAGCCGCCGGTCATGCGCTCGGTCGAGGCCGTGGCCCTGGCCCAGGAGGTGGCCATCGGGATGGTGTCAGGGACGCGGTTTCACCTGGACCGCATGGAGGAGGCCACGAGGGACCCAGGCCTGTACGCGACAGACCTGGCGGACGCCCTGGTCGCCCGGGGAGTCCCGTTCCGCGAGGCGCACGAGGCCGTGGGTCGCCTGATGCGGGAGGTCCAGACCCGTGGCCGCGAGATCGCCCCGGCGGACCTCGTTCGAGTCTCGCCACATCTGGCATGTCTGGACCTGTCCGAGGTGCTGGACCCCCGCCGTTCCGTGGAGCGACGCATTTCTCGCGGGGGGCCGTCGCGCGACGCGATGCGGGCTCTGCTCCGGACCGTGGCCCGCGCGGTGAGGTCCCGCCGCCTCGGGGACCGCGCCTCGTCCCTGCGGTGAGGGCTTCATGTCGAGGCTTCGAGCCTGTGCTTCTTGGATCCTTCGCGACCGAGTCCGGCTCTCGCTCGCGGTGCTCCTCGTCCTCCTGACCGCCCTGTATATCGAGCATGGCGGCCCGCTGGGTGGGGACGGCCACTACTACTTCCTACACCTCCGTTCGTGGATCATGGACGGGGACCTGGAGATGGAAGACGAGTACCGCCGGTTCGGGAACCCCTGGCGCTTCCAGCGGGTCCCGGAGACGGGTCGCCTCCCCAACTGGTACGCAGTCGGACCCGCGATCCTGTGGTCTCCCTTCTACCTGGCCGCGCATGCGGGTGTCCTCGGGGCTGCGGCCTTCGGCTTCGAGGTCCCGCAAGACGGCTACTCCGGGCCGTACCAGGGCATCACCTTTTACGGCAGCGTGGTCTTCGCCTTCCTCGCGCTGCTCGCCTCGTACCGCCTCGCCACCCGATGGGTGTCGAGACCGGTCGCGGCCTGCGCGGTCTGGGCCTTCGCCCTCGGGAGCCCCTTGTTCTACTTCGCGCTGTACGCGACCTCGTACTCGCACGCGGCCTCGGCGCTTGCGGTCGCGGTCTTCTTCCTCCACTGGGTCGAGTCTCGGGACGAGCCCCGCGTCGCACGGTGGGCCATCTCCGGCCTCCTGTGTGGCGTCGCGGGCCTGATGAGGGCGCAGAACCTCGTGCTCGCAGCGATCCCCGCGATGGCGTGGGTCATCGGCGCGGTCCGCGGCCTGCGCAGCGAGGGACGCAGGGCCGCGAGACCGTGGCTCCTGGCCGGCTTTGCGTTCGTGGGCGCGATGCTCGTGGGGTTCCTCCCTCAACTGCTCGTCTGGGGGTACTACTATGGGTCCCCGACCCGTGTCCTCCTGCATTCCTGGTTCATGCACTGGGGAACCCCCTTCGTCTGGGAGGTCCTGTTCTCGTCGCGAAACGGGCTGTTCCCGTGGAACCCCCTGCTCTACGTCTCCGTTGCGGGCCTCGCGATCCTCGTGCGACGGAACCCTCGCGTGGGTCTCGCCGCGCTCGGGGCGTTCGCCTCGCAGACGTACGTCAACGCGTGCGCCTGGCCCTGGTGGGCCGGGTTCTCGTTTGGCCAGCGCCGGTTCCTGGGGATCACGATCTGGTTCGTCCTGGGGATGGCCGTGGTCTTTCAGGGGGTGTTCTCCTGGTGGAGGGCTCGGGGAGCGGCGCGTCGGGTGGGGGCCTCCGTGCTGGCGCTCGCCGTCCTCGGGGCGTGCGCTCTGAACGTGGCCCTGGCATGGCGCGTCAAGAGCCACCGCCAGCAAACCGCGCTCTCGGTGCGGATGCTCGACGTGTATGGCGAACCCGTGCGAACCCTGCTCGGCCCCCTGGAATCCGTCGTCGGCAACCCCTTCTCGTTTCCGGCCCCTCTATACTACTGGGCGCGACATGGGATACGCCCCCGGGACTTCGATCTCGTCGTGGGTCGGTACTTTGCCTACCGGGATTCCATGGGACCCCGGGAGACCCGGGAGACGATCCGCATGAACGACCCGGCGCTGCGTCCGTTCCTGGACGGTTTTCTCGCCTCGGACCGCGGGGCGCGCATTGTGGAGCCCTGTGGGACCCTTGTCCTGCCCCTGTATCTGCCCCAGACCTACGCCTTCGAGGTCGTCGTCACCGCCCCCGCGGGCGGCACGCGCCTGACGCTGCGGCTCAACGGGCGCGAGGTGGCGGAGGCCTCGCTCGCAGAGGGGGCCGGCACGACCCGCTTCGAGGCCGGACCCGAAGTCCTTCGCTCCGGGATCAACCGGATGGAGTTCTGCCCGGATCGGGAGGGGACCGTGCTTGTCGCGGCGACGCTGCGTTCAATACGATAGGGCATGGTGACGAAGAGACACCACGGTCTTGTCGCGGTCCTGATCGCTGTGGCCCCGGGCTGCTCGGAAGGTCCTCCAGCCGGCTCCGAGTCGCGATGTCCCGATGGACGTTTCGCCTGCCCGGTCGCGCCCCCGTGCGAGACCGTGGAGGCGCCGTGGACCCCCTCCCTGCCCGAGCCGCCAGAGCCCTCGGGACACCGGGGGCTCGTGGGGGTCTTGGATCGCCTGAAGGTGGTCGTGTTCGAGGACGGCTCCGTGATGCCGCCCGGGCTCTACCTCCCTCCTCCTGGCGTCACGCCCCCATCGCTGGTGGTCCTTCCGGGGGGCACCCAGGCCGCGTGGCGCCTGGCCCCGTACCCCGGGGGGTATCCTGTGGCCTCGCTGTGGACCGTCCAGGACGGCCTGGTCTTTCGGATGAAGGTATTCGGTGTTAATATGGACCCTCCGTCGGTCTCGGTCGTGGTCTGGATCGAGAACCCCGGCGACGACCTCCGCCCGGCCCAAATCGCCTTCGCGGCCCCGGCGGGAGAGGTCGCAGGGGTCTTTGATGGACTGACGTGGTCTCGCGGTTACGAGGTCATCGGGTTCCAGCGGGGCGATGGCGTCGGGGCGTGCCTTCTGGAAGGGCCGGACACCCTCGTGTGTCACGCGGACCTGCCGCCCCGCTCCCGGGTCCGCGTGGACTTCCTGCTGCCGCCATGGGGCTGGGAGCCAGGACCTGCCGAGGTCCGGTGTGGACCCGACCTGCTCCAGGCGACGGAGCGCGAGTGGGGCGGCTTCCTGGCGAGGGCCGCGTGGGTCTCGGCGCCCGACGGGTCCATCGCGGACGCCTTCCGCTCGTCCATCGCGTACCTGATCCTCCTTCGTGACCGGGTCACCTTGGGGGGCCAGGACTGGTTCGTGGTCAAGCCAGGTGCTTACAACTACAACAGTTTTTGGGTCCGGGACGCCGCCTACATCGCGACGGCCCTGGACGCGGTCGGACTCCATGAGGAGGCCGAGAAATCCCTCCGACTGTTTTGGAATGGCGACCTGCCCCCCGAGGTGGAGGCGATGGGCACGTGGGGCTGCCGAATCTCCCAGCACGCGGACGGTCGCTGGGAGTGCCCGAAGGACGAACACGACGGGACTGGCCAGGTTCTGTGGGCCCTCTGGAATCATGCGCTCATGAGCGGAGACGACTCCTGGTTGAGCCAGGTCTGGCCCGCGGTCGAGCGAGGCGCGGACTGGCTGGTGTCCGCGCGCCGCGCCACCGTGGGAGGCGCAAACCAGGGCCAGCCGCACGAGGGCCTGCTGCCCCAGGGGTACGGCGAGACCTTGTACCGCTGGGGGTACGTCCTGTACCACGACTTCTGGGGAGTGGCGGGTCTGAGGGCCGCCGCGGACATGGCGGACCGGCTCGGCCTCGCGGGCCTCGCCGCGGCCTATCGGCAGGAGTACGAGGATTTTCGCGCCGCAGTGGACCGGGCCGTGGACTCCGCGTTCGTGGACGGCTACGTCCAGGCCGCCCTGTACGCCCAGGACACGTGGGACTGGGGCACCATCGCGGCCCTGTATCCGTGCGAGGTTCTCGCCCCGACGGACGCACGGATCACCTCCACGTTCGAGCGGATGTGGGCCCGGCGCGCGCTGGACCTGTATCGCTTCCCTGGGACAAACAAGGTCTGGACCTACATCACCGCGGACTGGGCCCAGGCCCTGCTGATGCGGGGCGAGTGGGAACGCGCCACGACCCTCTTCCAGGGATTCATGGCCCGGCGCTCCCCGGCCAACGGCTGGTGGGAGGAGGAGTTCCTCGAAAGCGGCCAGGGCACCGGCGATGACCCGCACGGTTGGGCCGCCGCCAACTTCCTGCTGTGGGTGCGAGCGATGTTCGCACGGGAAGACGCGGACGGCACGCTCCACCTGCTTTCGGGCGTCCCCCCGGACTGGATCGATCACGAGGTCCCGGTCTCGGCCCAGGGCCTCGTGTTGCCCTCGGGCGTCCTCGACCTCGTGGCGGCAGTACCTCTGCCGGACGGGCGCGTCCAGGTAGCGTGGAACCTGCTGGCGCGCTCCCCGCCTCGCCCCACCTCGCCCGAGACGGTCCGCCTGTACTTGCGGGGCCGAGCGATCCTGTCCGCCGAGTGCAGGGAGGGCGTCGCTCTCCAGGGGGACCATGTGGTGGCCCGTGGGATGCAGGGTTCGTGCGTCCTCGCAGTGGAACCCCCGGTCGCGGCGTCACGATAAGGTACGCCGGCACGCGGCGAGGCAGGCAACAAGCACCAGGACCGCGAGGCCAGGGAACGGGGCGCCGCGAGACGAGCGGCACCCCCCGCTCGAAAAGACCCTGGGCGAAGGCTCGAGCGGGATATCGAGGACGAGGGGTGCCTCTCCGGATGCTGTCCCCTCTGCGATATCCTGTTCTGCATCCGGCGGCGAGTGCCTGTCCGCACCCATCTCCGGCGGGGCCCAGGTCCCGTCGTCGGCCAGTGGCGTGGTCCCGTCCCCGACGGTCGCAGTATCCTCGACCAATGGGTCCTCGCCCAGATCGGACGAGAAGCCCGGGTCCGGCGCGGCCCCGGCATCCGGGCCAGGCTCGGACCCCGGAAGCGCTGGACTGAGACCGATGCTCCCCCACACCTCCTGGCCCGCGACCACCGTGCGGGTGGAGGAGTTCGGCTGGAAGCCGTGCGCGTGCGCGGTCGCGGTGTAGGTCCCCGGGTCCAGTTCGAACTCCCAGTACCCGGTGGACGAGGCCGTGACGGACTGCCCCGTGTTCAGGACCACCAGGGCTCCCGGGATGCGGTCGTTCATGTCCGGGGCCCGATACACCACCCCCTTGAACCACCCCTTGGGCACAGGCGGGACCACGACCCCGCCCCCGCACGCCAGGCCGAAATACGAGCAGATGCCCGACGCAAGCCCCTCGGCGATGGCCTGCTGTCCCGAGGCGCTTTTGAGGAACGAGGACTCGGATGGGGGGTGGCCCTGGTAGCCGGTCTGCTTGGTGCAATCGTGGAACACGACCTCGGCGAGGGCCGCGTACATCACCGTCTTGTTGAGGACATAGAGGTCCGTCCGATGCTTGAGGCCTCGGTCCTGATAAGGGAGAGAGGCCAGGAGACCGGCCTGCACATGGCCGGCTAGGACCTTGCCCCCGCTCGAGGCGTACAGGGTCTCGGTCCCATGGCCCCCGCCTGCGTTCGAGTGGATGCTGACGAAGACGTCCGCACCCCAAGAGTTCGCGTTCTTCGGAGCGTTGTAGAAGTCCTGGTCCACGACGACCTGGAACCCCGCATCCAGCAAGATGTCGGCGGTCAGGTCCGCGTTGATCTTCGCGTACTCCGCCTCGTTGCCCCCGCCCGCGACCGGGTTCTCGAACTGGTCGGAGGGGTTCAGAAAGACCTTCTGGGCCATGGCGGGCCCTGAAAAGGCCGCAGCCAACCATGTAGCCCCAAGAAGGGCGGCCCGGCTCATGGCGCGCTGCCTCCCCCCGCAGCCCCAGGCATCGGGGCCACGCACAGCCGCCCTGTGTGTGCATCCACGAACGCGATGAAACGACCGTCCGGCGAAACCGCAGGCTCGACCTCCGCGACCCCCCTAGTGCGCGTGAGCCGGGTCCTGCGGCCGCTGGGAAGGTCCAGATAATACAGGTCCGCATCCACGATGCGATGACCGTCATGAACGACCATCGTGAAGACCACACCGAGGCCATCCGGGGTGAACGTCCCGTCCGAGCCGGGGCCGAGGTCGTGCACGGTACCCTCTCGCGAGACGAGCCACATCCGCCCTCCGCCCTCGCGGGATTCCTGGACCAGGACAAGCGAGCCATCGTGGGAGAATCTCGGACGGAAGTATCCGGGACCGCGCAGCAGCACGCGGCGAGAACCGTCCTCGAGGCCCCAGCGGACAATCGTGTGGTCCGGCTCTCGGCTCACCGCCACGCCATCAGCCGCGCGCACGTCCAGGTCGCGGCCCAACGGCCCCTCCAAGACTACGAGGGCACTCTCGCCTGCGAGGCGCACGAGCGCGCCGTTCCCCCACGCATACCACGCCCCGGACGACGGGTCCCAGACCGGCGGGCCGTGATGCTCCATGCGGACGAGGGCAGGCAAATCCGCGGGTGGGGTCGCGAAGAGCACCTCGCCGGCCCACAAAGGGGAAAATGACATCGCCCCGCCCTCCATCAGCACCGCGGGCCGCTCCAGGGTTGCCCCCTGAAGGCTCGCGGAAGACGGCACAAGTCCCTGCGCGAAGGACGTTGCGGAGGTCCAGACGACCGCAGCCAGGAGGCCGCTCCAGCGCGCCGCCATCATGACAGCCCCACGTGTTTCTCAGGCTTGCGGACGCGGCGCTCGAGGTCGCGCCAGGCCTTCCCGGAGAGTTCGACCAGGTTGTCGAGGCGGGTGTTGGTCTGGAGCAGGGCGGCCTCCACCATGCGCAGACGCGCGTTCATGTCGGTGACCAGGTTCTCGAGGTTCGACAGGCGGGTGTCCAGACTCGATAACCTGGTGCGGACCTCTTCGCGTAAGCCCACCAGTTCGTCCCGAATCTGGGCCAGGATCTCGACGGTCAAGTTGGTCACATCCCCCATGGCGTGCCTCCAGTGTCAGCCACGGGATCTCTCGTCAAAATCAGCATAGCGTTTCACCCAAGGCGGATCAAGGGATCACGCCCCGACGCGCCGGGCCAGGACCTCCGCGATGTCGTGGGTCTTGTAACGCTCCTCCCACCCCAGTTCGTTGACGCCGTCTCGCAGCATGACGAGGCAGAAGGGGCAGGCGCTCGCCACGGCCCCGGCCCCGGCCTGGTCCAGTTGCTTCAGGCGCACCTGGTTCATCCGCTCGCCGATGTGCTCCTCGCGGAACATGAGTCCCCCGCCCGCGCCGCAGCACATCCCGTTGACGCGGCTGCGCCCGGCCTCGACGACCTCGACACCCGGGCAGGCCCGCAGGACCTCCCGCGGTGCCTCGTAAATCCCGTTGTACCGCCCAAGGTAGCACGAGTCGTGGAACACGTAGCGCTCCGGTGTCTCCTGCGCCGGGACCTGAAGCCGCCCGTCGTGCAGCAGGCGCACGAGCATCTCCGAGTGATGGAGGACCTCGAACTCCCCTCCGAACTGGCGGTACTCGTGCCGGATGGTGTTCATGCAATGCGGGCAGGCAGTCACCACCTTGCGTACCCCGTAGCCCTTGAATGTCTCGATCATCGCCTGGGCCTGCATCTGGAACAGGTACTCGTTGCCGAGGCGCCGGGCCGGGTCCCCGCAGCACTGCTCCTCGGGCCCCAGGACCGCAAAGTCCACGCCTGCCTTGGTCATCAGGCTCATGAAGGCCCGGGCCACCTTCTGGTTGCGGTCGTCGTAAGCAGCGAAGCAACCCATAAAATACAGGTACTCCGCAGTCCCCTTCTCCGACAGAAGCGGGAAACCGGCCTGCGCGACCCAGGCCCCGCGCTCGCCGGACGACAGCCCCCACGGGTTGCCCTTGTTCTCGAGGTTCTTCATCGTGGTGGCGACCTCGGGGGCGACCTTGCCCTCCATCAGGGTCAGGTAGCGCCGGAAGTCCACGATCTTGTCCACGTGGGTGATCATGACCGGGCAGTTCTCCTCGCACGAGCGGCAGGTCGTGCAGGACCAGATCACGTCCTCCTGGACGGCGTCAATCAGGGTGGGTTCCCCGTCCAAAATGGCCTCCCCCGAGATGATCCGGCGCTCATGTTTCTTTACGTAGTCGCGAATGTCTCGGATAAGTAGTTTTGGATTCAAAGGTTTTCCGGACAGATGGGCCGGGCAGTTGACCGAGCATCGCCCACACTCCGTGCAGGAGTAGCCATCCAGGATCTGCTTCCACGTTAGTTCCGTGGGCTTCGACACGCCGAAGGTCTCCTGGTTCTCGAGGTCGAGGATCGGGCGGATCGCGCCCGGGGGGTCGAGTTTCGAGAAGAAGACGTTCGGGATGGATGTGATAACGTGAAAGTGTTTTGACAGTGGCAGTTCGTTCAGAAAAAACAGCAAGGTCGCAATGTGGAGCCAGAACATCCCGGTGCCAATGGCTTGCAAGGTCCCGGCTCCCGCCCCCTTCAGCCATCCCGCCACCAGCGAGCCCACGGGGGCGTGCGCCGCCTCGGCCTCGACCCCCGGCACCGCTGCCGCGATACGCGCGCCGTCATACAGAAAGTCCGTCACCATTAGGGTCGCGATCAGGCCTAGGATCAAGTAGCCGCTCCCGGTGATGGTCAGCCTCGCGGGTTTCAGCACCAATCGCCGGAACGCGGCGTATGCGACCATCACGAGGACCACGACCTCCGTCCAGTCCTTGAGCCACGTGTAGGCGTGCTCCAGGGCCGGCCAGAACCAGAATAGGCCCCAGTGCCCCGCGAAGGCCCCGCCGTCGTAGGCGCGCCCGATGAGCGAGATGCTGCGCACTAGCAGGACCAGGAAGCCCCAGAAGATGAAGGCGTGCATGAGCCCGGCCGCGGGCTCCTTGAACATCTTCTTCTGGGCGAAGGCGATGCGGATCGTGTGCTCGATCCGGTCCGCGACGCGATCCCAGCGGACCTCGGGCTTCGCGCGCAAGAGCACCCCGACCTTGACCCGCATCACCCGGACGAAGAAGAACAGCGCTACCGCGATCAGGGCCGTCATCAGGACCGCATCGAACCACATCGCCCGTCCCTCCTTGCCGAAACAGCCGCGCGTGGCCAGGGCCAGCCCCGGCCCGCGGGCTCTTTTACCGTTTCCGAAGCGCCGCTGCAAAGGCCTTTCCCCCCTGAAGGGCGAGTTTCCTCTCGCGATCCGTGGGGGGCAGGTCGGCGGGCACACTGGAGGGGTCGAACAAACCGGTCTGAAGAAAGTTGCCGCGGAGTTCCTCGAGGTATGCGGGCACGTCGCTCTTGAGGACCAGAAGACCCCCCGGGGCCAGGGCCTGGGCCACAAGCCTCGCAAGCGCGGGACCATGACGCCGCGCGGCCTGGCTCCGCTTCCACCACGGGTCCGGATAGAGCAGATAGGCCTCGCGAACCGTTTCGGGGCGAACCATGAGGGGCAGTGTCGCTCGCACGTCTCCCCACGCCACCCGCACGTTCAAAAGCCCCGCGCGTTGCGCCCGTCGCAGGGTCCTCGCGCAGAAGGCAAGACGGACCTCGAAGCCCACGGCCAGCCAATCCGGGTGCCTCGAGGCCATGGTGCACAGGAACGCGCCCTTTCCGGGACCAATCTCGATCAGCAGGTGCTTGCCGGCGGCCTCCTCTCGGAAGCGCCTCACATCCTCCGGGTCGCCCGGATTCACAAGGCCTGCAAGCCCCCGAAGGTCCTCGGGAACCCTCTGCCGTGCGAGTCGGTGGCTCCCGCCGATGAGCGCGTCCGTCCCGACATTCTCGAATGTCTGGAATACCTTCTCCGCCATGTTCCCGTCTCAAAGTCCGGGGAGTGCTCGGGCGAACGCCAGCACAGTCACATGGGTCGCCCCCGCACCCCGCAACGTCCGCGCACACTCGGAAGCCGTAGCACCTGTTGTCACCACGTCATCCACTAAAAGCACCCTGCGGCCCTCCACAACCCCCGGACCGGCGACCGCAAAGCACCCACGCACGCTCTCCGCCCTTTCCTTCCGGGAGCGCCGGTCCAGGGGACCAAAGTCGCGCACCCGCCGCAAGGCCCTCGTCTCGAGCGGAAGGCCCAGCGTCGAGGCCACGACACGCGCGAGCAACGCGGCCTGGTTGTACCCACGGCGCAACAACCTCGAAACCGTGGTCGGCACCGGAACCACCACGTGGGCGTCCGCGACCCCGGTGGCCACCGCCGCAGCCCCCATCAGTCGTCCGAAGGGAGCGGCCAGTTCGAAAGCGCGAGCGTGCTTGAAGGCGAGGATGAGCGTCCGCACCTCCCCCGTGTAGGCAAAGACCGCCCGGCACGCATCAAAGCAAGGACGGGCCTGCGCGCAGTCCGGACACACGGCCCCGGCCTCGGGTAGGGGCAGGCCGCATCGCTCGCACCAGGGCGGGGCAATCCGGACCAAGGTCTCTAGGCAGCAATGGCACAAGGGGAGCAGGGCGTCCGGGCGCCGGGCGAGCATGGCACCGCACCCGGCGCAGGACAAGGGAAAGATGGCGTCTGCGAGCCGGGTCACAGACCGTCGGACAGCCTGCCCGACCCTCAGTCGAGCCCGGCCTCCATCCTGGCGAACTCCTGGACCCAGGGCGGCTCCGTCACCGCGACCTCCTCCGCGTCCGACCACAACCTCTCCAGGTCGTAGAAGTCGCGGGTCGCCGTCTCGAACACGTGGACGATCACGTCTCCGTAGTCCAAAAGCACCCAGGTCCCGGCCCTCCGCCCCTCGACCCCAATGGGGCGGACGCCCTTCTCCTTCATCCCCGTCTCGATGGCATCCGCAATCGCGAGGACGTGCCGGTCCGAGCGCCCGGACAGGATCACGAAGATGTCCGTGAAACTCGCCACCCGCGACACATCGAGGACCCGAGTCCCAAAGGCGTTCTTCGACCACGCCGCCTCCAAGATGGCCATGGCCAGGGCTCTCGCGTCCGCAAAGGGGGGGTGGCTCGGGGTGGGACGGCGGTCCAGCGCCGCCAGATTGCCAGGTCGTGCTTGCTCTTCCATGAACCTCCCGTTCCAGGGTCCTCGTCCACGCCTCCCCGAGTCCGCACAGGTGGTCCGGACACTCGGTGAGGGGCCGCCTCGATTCTATGGGGTCACGCCCCATCCGTCAAATCGCCTGCCTTGCCGCCACATTTATCGAGAGTTCGCGGGAACCGTTCCGCCCGGCCAACCACCGGGTCACTCCATGGGACGAGCGGCGTTGCAGAACCCTGGATGGCCGTTCCAGCCGGTGACGCACTCGTACCCCTCGCGGCACTCGTCGCGCGTCGTGCAGGTCCTCATGCAGTACGAGTCGTCCACCGAGAAGACGATGCAGGCGGCCTCCGATGGGCAGGTGTCCTCGCGGCAGGGAGAGATGGTGCAGTAACCGCCTGGCTGTGACAGGTCACAGATGCGATCGCTTCCACAGTCCACGTTCGTCGAGCAGTCGTCCCCGATCTCGCGGCCACACGCCAGTGCCAACACAAGCAATCCACCCACTCGAACCCGAAGACAGGTTTGCTTCATCCGTCCGCGCCTTCGTCCCAGACCGCCTTCAACCGCTGGAAGATCGCCCGCATCTCCTCCTGCTGGGAGCGCATCTTGCTCAACGCCTCTTCCGCGCTCCTGCGCGCCTGCTCTTCCCTGGCCAGGGCCTCGCGCGTGGCCTGAAGTTCCTCGGTCAGGGCGCGGTGGCCCGCCTCGAGCGCCGCTGTTTCGGCCAAAGCCGCCCGGAGGGCCTCCACCTCCGACTCGAGGGTCGCCACCCTCTGCTCGACCTCCTCCTTCTCGGCCCGGACCTGCCTGAGTTCCTCCTCGAGCATCTCGCACCGCGCCGCCTTCTCCTGCAACTCCGGCAGGTCGCGCAGCCCCGCCATCGCGGCGTCCCGCTCCGCCTTCAGCGATTCCACCTGGCTCTCCAGCGCGGCCAGGGTCGCCTCCATCGCCCCCTTCTCTTCCTCCGCCGCGGCGATGGACTCCTTGTATCCGGCCTCAAGGCGCTCGAAGAGGACCTGGTTCTGGGCCATCTCGGCCCGCAACGCCTCCGCCTGCTGCCGGGAGGCCTCGAGCGCGGCCTCGAGTTCCGCCACCCGCGCCTGCCATCCCTCCAATTGAGCCCTCGCCTCCTCGCGCGCCTCGCGCCTCCCCTCCTCCCGAGCCGCCTCAATGCGTTCACGGGCCAGGGCCTCGCGCTCCGCCTCCTGGTGCTCGGCCAGGGCGCGTAGCGCCGCGTCCAGCCTCGCCCGTTCTTGCGCGAGTTGCTCCTCGAGCGCCTGGACCTTCGCGTTGAGCCGGCTCTTGAGCGAACTGACCTCTTCCTCGACGTACGTGACCACCGCCGACTCGAGTCCCCCCCCGACCAGCGTCCGGTCCGGGAGTTCCGTGACCGCGACCTCGCGCACCGGCTCCTGGAAATCCTCGGGCAACAACTCCGCAAGGGCACGGGCTATCCCGTCCGGGTCCAGGGGCTTGCTCAAATAGTGGTCCGCCCGGGTGGGCAGCATCTGGTGCTTGCGGATGACGTCCGGCCCGACGCTCCCGGACACGAGGATCACCGGGATGCGACGCAGGGCTTTGTCCTTCTTCAGGCGATGGCACGCCGTGAAACCCCTCGGCATGTCCGCAGACAATAAAATCGCCTTCGGACTCCAGCGTGACACTGCCTGGACAACCTCGTCGGCCTGGTCGCTCTCGACCGGGTCGAAGGCCAAGGAACGCAAGAGACTTGAGATGCGCTTGCGGTCCTCTGGGACGTCCTCGACCACAAGGACCCGTCCTCGGACCGCTCGCCCGGGACTGTGCGCGCCTCGGTCCACACGCGCTCCGAACGCGAGTCAGCGCTTGACCATAGCGCGGCGAGCCCCCGGTGTCAAACCAGGTCTCGCCTGGCCACCACGGCCTCGAAATCGCTGCCCGCAAGGCCCGTGACACGGACCTGGACGAACTCGCCGGGCCTCGCGGCGCAACGCCGGATCCGGACGACCCCGTCTACCTCCGGCGCCTGAAACCACAGGCGCCCGAGGGCCGTGCAGGCATCCAGGCGGTCTGTCACCAGGGCCTCGTGGACCTGCCCGACCAGCCGGGGTCTGTCCGCGCTCGCGACCTCGTCGAGGACCTCGCGCAACCGCCGCTCGCGCCGCCGGGCGATCAACGGGGGGACCGGGTCCGGCAGGGTCGCTGCGAGGGACCCTGGCTCCGCCGAGAACCGGAAGACTCCGGCCATCTCGAAGCGGGCGTAGCGCGCGAAGGCGAGGAGGTTGTCGAACGCCTCTTCGGTCTCGCCAGGGAATCCGACCAGGTAGGTCGTCCTCAAGACCGCCTGGGGAAGGCGTTCGCGGATTTCGCCAATCAGGCGCTCGAGGCGCTGTCGGGTGGTCCCCCGCCTCATGGCCCGAAGCACCCGGTCGTCCGCGTGCTGCACCGGGAGGTCCAGGTAGGGGAGCACATTGGGGTGCGCCGCGATCACGTCGAGCAGCCGCGCTGGCAGGTCGCGCGGATACAGGTACATCAACCGAATCCAGTGAAGGGCCGTCACCTCGGAGGCGATGCGCTCCACCAGCGTCGCGAGGTCCGGCCGCCCAGGCAGGTCCTGGCCATAGTGGGTCAGGTCCTGGGCGACCAGCACCACCTCGCGTACGCCCGAGTCCGCGAGGGCCCTCGCCTCTGTGACGACGTCGTCCGGGGGCCGGCTCCTCTGGCGACCGCGCAGGCGCGGGATGATGCAGAAGGCGCACCGCCGCGAGCAGCCCTCCGCCACCTTGAGATATGCGGACCTCGCAGGCGTCGTGACCAGGCGGGGATGCGCCGAGGTGGGGTCCTCGGGCGCAAGGGGCGCTTCTCCCTCCAGCACCCCGCGCAGACGGAGAAGGTCTCGGACGCCGGCCAGGAGGTCCACCTCCGGGACCTCGGCCTCGATCACGTCGCGGAAATGCCTCGTCATGCAGCCTGCGGCGACCAGGCGGGCGCCTGGCTTCAGCCGGCTCGCGGCATCGCGCAACACCTGAAGCGATTCCGTGCGGGCCTCGGCCAGGAAGCCGCACGTGTTGACGAGGACCACGTCCGCATCCTCTGGGCGGGCAGCCAGGGCATAGCCGTGGCTCAACAGGTCCCCGAGCATCACCTCGGTGTCCACTCGGTTTTTGGGACATCCAAGGGAGACCGCGTGGACGAGCGGGGGCTCAAGACCTGGGCGCGGGCGGAGGGTGCGTCGTTGGCCTCGGACTCGCCCCACTCGGCTCCCCCTCTAGCGTCGCTCGAGGTCCTCGACGCGGACGCCTTCCGGAGGCCAAAAGCGAAACCCCTCGACGGGCAGGGGGTCGTAAGACGGCTCCTCGAACCACAGGTGCGAGACATTGCCAGCCGGGTCCACGACCTCTGTCTCGCGCGTCTCGCCAGTGGCTGGGTCCACAAAGAGAATGACTGTGCGGAACAGCCGCTCGTCCCCTCGGGGGGTCAGCCGCACTGGGACCAGGCCGCGCTCGGATGGCATCCCGACGACCACGTGAAAGTCCCGCTCAAGGTCTCCCGCACCGGTCAAAAACCGCAAGGCCTCGAACAGGTCGGACCGCTGCACCGAAAGCCGCCAGGCCACCCCCTCCTCGACCTCGTAGGACCATAGCACCTCGCCGTCGCTCACGTAGTACACCTCGTCCGGCACCTTGTAGTCCCACCGCATCATCCCTGGCTTCTTGAAGTAAACCGTCCCCCGCCTCGTGAAGGTGCGCTTGGGGCTTTTGGTCTTCACCACCTGCCGAAACGAGGCCCGATAGTCAGTCGTCTTCTCGTAGAAAGCCCGAAGCCGAGCCAAAACATCCGCCCCGTGAACACTCTCGTCCGCGAAGGCCGGTGCGGTCAGGACCAGAGCCAGGACGGTGAGGGTCGTCCTCATCACGGACAGAAACTGTAGCACGTTCGCGACAAGGCGCGCCAGCGGCCTTGACGCCCGCGGCTTCCCTGATGTATTTCTGCCTGCATGGACGCGGCAATCCAGACTGGAAGCGAACCCCAGGACGAGGCGCCGACGCGGCGGGTCCACGTCATCACCTATGGCTGTCAGATGAACGTGTACGACACCCGCCGGATCCTCCAGGTTTTGCGCCCCTTGGGCTTCTCGGAGACCCCGGACCCGGCCATGGCGGACCTCGTGCTCCTGAACACGTGCAGTGTCCGCGAGCGGCCGGAGCGCAAGGTGCTCGCGACCCTCGCGCGGCTCAAGCCTCTGAAGGAGGCCCGGCCCGGACTCGTGCTCGGGGTGTGCGGATGCGTGGCCCAGCAGCACGGACAGGCTTTGCTGGAACAGGTCCCTTATCTCGACCTCGTGTGCGGGACGGACAACATTGCGGACCTCCCGGCCCTGCTCGAGGCCGTCGTCCAAGGGCGGCGGACAGGCCATACGAGGCGGATGTCGCGCCGTGACTACCGGTTCATCGAGGTGGACCCGAGCGTCGAGCCGGGGCCCAGCGCCTTCCTGACCATCGCGAAGGGATGCGACAAGGCCTGCTCGTACTGCATCGTGCCGTACGTGCGCGGACGGGAGGTGAGCAAGCCGCCAGAGCAGGTCCTTTCAGAGGTCCGTCGCCTGGTGGCGTCCGGGGTGCGAGAGGTGACCCTCCTCGGCCAGAACGTGAACGCGTACGGGCGGGATCGTGACGTGGGCTGCGACTTCGTGGACCTCCTAGAGCGCGTCGCCGCCACACCGGGCCTCCTGCGCCTGCGTTTTCTCACCTCCCACCCGGCAGATGCGGACGCACGGATGATGGAATGCTTTGCCCGCCTCCCCGCGCTGGGGGCCTACCTGCACCTACCGCTTCAGTCCGGGTCAGACCGGGTCCTCGCGCGGATGCGGCGTGGATATACCGTATCAGAATATCTCGAAAAGATTGACATGGCCCGCTCCGCCTGTCCGGACATCGCCCTGTCCACCGACATCATTGTCGGGTTTCCCGGCGAGACGCGGGGCGACTTCGAGGCCACCCTCCGCGCGGTGGAGGCGGCGCGGTTCGACACGATGTTCTCCTTCAAGTATTCCCCGCGCCCGCACACGGCCGCTGCGAGGCTTTCCGATGACGTCCCGGAGGCGGAGAAGGCCGCACGTCTGCGCGAACTCCAGGCGATGCAGGACGAGATCACGGCCTCGCGAATGTTGCGCTTTCTCGGTCGCGAGGAAGAGGTCCTAGTCGAGGGGCCGAGTACCCGCGCTGTTACGGACGGGGTGCCAACGATGATGGGGCGGACCAGCACCAACTTCATCGTGCACTTCCCGGTTTCCGACCTCTTTGCCGTGCAACCCGGTGACATGGTCCGCGTGCGGATCGAGGAGGTCCTCGCGCACTGCCTCCGCGGGAAGGTCGCAGAGGCGCCTTCTCCGAGGTGAAGGGGGGTCCGTATGCCCGTGCTCGTCCACGTCTTCGGGTTGATCACGGACGAGGAGACGAAGACACCGGTCGTCGTGCTGCGGGCCGTCGAAGGCGACGAGACCTTGCCCATCCAGATCGGCGTCGCGGAGGCCACGGCGATCCTAACGGCGCTGCAGGGGGTCTCGATGCCGAGGCCGATGACCCATGACCTCCTCGCCACCGTGGTCCATACGCTCGGGGGGAGCATCGAGAAGGTGGAGGTCGTGGACCTGCGAGAGGGGACCTTCTATGGGGTCCTCCATATTCGCAAGGGAGGCGGGGTGGTGAAGGTGGACAGCCGTCCGTCGGACGCCATCGCGCTTGCCCTGCGCACCCGGGCTCCTATCTACGTCGCGGACGAGGTCTTCCGCAAGGCCCAGCCCAGCGACGTCACCGAGGCGAGCCGGCAGCACTGGATGAGTTTCCTCCATGCCCTAGAGGCCCTCGGCGGGAAGAAGGACTCGGTGGAGTAGGAGGTCCGCAGGTGTTCTTCAAGGCCAAGGACCTGATGACGGTCGGGAACATCGCGCTCGGGATGGGCGCGGTCCTGGTCGCGATGGAGGGCATGGCCGCGCCGGCGGGCGAGGCCGCCCACTACGTGTTCTGGGCAGGGATCTGCATCCTCGGGGCCTTCTTTTTCGACATGTTCGATGGGCGCCTCGCGCGCCTGCTCGGTCAGATGAACCGCTTCGGGGCCGAGTTCGACAACATCGCGGACCTGACCAGTTACTCGGTGGCGCCGGCCTTTGTGCTCTACCTGGCGTTTCGCAGGGTCGCGGTGCTTCCGGGCGCGGACGAGGGGTTGCGCGCCGCGGTCTCCGTCCTTGTCGCCCTGGTTCCCTCCGTCTGCGGTTGCATCCGCTTCGCCCGCTTCAACGTGCGCCGCCTGGACATCCCTGGCTTCTGGATCGGGTTTCCTCGCCCTGCCGCGGCCCTCATGATGGTCTCCCTCGTGAACTCGCACCTGTTCCAGAACTCTGGCCTCATGGGCTGGCTTGGCGTGGCCCTCGTGGTCTTCTTGGGCTTCATGAACCTCTCGCTCGTCCCCTACATCAGCCACCACGACCGGAAGTGGTCCTGGCATCTGAAGATCATCCTGAACATGGTGTGGATCACGGTTGTCCTGGCCTTCCTGGGCGGTGTGGTCCTCGATTTCATGCCTTCGCGGACCGTCTTCGACGTGGTGCTCTTATGGCTATTCTTCTACCTGTCTGTCCAGTGGACCGACATCCCCGAGGCCACCCGCCGGGACATCGCGCAACTGACCGCGGACTGGAACGAATGAGCCCAGGGAAAAGGGAAGGGGCGCTCGTGACCCGGGCGCCGGAAGTCCCGGACGAACCTCTTTTGACACGCCGGGGCGTGCTCGCGGGGCTTTGTGGGGGGCTTGTGCTTTTTGCCAGGGCCAGGGTGTCCCGGGCACTCGCCCCAGGCGACCTCGAGACCCCGCGCGTCCCAGGCGAGCGCATCCGCGTCTTCTGGCCCCCGCTCGTGGACCCCTCCCAGGCGCGGGTGTGGGTCTTGCGCGACGGACACGTGGTGGGCGAGGCCCCCCTTCACGTGCCCGCAGGGCGGTGGTGGCGCTTTTTGGAGGTCGAGGCCCTCCCGCCCGCGCCCATTCTCCCGGGCCGCTACGACTTTGCCCTGGCCGTGGGTCCGTTTCGCCTCCCGCTTGGCGGATTTCGCATCGCGCCATTCTGGTTCGGGTGTTGAGGGTATGACCCGTTTCTGGGTGGTCTTGGTCGGGCTCGCGTGGTGCTCGGCGCCCGGTTATGCCCGCGAGGGCGGACCTGAATGGCCGCAGGTCAAGGTGGACCGCGTGGACGCCTCGGACCCGGCGCGCTGGCGCATCTTCGTGACCGCGCTCGGGGAGGGGGGCCGGGCCATCCCCATCATCGAGCGCGGCCTCGAGGTCTTCCTCGCGCGCGGGAACGAGGCTGTCGCCCCGCATTCCTCATCCCCCCTGACCCGCTTCGATGGAGACGTGGCCGCGAAGGGCTTCTCCGGAAAGGTCCGCGCCATCGGAAAATCCGAGGTGCCCCAGGCCGTGGCCATCGTTGTTGCGTCGCATTCCGACGTCCCGCCCGAGGTGCGCGAGGTCCTGCCCAAGGTCCTGGCCACGCTGCTCAAGGGGTTGCGCAAGGACGCCCGGGTCACGGTCATCCTGTATGGAGACGTGGTCCAGGTCTTGTGGAGTCCTGACGGCCAGCGCGGGGAGTGGCGTGACCTCAACGAGTATCACGAGTGCCTGGGCCGCCTGCGACGGGAAGCCACCGGGAATGGAGGAGATGCCGCAGGGGTCCCATGCGGGCGCCTCGTCGAGACCCCGGAGACTGTCGCCGGCTGGGTGCAATCGCTGCCGCCTGGACAGGGGCTGTTCCCGCGCCTGTTCGGTATCCGCGAGGCCGAGGAGGTCGTGAAGGAGGCCGAGCGCAGGGGCCACAGCGTGCTCGAGCGACGCCGCACGGACGAGCCCTTCGCAACCGGCGCGGTCGAGGCAGCCGCGCGTCTTCTGATACTCGGGTCCGACCCGGAGGCGGAGCGGCTGGTCCTGCTCCTGTCGGATGGTCGGGACGGCTACTTGAGAGTCGCGGGCCTCGCGAGCGAGCGGGTCAGCAGAAGCCCGGAGTGCACCAGGGCCGCGAAGGCCTGTACGATGAGGCCCGGCCCGGCGGTGGGGGGTGGTCCGAGGCCCAAAGGGGCGCGGGCCATCTCCACACAGGACCACGAGGGCGGCTCGCCCGAGTGCGTCCGCCAGACCCTGGAGTGCGCGCTCCCCAAGGTCGCCAGGGCGCTTCGTCGCCGCGAGGAGGTGGTCGGCGAGTACCTCGCCTTGCTCGTGCAGCGTTTGCGGGCCGCGGGGGTGCGGGTGCACGCCATCGCACTGCCTGGCACGGACGAGGTGGGTGCCGGGAGGCTGAAGGCCCTGGCCCTCAAGACCGGCGGGACGTATCGGGCCACACAGAACGTGGCGCTTCTGGAGAAGGGCGCACCCGAGGCTTTGGCCGACGAACTGAAATCCCAGGTCGTGGTGAGCCCGCCTGGTAGCCTGGACCCTGGTCAGGGGTATTCGGTGGCCGTGGCCTTGACGGGGCCAGATCGGCTGGTCTCGGCCCCGTATCGCTTTCGCGCGGGGACACGGGTCCTGTTCTTCGAGCGCCCCCTCTCGCGCGCGAGGGCGTGGGTTTTGTCGAGACTCGGGCACACCTGGGGGCCGCCGGTGTTTTGGACCGCGCTGGTCCTGGGGGCCCTCATGGTGCTTGCGCTGGCCTGGACGTTCGGCAAGGCGGTCGTAGGGCTTGGCAAGCGCCTCGTGAAGGGCGGGAAGCCGCCCAAGGCCCCCGGAGGGTTCAAGGTGCCCACGCTGAAGCGACCGGACCGATGAGGGGTTCGGTCTCGGGGGGAGACGATGGGACGGATCATCATCGCGGGACGTCCGTATCCCCTGCCCGACGACATCCAGGTGACCACGTTTTTGGACCCTGGAGGCATGTCCTTCTACGAGCAGGTTGGCCCTGTCACCACGGCCCGGACTTACATCAACGAGATGAACGAGAGTGCCCCCTATGTCAGCGGACGGCCCCTACCGCCCCCCCTCCAGGGCCGCGCCGGGCTCGGGGGGGCCGGTTGGGCCGAGGCCGGGGGTGGGGACCCGATCCAGGCGCTCCGCCAGGTGGTCCGCACCGTGGTCCTGCACCACGACGGATCGTTGTCAAGCCGAGCGTGTTTCCAGACCCTCCTCATGCGCGGGCTCTCGACCCACTTCATGGTGGATGCGGACGGCCACATCTACCAGGCAACGGACGTCGCGGACCAGGCCATCCACGCGAGCGGGGTCAATGCGGTCAGCGTCGGCATTGACCTGAACAACCCCGCGCCCAACCTCGTGAACGTCGCAGCCCCGGAAGGCGCCGGGGGCGGCCGCACGATCTCGCCCGAGAAGACCATCAACGGCACCGTGTTCCGCTCCTACAACTATACCGAGGAGCAGTACCGCTCCCTCATTGAGTTGTTGCGGGTCTTGTGTCAGGAACTCGGCATCGAGCCCGCGTTTCCGGTCGGAGAGGACGGTCAGATCCTAGACTCCGTGCTCCTGGCCCCCCCACCGGCGGAATTCCGCGGCATTCAGTGCCACTGGCATTCCTCTGCGGACAAGTGGGACCCAGGACCCGGCCTCGACTGGGAGCGGATCCTCGCGGGGCTACGCGCAGAAGAGGCCACGGTCCCTGTCATCCCGGTCAAGGTCTTCGAGGCCCTCGCCCCCGAGGACCAGGAGCAATGGGGTCGGGAGGTCTGGAACTCGGAGGAGGCCGCGCGTCGGGCCATCACCTCCGCCATCGGGGCCGAGGAGACCGGAGCACGGCTGCTCGATGCCTTCTGTCGGGCCGCCGAGCAGAATGCCGGGGGTGGGTACTACCCGGTCGGCGTCAACCAGACGTGGCACGGGGGCATTCATATCCCGGCGCGCCGCGGGGCCATGGTCCGGCCCATGCTCTCCGGGGAACTCGTCGCGGCCCACCTCGTGTCCAGGGACCAATGGCCCGATTTCGGGAGTAACAATTTCGTCTTGTTGCGTCATCGCATACGACTCCCACCGCGGTTTACGCTGCCACCCTCTTCCCCTGACGAGGCGCCTTCCGCGACGCCCGAGAACGTCCTGACCGTCTTCTCGCTGTACATGCACTTGGACGGGGTGGACTGGTCCAATCCGCCAGACACCGCGCTGTTTCGTGCCCTCGCTGCCCACGCATCCGGCGATGCGACGTTCGAGGGGCCATCAAGTCCTTTTCTGGAACCACCCCCCAAGGGGGCCCACCCGGTCCTGGCGCTCCAGAGGGGGTATGTGGGCCTCTTCTCGCCGCCGGACAAGCCAGAGGCTGCCATCCGACTCACGCCTCGGGACGAGTTGTGGCGGGTCGGGGAGTTCGGACGCGGGGAGGACCGTCGCCCGCTCGTGCACCTCGAGGTCTTCGCGGACGCTCGCTACGCGGAGGCGATGGAGTTGTCGTTGTACGGGAAGTACTTACAGTTGGGGCCGGACGAGCCTGAAGCCACGGACCTCGTGGTCCGTTCCAGGACGCTTCTGGCCCTATTCGGCGAGCCAGAGAAGTTCGAGGCCCCGTATCGGACCGGCAAGCGCCTACCCGCATCGCAGATCCGCGCATTCTTCGAGGAGAGGTTCGACCGGGACATCCTGGCGCTCCGGGCCGCCATGAGGCGCATGATCACGCGCCACGTCTCGGAGTGGTCCGACAAGGTCCAGTGGGTGGACACGCTGTTGCGCTCGCAGGAGGGAGAGGAGTGGGTTCGCCGGCTCGGCCCGCGCGCCACCGAGGCCTCCTGGGTGTTCAGCGACGAGGTCCGCACGTATCTTCAGTACGTGTGGCTGACGGAGCAGGTCGCAAGGCACATCGGCGCCCAGTGGGATAACGGAGTATTCACATATTTTCATCCAATCTATTTCTTGTTGTGGTGGCTGTATCGCCGGTCAGCGGTTCGCGGCAAGACGCTCGAGCAGATCCTTCAGGAGATCGGGGGAGAGCCCTTATCCCTCGGTCGGGGCATCTTGTCACCCCTGGAGGAGGTCATGGGCCTTCCAGGCGAGGGCGAGTGGGAGATGTGAAGGAAGCGCACACAAGGTCCAAGGCGCCTATCCCGACGTGGTCCGAAGGCCTGCGGCCAGGCGGTCCACGACCCGGCACGCGGCCTGAAGGGTCCGCTCGCCTGCCCCGTGCCCGAAGAATGACATGGCGTTCTCGTAGTACGCCATCCGCCTGTGCGAGGGCGGCGGCGTGATGCGGTAGTCGTCGGCGAGGTGCAGGTACCCGATGTAGCCGTCGCACTGCGAGGCCGCGACCGGGTGCTCGATTCCCGCTTTCCGCGCGTGGGCCTTAATCGCGAGCCCGATTCGCACCCCAAGGTCCGCGGGCGTCCCCACCACCGCGAAGGGGCCAACCCGGATGCCTTGGACCCGCGCCCTCCGGATGGACCCTGGCACGAGCCGCCCGAGCAGGGCACTCACCGGGCCTCCGAGCACCGCGCCGACCCCTTGGTCATCGAAGAACGGCCTCGGGTCCGGGCGAGGCAGTTCCCATTCCTCGCTCGCGACCGCAAGGTCCTGCTGGCGAGGCCCCTCGCCCCTTGCGAGCAACCGGACCACGTTGCGCGCAGAGACCGCAATGGGCTCGGCCATCATGGCGAGATTGCGGTCCACGTTCATGCCGGGGTCATCCGGAAACAGCACATCCACCCCACCGAGCGAGCCCTGCACGAAGAGCGCAAAGGCGAAGTCTTCCTCGAGAAGTCGCACGACCTCCCCTGGGAAGTCCGCCGATATTGCGTGGTGGTCGCGCTCGCCCACGATCACAGGATGCGCGGGGTAACTGACCATGACCCCAACCTCCTGGCCGCGGGTCAGCCGCACCACGGTCAGTTCCTCGTCTTTGGGCCCAGAGGGGTCCCTGCGATTGCCGTTGAGCCCAGGCAAGACCGTGGACCCAGCCCGCACCTGGGCCTCGGCCAGACCTTCGAGGGCCTGCCGCGCGGCCCGCTCGCCCGCCTCAATCAGGCGCGGCAGGACCCAAGGCCGGTATGCCCCAGCGAACCAGCGCCCAAGCAGCCCTCGCGCAAATCCCCCGACCGAGGAGTGCGTGTGGGTCGCGTGCACCATCACGTTCGCCCGCGCATCGCAAAGCCGCCCTCGCACGCCTTCCGCCAGTTCATCGCTCACCAGCAGGAGGTCGTACGCCACGAGGACCGCGCGCGTCCCGTCCTCCTCGAAGGCCACAGCCCTGGCAAAGAGCGCATCGCGCACCCGCCGCGACAGGCGCTCCTGAAGGTGGGCGTATCCGGCCAGCGGCACCGGCCCATCCGGCGTGAACTCTGCCCTTCCCCATCCCACCTTCAACATGGCCGGCCTCCCGCGTGCTTCACGGCGATACTGTATCGCAAACAGACGAGTTCGCGGTCGGGCAAACCGCGTTGTTAGGAAGTCCGGTCTGGAGGCTCGCGAGCGCCGGGGGTTGGAACCTTTTTACCCCAGGAACGGACGGTCTGAAGCGGTTCAAGGAGCGGCAAGACCGTCGGAAGGCGGATTTTCACCCCAACGCTTCCTACCGGAACGCAACCGCGGCCTTGATGCAGGCGGAGCGGACGGTTATCGGATCCCGTGCCATTTCCTCCGACCTGGGGCCTGCAGTCCGAAGCCGGGAGTCTGGTCCGATTGCAGGGGGGCACGGTCCTGGTTGCAGTGAGCCATCGCCATCCGCTACATTCACCGGCGTGAACGTGGTGTTGGACACGACCCGGCTGGCGGCTCTCGTGGCGCTGGTCGCGTGTTCTCGCGGCAGCGTGGGGGTCTGGCCGGACGGGGGGATGCCCGACGACGTGGAGGACCGGGCGGCCGAGGCGGACGCGGGGACGGACGACTCGGCCTCCGATGCCCCAGGCGACGCGCCCCCTGACCCCTCGAGATGGTGCCCGTCCGGGGCGCCGATCCCGGCGCCGCCTGGACTGATCCCCGCCCCTCGGGGCGTGTTCCAGTGGGGAGACGAAATCGCCGTGGGCACGGTGTCGGTGCGGGGCGCGGACGCGGTCGAGGCCGCGGAGGTCGCGGCGATGGCCGCGGCGAGGGGACTGGACGTGGCGGAGGACGGGGCGCTCCGCGTCGAATTCCACCCGACCGAGGCGTGGTCGCCGCTCGCGGACGCGTGTGCCTTCGCCGGCGTGGCCGGGTCCTACTACCTGGCCGTGTCCCGGGACGAGAGGGGGGCCGTAGCCTCGATCTTCGCGCCGGACGCGGCGGGCCGCTGGTACGCGCTGAAGACCTTGAAGCAGTTGATCCGTCCGGGTGGGCCGCCGGCCGTCCGGGTCGCGCAGGTCGTGGACCATCCCGCCGTGGCCCTGCGCGGGGTCATCGAGGGCTTCTACGGCGAGCCGTGGTCCGATGAAGACCGCCTCGCCCTCCTCCCCCTGCTGTCCGACCTCAAGTTCAATGTGTTCGCGTACGCCCCCAAGGGGGATTGGGCGATCAGCGCGCTGTGGAAGGCACCTCTGTCCGAGGCGGACGCGGCGCGCATCCGGGCCGTGGTAGAGGCCGCGAGGCGCCAGCGCATGAGGGTCTGCTGGGAGGTCCGGCCGGTGCTCCTCCTCGTGTTTTCCTCGGAGGAAGATTTCCAGGCCATGCTCGACAAGTTCAGGGCCATCAGGTCCAACGGGGCCGACTGCCTGATCCTCGCCTTCGACGACACGGAGAAGCTCTTCTACGATGAAGATCAACAGGTGTACGATTCGTACGTCGAGGGTCTGGTGGACTTCGCGAACCGGCTCGGCAAGGCCCTGCGCGCGGAGATGCCCGAGGCCCTGCTTGTGTTCGTGCCGAGGGACTACTGGTGGAACGCGCCGGACGCCGGGACGGACCTCGCGTATCTCGGTGCGCATCTCGACCCGGTCTGGGAGGTCGCCTGGACCGGAAACGACATCGTGTCCGCAACGATCACGGCGGCAGACGCGGAGGCCTACGGGGCGGCTGTGCGGCGGAAGCCTTTCCTGGGCGACAACTTCCCGGTCACGGACGACGCCCGCAAGACCGGGGTCCTCAACCTGGGGCCTCTGACGGGTCGTTCGCCAGACCTGGCGACGGCCGTGTCGGGCATTGCGTACAACGCATCGCCCCTTGTGTTCGCCTCCCTGCTCGGGCTGGCCACCGCCGCAGACTTCGCCTGGAACCCGCAGGCGTACGACCCGGAAAGGTCGCTCCTGGCCGCGTCGGTGTGGGTCGCCGGAGAGGATTCCGCCTGGGCTGTCGAGGTCCTCGGCCGGACGAACCAGGTCCCTCCGTTCTCGCCGTCCGCGGCGCCGGAACTGGACGAGGCGGTCCAGGCCTATTGGGTCGAGTACGAGTCCGGCGCGGCGCCCGGCGAGGCGGCCGCGGCGCTCGAGCGGATGTTCACGGGTTTTGCCGCGGTGCCGGGGGAGGTGGATTCACCGTCCGTCCTGCCCGGTTTTGTCTCCGAGGTCCGGCCCTGGGCCGAGGAGCTCGGAGCCTGGGGGGACGCGGGCCTCCTCGCCCTGGACCTCCTCGCGGAGAAGGCCGCGGGAGGGGTTCCGGATCCGGCTTCGGTCTCCGCGCTCGCGGGAGCGCATGGCGTACTGACCTCTTCGACCCCGAGACCCACGGGCGACACGATGCCCGGGTTCATCGCCCGGACCCTGGAGGTATTGTCGCAGTGACAGTCCGTCCACGCGTGCTGGCACTGCTCGCCACCGTGCTGGCGAGCGGAGTCGGCCAGGGCTGCGGGGCCGGCTCTGACGGACGGGACGACCCGGGACTCGCGGGCGACGAGGCCCCGACCTTTCGGGACGACGGTGATGATGGGGGTGAACGGGACGCGGTCCCCGGCACGCATCTCAAGGCGGGTCTGGCGGTCGGTCTGCTCCCGTCCCCGGTCGGGATCCCGACCGCCGGGTACGGGCAGGTGAAGCGCGCCGGCAACCCCCGCAGCCCCTTCGCCGAGAACTTTGCCGCGACCCGCGTCGTCCACACGCCGCCCCTCGTCAAGGCCGTCGCGTTTGCGAGGGGAGGCGAGATGCTGGTCATCGCGCGCCTCGACCTGGTCGGAATCTTCGGGGGGTTCCTGGATGCGGTCGTGGCGCGCCTGGAGTCGGACCACGGCCTCGACCTGGACGGACGGATCATCCTATCCTGTACGCACACCCACGCGGGCCCGGGCCGCCTGGCCGACAACCCCGTGACGGACTTCGCCGCGGATACGCTGTTCCCTGAATATTTCGACATGGTGACGCGGGCCGTCGCGGACACCGTGGCCGAGGCCGTCGCCTCGCTCGATGAGGCGGAGGTGGGTCTGGCCGTCACCTCGAACTCGGAGGCCCACCTGGACCGGCGGTGCCAGAACCCTCCGCTCGTGGACGACACCCTTGGGATCCTGGCCTTGCGCAGGCGGGGCGAGGCCGTGCCGCTCGCGGTGCTGGTGAACTACGCCGTGCACGGGACCGTGCTGGACTGGCAGGACCTGACCTTGTCGAGGGACGCGCCCGGGGCCATCGAGGACAAGGTGCGCGAGGTCCTTGGCTCTGCGTTGGGTGTCGGGGTGGAGGTTCTGTTCTTGCAGGGAGCGGCCGGCGACGCGGCCCCGGTGGAGTTCCCGCCGGACCCGGGGTCCGCGGACGCGGCCGACATCACGGCCGAGTGGACGGCCCTCGAGGCTTTGGGCCGCAACGTGGCCGACTCGGTGGCGAAGGCGCTGCCGTCCGTGTCGTGGGTCCCGGACGCGGACGCGACCCTCGCCATCCGGACCGCGAGACTCCGGCTCGACCGCGAGGTCCTGGGGTACACGGGCGACGAATTCCCTTATCCGCACGGGGCGATCTACTGCGGCTTCGGCCAGGGGAAGTGCCGTGGGGACCCCGGACAGGAGCCCTCGATGGACTGCCTGCCCATGCCTGACGACCCCATGGTCCACCAGACCTTTTTGACCGTCGCGAGGATCGGTCCGGCGGTCCTGGCCACGTTGCCTGGCGAGCCTCACGCCGAGGTCGGGCTCTACCTGCGGAATGTCCTGGGTGGCCTAGATTCGTCGTCCAAGGTCTTCGTCCTCGGGTATTCTCAAGCGTACCTTGGCTACATCATGCGCGAGGATGACTGGCGCGGGGGGGGCTACGAGCCGAGCATGGCGATCTGGGGATGGCGGTTCGCGGACTTCGCGATCGGGGCCGCGACCGCGCTCCTGCAAACGCTCGTGGACCCCGGGCGACCCTTCCCGTATGCGGAGGCTGCGCCCCTCGCCTGGTCCACGCCCGCCTTCACACCGCGCGAGGCCGAGGCGTCCGCGACCAGCCCCGCCGTACTGTCTGCGCCCCCGACCGTGCTCGACGCGGGGGAGACGGCGGTCGTGGTGTTTGCGGGAGGCGACCCGTGGCTCGGGACACCGATGATTGTGCTGGAATCCGAGCGGGACGGGGCGTTCGCCCCGCACGAGACCGTGCCCGGCACGCGCCTGACCTCCCTGGGTCCGTACGTCACCCTGGAACTGGCCGTGGAGCCCCCGTACGAGGCCTCCCTCGCTCCCACGACGCGCGCCTTCCGCTGGACCGCGCGCATCCCCACGGCCCGCGAGGTCTCGACCCCCGGCTTCCCCCTGTCCGGGCGGTTCCGCGTGCGGGTCGAGGGGTCCTGCCGCCTCCCCGACCGCCTCGCCCCCGAGGCGTACGTTCTGACCACGGACGCGTTCGAGGTGCGGTGACCCAGAGGGAGCGACGGCCGTGCGGCTCGTGCGGGGACCCCTCGCCTGTGCGCGTACGGCCACCGGGCGCGGCTATCCGGGAGGGTCCTGCGAGACGACCTCGACGAGCGCGAACACCTCGACGCCCAGACGCTTTCGGATGCCGTTTCTCTGCGCGACCTGGTGCCTGTCCTGGGTGATCACGACGGCGTCTGCGGCCAGGGGAGCCTGATACAAATGCTCATCGCCTTCGAGATGGCCGGCGAAGAGGGACCTGGCACGTCTCGGGATGGATACTAGTTGAGCCGTCTCCAGACGACGGAGTTTGCTGTCCTTCTGGGGTCTGTCCTTCAGTTTCCCCATCCATTCAATCTGCTGCAAGAATCGAGCAAACCGCGCTGTTGGGGGGGCGTACAGGCGGCCTGGGCGAGCGAAGCGAGCCTTCCAAGTGCGCCGGGTCGTCGGCGCCTTGTTGGGGGAAGACGGTGTCAAGCCACCGCACTCCAGGGGCGCCTGCCGGCGCCAAACATGGGGGTCACGGCCAAGGTCTTGGCGAAGGATGGCGAGCAGGAACGAGATCCTAGCCGCGATGGAGGTGAGGAGAGAGAGGTCCTGACCTGAAGCGCCGGTTGCCGGGCGAAAGCCCTACGCTCCCAGGGCTGGCACGGCATCTGACGCCACACACTGACCCCCAGTGGTGACCGGGGACCACGAAGATGTTGTGCTGCAACGGACCAGGCCCATCGTGGGGCGAACGTCCTGTCCTCGTGCGTCTGCTTGGCGCTCCCGGCGGTCCCGTTCTACGATCGCTGCGAGGAGGTGTTCGATGCCAGGCCAGACCCCCTACCGCGAGGTCAGCCGCGTCCTAAAGGCCCTGTCTTGCGAGTCGCGCCTGCTCATCATTGACCGCCTGGGCCGCGGCGAGGCCACGGTGTCCGAGTTGCGCGACCTCGTGGGCAGCGACCAGTCCACAATCTCGAAGCACCTAGCCCTCCTGCGGGCCGTGGGGCTCGTCGAGGACCGCCGCCAGGGCGCGTCGGTCCTCTACCGTCTGCCGGACCTCGGGGTCCTCAACCTGGTCCGGATGGCTCACCAGTTGCGGGCCGCTCGGCGGTAGTCATGCCAGGACCTTGGGCGTCGTCCCTCGCCGTCTATCGGGACCGTCGGGTCCTGTCCATCCTGTTCTTCGGGTTCGCAAGCGGCCTCCCCCTCCTCCTCGTGGGGCCGACCCTGTCCGCGTGGCTTCACGACGAGGGCGTCTCCCTGACGGAGATCGGCTTCGTCACCCTGGTCGGGATGGCGTACGGGCTCAAGTTTTTGTGGGCCCCCCTGGTGGACTGCCTCCCCCTGCCCTTCTTGACGCGCCGCATGGGACGGCGCCGGGCCTGGCTCCTCGTGTCGCAACTCGGACTGGTCGCAACCCTTCCCGTTCTCGGAAGCCGCAACCCGTCTACCCCGGAGGGACTCGGCGAGGTCGTGGTCTGGGGCGTGGTCGTGGCCTTCCTGTCCGCGACACAGGACATCGTGGTGGACGCCTATCGCACGGAAATCCTGGATGAGTCCAAACTGGGCGCCGGGGCTGCCACCATCCAGTTCGGCTACCGCCTCGGGATGCTCGCGGCCGGGGGCGGCTGCCTGGTCGTGGCGGACCTGGCCGGCTGGTTCGCCGCCTACGCGGCCATGGCCGGTCTCATGTCGGTGGGAGTCCTTGCGACGCTCCTGAACCCCGAGCCCTTCGTCCCCTCGCTCCCTCTCGCCGCGCCGCCCACCTCTCGGGACGCTCTCGCCCGCTTCCTCGTTCGCGCCCGAGAGGCTGCCCTGCGGCCGTTCCTCGAGTTCACGACCCGCCCTGGATGGTGGGCCATCCTTCTCTTCGTCGCGTTCTATCGCTATGGGGATGCCCTGCTCGGGGTCATGGCCAACCCGTTCTATCTCGACATCGGATTCACCAAGACCGAGGTCGGGGTCGTCAGCAAGGGTTTCGGCCTCGTGATGACCCTCCTGGGCACCGGGTTCGCGGGGGCCATGGTGGCCCGGGTTGGCATCCTGCGCAGCCTCCTCGTGGGGGGCGTCCTCCAGGCCGGCTCCAACCTGATGTTCGTGTTCCAGGCCGTCGTGGGGCCTTCCGTCCCGGCGCTGGCTGCGACCATCATGGTCGAGAACCTCTCCGGGGGGCTTGCGGCTGGGGCCTTTGTCGCGTACCTGTCGTCCCTGTGCAACGTGGCCTTCACCGGGACGCAGTATGCGCTCCTGTCGTCGCTCGCGGCCTTCGCGGGGCGGCTACTCGCCTCGTGCGGAGGGTGGATCGCGCAGCAAATGTCCTGGCCAGAGTATTTTACGCTGACTACGCTCGCGGCGTTGCCGGGTCTTTTTCTCCTGCTCTGGATGCTCCGGCACTTCCCCCCGCCCCTGCGCAGGTCTGGCCTTGCAGCGGACCTTTCGGACGACTAGCCGAAGATCTTGGACAGGAGGCCCTGCTTCGCGCCCAAAGCACGGTCAATCATGCGCCTCAAGTCCTCGGCGGGCGCGGCCCCGACACGGTAGTCCACGACCTCGGGTCCCTTGAAAATGACCAGGGTCGGGATGGAGCGGATGCCCATCTGGCCGGGAACCACGGGGTTGTCCTGCGTGTCCAGTTTCACGAACTTCATCCGCCCAGCGTACTCGCGCGCGAGTTGTTCCACGACCGGGGCCACCATCCGGCACGGTCCGCACCACGGGGCCCAGAAGTCCACGAATACCGGGAGGTCCGACTGGATGACCTCGCGCTCAAACGTCGCGTCCGTCACGGGCATGACCGCCCCTTGCGCATGGGAAGATGGCTTCGCGGTCAGATAGGCAGGCTTTCGGTCCTTCATGGCTCTCTCCTTCTATGAAAAAAGCGCGCCGCTGAACTCAAGCGGCGCTCGATAGGAAGGTGGCCACGCCACCCACCCGTGTCAAGGCCATTTGGACCTGAGTAGTCCGAAAATCATCACGGCCACGACAACCGCTTGCCGGACAGGACATGCGCGTGAAGGTGGAAGACGCTCTGGCCCGCGCCGCTTCCGGTGTTCAGGATGGTTCGATACCCCTTCTCGGCGCACCCGAGTTCCCGGGCGACCCGGGCAGCCCCGAGGAGGACACTCCCAAGGACCGCCCGGTCTTCCGGGGCCGCCTCGGCGAGAGACGAGATGTGTCGCCGCGGGATCACTAGGACATGCACCGGCGCCACAGGATGGATGTCGTGGAAGGCGACGACCTCGTCATCCTGGAACACCCACCTGGCCGGGACCTCGCCCGCAACAATCTTGCAGAATATGCAGTCCGACGCGCTCATGACTGTTTCTCCCGAGCCTTCTGGGCTGCCTTGCGCTTCTCGCGGGCCTTCTTCTTCTCGCGGCGCGCGCGCCGCCTCATCTTCGGGGTCTTCGAGTGCTTGCCCATCGCCTCCTCCAGCGAGTTCCGGGTGGCGATGATAGCGCGTTCGTTTTGGGTGGCAAGACCGTGGACGAGACCTCTCGGCAGGAGAGGACCAGGCCCAAGTGGGGACCGGTCCTTGCGACCGGTCCCCTCACGAGGCGCTCAGCCAGCCTTGACCTGGATCTGACGGGGCTTGGTCTCGGGCCGCTTGGGCAGGGTGACCGTTAGGACCCCGTCCTTGTACTCGGCCGAGATCTGGGCCGGGTCCACGTAGGGCGGCAGGGTGAAAGCCCGCGAGAACTTCCCGTAGTACCGCTCCACCCGGACGTAGTTGTCCTTCTTGTCCTCATGCTCGAGCTTCTTCTCGCCCGAGATGGTCAGGACGTTGTCCTCGACGCTGATGTTGACCTCCTTGGGGTTCACCCCGGGGAGTTCCGCCTTCAGCAGGACATGGTCCTTGTCCTCGAGGATGTCCACCGCGAACGGGCACGTGACGTCCCCGTGCGGGAGGGCGGGCCGCCCCGTGGTCAGACTTCGGAACAGCCGGTCCATCTCCTCGTGGAGCCTCTCGAAGTCCCGAATGGGATCCCACCTCTGGAGCATCATGGTACACCTCCTTTCGTTGTACCGAACTTATGAACACCTACCTCTCTGAAGGGCTTTGATTCCCGGTCCTTCCGTCGCAGGACCCCGGTGCCCTTGCCGACGAAAAGATTGGGGTCGCTCGAGGGGTTGTCAAGGGCTTCCATCTCCCCCTCTCCATGCGCTACTCTCCACCCGTCATCGAGGCGCCCACAAGGAGGGACCATGGACACGCCACCCACCCGAGGAAGGCTGCTCCCGGAGAACGCCTACCGCCCGCTCAAGCCCGGCGAGCGCTACGAGCCTGTCGTGCCCTCGTCGAGCCCGATGGCCGAGGTCACAACATGGTCCGTCACCTTCGGGCTTGTCATGGTCGCGGTCTTCGCGGCCGCGGCGGTCTATATCGCCCTGCGGGCCGGCAGCGGCATCGAGACTGCCATCCCTATCGCTGTGGCTGCGATCTTCTTTGGGCGCATGCGGACGCGGCGTTCCACGATCCTCGAGAACGTCATCGTCCAGTCCATCGGACAGGCGTCCGGCGTCGTCGCCGCCGGCGCCGCCTTCGTGGTCCCCGCGCTCTACCTGAACCAGATCGAGGACGTTCACTGGTGGCAGATCTTCCTCGCCTGCTTCCTGGGCGGCGCCCTGGGCGTCATGCTGATCATCCCGCTGCGCCGCCACTTCGTTCGCGACCGTCACGGCGAACTCCCCTTCCCCGAGGCAACCGCCACCACCGAGATCCTCGTGTCCGGCGAGTCCACGGGCAGCGGGGCCGGCAAGGTCCTGCTCGCCTCGTTTTGCCTGGGAGGCCTCTACGACTTCGTGGTCGAGGCGGTTCACGCCTGGAACCCGGCCCTGACCACGCGCGTCTTGCTCGGGCGGGCTGGAGAGTGGCTGCACGGCTTCCGCCTCGAGATGAAGATGACCGCGATCGCGGCCTTGTTCGGGCTTGGCTACATCATCGGGCTCAAGTACTGCGCGATCATCTTCGCCGGGTCCGTCCTCGCCTACCTGGTCATGGTCCCCCTGATTTTCTTGGTGGGACAGGGCGCCGGCGAGGTGTCCTATGCCGGGACCGCCTATCACATCGCGCGCATGAGCGAGAGCGACCTGTTCGGCGCCTTCATCAAGCCCATCGGGATCGGGGCCATCGCCATGGCGGGGATCATCGGGCTCATCCGCATGGGCCGGATCATCGCGGGTTCTGTCGCGCTCGGCTTCCGAGGCCTCGGGCGCAGGGGCCCCTCGGACATCGCCCGCACGGACCTCGACATGCGACCCGGCAATGTCCTGCTGGTCCAGTTGCTCGCCACGCTCGGCATGGGGGTTTTGTTCTTCATCGTGTGCCTCAAGACAGGGGGCTACGATTTCGCCTCGAGCCTTCTCTACTCGGTCATCGGCATGCTGATCTCGTTCGCCCTGTGCTTTCTGTTCACGCCGGTCGCGGCCGAGGCCATCGCCATCGTGGGCGTGAACCCCGTGTCTGGGATGACCCTCGTCACGGTGGTCATCTCGTCCCTCGTCATGGCCTCCGCGGGCCTGTTCGGGAAGGCGGGCATCTTCGTGGCCCTCGTGATCGGGACCGCGGTGTGCACGGCGCTGTCCACCTCGGGCGCCCTCATCTCGGACTTCAAGATCGGCTACTGGATCGGCGCGACCCCTCGCAGCCAGCAGGTCCTGAAGTTCGCGGGGCTCGCGGTCGCGGCCCTGGTGGTGGCTGTGGTCATCCCCCTGATGGACCAGGGCTACCACTTCCTGATCGAGAAGGGCGGACGCCTTGTGTCCAACGAGGAGGTCCTGCCCGCGCCCCAGGCCAACATGCTCGCGGCCGTGGTTCGAGGCCTCATGACCGGCGGCGAGCAGCCGTATCTTCTGTATGCCCTGGGTGCGCTCATCTCTGTCCTGGTGACGATGGCCGGCCTTCCGACGCTCGCGTTCGCGCTGGGCATGTACCTCCCCATTTCCCTGACGTCCGCGCAGCTTATGGGCGGCTTCGTCGCATGGCTCGTGGCCCGCAGCGGGGGTTCCGACGCCGTTCGCCAGGCGCGCAAGGAACAGGGGATGCTCATCGCCTCGGGCCTCATGGCAGGCGCGGCCATCTTCGGGATCCTGAGCGCGGTCCTGCGCCTGAAGGAGACGGGCTTCGCAGTGCAGTATTTGAGTATCGGCGTAGCCTTCTCCGAGAGAATGAGCGCCTCGGGGGAGCCGGTGCTCGCCCAAGAGGCCGCGCCGTGGTTCGAGGGGGCCTTGGGCCAGGGGCTGGGCCTTGTGGCCTTTGTCGGGTTGATGGTCGTCACCTTCCTCCTCGCCCGCTGGGGCGCGCGGATGCAGATGTCCGACGCGGGCACGCGCGACCCCGGGACGTCGCGCTGATCCTTGTGTAGACATTGCGACGCTTGGGTCAGTTTGTTTAGAACATTGCAGCGGAGCTCGAGCGGCCGGACCAAAGGCGCGTCGGTGACTGCATCTTTAGGGATGGTCCATCGTGGGAGTCCAATGCTCACGGAGATCGGCCGCGCGATTGGGAGCGAATCGCGCTGCTGAAGACGGTGACGCGCCTTTCGCCGGATGGCGTCATCACCCCACTTCGACGACGAGCGGTTGCGGCAGAACTTTGTGGTCCGGGTAGCCCCGCTGACGAAGCGGAAGTGGCCGATCGTGGCCGTGGACCTTACGGACTTGGCCAAGGTGTCCGCGAAGAAGAACCAGGACCTGTGGCTGGTGGGGGACGGAAGTTGCCGGCGCGTCAGGGTGGAGAACGAAGGCGACTTGCGTGGGAGAGGTCAGAGGGGAGGCGCCGGGGTGGAGCGGCGATGCCCAGACCTCCCAGACCGCGAGCCGAAAACGGTCGCCCGAAACCGATGTGGTGCCTGAGCACTGGGTCTTGGAGGCCGTGGCGACCGCTGGGGACAAGCACGTGGTTCTACCGCTGCTCACCAAGGATCCCCTTGCGCCCCCGTCTAACGTCATCCGGTGGGGAAGGCCCCCGGTAACGTGCGTTGACCCATCCGGCAGCCCCGAAGCAATCCTCTAGGCGCAGATGCAGCGCAAGCCTTGCACGACGGGATCGTCTACGCTAACATGGAGGCGACAACCGCTGGTTGCGGTGGGAGAAGGGCGGGTGAAGTCCACGGGGTCGCGG
>FWWL01002088.1_pt1 | contig 43548 bp, 41 predicted proteins | sample 2228331 | NCBI WGS metagenome assembly FWWL01 (sample SAMEA103939775, study PRJEB20133) | metagenome | reverse complement strand
GCTTCACCGGCGGGATAAACCTCGTACCTCCCGAGATAGCCGAGGCTCGCCAGGTCCGGCGCTCCTGGGTGCTCGCCGGGGGGATTCTCGTGGGCGTCTTCGTAGTCCTGGCAATTCTGACCGTCTGGGAGCAGGCGCAGGCAAAGCGGGTGTCCAACCAGGTCGAAGCCCAGAAGAGGGAGAAGGCGGCACTGGAGGCCAGGGCACGCGAGCTCGAGTACTTGGAGGCGCTCCAGACCGAGTTCGAGGCGCAGCGTGCGCTGGTACAGGCGGCCTGGACCGACGAGGTCAGCTGGGCGAAGGTCCTGCAGGAGATAGCGGCGGTCATGCCCGACGGCGTCTACCTAGCCACCTTCACCGGAGAACGCGGCGCGCAGACCAACGTACCTCTCCAGGGCCAGACCCAGCAGCAACAGCGGGGTCAGCGGGGGCAGCAGCAAGCCCAGCCCGCGACGCAGACTCCATTGCCTCCTTCGAGTCCGTCGTCGACAAAGAAGGTAATCGGCAAGATCACCGTCCAGGCTGTCGCAAAGAGCCACCGGGAGGTCGGCAACTGGCTCTACAGGGTCAACCGCGGCATGCCCTCACTTACGGCTGCCTGGGTCCGCAGCGCTTCGCTCTCCGAGCAGGAGGTCGAGGGACCAGGTGGGCTCAGCATTACGCAGACGAAGGTCGACTTCACCTCCGAGGCTTTCTTGAGCCCGTACGCCATGGGGTGGATGGGACGGTGCGCCGAGCGAGGTTTCGAAAATCTCTCTCAGGCGCCATACGGGGTATGCGGTCACTCGTTCTACGGCGCCCAAGTAGGCGCTGCGCCTTCCCAGCCGCGCAGGTAGAGCCCAGGGAGGGAGGCCTTGCGCAGGATCCTACCGTTCATAATCGCAGGGGTGGTCAGCGTGACGCTGATCGTGGTCTGGTTCGTGTTCGTCAGGGGCCCGATAGGCGCGAACAGGTCCGAAAGGCAGAAGGAGCTCACTCAGCTCCGCCAGGAAAAGCAGCGGCTGGAAGCGACCATAGCCAGGAGAGTCGAGCTTCAGCGGAACGAGGCCAGGACGAGGGCTGCCTTGGTGGAATTCCGCCAGAACGTTCCCGGCACTCCCGACTTGGCTGAGTTCATCTGGTCGAACTACGAGATCGCCAGGCAGGCCGGCGTCAAGTGGGAGACTCTGAACCCTCAGATCCCGGCGGCGCCGACCCAGCAAAGAGGTACCCAAGCTCAGGCCGCAGCCGTTCCTTCGGAACTCTCCTTCCGCATGAACCTCAAGGGAGGGTATTTCCAGGTAATCGACTACCTCATCCGGCTGGAGAAGCTACGCAGGACGGTAATCGTCGACAGCTTGCAGCTGACCGCCGACCCCGAGACCACAGAGCTCCAGGTGAACATCGGGGCCAGGATGTTCACCACGCAGCCGGGCCTTCCCTGGACTCCCAGCGACGCCGACCTCAACCTGATATACCCGCCAGAGGGTCCGAGCCAGCGCGGCCAGATTCCCGGCCCGCCGGAGCCCGGGTGCACACCGCCGCAGCCGGGGTTCTCTTCGGGCGAGCAGCCCAACGAGCTCGGTAACTGCTCGGGGCAGCTCTTCGTGCCCAGGGCAGGAGAACCGGTGCCGCCGCAGCCCACCGGAGTCGGTCCCAGCCCGGCGCCGACGGGCGGAGCGGCCGGTCCAGGAGGGGCGGGAAGGCCGTAGGGGTTGGCGAAGACGCAACGTTCTGCCGCCCGAGGCCGGGACACGAGGCCTCGAGGCAGGCGCTAAGAGAAGCCTGAGGCGACGAATCGAGTTCTGAGGCGAGCGAGATGACGAGCGACAGACCTACAGGCCCCATACCGCCACCGGGAGGTGCGCCAGGAGCTCCCGGTGGCTACGGCGTGGAGCCGCCACCAGGAGCGCCCGCCGGGCCCCCCTACGACCAGGCGAGAGGGGCGATCCCGGCTGGCGAATACCCCCCCGAGGGGGTGCCCCCGGAGGGTGCGCCGGGGGCCGGGCCCGAAGGGGAGGGCGCTGCCGGCGGTCGGAACCGCATCCTGATTTTCGCCCTGATGGGCCTGGGCATCCTCGTCATTCTCGCTGCGGTTTACTTCCTGTTCTTGCGAGGGGGCGGGGAAGAGCGTGCAGGACAACCCCAGCGTACCCCTCCCGCGCCTCGTCCCACGGGCCCGGCGGTTCCCGCCCCCGGGGCACCTGCCCCCGGTGTCCCTGAGGGCCCGCAGCCGAGCCCGTATCCGTCGCTCGACCCCGGGCTGCAGGCGGATGTGTCGGAGTCCTTCCAGCAGTACTCGAGCCGGAACCCCTTCAGGTGCACCTTCGCTTGCCCCATACCGGCCACCACGTCGACGGGTGCGACAGGATCCACCGGCACCAGCGGGACGACCGGCGGAACGGGCACCTCGCCTGCACCCCAGGGAGGAAGCACATCCGGGACTCAGCAGCCCTCTGGTTCGACGTCCGCTGTGACCTTGAAGCAGATAATCGGGGGCAACCAGGCCGTGGTCCAGGTCGGGGGACAGACCTACACCGTCGGGGTGGGCGAGACCTTCGCCGGCAACTACAAGCTCACCCGTATCGCCGGTAACTGCGCCTCCTTCGTCCAGGGCGACTCGCCATTCACCTTGTGCACCGGTCAGTCGGTGCTCAAGTAGGCAGCTGCGGCCCAGAGGCCGTTCGACGTTCTCCGGCGCGATCGGGTAGGCGTCGGAAGCGGGCGGGGGGCCGGGAGATGCGTACGAACGGATCTGCCGGCCCCCGGGGCTGAGCGAAGCATGCGCTAGCGCAGGCTTTCCGACTTCTATCCCGGCTCGGAAGGCGTCTCGCCCGGTTACGATTCATCGGTGATGCTCAGGCTTCTCACCAGCGGCGAATCCCACGGATACGGCCTCGTGGCGGTCCTCGAAGGGCTGCCTGCGGGCGTACCGCTTACTACCGCGGATCTCGAAAGGGAGCTGTCTCGGCGCAGGCTCGGCTTCGGACGAGGGCCGAGGATGGCCATCGAAGAAGACCGCGTCCGGATCGTGGGGGGAGTGCGGCACGGCAAGACATTGGGCTCTCCAGTCTCGGTCTTGATCGAGAACAGCGAGTTCGCCGAGAAGTGGTCCGAGTCGATGAGCCCGGACCCGGGGGTAGCTTCTGAACCGCTCACCCAGCCGAGGCCCGGTCATGCAGATCTGGCAGGCATGCTCAAGTACGGTTTCGAGGACGCCAGGAACGTGCTGGAGCGCTCGTCGGCGAGGGAGACGGCAGCTCGGGTGGCAGCGGGTACGGCCTGCCGGTCGCTGCTGAAGGAGCTGGGAATCGAGATCCTGAGTCATGTAGTGGAGATCGCAGGGGTGAGGGCTGAAGGATCGCTCCCGGGGCCGGGCGATCGCGATGCCGTCGACCGGGACCCGCTGAGGTGTCTTGACGCTGAGGCTTCCCGAAGGATGGCAGCGGAGGTCGAGGCGGCCAGGTCCGAGGGTGACACCGTGGGCGGAGTCTTCGAAGTCGTCGTATACGGGCTGCCGGTCGGTCTCGGATCCTACGTGCATTGGGACCGCCGTCTCGACGCGAGGCTGGCTGCTGCGGTGATGAGCGTCAATGCCGTCAAGGCGGTCGAGATCGGGGAGGGCTTCGAGCAAGCACGCAGGCGAGGGTCTGCGGCGCACGACGAGATCGAATGGGCCGACGGCCCGGAGCCAGCCATAGCGAGGGCGTCCAACCGCGCCGGTGGGGTAGAGGGAGGCATGTCGACCGGGGAGCCGCTCGTGGTGCGAGCAGCCATGAAGCCGCTCTCCAGCCTGTCTCGGCCGCTGCGTACGGTGGACCTGGCTACCGGAAAGGACGCAGTCGCCTTCAAGCAGAGGACAGACACCTGCGCTGTTCCGGCTGCGGCAGTGGTAGCCGAGTCGATGGTCGCTCTGGTCCTGGCAGACGCCGTCCTCGAGAAGTTCGGGGGGGACTTCCTGGAAGAGATACGCGCCCGTGCCGAGTCTTACCGCCGGGCAATCAGCGACCGCCTCGGTCGGCTCCGCAAGGCGAGCGATGCCGCCGGCTGAGGCCCAAAGCGGGCCATTGTTCCTCGTGGGGATGATGGGCTCCGGCAAGTCGACGGTCGGGCCCTTAGTGGCAGCCCGTCTCGGGATGGACTGGGTCGACCTGGACGGCCTCGTAGAAACCATGACCGGGAGCTCCGTAGCCGACATATGGCGAGCGTGGGGAGAGGAGAAGTTCCGCGAGCTGGAACTGGAAGCCTTGGCATCCCTGGGCGCCAGGCGAGCAGTAGTCGGTTGCGGGGGCGGCATCGTGCTGCGGGAGGACGCGAGGAGGCTGCTGTCGGAGATGGGCCGGTGCGTGTACCTGCGCGCCTCTCCTCGAGAACTGGCTAGGCGGCTTACCGCATCTGGCACGAGGGCTCTGGCTTCTCGCCCCCTTCTGGAAGGAGCCGCATCCGAGCCAGAACTGGTCGAGCGGTTGGGAAAGATCCTCGAGGAGCGGGAGGTGCTCTACCGACAGGTGGCCGACTTCGTGGTCGACACCGAGGGGTGCTCGCCCGAAGAAGTCGCCGAGTCGGTCGTGGCGTGGTTGGGCCAGTCGTGACCGACCAGGTCGTCGAGGTCGTGGCGCCGAGTCGCCGCTACGAGGTCGTCGTGGGGAGCGGCATCCTCGGGTCTCACCTCGGGAAGGCAGTCGCAGCGGCTCCTGCGGCCGAGAAGGCTGTCGTGGTCACGGACGACGGGCTGCCTGGCAGGTGGGTCGAGGTGACGGTCGAGGGACTGCAGGCAGCGGGTCTGGCAGTCGAGACGGCGACCTTCCCCGCTGGCGAAGCGTCCAAGAACCTGACGACACTTTCCTCGCTGCTCGTTCAGATGGCTGAAGCAGGGCTGCACAGGCGAGACGTGGTGGTCGGCCTGGGCGGAGGTGTGGTCACCGACGTTGCGGGCTTCGCCGCCTCCGTCTACATGAGAGGGGTCGGCTTCCTGTCGGCACCGACCACGCTCCTTGGGATGGTGGACGCCGCTGTGGGCGGCAAGACGGGCGTCAACCTGGAGGGCTGGAAGAACCTCGTGGGCACGTTCTGTCAGCCTCTTGGGGTCGTGGCGGACGTGGAGACCCTCGAGACCTTGTCCGAACGGGAGGTCAGGACGGGCCTGGCCGAGGTCGTCAAGTACGGCTTCATCTCGGACGGGAAGATACTGGAGACCGTAAGAGCGCTGGGTCCGACCCTGCTCGAAGACAACACATGTCGCAGTTCCCCGGAAGTTACAGCGCTGGTGGCCGACTGCGTGCGAGCCAAGGCCGGAATCGTCTCGGCTGACGAGACCGAATCGGGAACCCGGGAAGTGCTCAACTTCGGCCATACCCTGGGGCACGCCCTCGAGCGTGCGACGGCAAACCGCCTGACCCACGGAGAAGCCATCGCCGTGGGGATGGTCTTCGATGCCGAGCTTTCCCGACTCGAGGGACTGTCGGACCTGCGGGAACGGGTCGAGACCGAGCTGGACGCCCTGGGCCTTCCCACCGCAGTCGAGGGTGTCTCGCCGGAGGCGGTCTGGGAGGCCATGGAAATGGACAAGAAGTACGCAGCCGGGCTGCGGTTCGTACTGTTGGAGGCAGTGGGCAAGCCGGTAGTGGTCCGCATCGTGGACCGCGCCCTGATCGAGAAGGCTCTTGCTTCGGTAGGAATCGGGCGGTCGAACGGGGACTGACCGCGCAGGAGCCGAGCACATGGGTCAGCGGGCTGTCCCAGGGCTGGAGTGAGATGGAAAGAGCCAGGACCATCTACCTGATAAACGGCCCCAACCTTGGAAGGTTGGGTAGGAGGGAACCGGAAGTCTACGGGGCAGCGACCCTCGAGGAAGTGGAGGCCGCGTTCAGCGAGCAGGCCCGGCAGGCCGGTTACGAGCCCGTGTGCATCCAGTCCGACTCCGAAGGCGAGATCGTGGGCGCCATCCACCGAGCCGTGGACGAGGACGCTGCCGTGGTGATAAATCCAGGTGCCTTCACCCACTACTCGTACGCCATCGCCGATGCCCTCGCACAGGTGCGCCGGCCAGTGGTCGAGGTTCACATATCGAATCCCGCATCCAGGGAAGCCTGGCGGCGCACGTCGGTCGTGTCTCCTTACGTCACGGGGACGATCTCGGGATTCGGCACGACTTCGTATCTGCTCGCGCTTCAGGCAGTCGAGGCGCTGGACGCCCGAGAGGAAGGGGGAGAGAACCCTCGTAGTCGACGACCTCCTCGGCCGACAGGGGCAGAGGCGCTGGACGCCCGAGAGGAAGGGGGAGAGGGTGAGAGCTGAGGGAAGCTCTCGCCGGACAAGGGGCACTTCAGGACCGCCATTGCGGGGGGCGGCCAGACGGAAGGCGCGAGTTCAGGGAGGGCCCGACCACATGAGACGGCTCTCCTCGCTGAGGAGGACGATGCTTGCCAGGGACATTCCGGCACTGGTGGTTTGCAAGATCTCCAACGTGCGCTACCTCACGGGGTTCACCGGCTCCTCGGCCGTCCTCGTGGTGGATGCCGGCTCTGCGACTTTCCTGACCGACGGTAGGTACGACGCCCAGTGCCGAGAGGAGCTGGGAGCCTGCGGCTTCGACGGAGAAATCCTGGTGTACGGCTCCGATGGGCTGGCAGCTTGCTTCAAGGAAGCAGCTTCCCAGGCCAGGGAGAGGACCGGCGAGAGTCTGCTGTACGTGGAGGCGGATGCGGCTTCGTGGGCTTTCGTCATGAGGCTCCAGGAGTGGCTGGAGGGATTCGAGATCCGGCCCTGCGAAGGGGTCGTAGAGCGACTTCGGGCATCCAAGGATGAATGGGAGCTGTCCAGGCTGGAGGCGGCGGCATCTCTAACCGACAGAGCATTCCGTGAGGCGCTCGAGTGGATCCGCCCCGGGATTTCCGAGCGCGAGATCGCCCGCCGCCTAGCGGAGTTTTTCGAAGAAGGCGGTGCCGAGGGGCTCTCCTTCGAACCCATCGTCGCCGCGGGTCCCCGCTCGGCCCTGCCTCACGCCAGGCCTACCGAGGCGAAGATCTCGAATGGGGACGCCGTGGTGCTGGATTTCGGGTGCAGGGTCGATGGCTACTGCTCCGACATGACCCGCACGGTCTTTGTGGGAAAGCCGGACAGGGAGCTGCGCAACATCTACTCTCTTGTACGCTCGGCTAACCGGAAGGGAGTCGAGGCGGTGGCGGCCCATCGGATGGCCAGGACGGTGGACGCCGCCGCGCGAGGGGTCATCGCGACCGGGGGAATGGGCGACCGTTTCGTCCATTCCACCGGGCACGGAGTGGGCCTGGAGGTGCACGAGTGGCCGAGGATCGGGCGAGGCGTCACGGACAGGATCCCGCTAGACTGTGTCGTCACCGTGGAGCCCGGAGTCTACGTTCCGGGACTGGGGGGCGTCCGCGTCGAGGACATGGTGGTGGCCTCGAGGGGAGGCCGGCGGGTGCTCACCACGTCCCCAACCAGGCTGATCACCGTCTGAGGGAAATCTTCGGGGAGCGACAGTGATATCGACCAACGACATCAGGACCGGTATGGCCCTTGACCTTCCCGAGGGCCTCTTCGAGATCGTCGAGTTCCAGCACGTCAAGCCGGGCAAGGGTCATGCCTTCGTCCGGATGAAGCTGAAGAACCTCATCAGCGGGGCGGTCCTCGACAAGACCTTCAGGGCCGACGAGAAGGTCCCGCTTGCGACCATCGACAAGAAGCCCATGCAGTACCTCTACAGGGACGACCGCTCCCTTGTCTTCATGGACACCGAGTCCTTCGAGCAGCACTCGTATTCGCTGGAGTCCGAGGAGGTCCGGCGTGCCTCGGACTACCTGTCCGAAGGCGAGGAGGTAGTCGTCCACCTCTACGGCGACAGGCTCATCCAGATCGAGCTGCCTCCCAGCGTGGTCCTCGAAGTGGTCCAGACCGAGCCCGGCGTCAAGGGGGACCGTGTCTCGGGAGGGACCAAACCCGCGACGCTCGCCACGGGCCTGGTCGTCCAGGTACCTCTCTTCGTCGAAGAAGGCGACCGCCTCCGCATCGACACCCGGACAGGGGAGTACCTCACGCGAGAGCAGGGATAACCCGCTCCGTGCGGCGGCACACGGCCAGGAGGCAGGCTCTCAAGGCCCTCTACGAGGCCGAGCAGTCGGGGGAGTCGCCCGAGCGGATCATCGAGAGGATGGCGGCTGCCGGCGGGATGGAGTCGTTTGCCGCACACCTCGTAAAGGGAGTGAGCCGTCACAAGGACCGCCTCGACTCGATCATCGCCGAGCGGTCGGTGGGCTGGGAGCCCGCCCGGATGCCCGTGGTAGACCTGAACGTCCAGCGAATCGGGGCCTTCGAGCTTCTCTTCAGCGACGCTCCCCAGGCGGTAGTGATCGACGAGGCCGTCGAGCTGGCCAAGGAGTTCTCCACCGACGACGCCGCACGTTTCGTGAACGGCCTGCTCTCCTCGATAGCGCGGGATCGAGAGGCACTGAGGCGGAGCCTGGGGATCGAAGCCGAGGACGAGGGAGGCGTTTCCGCCGAGGTGAGGGCGGACCTCTTCGGGGACGAGTTCGACTCGGAACTCTGCCCTCCCGCCTACGGGAGGCGTTCGCTCGCCGAAGTAGGGAGGTGGATACTTGCAGCAGTGGGCCTGGGTGACTGGGACGACGACATCTACGAGCTCCCCTCGCCCCCGTCGGTACGGCGCCTTGTGGTCTTTGTCATCGACGGGCTCGGTGCCATCCAGTTGAGGCGCTGGTCCGATGCCTTCGAGACCATCTGGAATCTGCCCGGTACCTTCGCCACCTCTACTTTTCCCTCGACCAGCGCGACGGGCTTGACCTCGATCTGCACGGGTGCGTTGCCAGGAGACCACGGCGTGGTGGGCTACCGGGTCATCGAAAGGGAACGCAGCTTCAACGTGATCCGCTACGAGTTCGACGAGGATCCTGCCGACGCCAGGTTCTCGGCTTCTGGGATCCCGACGTCGCGGCGGTCGCCGCCCCTTCCTTCCCCTAAGAGATACCAGCCCTGCCCCACGATATTCGAGACGGCCGAGAGGGCGAAGCTCGGCGCTTACGTCGTTACCAAGGAGGAGTTCGAGGGCTCGGGGTTCTCGTCGCTGTTGCTACGAGGAGCGCGCTGGATGGGCTACTCGCGCTCCGCGCAGGCTCCGAGTCTGGTGCGGGCCCTGCTTTCGGACCCGAAGCGAAAGCTTGTCTACGTGTACTGGGACGGCCTGGACAAGGAGGGCCACAGGACCGGGGCTGGTAGCGAGGAGTGGTTCGCAGCAGCGGCAAAGGCCGACTCGCTCTGTGCGGGGTTCCTCGAGGCACTACGCCCTGGCGACGGGCTGCTGGTCACCTCGGACCACGGGATGCTGACCACTCCCGAGACCGCCCGACTGACTCTGGACAGCGAGGTATCCAGGCTTGCCAGGCTGGTGACCGGAGAGCCAAGGGTCAGGTACTTACACGCAAGACCCGGGTGCGAGACCGAGCTTTTCGAGGCGGCGCTGGAGAGGCACGGGAGCGCAGGCTGGGTCTTTGACCGCAATGGCGCCTGCGCGGCTGGACTCTTTGGTGAGTCTCCTTCGAAGGAAGCTCTCGAGCGCGCGGGAGACGTGATAGTGGCGATGCGGAATGACGCGGTCCTCGTCGACCCCGACTGGCCGAAGCCCCCACCCCTGGGGAACCACGGCTCGCTCACCGACGAGGAGATGTTCGTTCCCTTCCGCGTGGCCGCAGTCGCTTGAGACCTAGTGGAGTGATGCTGAGAGCGGCTCAGCTCGGCCAGCCCCTCGCGTCGGTCCTTGTGGATCCTGCCAGTAGGCCTCCCTGCCGTGATTCCACCTAATTGAGAAGAGCGAACAGGTGTGCCCGCCCGGCCTAGTTGCTGTCAGTCTTGCGGATCCAGAGCACGGGCTGGCTCGGGCGAACCTTCGTACCCGGTTCGACGAGCGCTCGCTCCACGCGACCACTAAAGCGCGAGACGATAACCTCCGCCTCACGTTGACGGCGCACCACGCCGACCACGGCTCCCTTGTAGACGGCAGCTCCGGGGCGGGTAAGTGCGATGTCTATGTCTACCCTTCCCGATGCCGGCGCAACGACGAAGGCGTCGTCTCCCCAGAGGGGGACGTCGCCTTCGAGGGCTGTGGCTGAGGCCTGAGGCTCGGGCAACGTGGGACTCCTTGGTTCCTGAGAAACTAGGCGCTCGATGAGGCTCTCGTCGCCGGCCGTGCGGCTCTGGTCTCGGCCTGAGCGGCGGGCGAAATTCCTGGAGGACTTGGACGAAAAAGTCCGGACTCGGGTTTCATGCAGTTGCCAGCAGGTGCTCCGGTGCCGCTATTTCGATGTACGGCATGGGGCGACGCGCCGCCGTGGAGTGGGCTCGAGAAAGCGTGTCGGTTTCACTGCTGGCGACCTTCATGCTGCTGCGGGACCGGTGACGACGGTCCCCTCTGTCCTGAGGGTCTCGTGGCGGTCTTTATACGGGTGCGGGAATGGTCCTGGACTCTTCTCGGGGCGGGTGCTATGGTTGGCGCCGAGCTCGATGCCCCGGGCTGATACTCCGGGGTGGGCTCCTTTAAGGACTCGTCCGGCGAGGCGAGAAAGGAGCGTGGTTGCGCACCGTCGCGCGCAAGAAGGTCTTCGACGCGGACGCCATCAGGCGTTGTCTCTCCCGCATTGCCCACGAAATAGTCGAGGCGGGAAACCCTCCTGATTCCACTGCGCTGGTCGGCATCTACACCCGCGGTGCTCCACTGGCCGGGCGACTGGCCTCGCTGATCGAGAAATTCGAAGGCAAACGTGTAGTCCACGGAGGTCTCGACGTCACCTTCCACCGAGACGACCTCCCCATAAGGCGTCCGAGCCCAGCCGGCCGGACGGATCTGGACTTCGAGCTGACCGAGAAGAACGTGGTACTGGTAGACGACGTGATCTTCACGGGACGGACGGTCAGGGCAGCCCTCGACGCCCTCATGGACTTCGGCAGACCCCGAAGGGTCCAGCTCGCCGTCCTGGTCGACAGGGGGCACCGCGAGCTGCCCCTGCGACCGGACTTCGTCGGCAAGAACCTTCCCACCTCACTCGACGAGGAAGTCGTGGTCCACCTGGAAGAGACCGACGGGGAAGACGCTGTGTACCTCGTCTCCTCCAGGAACCAGAAGGGGGTGAGGGCAGGGTGAACGGCCCTTCTGCGGCGGAACTGGTGGGAAAGAGAGACCTTCTGGATACCGAACACCTGGAGCGCGCTTTCGTCGAGAGACTTCTTGCAGAGGCGGCCAGCTTCGAGGAAGTACTTCATCGTCCAGTTCCCGTGGTTCCGGCACTGAGGGGAAAGACGGTCGCGGTCGCCTTCTTCGAACCCTCCACGAGGACGAGAGTCTCGTTCGAGCTGGCCGCCAAGCGCCTGTCCGCAGACGTCATCTCGTTTTCTGCAGCGGGTTCTTCGGTTGCCAAGGGCGAGAGCCTGATCGACACCGCCTCGACGTTGCGGGCGATGGGCGCCGACTGTGTCGTCGTGAGGCACGGGTCTTCGGGGGCTGCTGCCCAGATAGCCAGAGTTCTTGATGTGCCCGTGGTCAATGCGGGAGACGGCAGCCACCAGCACCCGACCCAGGCGCTGGCCGACCTATATACGGTTAGAAAGCACAAGGGTGACCGGGAGGGGCTGAGGGTGACCGTGGTCGGAGACATCCTTCACTCCCGGGTGGCCAGGTCGGTCGTGACGCTTTTCGCCAGCGTCGGGCACTCGCTCACCTGCGTCGGCCCGCCAACCTTGCTACCGAGATTCGCTGGGAGCTGGCCGTGCTCCTTCCAGACCTCCCTCGACGACGTCCTCCCTGAGACCGACGTGCTCATGCTCTTGCGCCTCCAGTTCGAGAGGGGAGCGGGAGCTGCCATCGGTTCCCCCGAGGAGTACAGGCGCCGTTACTGCATCGATGCGGCTCGCAAGGATCTGCTCCCAAAGGGAGCTCTGATAATGCACCCCGGGCCGGTGAACCGGGGAATCGAGGTCTCCTCCGACGTCCTCGACTCGGAGAAGTCTGTGGTGACCGAGCAGGTTTCTTCCGGTGTGGCGGTCAGGATGGCGGTTCTCTATCTGCTCTGCCTGGGAGAAGGGGAGCCCCAGGATGGCGGAGCGAGTCGCTGAGGGTCGAGGGATGAAGGCAGCACCGGACGAGGAGACGGCGACTGGGGGGAGACTTCTTATCCGGGGCGGTGACGTCTACGGGCCTGAAGGTCTCCTGAGGGCCGACGTACTCGTCGCAGGCGGGCGCGTCGTCGAGGTGGGAAAGGGCATCCTGGACCCCCGTGCCAGGGAGGTGGACGCCTCGGGAATGCTTGTCCTCCCGGGGCTCGTGGACCTGCATGCCCACCTGCGCGAGCCGGGGGGAGAGCGCTCAGAGACCGTATTCTCCGGTTGTTCGGCAGCCGTGGCGGGCGGCTACACAGCGGTCGTCGCCATGCCGAATACGACTCCTCCGATCGACTCGGAGGTGGTGCTGGCCGCTGTCGAGTCTGCTGCCCGAAAGGCAGGGCTCTGTCACGTCGAGGTCGCGGCTTGTGTATCCAGGGGGCGGCTTGGCTTTCGCCTTACCGAGATGGCCACTCTCGCTGAGAGAGGGGTGAGGCTCTTCACGGACGACGGGTCCTGCATCCGCTCGGCTCGGCTCCTGCGCCTCGCGCTGATGAACAGTGCCGCTCTGGGGTTCGTGGTGGCCGACCACCCTGAAGATCTTTCTCTGGTCGGCGAGGACCCGGCTGACTCAGAGGCGGCTCTCGTCGAGCCTGGCGGGGCCAACGCTGGCCCTCACGGACCGGGGGGGCCTGAAGTAGGCTCGGCCGCCGGAAAGGGAGCGACCGGACCGGGCGTCATGAACGAGGGACCTCTCTCGGAGAAGCTCGGCTTGAAGGGCAGGCCGAGGGAGGCCGAGGAGGTCGTGGTGGCAAGAGACCTGGCCGTGCTCGCAGCTGTTGGAGGGAGGCTCCACCTCCAGCACGTCACGACACGGGAAAGTCTCGACCACATCAGACGGGCCAAGGAAAAGGGGCTTGCGGTGACTGCGGAGGTGACTCCCCATCACCTGGTCTTCACGGAGGAGGCGCTGGCGTCCTACGACCCTCTCTACAAGGTGAACCCTCCACTGAGGACGGCGGACGATTCGGAGGCCCTTGTAGAGGGGATCGCCTCTGGTCTGGTGGACGCGGTGGCCACCGACCATGCGCCTCACCCGCCCGAGTCCAAGATGGCTCCCCTCGACGTCGCTCCAGCGGGGATCGCCGGAATCCAGGTCGCCTTTCCGCTTCTTTACACCGAGTTCGTCTGTTCAGGTGCGCTGCAGCTTTCCGACCTTGTAAGAGCGATGAGCCTGTCGCCGGCCAGAGTCCTCGGCCTCGGCGACCAGGGGTGCCCGATAAGCGAGGGAGCGGCTGCGAATTTCTTCGTATTCGACCCCTCGAGGAGCTGGGTCTTCGACCCGTCGGATTCGTTTTCAGCGGCCAGGGCCACGCCGTATACCGGACGCAAGTTCACCGGGAAGGTCGTCCACACGGTAGCGGCCGGACGCCTCGTCTTCAGCGAAGGGCAGGTACATCCGGGGGGAGCCGAATGAGCAACGCAGGCTGCCCCTGTTCGGCCGGCTCTTGGCTGCTCCTGGACGTCTCGGGGGAAGGAGGTCTGTGTGAGGAAGCGTGAGCGGGCGTTGCTGGCGCTGGAGGACGGGTCTGTCTTCTCGGGTCTTGCTGCGGGCGCGCCTGCAAGCAAGGAGGGGGTGTGTTTCGGAGAGGTGATCTTCAACACCTCTCTTACCGGCTACCAGGAGGTGATAACCGACCCTTCCTACGCCGGCCAGATCGTTGCCATGACCTACCCACACATCGGCAACTACGGGGCGACCGAAGCGGACTCCCAGAGCCGCAAGGTTTTCGCTTCCGGCATGGTCTTCAGGTCCCTTAGCGATCGGCACAGTTCGTGGAGAGCAGAAGGAACTTTCGAGGACTTTCTCATAGAAGCGGGATGTCCGGCCATAACCGAGGTCGACACCAGGCGGCTTACCAGGCACCTGCGGGACAAGGGCGCCATGACAGGAGTGATTGTCCACGGCGACGTCTCGCCAGAAGAGGCGATCGACATGGCGAGGGCTGCGCCGCGCATCGAGGGGCGGGATCTGGTGAGCGAGGTGATCTCGGACCGGCGTGAGGTCTTCGAGCCGGCCCACGGCCCGATCGCCTGCGACGTGGTGGCATACGACTTCGGTATCAAGCGCCGGATTTTGGAGTACCTCGTCGAAACGGGGGCGCGTGTGACGGTCGTCCCCGGCGACACGCTACCCGGCGAGGTTCTGGCACTGCGCCCGGACGGGGTGTTCCTCTCGAACGGGCCGGGCGACCCTGCTGCCGTCACCTACGCCGTAGAGTCGATCCGCCAGCTCCTGGGCAAGGTCCCGCTCTTCGGGATCTGCCTGGGCCACCAGCTCCTCGGACTGGCTTTGGGCGGGCGTACCTTCAAGCTGGCCTTCGGCCACCACGGAGGGAACCATCCGGTAAGGGAGCTCAGCACAGGCCGAGTCGAGATAACGGCTCAGAACCATGGCTTCGCGCTGGACCCTGAGTCGCTCGGGGGAAAGAGGATTACCGGACTTCCGTGGAAGCATGAGGAGGCCGGGGAGTCGGTACTGCTCCTGAGCGAGGAGTTCGGCCCGATCGAGGTTACCCACCTGAACCTCAACGACGGCACGGTGGAGGGAATCGCGTGCAAGGAGGTTCCGGCTTTTTCGGTCCAGTACCACCCCGAAGCTGCGCCCGGCCCCCACGACGCCACGGAGCTGTTTCGGCGGTTCGTGGGACTGATCGAGGGCAGCAGGGAACAGTGGGCGGAAAGGGGTCGCTAGGTTGCCGGCGAGAGACGACATCGAGTCGATTCTGATACTGGGGTCGGGGCCGATCGTGATTGGCCAGGCGTGCGAGTTCGACTACTCGGGCACGCAGGCCTGCAAGGCCCTTCGTCGCCTCGGGTACCGGGTGGTGCTGGTGAACTCCAACCCCGCCACGATCATGACCGACCCCGAGTTCGCTGACCGGACCTACATAGAGCCCCTCGATCTGGAGACGGTAGCCGCGGTGATAGACCGGGAGCGGCCGGATGCTCTACTTCCGACAATGGGGGGCCAGACCGCCCTCAACCTCGCTGTGGAGCTGGAGGAGGCAGGGGTCCTGGACAGGTTCGGGGTCGAGCTGATTGGCGCCAAGGTCGACGCGATCCGCACCGCGGAGTCTAGAGAGGCCTTCAAGGAGGCGATGGTCGACATCGGCCTCGACGTACCGCGGTCGGTGGTCGTCACCTCAGCGGAAGACGCCAGGAAGGCCGCCGACGAGCTGGGATATCCCGTGATCCTTCGGCCCTCCTTCATCCTGGGCGGCGGCGGCTCCTCGATCGTCAGGTCCCCCGAAGAGGTGGTGGCAGCCGCTGAGGCCGGACTTGCCTTCAGTCCGGCGCACCAGTTGCTGGTAGAAGAGTCGGTCCTCGGGTGGAAGGAATTCGAACTGGAGGTCATGCGCGATCTCCGGGACAACGTGGTGGTGATCTGTTCGATCGAGAACTTCGATCCCATGGGCGTCCACACAGGGGACTCGATAACCGTGGCTCCCGCCCAAACACTTTCCGACCGTGAGTACCAGGCGATGCGCGACGCTGCGATATCGGTCATCCGCAGGATCGGCGTCGAGACGGGAGGGTCCAACATCCAGTTCGCAGTCCACCCCGAGACGGGCCGGATGGTCGTGATCGAGATGAACCCCCGGGTTTCGAGGTCGTCCGCGTTGGCCTCCAAGGCCACGGGTTTCCCCATAGCCAAAATGGCGGCGCACCTGGCGGTGGGCTGCACTCTGGACGAGATCGCCAACGACATCACCGCCAAGACGCCGGCTTCCTTCGAGCCGACGATCGACTATGTCGTGGTGAAGATCCCGAGGTGGGCCTTCGAGAAGTTCCCGGACGTCGACGACACGCTGGGGACCCAGATGATGTCGGTCGGAGAAGCGATGGGGATAGGCCGCACCTTCCCCGAGGCTCTCCAGAAGGCTCTGAGGTCGCTCGAGATCGGCGCCATGGGCCTTGGCCTTGACGAGATCGAAGATTCCCTCGCACACCTTGACGACGCGACATTGCTCCAACGCATCGCCCGGCCCACCCCCGAGCGGATCTTCCAGATCGGCGAGGCGCTCCGGAGGGGGATCGATGTCGCGGAAGTAAGTCGGCGAAGCGGCATCGACCCGTGGTTCCTTTACCAGATCGAAGAGATCTATGTGGCCAGAAGGCAGGCCGAGGCGGAGGCGGCTTCCATGAAGCAAGGAGATGGGGTCGCATCCGCGAGCGGAGATTCGTTCAGACGTCTGAAGCGGCTGGGCTTCTCCGACGCACAGATAGCGCGGATTTATGGCTGCTCGGAGTCGCAGGCCAGGCAAGACCGGAAAAGGGCAGGCGTCGTGGTCACCTACAAGACGGTCGACACGTGCGCGGCCGAGTTCGAGGCCTCGACGCCGTACCACTACTCGACCTACGAGGACGAGAGCGAAGTGGTCCGCGGGGACAGGGATCGGGTAGTGATCCTCGGGGCGGGGCCGAACCGGATTGGCCAGGGTATCGAGTTCGACTACTGCTGTGTGCAGGCAGTCTTTGCCCTGCGGGAAGCCGGGTACGAGACGGTCATGGTCAACTGCAATCCCGAGACCGTTTCTACGGATTACGACACTGCCGACAAGCTCTATTTCGAGCCCCTGACCCTCGAGGACACCCTGGCAGTAGTCGAAGCCGAGGACCCCATCGGAGTCGTGCTCCAGCTTGGCGGACAGACGCCGCTCAAGCTGGCAAAGGCCCTCCAGGATGCGGGCGTGGCGGTGCTTGGGACTTCCCCCGAAGCGATCGACGTAGCCGAGGATCGCAGGCTCTTCGGCAAGCTCTGCTCGGAACTGGGGATCCTGCAACCCCCCTCTGCGACGGTGACCTCGGTAGAGGAGGCAGTCGATGCTGCGAGGTCGATCGGCTATCCGGTTCTGGTAAGACCGAGTTACGTGCTCGGTGGGAGGGCCATGGAGATCGTCTACAGAGACGAGGACCTCATCTCCTACGTGGAGCAGGCTGTCAAGGCCTCCCGCCGGATCGACGGTAGCGATCTGGGCGAGAGCAGGCCGGTCCTTATCGACAGGTTTCTCGAGGAGGCGACCGAAGTCGACGTGGACGCCGTCTGCGACGGCGAGGAGGTCTTCATTGGCGGTGTGATGGAGCACATCGAGGAGGCCGGGGTCCATTCCGGAGATTCCGCCTGCGTGCTGCCGCCAAAGACCCTTTCGCCCATTGTTCTGGACACGATCGAAGAGAACGTGGTCGACCTGGCCAGAGCCCTGGGAGTGAAAGGTCTGTTGAACGTCCAGTTCGCAGTCAAGGGCGGCGAGGTCTACGTCCTCGAGGCCAACCCCCGAGCCTCGAGGACCGTGCCCTTCGTATCCAAGGCGACGGGGATTCCCCTCGCGAGGCTTGCTGCGCTGGTGATGGTAGGCAAGACCCTTGCAGAGTTGCGGGAGAAGGGGTTGCTTGGACGTGCGGCGAGCGGACACGTGGCGGTAAAGGAGGCGGTTCTCCCCTTCGGGAGGTTTGCCAGCTCCGACGCGCTCCTCGGGCCCGAGATGCGCTCGACTGGCGAGACCATGGGGATCGGTACGAGCTTCGGGGTCGCCTTCGCCAAGGCCGAAGCCGGAGCATCGAGCAGGCTGCCGGTGAAGGGTGGGGTCTTCGTCTCGGTTGCCGACCGGGACAAGGAGGCTGTGGTGCCCGTGGGGCGGCGGCTAGCAAGGCTCGGCTTCGAAATCTATGCCACAGAGGGCACGGCGAGGAAGCTGGAGTCGGCAGCTGTTCCTGTCCGGGCGGTGGGAAAGCTCGGACAAGAGGGCATCACCGGCCTCGACTTGATCAAGGAGAGAAAGGTCGGCCTCGTGATCAACACTCCTCAGGGACGGGGGCCCCGGGCCGACGGTTACTACCTGAGACGAGCGGCGCTGGAGCACCGAATTCCCTGCATCACGACGATTGCCGGGGCAGAGGCCGCAGTCTCGGGAATCGCTGCGCTGCGCAAACACGTCCTCGAGGTCCGCTCGATCCAGGAGTACACGAGAGACGCCACCTAGAGGAGTCCCGGCCGAGATGAGGAGGCGCCGCAGAGACTCGGGGCCGGGGCCCGACCTGAGGGTCGAGCTTGGGCCCTTGCGGCTTCAAAGCCCTCTCGTGACTGCATCGGGGACCTATGGCCTTGCAGACGAGTATCTAAGAGGCGCTGACCGAAGGCTCGTGGGAGCGTTTACGACAAAGTCTCTCTCGGTCTACGAGTGGGAGGGCAACCCTCCTCCTCGGATCGTACGGACCCCGGCGGGCATGGTCAATTCCATCGGGCTGCAAAATCCGGGCGTGAGGGCGTGGATCGAGTCCTGCCTTCCCAGGGTGGAAGCCTGCGGCATCCCGGTGATCGCCTCGGTGTGGGGGAGGAGACCCGAGGAGTTCGCCGAGGCGGCGCGCCTTCTTGCCGAAAAGGACGGCATCGTGGCCGTCGAGCTGAACCTCTCCTGCCCGAACGTGGAGTCTCCCGGCGAGATCTTCGCGCATTCGAAGACGGCCGCGGCCCAGGCCACGGCGGCATGTGCGGAAGCGGTCCGAGATCTGGGCAAGCCGATATTCGCCAAGTTGAGTCCCAATCTCCCCTCGTTGGTGGAGGTCGCGAGAAGCGTGACGGCGGTGGGAGCGACGGGGCTTACGCTCACCAATACGCTGCTAGCCGCTGCCATAGACACTGCCCGGGCTGCCCCGGCTCTGGGGAACGTGACTGGCGGCCTCTCGGGTCCCGCTATCAAGCCGGTGGTCCTCAGGCATGTGCTGGAGGTGGCGACCGCCTTGCCCGAAGTTCCCATCATCGCAACTGGGGGCGTCTTCAATGGCTGCGATGCCGCCGAGATGCTGATGGCAGGGGCAATCGCAGTCGGCGTGGGGACGGCTAATTTCTACGACCCCAGGGCACCTGAGGCGATCGCACGCGAGCTGGCCGAGTGGTGCAGGCGCAGCGGCTTCGGAGCGGTGAGAGATGTGCGCGGGTTGGCGTCAGCCAGGAGAGACCCCAGTCCGATCCAGTCCGATGGCGGCGGGGCCCACGCCTGATGTGGCAGCTCAAGGGCGCAATAGCCCACGTTTCGCGTAACGGTTATAATGCCGCGGTCACCTACGACCTTGTCGGCGCGAGGCAAAGGAGGCCCAGCATGCCACAGCAACCCCCAGCGCTCACCGACGCGCAACGCCGGGAAGCTCTCGAGAAGGCTGCCAAGGTGCGGAAGGAGAGGGCCGAGATAAAGGAGAAGCTCAAGAACGGATCGGCTAGCCTCAAGCAAATCCTCGACCAGGCGGACAAGTCCGACGTGGTCGGCAAGATGAAGGTTCTCTCATTGCTGGAGTCCCTCCCCGGCGTGGGCAAGGTGAGGGCTCGCAAGATCATGCAGGAACTCGAGATATCGGAGAGCCGTCGGGTAAAGGGTCTGGGGGCGCGCCAGAAGCAGGGGTTGCTGGAGCGCTTCGGCCGCTAGGCTTTTGCGTGGGTCACCGCGGGGCAGCTCGTCTGGTTGGCACGACTATTCGTGATCTCTGGCCCGTCCGGCGTCGGCAAGGGTACGGTCGTGGCACGGCTCGTGGACTCCCTTCCGGACCTGTGGGTCTCAAGGAGCGTGACCACGAGGCTGCCTAGGGACGGGGAGCGAGACGGCGTCGACTACTACTTCGTGGACGAGGACCGTTTCCGTGAGCTGCAGCGCCACGGCGATTTGCTGGAGTGGGCGACGGTCCACGGCTACCTCTACGGGACGCCGAAGCTAGCCGTCGAGCAGAAGCTCGCAGAGGGCAAGGACGTCCTCCTCGAAATCGACGTCCAGGGGGCCTTCCAGGTGAAGGACCGATTCCCCGAGGCGGTCACGGTCTTCCTCGAGCCCCCTAGCCTTGACGAACTCGAGCGCCGGATACTGGTCAGAGGCAAGGACGGTCCCGAGGAAGTCCGACGGCGCCTGCAAACGGCTCGACGAGAACTCGCTGAAAAGTACCGCTTCGATCACGTGGTGATGAACGACAATCTAGAAGACGCGGTAGCCGAGGTCCGGCACATCATCGAAGAGTCCAGGAGGGAATCGAGGCCATGACGGATCCCCCCCTCGAGAAACTGCTCGAGAAGACGGGCGACAAGTTCGTACTGGTAGTGCTGGCAGCCAAGCGAGCCAGACAGATAAACGACTACTACTTGCAGCTCGGGGAGGGGATCGGACGGTATGCGCCGCCTCAGGTCCACACCACTTCGCGCAAGCCCTTGACGATAGCACTGGAAGAGATCGCTGCCGACAAGATCACCTTCGACCGCGAGCACTTCGAGGCGGCGGTCTCGGCTTCGGGGAAAGGCGAGGAAGCTTCCTGACGCGGCCGACCCCGTCAGCTGGCCCGGTCAGGACGAAGCTCTCCTGCGAGGTGATCCATAGGCGCTGACCGCACGCTTTCTTCTCCCTTGAGCTCCAGACATCTCGTTCTGGGGGTGACCGGAAGCATCTCCGCTTACAAGGCGCCCCACCTGCTGAGGGAGTTGCTGAGGCGGGGGGCCGATGTGACGCCCGTGCTCACCGAGGAGGCCACGCGGTTCGTTGGACCCTTGACCTTCGAAGCGCTTTGCGGCAAGCGCCTGGCAGCCGACCTGTGGAGCGGCCCTGACCCTCTCTCCCACACCGCCCTGGCCAGGCGTAGTGACGCCATCGTGGTCGCGCCGGCGACCGCGACGATCATCGCCAAGGCTGCCTCCGGCCTCGCCGACGACCTCCTCTCGGCACTGTTGCTCTCCTCGGAGGCCCCTGTCGTGATGGCTCCTGCCATGCACACCGAGATGTGGCGGCATCCTGCGACTCGTCACAACGTAGACCAGCTCCGTTCCAGGGGAGTAACCGTGATGGAGCCGGCCTGGGGCGAACTCGCAGGATTCGACGAGGGGCCGGGCAGGCTTCCTGAGCTCGAAGACATCGTATCGCTGCTGGAGCTGGTCCTCTGGAGGGCGAGCAGGGCTCGCAAGATACGGGGAGCCACGACCCCAGATCGGGAGCTGGAAGGCTTATCGGTCGTCGTTACGGCGGGTGGCACCAGGGAGCCAGTCGATGCGGTGCGCTTCATCGGGAACCGCTCCTCCGGAAAGATGGGGAGGGCCCTGGCCAGGGAGGCGTGGTTGAGAGGCGCTGACGTCGTCCTGGTCACGACGGTTCCCACGACGACAAGCCAGCCGAGGTTCGAGGAGGTGGGGGTCGAGACGGCGAGCGAGATGCGGGACGCGGTGCTGAGGCTGTCCCAGAAGGCCGACGTCCTGGTGATGGCGGCGGCAGTCGCCGACTTCAGACCTAAGGAGACAGCGTCCGGCAAGATAAAGAAGGAAGGGGGCCTCGAGCGGGTCGAGCTCGAGCGCACCCCGGACATCCTGGAGGAGGTTGCTTCGCTCAGGAAGGCGGGGCGGGGTGGTCCGGCGGTCGTGGTCGGGTTCGCAGCGGAGACAGAACGGCTCGAAGACTATGCGAGAGCCAAGCTGGAGAAGAAGGGCCTCGAGGCAGTGGTCGCCAACCTTGTCGGCAGGGAAGGGACGGGCTTCGGGTCGGACACGAACGAGGCGACCGTCTACTTCTCCGACGGGACATCCCAGGAACTGGGTCTCATCTCCAAGGAGGCCATGGCGAGGACGATCTGGGATCTCGTAGCGGAGAAGTTCCTGGAGGAGTAAGCTTTGTCGCTGCGAGAGGAGACTTTGCCGTGAGAAACAACTTCGTTTTCACTTCAGAATCGGTGACCGAAGGCCACCCCGACAAGGTGGCCGACCAGGTGTCCGACGCCGTGCTCGACGCGGTCCTCGAGCAGGACGACGCCGGACGCGTGGCATGCGAAACCCTCGTCACCACCGGGATGGTGATCCTGGCAGGGGAGATATCTACCAGAGCTCAGTTCGACGTCCAGAAGCTGGTTCGCCAGACGATACGAGAGATCGGCTACACAGACGCCGAGTACGGCTTCGACGCGAACGCCTGCGGGGTGATGGTTTGCTTCGACGAGCAGAGCCCGGACATCGCCCAAGGGGTCAACAAGGCGGAAGAGGTCCGTGAGGGCGAAGGGCAGGACGCCCACGACGAGCAGGGAGCCGGCGACCAGGGGATGATGTTTGGCTTCGCCTGCGACGAGACTCCGGACCTGATGCCCTTCCCGATCTGGCTAGCTCACCGCCTCGCAGCACGCCTTGCCGAGGTGAGGAAGAACGGGGAGCTGAAGTTCCTCAGACCCGATGGCAAGACCCAGGTCTCGGTCGAATACGAGAACGGGGACCCCAAGCGCTTGCGGACCGTGCTCGTCTCGGCTCAGCACTCCAAAGACGTCACCAACGACGAGATCAGGGAAGCCGTGGAGAAGTACGTAGTCAGGCCGGTCGTCGACGAGCACATCGACTCGGAGGATATGACCTTGCTGGTAAACCCCACCGGGCGGTTCGAGATCGGCGGGCCCCACGCCGACACAGGGCTTACCGGCAGGAAGATCATCGTCGACACCTACGGTGGGTACGCAAGGCACGGCGGCGGCGCTTTCTCGGGAAAGGACCCTTCCAAGGTCGACCGCTCGGGAGCCTACGCCGCTAGGTGGGTGGCCAAGAACGTGGTGGCGGCCGGCCTGGCCAAGCGGTGCGAGCTGCAGGTGGCTTACGCGATAGGAAAGGCGAGGCCCGTATCGCTGATGGTCGAGACCTTTGGTACCTGCCAGGTAGACGAGGACAAGCTGGCCGCGGCGCTGATGGACCTCGTCGACTTCAGGCCCTCGGCGATAATCGAGAGACTCCAGTTGCGCCGGCCCATCTACAAGAAGACGGCCACCTACGGACACTTCGGTCGGTCGGACTCGGAGTTCACCTGGGAAGCGACCGACCTGGCGCAGCACCTAAAAGAACTCTTCTCCTGAGCGCTTACCGGGACGGCCTGCTAGTCGCTCGACCCCGCGACGTCTACCACGCCGCGATCCGCTGCGCGCTCGACAGCGGCCGCCGGCGGTTTCTCGGGTCCTTCGAGGCCGGTCCGGTTGTCCGGGTCGTGCTCGACCACCCCACTCGAGAAGTGGCGTACGACTACGCGGTCCCCCCTTCTCTGTCTGGGGTGGTGGGTCCGGGTTCACTGGTCTGGGTTCCTTCGAAGAGCCGGAAGGTACGAGGGTGGGTCGTGGGCTATTCGGACGCCTCTCTTGCGGGGCTCAAGGCAGTAATCGCGCCGGTGGCGCCCTTCCCTCTGCTGACCCCTTCGCAGCTCTTGCTCGCCGCAGCGGTCGCCGAGTACTACCTGACCGACATGCGACGAATACTGCGCCGCATGACTCCTCCGGCCGTTCCCGTCGCAGATCCCCGTGCTACGGCTGCTGTTGTGGGGGTTGGGGGCGAGGGTGGCCCGCCTCGGCGGCCGGCGGCTGCGGTAGCAGAGGCACTCGCCGCAGACGGCTACCGCGTGAGCGAGAGGCTGTCCGGCCCACCGGCAATCGACGAGGGTCGGATGGCGGACTCGGAGGTGCTGCTCGTGCGCCACCCTCCCGGCTGTCCTCCAGCTCGGCATCTGGCGGAGGTACTGGCTGAGATCGCGGCCCGGGGGGGCTCGAGCATCGTGGCACTGGGGAGCACCCTCATGCGCGACTCGAGGGCCGTCCGAGAAGCGGTGGGCAGCACAGCGTTTTTCGTGGAGACCTCGGCGCCGGCAAGACGCAGGACCGCCCAGTGGGTAGAGGCATCTTCACCGGGCTCTACGATTCTGGGGGACAGGTCGGTGGTCTTTCACCGAGCCTCCAACCTCGAGGCTGTCGTGGTCATGGACGAGGCCGGGCCAAACCTTCGCGAGGAGAGGGCCCCGTACTACAACGCAAGGACGGTAGCAATGTTGCGTTGTGCTGTCGAAGGGGCGGACGGCGTGCTGGCAGCGCCATGGCCGTCCTACGAAAGCCGGTGTGCGGCCACGCGCCTCGCCGCCGCGGATTGGAAGTCAGCCGCTGCCCGCTCGCCAGTAGTGGAGGTGGTGGACCGTTCGAAAGAACTTCCGGAGCCCGGGTTCATCGCAGCAAAGACAGCCCGGCTCGTCCGGGACTGCCTGGAATCGGGCGGGAGGGCGCTCTTCTTCCTGACCAGAAAGGGCGGCTACAGGGCCGCTCGGTGCAGGGACTGCTGGTTCGTCATGGAGGACGCGAGGGCAGTCGCCTGCGCCAGGTGCGGCTCCAGCAGGGTAAAGCCGACTGCTCCCGGAACAGACGCGATCGCAGAGGAGGCCAGGCGGCTCTTCCCTCGGGCAAGGGTGGAGAAGGTCTCGGCCGACAGGGGCGACTTCGACCCCACAGCTCCCGTCGTGGTGGCAACGGAGGCCGCTCTGTGGCGGCTGGGCGGCGCGGACGTCGTGGTGGTGGTAAGCGTGGAGTCTCTGGTGGGCCTGGTCAGCTTCGACGCATGGTTCCGGTCGGCCCGCATCCTTGCCGACCTGGCTGGTCTGGCAGCCGCTTCGCGCCTCCAGCCAGGCGGGGGGAGATTGATATTGCAGACATTTGACCCTTCCCACCCAGTGGTGGCGTCTCTTGTCACGGGAGACGAGAGAGTCGAGGTGGGGCCGGACCTGGAAGCCCGAGCAGCGGAGGGATGGCCTCCATTTTCCAGGGCGGTCCTCGTCGAGACGGCAGAAGAGCCAGGACGCAAGCTAGTGGAGGATTTCGTCGACGAGCTTAGCCAGAGGCGCTACGATGGCGAGCCGCCGGTTCTGGTAGGTCCTCACACGGAGGGAGAGTGCAGCAGGTTGGTCGTCCTGCACGACGGACGCACCTCGCTCTGGGATGCGTTCGACTCCCTCAAGAAGAGGGCCGAGGCTGAACGGGCGAGGCTCCGTATCGAGGTCGACCCCGACGCTTCCTACCGTCAGCTCTGAGCGGCCGGCACCACGGAGGCGTCGCCCCGCAGGGCGGAATTGGTATGAGCAAGCTTCCCATCAGGACGTTCGGAGATCCGGTGCTGCGGCGAGCCGCTGCACCGGTCCACCCATCCGAGATTGGCCCGGAACTACGCAAGCTGATCGACGACATGCTAGAGACCATGTACGCCGCGCCCGGGGTAGGCTTGGCCGGTCCCCAGGTGGGTGTCGAAAAGAGGATCTTCGTCTACGACGTCGGTTCGGGCCCCGGCGCGATCCTGAACCCGGAAGTGGTAAAGACGGAGGGAACGTGGACTTACAACGAGGGATGTCTGTCGGTCCCGGGAATGTGGTTCGAGATAGAGCGCCCGGCCTTCGTGGTAGTTCGTGGGCTCGACGTCGACGGTAACGAGGTGACCGTCGAGGGCGACGAGCTGATGGGACGCATGCTTCTCCACGAGACCGATCACCTCGAAGGAAAGCTGTTGATCGACCGACTGGACCGGGAAGCGCGCAAGGCGGCTCTTGGGGAGCTTCGCCGCCGCTTGAGCTGATGGGGCTTCCGAGCCGCCTCGTCTTCTTCGGATCTCCTCCCTGTGCAGTTCCCACCCTCGACGCCCTGCTCGAGTGGGGGGCTCCGGTTGCGGCAGTGGTGACTCAGCCGCCACGGGGGAGACGGCGTGGTCTCACCGGAGTGGGGACGGCTGTGGCAGCGAGGGCGTCCGCGGCCGGCCTCGAGGTTCTCGCGCCGGAGCGGGTGGGAGACATCCTCGGGCGAATTCGCGACCTCGAGCCCGACGTGGGCGTCGTAGTGGCCTACGGCCAGATCATCCCCGGGGACCTCATCGACGCCTTCGATTTCGGCATAGTCAACTTGCACTTCTCCTTGCTTCCGCGCTGGCGAGGTGCGGCGCCGGTGCAGCGGGCCATACTGGCTGGCGACCAGACGACAGGAGTATGCACGATGCTGATCGACGAGGGGCTCGACACCGGCCCGATTCTCGAGTGCCTTTCGACCGAGGTAGCACCCCAGGAACGAGCAGGAGAACTCGAGGCGCGCCTGGCCGAAATGGGAGCTCCTCTGGTCGTGTCGAGCGTAGACAAGCTCCTCGACGGACGGATCTTGCCAGAGCCCCAGCCCTCCGAAGGGGTGACTTATGCCAGGCCTCTTCGGCGTGAGGAGTGCTCGATAGAGTGGGGGTCTCCGGCCGTAGAGGTCGAGCGACTGGTGAGGGCAGCCTACCCCCGGCCGGGCGCTTTCACTCAGTGGAGGGGGAGTGTGCTCAAGATCCACCGGGCGCGGGCGGTGGTACAGGCCCAGAGCAGGTCCGCTGCCGGCGGTGCGCGCGGACATGTAGAGGTGGCGGTACCCGGGACGATCGTGGGACTCGGGCAGACCCTCGTCGTGGCCTGCGGCGAAGGGTACCTCGAGGTTTACGAGCTGCAAGCGGCCGGACGGAAGGCCATGTCTGCGCCGGAGTTCGTACGAGGCGCAAGGATTACAGAGGGCGAGGTCCTGGGCCGAATATGATTGCGGGGCGATGACCGCGAAACTGGCACCTTCGATTCTGGCTGCCGACTTCTGGGCGTTGGGGGAGGCGATAGAGGCCGTCGCCCGACACTCCGACATGATCCACGTGGACGTGATGGACGGGCGTTTCGTCCCCAACATCACGATGGGAAACGTGGTCATCGAGGCAATCAAGCGTCACTCGGACCTCTTCGTCGACTGCCATTTGATGGCTGTGGAGCCATCGGCTCAGTTCGAGTCCCTGGCGGCATCGGGAGCCGACTCGATAACGTTCCATTTCGAAGCTTCAACGGATCCGAGAATGGACCTCGAGCGCCTCAAGGAGATCGGGGTCGGGGCCTCCGTCGCCATCAGCCCTCCGACACCAGACGAAGTCCTGTCACCATTTCTCCACCTTGCCGACATGGTGGTGGTGATGTCGGTGAATCCGGGGTTTGCGGGCCAGAAGTTCATTCCCTCGGCTCTGGAGAAGATCGAGCGGCTGCGGTCGAGGCGGGAGGAATTGTCGCTGGATTTCGAGATCGAGGTGGACGGGGGCATCGGGCCCGAGAACATCGAGGCTGCTGCCCGGGCCGGTGCCACGGTGTTCGTTTCGGCCAGTTCCATATTCGGCAGCGAGGATCCGGCGCGCGCTGCTGCAGAGCTGAAACGTCTGGCCGAGGCGGGAATGGCCCGCTGTCCGTTCGCGGCAGCGGCGCCCGAGGGCGCGGCCGCAGGATAACCTCTAGGGTGGAGAAAGACAGATGACCGAGACCACCAAGGACCGGCCCAAAAAGACCATAGTGGTCGTCGACGACGACCAGGATATCCGGATGATCCTCAGGGCCAACCTCGAGGAGGAGGGTTACGACGTCATGGAGGCGCCGGGTGGGCGCGAGGCGTTGGAGATCATCCGAAACAACTCCCCGGACCTTGTCGTACTGGACATCATGATGCCGGAAGTCGACGGCTACGACGTGCTCCAGGAACTGAGGAGTGCTCCGGAATACGCCGAGCTTCCCGTGGTACTGCTGACGGCCCGACGTCAGGAGTCCGACGTGTGGGAGGGCTGGTCGGCCGGCGCGGACTACTACATAACCAAGCCTTTCAAGATGAACGAGCTCATCCAGTTCATCCGCTACATCTTCGGCGAGGACTGAGCTCCTGTCGCTGGACGCTGGACTTGCTCGATGCCCCCAGCCGAGGAGGGTAGCGGTAGTTCGCCCACTGCGGCGACCCACGACACCTTCATGAGGGAGGCTGTCTCTCTGGCATCCCGAGGTGCCTGGACGGCCCACCCCAATCCCCGGGTAGGCGCCGTGGTAGTCCGCGAGGGCAAGGTCGTCGGGAGGGGTTTCCACCGGGGACCGGGTACTGCCCATGCCGAGGTCGTCGCGCTAGAGGAAGCAGGCGAGCTCGCGCATGGGGCGGACCTGTATGTGACTCTCGAGCCGTGCGTTCATACGGGGCGGACTCCGCCCTGCGTGGAAGCGATCCAGAAGGCTGGGATTCGAAGGGTGGTGGTGGGCGCTGTGGACCCGGACCCGAAGGTCGCCGGGAGGGGTCTGGAAAGTCTTAAGGCCGTGGGCATCGAGGTGACCTTGGGATTGCCCCAGGCTGAGGCCGAGGAGGTCGATCCCGCCTACTTTCATCACCGGCGGACAGGCCGACCGTTCGTCCGATACAAGGTCGCGGCCAGCATAGACGGCTTCGTGGCCGCTTTAGACGGCTCTTCCAGGTGGATCACCTGCGAGGAGGCGCGAAGGGATGCGCACGCCCTGAGGGCCGTATCCGATGCCGTGTTGGTGGGGGTAGGGACGGTAATGGCCGACGATCCGCAGCTCACCTGCAGGCTCGAGGGCTATGAAGGGGAGCAGCCCGTCAGGGTGGTGTTCGACTCCAGGGGATCGCTTACCGGAAGGGAGCGGGTCTTCACCGGTTCCGGCAAGGTGCTCGTCGCGACGACCTCGGAGGGGGCTTCCAGGTTGTGCGAGCATGCCAAGGATGTGGGAATTCGATGCGAGCGATTCTATTACGAGCGACCGATCGCAACCGACCTCTCGTCGCTGCCATCTGTATCCGTGCTCGTCGCCGAGGGGAGCGGTCCCGAGAGGGTCGGAGACGTCGCCGTCCCACCGGTGCGTCGAGTCGATGTGCTCCAGGCACTGGAGTTCCTGGGCTCGTGCGGGGTGGTCGAGGTCCTGCTGGAAGGGGGCCCAACTCTTGCAGCAAGCTTTCTGGAGGCCGGATGCATCGACGAGGTGGTGGTCTATTTGGGGGCCAAGGTGTTAGGTGGCGGCCGGCCCGTGTTCGTGGCTAGGGGTGCGAACTCGATCGAGGAGGCGTCCCGGTGGGAAATTCGAGAGGTCGGGAGGGTAGGTGAGGACGTGAAGCTTGTTTGCCGCCCACGAAGATCTGGCGTGCGTGGCGCCGATACTTCGAGGTGACCGGTGAGATGTTCACAGGGATCGTGAAGGCCGTGGGCACCGTCCGGTCCGTCGAGGCACGGGAAGGAGGCGCCCGCCTCCGGCTCGACGTCGGGGATCTCGCTTCCGGGCTAGACGTGGGAGACTCGGTTGCAGTCAACGGGTGCTGCCTGACCGTAACGCACGTCGAGGGATCCCTGGTTTCCTTCGACGCGGTCGCCGAAACTCTGAGGCGGACCAACCTGGGAACCCTCGGGCCCGGCTCTCGGGTGAATCTCGAGGCGGCGCTGCCAGCGGGCGCTCCCATGGGGGGTCACTTCGTCCAGGGTCACATCGACTGCACGGGAGAGGTGGTCGGAGTTGAGGAGGAGGGCGAGTCCAGGAGGGTGCGGGTGAGCTTTCCTCGCGAATTCGGCACCTATGTGGTAGAGAAGGGCTCTATCGCGGTAGACGGGGTAAGCCTTACGGTCGCGAGGCGGGAAGATAACTGCCTGGAAGTCGTGCTTGTTCCCCATACGATTGGCAGTACGACTGCAGGTGCGTGGGAGGTCGGTCACAAGCCGAATCTCGAATTCGACGTCCTGGCCAAGTATGTGGAGGCGTGCCTGCGGCCTCACGTGGAGAAGAAGCGGACCGCACCATGAGTGAATTCTTCCCCGTCGAGGGTGCTATCGAGGCGATCCGCCACGGCCGGATGGTAATCGTCGTGGACGATGCCGACCGGGAGAACGAGGGCGATCTGGTCTGCGCGGCCGAGAAGGTCACCCCAGAGATCGTGAACTTCATGGTCACCCACGGTCGGGGTCTGGTCTGCGTCCCGATGCTGGGCTCTCGTCTGGACGAGCTCGAGATCCCGCTCATGGTTCACGAGAACACCGATGCCAAGGAAACGGCCTTTTGCGTGTCGGTCGATTACAGGCACAAGACGACAACCGGCATATCCGCTCACGACCGGGCGAGGACGATCAGAGCGCTCATTGACCCCGCTTCCAAGCCGGAGGACTTCACTCGACCGGGTCACGTCTTCCCCCTTCGATACCAGGAAGGGGGTGTGCTCAAGAGGGCAGGACACACCGAGGCAGCAGTTGACCTCGCTCGCCTGGCCGGGCTGGCACCGGCGGGCGTGATCTGCGAGGTCATGCGGGACGACGGGGAGATGGCCAGAGTTCCCGCTCTGCTCGAGATGTCCGAAAAGTTCGAGATACCCATCATCACCGTAGCTGACCTGATCCACTACCGGCGGCAGTCGGAGCGTCTCGTGCGCAGGGTGGCGGAAGCTCGTCTTCCCACAGCAGCGGGAGAGTTCCGGGCAATTGGCTATGAGTCATTGATTGACGGAAGCCAGCACCTTGCCCTCGTGAAGGGCGATGTCGCGGGCAAGGAAGGGGTGCTGGTGCGGGTGCACTCCGAGTGCTTGACCGGCGACGTCTTCGGCTCGCTCAGGTGCGACTGCGGGAAGCAGCTCCAGCTCGCCCTCAAGAAAATCGCCGACGAGGGTCGGGGGGTGGTCTTGTACTTCAGAGGGCACGAGGGGCGTGGCATCGGGCTCTTGCACAAGTTGCAGGCTTACGAGCTTCAGGAGCGGGGTCACGACACTGTGGAGGCCAATCTCCACCTGGGATTCCCCCCCGATGCCAGGGACTACGGAATCGGCGCCCAGATTCTAGCGGATCTCGGGGTTACGACCATGCGCCTGATGACGAACAACCCGACCAAGAGAGCAGGCCTCGAGGGATACGGCCTGCGGATCGTGGGACGGGTCCCCCTCGAGACCGACCCCACCGAGGAGAACATCGCTTATCTCAGGGCGAAGAAGGAGAAGCTCGGCCACCTCCTGGACCGGTTGAACCTGTCGTCAGCCCAGCCCAACGGCCACAAAGACCTCGAGTCTGTTCCGGGACTCTCCGGAACTACTGAGGAGGGCGGGGAGTGCATTGGCGGGTCGGCTAGCACGTCTCCGACGGGTCTCGAGGCTGACTCGGAGGAGTCGGGCCGCTAGGGCGCTGGCGACCTTCCGGCACCATGTCGGCTTCTCGAAATGCCCCCCCGTCCGAGTGCTACGGCTCAGGAGCAGGCGTCCCAACGGCTTCGTCTCGGCAGACCCATACCGAAGGGACGGATCGGAGTGTTACAGGCCCCTCGAAGTCCTCTCCTCACGCCCACCCTGGGCCTGAGGACTCCGTTTCAGAGGGCTACGAGGACATCAGGATAGGCATTGTCGTATCGCGCTGGAACAAGGCAGTGACGACTCGACTTCTGGACGGGGCGAGGAGAGCCTTGAGGGAGGCCGGCCTCGACCCGGACGACGATTCGGTGTGCCCCACAGTGTGGGTTTCCGGAGCCTTCGAGCTGGCCTTCGGTGCGATGAGGCTCATCGAGGCGAGGCGCCCCGACGCGGTGGTCGCCCTCGGGTGCGTGGTAAGAGGCGAGACCGACCATTACACCTACGTGGCTTCGGCAGCCGCATACGGGCTTCAGGAAGTGGGTCTGAGAAGCGGTGTACCGGTGGCGTTCGGAGTTCTTACCACCGGCGACATGGACCAGGCTCTCGCGAGATCCGCAGATACGCCACAGTCGAACAAGGGTTTCGAAGCTGCCTGTACGGCTCTGGAAATGGCAAGGCTCACCAGACGGCTGGGAGCCGCCCGCGACGAGGCGGGTTGAACGACTGCCCCGCTTTGTGTCGTCAGGCTACACGGGCGAGATCACGGCACCAGGGGAGCTAGCGGCTCTGCCCCCGGAGGTGCGGCGGGGGCGGAACTGGTGCTTCCACCGGCGGTTCTTCCGACGACTCGGGCTCTTCTCGGTCGAGGTGTCGTGAGGGAGTTGGAGTCGCTACGGGCGCCTCTTCGGAGCTTGCACCTACCTGAGCGCCAGACGGCACTTCGGGCGGCAGTGCTTCCCCAGCGAAGCCCTGTCCACCTCCCGGAGCCAGGGTCTCGAGTTCTCGGCCAAGGTCGCCAGGGGCTGCACTTATCTCCAGCGAGGGGAGCCCCACACCGGGGACGATCTGTTCCGCCCGCGGTGCGTGCTGCGCCACAGATACGATCACGGCTCGCCCTACACGCCCTCTACCGGCTTCCTTCGCCTCGTACAGGCTCTCGTCGGCCGCTGCCATCAGTGCGGATGTGGTAGCCGGGCCCTTTCCCGGGTAGCACCCTATTCCCACGGTGCAGGATATCGGGATGTCGCCCCAGCTAGTCCTGACCGGGGTTTCCTTGAACTTTTCGAGAATGCGCCCGGCCACGCGCTCGGCTATGTCGGTCGTGGCGCCCTTTACCGCTGCGGCGAATTCGTCACCTCCCATCCGTCCCACCAGGTCGCCGGTCCTGAGGCACGAGGCGATCCGCTCCGAGGCGGCCCTCAGCACGGCGTCGCCTGCCTGGTGGCCGTAGGTGTCGTTGATGTCCTTGAAGTAGTCGAGGTCGATCTCGAGATACGCCAAACCCTGAGCGTTCGAGCGTGCCTCCAGCAGGGCGTTCTCGAGGGCGTCCTCGAAGTTCCGGCGGTTCATGACCCTGGTGAGGTGGTCGAAGCTCGAAAGGAAGTTCATTTTGCGCATGGCTTCTTCCATGCGCTCTCTGGCCTCGCCCTCCGCCACCTGTAGCTTGAAGTTCATGTCCGAGACCATGAGGACGATGAGCTCAGTTCCCAGCAGGATGATGAAAGCAGGAATGAACTCTCGCCAGCCTTCGTCGGCCTCCACAATACCCAACGACACCGAAATTGCGCCCAGCGTGACGATTCCAAGGGTGAAGGTGGCCTGGGTGCCCGACAGCGGCCGCAAGAGAATTCCCACCGCGATGACGTGGAAGGCCGTGAACAGAACGGCCTGGCGGCCGATTCCGATGACGAGCGCGAAGCTCGAGGCGAGGGCGAAGTAGTTGACGTAGGTCAGCGTGTATAGCTTTGGCAGTGAGGCAAGTGAGGACCTCGTGAACATGAAGAGGGTCACGAGCACTATCAGCAGGCCGGCCCTTACAGTCCATACCACCCCAGCGTTCCTCGGAGGGTCGAACACGTCGACCACGAAGGACGCCAGGACCAAAAGGAGCGACAGCCCGACCGCGAGCTGGCTCCTGTAGCGCATGAGCTTTATCTGGTCGGGGAAAGCCTCTTCGGTGGGGAAGAGGCGGTCTGTCAGGGTCTCCTCTTTGACGTCTTCCCAGGCTCTACTCATGAGGTCATCCGGGGTCCGTGAGGCGTCGCTGTTCTGTCGCAGGGACGGGCTGCGCGTCTCTTTGATCTATCGACGCGGCGCGCGTGGAGTTCAAGCAAAAATTGATGACCCGGGCGATCGCAATCGTTACAGGGCGCTGCAACTACATTCTAACGCGCAAGGTCCCTGCGCGCTGTTGCGTACACTAGCCGTCGCTGCAACGGCGGCAGCCGGCCATCGAGCCGAGCGATGACCCTCGACCGAGCGAGGAGAAAGGGACCTGATCCAACCGTGCTGAAGCTGGTAGTGCCCAAAGGCTCCCTCGAGGAGCCCACCATACGCCTCTTCGAGGAGGCCGACCTGACCATCCGCCGGAGCTCGGCTCGCAACTACAAGGCCGAGATCGACGATCCTCGGGTGGAGTCGGTCAGGTTCTTGCGCCCGCAAGAGATCCCCGACTACGTGGCCGAAGGCCTCTTCGACGCTGGCATCACCGGCAGGGACTGGATCGAGGAGACCGGAGCCGAAGTCGTGTCGGTGGCCGTCCTGCCGTACTCCAAGTCCACCTCTCGCCCTGTCAGGATCGTTCTGGCAGTGGCCGAGAGCTCTCCTTTCGAGGACCCCTCCGACCTTCCCGACGGGCTTCGCGTTTCGACCGAGTACCCCAACATCACTTCCCGATACTTCGAAAGGCTCGGAGTGAGGGCCAGGATAGCCCTTTCCTATGGCGCCACTGAGGCCAAGGTCCCCGACATAGTCGACGCCATCGTGGACAACACCGAGACTGGGACCTCGCTGCGGGCAGCCGGCATCCGTGTAATAGACGTGCTGCTGGAGAGCTACCCGGAGCTGGTAGCCAACCCCGCCTCCTGGGAGGATCCGAGCAAGCGCAAGGCCCTCGAAGAGATCGCGGTTCTGCTGTGTGGCGCCCTGGATGCCAGGGGGCGCGTCCTCATCAAGTTGAATGTGCCGGCAGCCCGGCTCCAAGAAGTGATAGAGGTCTTGCCCTCCATGAAGGCTCCGACCGTCTCCAACCTGCATGGGGGCGAGTACTTCGCCGTGGAGACCGTCGTTTCCAAGTCAGGGGTGAACGAGCTGATACCTCGTCTCAAGGACCGGGGGGCCGAAGACATCCTGGAGATCCCGATCTCCAAGATCGTTCAGTGAGGCCTACATGGCAATGAGGGGGTCGGTCAAGTGGTTCGTTGACACCAAGGGCTTCGGCTTTCTGGTCGGCGAAGACGGGCAGGAGTACTTCGTCCGTCAGGAGAACATCGAGACCGACGGCCTCAAGGTACTGAGCAAGGGCGCCCTTGTAAATTTCGACGTAGGGGTCGATGAAGATGGCAAGCTTGAGGCCAAACGCGTAAGGCCCGTGTCGGGCGGTGCGGACTCCCCTGAAGAGGCGTCTTCGTAAGAGAGCGCGCTCCTTCGACGAAGCCGCGTCCGAGCGGTAGTGTCCCGGCCGGGTCTTGTTTATACTCGGAAAACCCGAGGACCGCACGGCCGCCCATCCTTCCTATCAGGCCGAGCGGATTCGCCGAGGATACGGTTCCCGTCGAAAGGAGCGAGCGAGATACGGTCAAAAGCCAGGGGGCAGAACGGGGTCGGCCAGACTCGAAAGCACCGCGTCAACCGCGAAATCACGGCGCCCAAGGTTCGCTTGATATCGGAGACGGGAGAGCAACTCGGCATCAAGGACTTGGCCGATGCCCTTTCGGAGGCGGCTGCCAGGGATCTGGACCTGGTAGAGGTAGCACCCTTGGCGGACCCGCCTGTTTGCCGCTTGATGGACTACGGCAAGTGGCTTTACGAAGAGTCCCAGCGAGCCCGAGAGGCCCGCAAGCACCAGACCCACATAGTCATAAAGGAGATGAAGTTTCGCCCCAAGATCGATCGCCACGACTACGAGACCAAGCTGAAGCACGTCGAGCGATTCTTGAGCGATGGGGCAAAGGTCAAGGTGACGGTGATGTTCAGGGGGAGAGAGCTGGCTCACCCGGAAATCGGCCAGAGGTTGCTTACCAGGATTGCCGATGAGCTCGCAGGGCTCGCCGTGGTGGAGCAGGAGCCAGAGATCGACGGCAGGAACATGGTCATGTTGCTCGCACCCGCCAAGAAGGAGAGGACGTCGAATGCCCAAGGTAAAGACCTGTAGGTCTTCGGCCAAGCGCTTCAGGGTCACTGGCAGCGGCAAGGTCATGCACCGCCGTGCTTTCAGGAGCCACCTGAGACGGAAGATGTCCGGCAGGCGCAAGCGCCGTCTCTACGGCGACACCGAGGTATCGAAGTCGGACCGCCGAGGGGCAAGGCGCCTGCTCGGCATGGCCTGAGCGAAAGCGCTTCCTCCGTGGGCCGTTACGGCTGTGGCGGCGCTTTGCTGAGGGGATGAGGTGACCGAGAAGCCACGAGGTCCGAGATGAGAGTCAAACGAGGAGTACACGCCAGGAAGAAGCACCGGACGGTCCTGGAGCGGGCCAAGGGCTACAGGGGTGCGGCATCGAGGCGGTTCCGCGTGGCCAACGAAGCGGTGATGCACGCGGGGCAGTATGCCTACCGCGACCGCAGGGCGCGCAAGTCCGACATGAGGCGGCTCTGGATTGCCCGGATCAACGCCGCCGCGCGGCTTGCGGGGATGAGCTACTCCAGGCTCGTAAAGGGCTTGCGAGAGGCCGGTTTGGACCTCGACCGCAAGGTGCTGGCAGACATTGCGGTATCTGACCCCGACACGTTCGCGGCACTGGTCGAGGAGGCTCGCAGCTCGCTCCAGCGCACCCAGACCTGAGCCCGGCCGCCGGGAGAGGTATCCGGAGGTGGCCGGAACGTCTGCGAATCCGGGTGAGGGTACGAGCGGTGACGAAGAGAGCTCCGTCTCGGTGGCCGAGTTCGTCTCTCAGGCGAGCCACGACCTGAAGACCCCTCTTGCTGCAATCACGGGTTACGTCGCAACCCTCCGACGCAGGGGCGACGAGCTGGCCCCTGAGCTGCGCCAAGAGATGCTCGAGCACGCCTCGAGGGCGGCGTCCAGGATGCTGGTCGCGATCGAGCAGCTCGTCGACTACGCACGTCTCGAGCTAGGGGTACTAGACGCCACTCCCGGTGTGGCAGATGTCGACGAGGTGCTTCGAGGCGTGGTCGAGGGAATTCGTGAGAGCTACCCTGAATCCCGGATCGAGCTTTCCGCCGGTGCCGGCTCTACTGCACTGGTAGACAGGGACCGGCTCGCACAGGCGATTAAGGTCTTGGTGGAGAACGCAGTGGTGCACGGCAATGGCCGGGCGAGGATCGTCTCTTCGTCCGGGGGCGGGTACGTGAGGGTAAGGGTCGAAGACGGAGGGGAAGGGATTCCCCTGGAGCTCGAATCCCTGATTTTCTCGGGGGATCTGAAGTCCCGGCCCAGGATCGGTCAGCCGCGGGGCCTCGGGGTGGCCCTGCACAACGCCAGACGTCTGCTGAGGCTCTTCGGCGGCGATATCGAGCTGATTTCTGCCCGGGGCGAAGGTGACTACCCCGGAGCGATCTTCGAGCTGAGGGTCCGCGAAGCGGGTTCAGTTTCCGATTCCGAGGGAGGGTCGGATTCCGAGTCCGAGCGGGACGGAAGGCCGAGATGAACGAAGCGGTGGATCTGACATCGCTCGAGGCCTCGGTAGAGTCGGCGCTCGCACGCCTCGAGAATGTTTCCGACGAGGAGTCCCTGGCTCGTCTGGAATCGGCCTCACTTGGGAAGAGCTCCGAGCTCGCCCGGGCCAACCAGCAACTTCGCCACCTTCCGTCGGAGCAGCGCCCCGTAGTCGGGGCGCGAATCGGGGAACTGCGCCGGCGACTCTCGGAAGCCATCGAGCGAAAGAGGGAGGAGCTGGTTCGCAAGAAGCGAGCGGAGCTTCTGGCAGCCGAGCGGATCGACGTCAGCCTACCATCGCCCTACAGAAAGCCGGGCCGCAGGCACGTACTCGAAAAGGTCATGGGCGACATCGTCGACATATTCGTCGGTATGGGCTACTCGGTGGCCGACGGCACCGAGGTGGAAACCGACTACTACAACTTCGAGGCACTCAACACTCCCAGGTGGCATCCGGCACGCTCGATGCAAGACACCCTCTACGTCGATACCGGTCGGGGAGAAGAGGTCCTCCTCAGGACGCACACTTCGCCGGTACAGGTCCACGTGATGGAGAACTCGAAGCCGCCGCTCTTCATGATCTCGCCCGGACGAGTCTTCCGGCGAGACACCCTCGACCCGACGCACTCCCCGGTCTTCCACCAGATAGAGGGCCTCGCAGTCGACACTGACGTGACCCTGGGGGATCTGGCAGGCACGCTCGAGCACTTCCTCAGGGAGTACTTCGGCAAGGAAGTCAGCATTCGCATGCTGCCTTCTTACTTCCCCTTCACGGAGCCCTCGGTCGAGGTGGCCATGTCCTGCTTCGCATGTGAGGGAGCCGGGTGTTCGATCTGTGGCCGCAGCGGGTGGATAGAAGTACTGGGAGCCGGCATGGTCGACCCGAACGTCTTCGAGGCCGTCGGCTACGACCCGGAGGAGTGGCAAGGGTTCGCGTTCGGAATGGGGGTCGAACGCATCGCGATGCTCAGGTACGGCATTCCCGACATACGGCTCTTTTACGAGAACGACTTGCGTTTTCTCTTCCAGTTCGACTAGCGACATCCAAGGTCAGGGAAGGACTCCGGAGTGCGCCTGCCACTCAGCTGGTTGCGAGACTACCTGCCCTTCGAGGCGGCCCCGTCGGAAGTGGCTGCACGCCTGGGCGCTGCCGGATTCGAGGTCGAGGAAGTCGAGACGTTCGGGGAAGGCTGCAAGGGCCTGGTGGTCGGCATGGTCCTCGACTTCGGCCCCCATCCCCGTGCGGACCGGCTTCGGCTGTGCAAGGTGGATTACGGGGTCGGTGCAGCAGTCGACGTCGTCTGCGGGGCGTCCAACTTCGAGGTCGGCGACAAGGTCGCCTTTGCTCCGCCGGGGGCAGAGCTCCCGGGTGGCGTCAAGGTCGAGGCAAGGACCATAAGGGGCGTGCGATCCGAGGGGATGATCTGCTCGGAGGCGGAGCTGGGTATAGGGCCGGATGCCGAAGGAATCATGGTCCTTGCCTCTGGGGCACAGGAAGCGGCACAGGGACTGGAGGTCGGCACGCCGCTGGAAGACGTTCTGGGCCTGGGCGACACCGTCCTGGAGGTCTCTATCACGCCGAACCGGCCGGACGCGATGTCGGTGTTGGGTCTGGCTCGTGAACTGTCGGCTTCCTTCGGCGTGGACTACTCGTATCCCTCGGTGGACCTTCGTGAAGAGGGGCCCCCCTGCAATGAGAGGGTCTCGGTCGAGATCGCAGAGCCCGACCGTTGTCCCAGGTACGTTGCCCGATTCGTCGAGGGGGTCCGGGTCGGACCATCCCCCCTGTGGATGGCCACGCGGTTGAGGGAGGCGGGGGCGAGGCCCATCAACAACGTCGTGGACGTGACGAACTTCGTCTTGATGGAGGTGGGTCATCCCCTGCACGCCTTCGACTACTCGAAGGTCTCCGGAGGAAAGGTGGTCGTGCGTCTCGCCGCCGACGGAGAAAGGCTGGTCGCGCTGGACGGTCAGGAATACGTGCTCACCCAGGACGACCTCGTCATAGCGGACACTTCTCGGGCCCTTGCCCTGGCGGGGGTCATAGGCGGCGAGGAAAGCGGGATCTCGGCGGAGACTACCGACGTACTGCTGGAGTCGGCCTACTTCGAGCCGACCGGAATCCTGAGGACTTCCAAGCGCCACTCCGTGAGGACCGAGTCCAGCGCCCGGTTCGAGCGGGGCTGCGACCCCGAGGGTGCCATGTGGGCATCCAGGCGAGCGGCCGCGCTCCTCGCCGAGCTTGCCGGAGGGCGGGTCGGAAGGGGAGCTGTGGACGCCTATCCGAAACGGGTGGCTTCGGCGAAGATCCGTCTGCGTACCTCGCGAACCGAGAAGCTGCTTGGAGTGGCGATCCCTCCGGAGCGTCAAGCGGCTCTGCTCTCGTCTATCGGATTGCGGGTTACGCCCTCGGACGGAGACGTCCTGGAGGTCGAGGTGCCGACGTTCAGACCCGACCTCACCAGGGAAGTGGACCTCGTGGAAGAAGTAGGCAGGCTCCACGGCTACGACAAGGTGAAGAAGACGCTCCCGGCATCCGCTGCCCGGGTAGGGCGGCTGGATCCGCTCCAGCGCAAGAGGCGCCTCGTGGCCGAGATCGTCAGAGGGTGTGGGTTCACCGAGGTGAAGAACTTCTCGATGCTCGCGCCCGAGGAGGTCCCGCCGCACCTGGAGAGTTCGGTCAGCCGCCTCTCCAACCCGTTGCGGGTCGAGGAGAGCGTCTTGCGTCCGAGCCTGATTCCGGGGCTGCTCAAGAGCGCGGCCCTGAACCTGTCGAGGCGGAAGCAGGACATCCGTCTCTTCGAGGTCGGTACGGTATTCGGCCCTCCCGACGAGAACGGTATACCAGCCGAGCACAGGTCGCTGGGCGGAGTAGTCGTGCTCGCAGCATCCCGTAGCAGAGGGATTCCAGCCGGCGGCATCTCGGACCTGACCGCGGCGCCGGAGTTCTTCGAGGCCAAGGGCGCACTCGAAGCCCTCTTCGAGACCGGAGGGGTCGAGGGCGTGACATACCGGCCAGAAGAACTCGGGTGGATGCACCCGGTCAGGGCGGCTGCGGTCGTCATCGGCACCGAACGACTGGGGTTCGTGGCGGAGGTGTCGCAGGAAGCTGCGGAGCGGTTCGGCATCGCGTCGAGGGTGGGGGTCTTCGAGGTCGACCTGGACCACCTCTGCGAGCTTTTCGGAGCCGAGAAGCTCTACAGGGCGTTCTCGAAGTTCCCCCCTGTCTACTTCGACCTGTCCTTTGTGGTGGACGAAGACGTTCTTGTCTCCGACCTGATCAGCCTCGTCTACTCTGTCGGGGGAGAGGCGGTTGAGCGCTGCGACCTGATGGACGTCTACCGCAGCGAGAAGTTCGGCGAGGGGCGAAAGAGCGTCACGGTCACGGTCTCACTGGCCGCCCTCGACCACACGCTCACAGACGAAGAAGCCGGTCGGCTGAGGACCTTGATCATCGCTGCCGTGGAGGAGCGGCTGGGCGGCCACCTCCGGGGCGCCTGAGCTGAATCAGCTCTTGGAGCCCTGCCACTCGATCTCGCGCGCAGGGTTCCAGGCGCTCCCAGTGCCACCCGGTCCGTGGCCCCGTGAAGGTCCCTACATCTCAGGTGGTACCTACAGTGAGGCGAATCCGAGGTGCGCCGGCAGCCCGACTACCCCTAGTCCTTCACCGGCGTGGCGCATGTCGCAGGCGAGTGTACTGTTACGGGTCGAAATGTCTTGAGTCGAGTAAGTTCTAGCGTATACTGCATACTGCCTATGCGATATGCGTATACTCTTGCGAGGGTCGAGTGGGAAGTTCGACGAAGGTAACAGCTGGCATAGCCGGCGTCTCGGGGTATGCGGGCGGGGAGCTGCTCAGGTTACTGGCATCTCACCCTCACATCGAGCTCGCCTGGATCGCGGGGCACACCAGAGCGGGCGCGACCGTGACCGAGGTCCACCCGTGGATGGCATCGCTTCCGAACTCGGAGGCGTTTGCGAACCTGAGGCTTTCGAGCATCGAGGATTCCCACGACCTCTCCGGGCTCGATCTGCTGTTTCTGTCTCTTCCTGCAGGGGAATCGTCAGCCTTCCTCGAGGCTTTGGGCAGCGGCCGTCCGGTACGAGCGGTGGACCTGGGGCCAGATTTCCGACTGCCGGCATCCCTGTTCGAGCGGCACTACGCCAGGAGCCACCCCCTTGCCGGAGAGCTCGATAGGTGGGTCTACGGCTTCACTGAGGCTCTCCGAGACAAGGTCGCCGATTCCCGATGGGTCGCCAACCCGGGCTGCTACGCGATAGCGGCCCTGATAGGCCTTTACCCTCTCGCTCGGGCCGGCGCGATCGAGGGAAGGGTGTACGTGGACGGCAAGTCGGGATTGTCAGGAGCCGGGAGGAAGGCTGAATATCGCCTGTTGCTGTCCGAGGGTTACGAGGACGTCGTGGCTTACAGCGTCGGCGGGCACCGCCACCTGCCGGAAATCCAGACGATCCTGGAGGATGTCGCTTCGCCCGTATCCATCACGTTCGTGCCGCACCTGGTCCCGATGGCACGCGGACTGCTGGTCACGTGCTGCGTGCCGGTGTCTGCTTCCCTGGGTGCCGACGAACTGACCGAGTTGTACTCGAGCGCTTACGGCTCGGAGCCCTTCGTCCACGTAGTAGGGGAGCCACCGCACACCAAGGCGGTGAGGGGTACCAACGCAGCGCTCGTCCACGCGGCTCTCCAGGGCAGCGACGGCGCCAAGGCGGCCGTGGCAGTGGTCACGGTGGCTATAGACAACCTGGGCAAGGGGGCCGCAGGCTCGGCGGTGCAGAACGCGAACCTGATGCTCGGCCTGGAGGAGACGACCGGCCTGCAGGCTGCGGCGCTGTGGCCCTAGAACTGTTGGCGGGGGGCCTTGCTTCGGCGGGGAGCGACTCGAGCCGACAGCCCGCTGGCCAGTCGAGAACTCGGCACCGGCATTCGAACCGGAGAAGGATGGAGCAGAAAGAGGAAGGTAGACACATGACGTCGGACACATCCACGGCCCCGGCAGAGCCTGCCAGGGTCGGGCCAGGTCCGGAGGAAGTCTTCGGGTTTGCGAGCCTCCAGGCCGTCGGAGGCCGAATACTTACGGGGGGAACGATCACCTCGGCCGGGGGTGTGGCCGCCGGGGCGGCCTCGGCAGGTCTGAGGCGCAGCGGCCGCCCGGACGTGGCTCTGGTAGGAGCCGAGCGCGCCGCCGCTGCGGGGGTGTTCACTCGGAACAAGGCGAAGGCAGCACCTGTCCTGGTCTCGATCTCGACTCTCGCCCGATCCAGGGAAGTGTGGGGGATCGTGGCCAACGCCGGGTGTGCCAACGCCTTGACGGGCGAGCGAGGTTTGGCAGATGCGAAGGCCATGCAGTCGGAGGCCGCCAGGAGTCTGGGAGCTCCGGAGGACTCGGTGCTGGTCGCCTCCACCGGCATCATAGGCACCTATCTTCCGATCGAGTCGGTGATGCAGGCCGTCTCCTCCATATCCCTGGGGACCGACGACCCTGCCGGCCACGAAGCGGCCAGCGCGATCATGACCACCGACACCTTCCCCAAGGAATGTGCCGTTTCGGTCTCGACACCCTTCGGAGAGTTCAGGGTCGGTGCGGTGGCCAAGGGCGCGGCCATGCTCGAGCCCTCCATGGCGACGATGCTGGCCTTCGTGGCGACGGATGCCAGGGTAGAACCGGAGACGCTGCATGAGGTCCTCGGGCGCGCAGTTTCCAGGACCTTCAATCGCATCTCGGTAGATGCCTGCATGTCCACCAACGACTGCGTCTTCGCCCTGGCAACCGGGGTGTCGGGCGTGACGGTTGGCGGGGGCCCCGACTCGGTGGACCCAGCCGTCCTGCAGGCCTGCTTCGATCACGTCTGCGGTTCCCTGGCTCTCGACATGGTCCGGGATGGGGAGGGCTCCTCGAGGTTCGCCGTATTGAGGGTCAAGGGCGCGTACACGCCCGAGGACGCCGAGCGCGTGGCCCGCAGGATCGCCGGGTCGAGCCTGGTACGGTGCTCTCTTTACGGCGGGGATCCCTATTGGGGCCGGATACTGTCCGAGGCGGGCTCCGTGGCGGAGGTCTTCGACCCCGACCGCTCCTCGGTCGCATACGGCCCGTATGTCGTCTGCCAAGGCGGTGTGGGGACCGAGCTGTGGCACTCGGTCGAAGTCTCCAGATACCTCGAGGGCACCGAGGTCGAAGTCGTATGCGATCTGGGTGTGGGCGATGCCGAGGCCGTTCGGGTGATGGCTTCGCTCGGGCCAGGATATGTCGAAGAGAACATGAGGACCTCCTGACATGAACCCAGGGGAGCGGGATTTCGCCAGTACCCGATACAAGGCCTCTGTCCTGATCGAAGCCCTGGCTTACATCAAGGCGTATTCGGGAAAGACGGTCGTGATCAAGCTGGGAGGCGCAGCCATGACCGAACCCAGCCTGGCTGCTGCCTTCGCAGAAGACATCGCGCTGATGCGGCTCGTGGGGATCAGGCCCGTGGTCGTTCACGGCGGGGGCCCCCAGATCAGCTCGATGATGGAGAAGCTGGGGCTGAGCCCGCGCTTCGTAGACGGCCACCGCGTTACCGACGAGGAGACGGTCGAGGTGGCCAGGATGGTCCTGCTGGGTCAGATAAATCGCGACATAGTGGGGCTCATCAACGCCCACGGCGACCTGGCGACCGGTCTTTCGGGCGAAGACGGGAACCTGCTGGTGACCGAGCGCAAGTCAGGCCCGCAGGGAGAGGACCTGGGGCTGGTGGGCGAGGTGGTGGAAGTCAGACCTCAGGTGCTCAGCAAGCTCCTCGACGACGGCTTCGTGCCGGTGATCGCTCCGTTGGGGCGCTCCAGGGAAGGCGAGGTCCACAACGTGAAT
>FWWL01002087.1_pt1 | contig 43556 bp, 34 predicted proteins | sample 2228331 | NCBI WGS metagenome assembly FWWL01 (sample SAMEA103939775, study PRJEB20133) | metagenome | reverse complement strand
TCAAAATATATAAAACATAACAATTTTTTAAAAATCAACTTCAAATATAAAAAATTTTTACAAAAAAAATATTAATAAAAAAATTTTAATGAAAAAAAAATTTTTCTAATTTAATTTATTTCGATTCATAATATTGCAAAAGGAATTTTACGAATGGTAAACAATAAATTATTAATAAGACTAAAACTAATTCTTCTGTTTTTTTTCGCTCTATTCCTTGTCCTGATAGCAAGGACAGTAACGATACAATTCATACAGAGCGAGAAATTTCTTTCGATTGCCAACGCTCAGCATTTTAGTAAGTTAATTTTGCGAGCAAGCCGTGGAAAAATCTACGACCGCAACGGAGAACTTCTCGTGGCAAGCGTCAATTCAAAATCTTTTGCTTTCGACCCATCTGTTGCACGCAAAGATTCGAACTATGTTACAATAATTAAATTCATAGCAAAATCTTTGAATATCAACGAAAATGCACTGATTGAAAGCGGGAAAGCCAACAGTTCGTTTGTTTGGATAAAGCGAGGAATGTTTTCTTCACCAACTGAATTGGACACATTCGGTGTGCCGTGGTTGATAAGAGTTTCCGAACCAAAAAGAATACATTTCTTTGGCAAAACAACTCAATCTGTGGTTGGCTTTACAAATATCGACAATCGAGGGATGTATGGAATTGAAAAGCAGATGGATTCGCTTCTTTCGGGTACAGAAGGTTTTGCAATATTGAAGCGAGATGCACACGGCAGGCTCATTCCCGACCCAAGCCTCGTTATCAACAAACCCATCGACGGCAAAGATCTCCATTTGACAATCGACATCACTTTCCAGAATATAGTTTCCTATTACTTAGAAGAAGGCTTCCGACGGAGTGGAGCAAGTCGGGCAAGTGCAATTTTGCTTGAACCTTCGACGGGCGAGGTGTTGGCTCTTTCGAGCCTTCCTAATTTCGACCCAAATGAATTTGCGAACTTCACTGCCGATGGAAGCATAAATTCTGCAATAAACATTTCGTTCGAACCAGGTTCGGTAATAAAACCAATAATTTTGGCGATGGCTTTGGAAAGCAATCTTATCGAAACGAACGAAACTTTTCAAGGTTTCAATGGGAATTTAGACTTTGGCGATGTAAAAATCCGAGATGAGCATCCTTTGGGCGAAGCAACAATCGAAGAGGCTATGGCATTTTCGAGCAACATCATCTTTTCGCAAATCGCAATGCGGTTCGAACCAGAACAATTCATCAACCAGTTAAAAAACTTTGGCTTTGGTGGCAAAACAAATATCGAACTAACGGGCGAAATTCGTGGCTATTTGCCTTCGGTAAACAATTTAAACAAAAATCTTCTACCCTTTATGGGCTTCGGCTATGGTTTCAAAGCAACTCCTATCCAAATCGCCCAAGCATTTTCGGCAATTGCAAACGATGGATATCTCGCAAAACCACACCTTATCCGAAGTATTCAAGATAACACAATAGCTTATTCGCAACAAAAGCAGAGAATTATTTCGAAAGAAACTGCCGAATATGTAAAAAATACAATGATAAAAGTCATCGAATACGGAACAGGGAAAAAAGCCAAAATCAACAATATTAAAATAGCAGGCAAAACAGGCACTGCACGTATCTTTCGGGACACAACTTATTCAACCCAGCATTATGTTAATTTCTTTGTTGGTTTCTTTCCTGCCGAAAAGCCTAAATTTTTGCTTCTTGTTATGCTCGAAAATCCCCAAAGTTCTATCTATGCAAGTGAAACCGTTGTGCCAATTTTCCGCAAAATTGCTCTTTCAATCCTTCATTGCAAAAATATTGCGAATTACATAAAATAATTCAACTTTCTTGTCTTAGCAAAGAAAAATATTTATATTTTCGAAGTTGCTAATAATAAAAAAAATGTTTAAAATGAAAAGTTTACTCAATTTTTTAGTTCTAATATGCCTTGTGTTATCTTTTTCATTCAAGGCGAATTCGGAAGAATTTTTCGATGACCCTGCTCGCCGATTCGAAGAATTCGAAAAGCAGAGGAAATTTCCATTCGATAGAATCCCCGACTACGCTCGGCAGAAAGCATTCTACCAAACAGAGGAGTTAAAATCGAAACTCCAAGCACAATGGCTGCTGGCAAATCAACCCAAATGGAAGCCCATAGGACCTTTCGATGTCGGGGGTCGAATTAAATCAATTGCAATACATCCAACAAAGTCGGGCTGGGTCTATGCAGCAGCTGCCGCTGGTGGTATATGGCTTTCTACAAACAATGGCAACTCGTGGGAACCAATTTTCGATTTCGAAAATGGGATTGCATTCGGTTCGATTGCAATTGACCCACAAAATCCGAATATAATCTATGCAGGTACAGGCGAATCGGTAATAGGTGGTGGCGTAATCTACCTTGGCAATGGTCTTTACAAAAGTACGGACGAAGGCAAAACTTGGAAGCTAATGGGACTGACCGAAGTTGGTGCTTTTTCCAAAGTATACGTCCACCCTGCCAATTCGAACATCGTTGTTGCGGGTGCAACTATCCGCCAACCAGGATTCTATCTTTCCACCGATGCTGGCAAAACCTGGTCACGTCTTTTCGATAGAAACGTAACCGACGTAGCATTGAACCCAACTAACCCAAATGAATACTTGATTGGTGTTAACTCCGAAGGTATTTATTATACTTCCGATGGTGGCGTTTCTTGGCAAATAAGAAACAACGGTTTGGCAGGTGGCTTCGGTAGAATCTCTGTTCAAATTTCAAAATCTAATCCCGATATTGCTTATGCATTGCTTGATGTGAGTTCTCGTGGACTTCTCTACAAAACAACAAACAAGGGTCAAAGTTGGACATTGGTTTTTCAAGGGGAAACTAGCTTTTTCAACGGACAAGGCTTTTACGATAATTTTATCGAAATTCACCCAACAAATCCGAACATAGTTTTGGCAGGTGGAATAGATGTTTTTAGAACAATAGATGGGAAAAATTTTGTAAATGTTACCAATGGTTACAGCGGCGGAAACGTCCACGTCGACCAGCACTGTGCAACGTTTGACCCCAAAAATCCAAATAATGTATTTTTAGGCAACGATGGGGGGGTGTATTTTTCGAGCGACGCAGGTGCAAATTGGGTCGTAAAAAATAATAATCTTCAAGTAACACAATTCTATGGCTTCGATATTGACAATACAAAGCAGAATGTCAATTTCGGAGGAACCCAAGACAATGGCAGTTTGGCTTTTACAGAAGACAACGACTGGATTTTCATTGCAGGTGGCGATGGGTTCCGCACCGTTGTCGATTACCTCGAACCAAACATAGTCTATGGCCAATCAACTCCCGGCGGAAGGATTGTACCTTTCCGGCTAAATCTTAAAACTGGCGAATATAAATACTTGGACAAAGGTCTCGATTTCACAGTGGGAGTTTGGGATCCACCTCTAATAATACATCCAATACTTAACTACATACTTTACCACGGAAGGAATAAGTTATATGTTTCATACAATTACGGCGATAATTGGGAAGTAATTCAAACTCCAACAAGTGGCGGGCGTTTCACTGCAATTTCGGTATCTTCGGTAAATCCCGATTACATTGCCGCGGGAACAAGCATTGGCGAAGTAATTGTTTCGACCGATGCAGGGGAGACTTGGAAAGTTGTCAACGACAATGGGTTACCAATTCGATGGGTAACAGATATTGAATTTTCAAATTCATCCGAAAATACTTTCTTCGTTACTTTTTCAGGTTTCTTCAACGAACATATTTACAAAACAACCGATTTAGGCAAAACTTGGATTAGTTTAGGCAAAAGCTTTCCGGATATTCCTGTCAACTCGGTTGCTTTGCACCCAATCGACGAGAATTTAGTCTTTGTTGCAACCGATATTGGGGTTTTTGCAAGCTACGACGGTGGAAAAGAATGGTTCCCTTACGGAACCGACCTACCCAGAAGCCCAGCCGTGGATTTAAAATTTTGCAAATACAATCTTAGTTCGCCAACCATACCATTGCGTGCAGCAACACACGGACGTGGAATTTGGGAAGTCGAAGTCCCAATGGAAACAATTGCGAGCTACGAAATCACTTCGCCTTCGGGTGGCGAAATTTACACAAGCCAAACTTCTCAAATCATCTCTTGGTATGGCTTTAAACCACCAGTAAAAGTAGAATACTCAATCGACGATGGCACCTCTTGGACGGTCGTTGCCGATGAGGTTCAAAGTTCACCCTTGTTGTGGCTTGTGCCGAACAAACCTACTGAATTCGGAAGAATTAGAATTTCTTCCAAAGCCGATCCATCGCAGGTCAAAATTTCAAATTCTTTTACAATTGCACTCATCCAAAAAGGCTCGATTGTTAAAAACATTGGTGTAAACTTTATTCCATACGGCATTGCTTTCGATGGAATCGATGGACTTTGGGTCACAAGTTTTCAATCCAACAGACTTGTTCGGCTAAATTCGACAAGTTTGACAAAAGAAAAGACGATAACTTTGCCTGGCGACAGTCTATTCACCGATTTGGCAATCGACCGCGAAAATCAAATCATCTATGTTCATCGAATGAACAGCACAGCTGGCAATGGTGGCATTATTATTGTAATCGATACAAATGGCAATGTTTTGAATCAATATACAAGCCCTGCACCTTCTTATCCAATTGGTTTGGAATACATCGACGGCAAACTTTATGTTGGCGACCGAGACAAAAAAGATGAATTCGGCAAGCAAATCCTGTATGTTGCTGACCCAAAGAATGGAAAAGTAGAAAAAACCTACCAAAATCCATACTCAAAAACCTATGGACCGCGAGGATTAAGTTCCGACAAAGCAAATTTTCTTTACCAAATTGGAACGCATTTTCCTTCGGGCGGTGCACTGACCGAAGCAGTTGCAATTCGTATGCCCGTCGATAATCCTTCGGTAGAATACGATAGAATTTACCTGCAAAGACCAACAGGAATAATCAATGCTCGGGGAATTGAATTCGACCCACGTGATGGTAATCTTTGGATTACAGATTACGAAGGTAATATTTACAAAATTGCAGGGTTCGAATTGCAGTTAGGCGTTGAAGCAAAAGAAAACAAAAGCTTACAATGCTTGTTATATCCAAATCCTGCTAATGATTTTGTAAATTTGTATTTATCGAATAACTTTATTGGTAAGCAATTTAAGGTGGAAATTTGTGATGTTTTGGGTTCGTTTCGGCAAGTTGTATTCGAAGGCTTTGTCGAACCACGCACAACAAAATCGATTGAAATTAATTTGGATAAATTAAATTCTGGTATGTATTTTGCAGTAATTTATATTGATAACACGGTAGAAAAGGTAATAAAATTTAATGTAATTAAGTAGGAATGCGATTCAAAAAAAGAAATACTTCGGAAGAAGAATCGACACGGACAAGCTCCGATAGGTATTTGATTACTTATGCCGATTTGATTACTCTTCTTCTTGGCTTGTTTGTAATTCTGTATGTATCCGCCCGAGTTGACGAAGAGAGATATAAAGAACTTTCTAAGGCTTTTGCCGATTACTTCAAGCCACAAAAAGGCGAAGATGAACAGGGCACTGGACTTAGCATCTTCAAAGGTGTAAAAAAAGGTATACCCGAACCTGTCCTTCCATTCCCCGAACGCCGTAGCCTTAAAGAAATTGAACTCGACGTGCAACGGGCTTTGGCAAAATACATCCAAACAGGCGAAATTACTTTAGCAAATCGTCAAGGAAATATCGTTATTACTTTACCCGAAAAATTGTTGTTCAAATCGGGGAAAGCAGATATTGAACCACAAGGGCTCGAAATGCTGGCAAAGCTCAGCACTGCCTTGCTTGGCTTAGCAAAAGACCAAGAAGTTGCTATCGATGGTCACACCGATAGCGACCCTATTCGAAGCTTCCGTTACCCATCGAACTGGCACCTTTCGGTTGCTCGTGCAGTTAATGTAGCATATATTCTTATCGAAAAAGGCGTTCCCGAACATTCAATCGTTGTCCGTGGTTTTGGTGACCAACGCCCCATTGCCGATAATTCCACACCCGAAGGCAAAGCACAAAACCGAAGGGTTGAAATTACTATTTCCGATTTAAACACTAACACACCTACATCGAAAGGCTATGAAAAAATTGAACCGAAAGATTAGTCCCCTCACATTTTCGACTTTTATCTCGATAATATTATTTCTAATTACTTCAACCTCGCTTAAATCTGCCGAACCAACCAACATAATCGAATTACCTTCTGCTGGCTGTTTGAGCAAATACGATTACCAATTGTTATTCTATGTGTTCGAAAATGGTGGGATTCGCACTTCCTTCGAACTAACTCCATTTGCTAACACTTTGATAGGAATCTCCTTTGGGGGAACCCAAATAGTTGGGAGTGGTAGCCCCGAATTTCAAAGTCTGCCGGGGGTAAATTTAAAATTTCGATTCATAGACGAAACACGGAGCTTCCCTGCAATTGCAATTGGTTTTTCAAATCAAGGTTATGGTAAATACATCTCGGCTACCAACCGTTTCGAAACTTTTTCGCCCGGATTCTATCTCGTTTTTAGCAAAAGCTTCTCCAATCCGGCAGGATTTTTCGATATTCACTTTGGGACAAATTATTCACTTGAACCACCAAAAAGCGACAGAACCATAAACTTCTTCCTTGGGTTTCGACAAGATGTTAAGAATATTATGTCAATCGTTTTGGAGTTTAACACAAACTTGAACGATAACAATAAAGCCATAACTAACAAAAAAGGGCTTTTAAATATTGGTTTTGCCTTCCACCTGTCTAAAAATGTTCAAGCGGGGGTTGTATTCAAAGACTTATTAAACCATCTGCAAGAAGATGGCAAAAGGCGAAATCTCTTTCTAACATACACAAGTAGATTTTAATTGTTTTTACCCGTCGATTTCACTGCTTTTGCAATTAAGTACACCCCAGCAATTATGAATGGAATGCTCAAGATTTGCCCCATTGTCAAAGGCAAGTATTGTTCGAAATCAGCTTGGAATTCCTTTGTAAATTCGATTAAAAAGCGTGCAACAAAGATAGCGGTCAACATCATTCCAAACAGAAAACCCTTGGGTCTGTCCACCTTTATTTTATACAACACAAACAAAAGAATAAAGATTAAAAAATATGCTATTGCCTCGTAAAGTTGTGTTGGATGTACAGGTTGAGTTTGCCCAACAACAGCACCACCTTTGAAAACATTAAATACAACTGCCCAAGGCAGATCGGTCGGTTTGCCAAGTATTTCGTGATTAAAGAAATTTCCAATGCGAATGAATGTTGCAGCCAGCGGAATTGGAATAGCTAAGCGGTCGAGAAACCAAATAAGTTCTAATTTCTTTTCTTTTCGGAAATACAAAAGCAATGCAATTAAAATCCCAATTGCTCCTCCGTGGCTTGCCAGCCCACCGTGCCAAACTTGCAAAATTTCCAACGGATTTGAAAGGTAGTACTCTGGTTCGTAAAAAAGACAATGCCCGAGACGGGCTCCAACAATTGTCCCAATTACAACATAAAATGTGAGTGTTTCCAACGACCTGATCGGTTTCTTTTCGCGTTTAAAGATGTAATTCATTATTTGGTATCCCAACAAAAAGCCCAAAGCAAAAAGGACACCGTACCAACGAATAGCAAAGCTTCCAATCCGGAAAATTTCGGGGTTGCCGTTCCAGTGGAAAAATGATGCATCCATTTATTAATCCTTCCGGCACTTTGGTTCAACATCAATAACATTTGCAGCCCAGAGAAGCTTCTTTCTCAGTAAATCGTAATAAGTACTATTCACAGGCTTTACGAGTTTAACAACATAGTCGGATTTTTTTATGTGAATTGTCTGGTTGTTTTTCAAAGGTAAAGTTGTGCGTCCATCGGCAACGAAATTTGCTTCGCCCGTCGGTGAAACAACAACTAAATCAATTTCATTTGTATCGGGCAAAACCAAGGGTCTATACGTAAGAGAATGTGGTGCAATCGGAGTAAGACAAATGACTTTCGACGAAGGGGAAAGGATTGGACCACCGCAGGAAAGCGAATATGCAGTCGAACCCGTTGGAGTAGTTACAATCAATCCATCGCCTCGGTAATCGCCAATGTAGTGTTCATTAGTATATGCCGAAATTGTAATCATTCGCGATGAATTTCTTTTTTCGATTACAAAATCATTTAGAGCGTAAAACATTTTGCCTTCGATATTGCATTCGAGGACACTTCGGTCGACAACACGGAAATTGCCTTCCACAAGGTCGATTAAAGCGGTATCGAGCTGTTCGACAGAATATTCAGCCAGAAAGCCCAATCGCCCGACATTCACTCCCATAATTGGTATGTTGTACTTCAACACAAGATTAGCAGCCGAAAGCATAGTGCCATCGCCACCAAATGAAATAAGAACATCGACATACTTCGGGAATTCATTCTCCGCGATGGGATGGAATTTTTGGGCAATTTCAGTGGATAATTTAGAGATCAGTTCCGCTTTTCCGTAACATTGCAATTCAGCAGCTTCCAACCGAAGTAATTGCGAAGCGGCGTGTTCGGCACACCGATATGCTTCGGGTTTGGAAGAATTTTCGTAAAAACCAATTCTTTTCATAAATGAATTTTGAAAACATCAAAGATTCAAAAATAAGTTATTTATTTTAAATAAAAAAAAGCCTTGCCATCGGGGGGGTGATAGCAAGGCATGCAGCATAACGAGGAAGTGACGGCTTGGGGGGAAGACCGTCGAGCGGGAAACGGGACTCGAACCCGCGACCCCAACCTTGGCAAGGTTGTGCTCTACCAACTGAGCTATTCCCGCTTTTTCAATGAACTCGTTTTGGGGTTACAAAATTAATAAATTTTTTTCAAAAAATCAAGTCTTTTTCAAAAATCTTTTTTCAAAGAACTCGAAACATAAACGCTTCACTAAATTAAAGTCAATTTTCGTGCCAATCTCTTTTTCCATAGAAGTTACTTCCTTCCCTTTTATTCCGCACGGAACAATGTAATCGAATTCCTTCAAATCGTTATTAACATTTAAAGCAAAACCGTGCGATGTTATCCAACGACTGCAATGAAGTCCCATCGCACAAATTTTCCTTTTTCCTTCTATCCAAACACCTGTGTAGCCGTCCATTCGATGCGACTCGATATTGAATTCTTTTAGCAAATCTATTATCGTTTGCTCAATTTCTCGGAGAAACCAGTGCAGGTCTTTTCGGAAATTTTCAAGATTAAAGATAGGATAACCAACTAATTGCCCAGGGTTATGCAAAGTTACATCTCCGCCGCGGTCGACGTTAACAACTTGAATTTTTAACTTTTCCATTAGTTTTCGTGGAATTACAACGTTTTCGAATGTTCCATTTCGACCAATTGTAATCACCGAAGGATGTTCGCAAAGCACAAGGAAATTTTTGCGAGGATTATGTTGCACTTCCTCTACAAGTTGCTTCTGCCGTTGCCAAGCCTCTTCGTATTCGATTAATCCCCAATCTTGAAGCTCTATCATCTTTACAAATCGAAATATAAACTAAAACGATGGAAAATTGCGGATGCACCAACCTGCGAGACAGCGTAATCGAAATTCAATTCTTTGAACTTTAACCCAACACCACCGCTGAAACCCGAAAACCCTTTGTCTTTTACACTGCTGGAATATTTTCGGATGTTGTTATCGTAGCCGAGCCGAAGATAAAAATTTTCGGAAAGATAGAATTCGCCACCCAAAGAAAATTTCAAAAACTTATCGAAAAATTTGCTTGTGCTTTCGTTTAAATTAAAAAACGAAAAATTCAACAGCAAAGGCAAACCTCGCAACCGATGGCTTATTCCAACACGCAAATCCAATGGCAACGCTTCCCGTGTTCCATCGTATGTCGAAAGTTGTGTGCCAAAATTTAGGATTGAAATGCCGATGCTCGTCCTCTTTTCGGGAATGTTGTAAAGTAAACCTAAATCGAATGCAAAAGCACTCGATGTGTACTTATCGATGTTCGAAAAAATAAATTTTGTAGTTATACCATAGTAAAGATTAGTATCCAAAACATTTGCATAAGTCACACCCAAAGCCAAATCGTTTGCCGTAAAAGTTCCAATCGGTTGACCGTTTTTATCTGTTCTATCGAAACTTCCATAGTTCGTAAAGATTACGTTTGCAGCGAAATCCCCCAAATTTTCGAATTTTCGATGATATATCACATTTCCCGAATTCACATCAAGAATATGCTTTAAAAAAGTAAAAGCAAAATTTCGGGTCTTGTTGGTTGCTACGCTTGCGGGATTGAAAATCAATGCCGAAGGGTCATCGGTTACCGAAACAAAAGCACCACCCAATGCCCACGACCGAGCACTGCCGTTGTAGCGTAAAAAATTAAAAACACTCTCGGCTGAATTCAAATTCAAACAAGCAATAAGAAAAAATACAACAACGATTCTTTTCATCTATTCTTCCAATTTTATTGCATACTTTAATTTTTCGACAAAGAAAGAAGGAGGCTTAACAGGCTTAAAATCACTTGCACGAACAAATGTATGGATTGTGTAGCCTTTTGCAATTTCTTTGCCCCGACAAACAATAGAATATTCGAATACAATGCGTGGGGCGTCGAAAACAGGAGCATGTGCAGTGTGTATTTCTAATTCATCATCGTATTTTGCCGAACCTAACCATTGGATTTTTGCCTCAATCAATGGCAAAAGGTAACCCATCTCCTCGACTAATTTATATGGCAACCCTAAACTTCGCATCAATTCAGTTCGCCCAATTTCGAAATAACGAAGATAGTTGCCATTGTAAACTATGCCCATTTTATCGACATCGGCATAGCGAACCCGAACCTTATAAACATAGCTAAACTTACCATTCAAAAACGATTTTTCGGCATTCACATTCAATCGAAATTTCATCAAAGTTGAATAAACGAATTCACGAATGATTAATTTTGTATTTTACGAATAGAAATTTGTTTAAATATTAATGCTTTTACGCCTGTGTTAAGGTTACTATATCGCCAGATTTACAAAAACAAAACTTGCAATTTTTCGTTTATTAAAATTAAATTTTTGTTTAAGTTAGGTTAAGTTATGATTACAGTTGCCGAGGAAAAAGGAGTCTTAAAAGAAGAAAAAAATCGGCTTTCTTTGTTAAATAAATATTCCAAACTTTCGCAAGAGGAAAAACTTGAAAGGCTTTTTGAATTAAAAAAGGAAAGGAATGCAGTAATACTTGCCCACTACTACCAAGACCCAATCATCCAAGATATAGCCGATTTCATTGGCGATTCGCTTGCATTGGCACAGGAAGCAAAAAAAACCAATGCCGATGTAATACTCTTCTGCGGTGTGCATTTTATGGCTGAAACCGCTAAAATTCTTAATCCCGACCGAATTGTTTTAATACCCGATTTGGAGGCAGGTTGCTCGCTTGCCAATAGTGCTCCCGCCGATGAGTTCAAACGATGGGTCGAAGCCCACCCAAACCACCTTGTGATTTCATACATCAACTGCACTGCCGAAGTAAAAGCGCTAAGCGATATTATTTGCACATCGAGTAATGCTGAAAAAATAATCCGTTCGGTACCGCCGGACAAACCCATCTGCTTTGCTCCCGACAAATACTTAGGCTCTTACTTAATCAAAAAAACAGGGCGGGATATGGTGCTTTGGAATGGCACTTGTGTGGTTCACGAAACCTTTTCGGAACAAGAATTGATAAGACTCCAACGAGACCATCCTAATGCCTTGGTACTTGCACACCCCGAATGCCCACAAAATATACTCGATTATGCCGACTATATTGGCTCGACAAGTGGAATAATAAAATTTGCAACCGAAAGCCAAAACGATGAATTTATCATCGCAACCGAAGAAGGAATCATACATCAACTCCGAAAGAAAAACCCAAACAAAAAATTCTATCCACTTGCAAGCCTAAACGGCTGTGCTTGCAATCAATGCCCATATATGAGGCTACATACATTAGAAAAAATGATTGTAGCACTGAAAACCCTTCAACCTCAGATTATTCTTCCCGAAGAACTCAGGTTGAAGGCACTCGCTCCGCTCGAAAGAATGTTGGAATTAAGTAAATAAACGTATGCCATTCCTACCTTACCCACAAGTTGATAAGTTGGACAGAAACTACCTAATCGAAAAATTCCACCAATGGTTGCAAGAAGATATCCCCGAACGCGATATTACTTCCGAAATTTTTTACGATTCAAACCATATTTCTGTTGCATATCTCGAAAACGAAGAGGATTGCGTTTTTGCTGGCAAACAACTTGTCGAAATTTTACCCGAATTGACGGCTTCGGATGTAAATTTGGAATTCTATTTCGATGATGGAGATACTGTACCAAAAAAATCAAAAATATTCCAAATAGAAGCACCTACAAAATTTATCCTGAACGTCGAAAGAACACTATTGAACATACTACAAAGGCTTTCGGGAATTGCAACAAATACAAAAAAGTATGTAGAAATTGCCCGACCTTATGGCGTTCGTGTTCTCGATACACGCAAAACAACACCGGGATTAAGACTTTTGGAAAAATATGCTGTCCGTTGCGGAGGTGGCTGGAATCATCGATTGAATCTTTCGGAGGCAATCCTCATTAAAGACAACCATATTGCCGCTGCCGAAAGTATTACAATTGCCGTCCAAGCAATAAGAAGCATTTATCCTAATAAATTCATCGAGGTCGAAATCGAAAGCATATTACAAATTCCAGAAGTTAATTTGTTGAAAGTCGATGGTGTGCTTTTGGATAACCTTACGCCCGCAGAAGTTGCTCAGTGCGTAAAAAAGCTTCGTGCCGAAAACCCTTTGATTTTTATTGAAGCTTCGGGCGGAATAAACTTATCGAATATCGAAGAATATGCAAAAACTGGTGTCGATGCGATTTCCATTGGGGCATTAACTCATTCTGCTCCCTCAATCAAAATGCATCTTGAATTTAAAATATAACAAACTGAGGTGAACAAAACCGAACTTTTGAACAAACTTCTTAACGAAAGAATCCTGCTCCTCGACGGAGCAATGGGTACAATGATTCAATCATACAGATTGAGCGAAGAGGATTTCCGTGCAAACAAATTTGCCGACCATCCCCTAAACTTAAAAGGCAACAACGACATTTTGAATTTAACCCAACCGCATATAATCGAAGAAATTCACAGAAATTACTTACTTTCGGGTGCTGATATAATTGAGACTAACACATTCAACGCAAACAAAATTTCGCAGAAAGATTATTTAACCCAAGATTTAGTTTATGAAATAAATTTCGAAGCTGCTCGCATTGCCCGAAAAGTTGCCGATGAGTTCACAACAAAAGAACCAGACAAGCCCCGTTTTGTTGCTCTTTCGGTCGGCCCAACTAACAAGACGCTTACGCTTTCGCCCGATGTCAACAATCCCGCTTACCGAGCTATTACTTTCGATGAATTAGTCGATGCTTATGAAACTCAAATCCGTGGTGGGGTCGATGGTGGTGTCGATATTATCCTAATCGAAACAGTTTTCGATACACTAAACGCAAAAGCAGCAATTTTCGCTGCCCATAATGTATTTTCGAAAATGGGAATAGACCCGTTGCCAATTATTGTTTCGGGCACAATTGTTGACGCAAGCGGAAGGACACTTTCGGGGCAAACAGTCGAAGCATTTTGGATTTCAATTTCTCACGCCGAAAATCTCCTTGCTGTTGGTTTAAACTGTGCCCTCGGTGCAAAGCAAATCAAACCATTTTTGGAAGAGCTTTCTAACATTGCTACTACAAACGTTTGTGTCTACCCGAATGCAGGTTTACCTAATGCAATGGGTGAATACGATGACTCGCCCGAATCGATGGCAAGCCAAATCGAAGAATTTGCAAAAAATGGCTGGGTTAATATCGTTGGTGGATGCTGTGGAACCACACCTGAACATATCCGACAATTTTCTAAGGTAATTCAAAATCTTCCGCCACGAAAGCCAGCCAAACCAAAACCTTACCTTGCCCTAAGTGGATTAGATTCGCTTGTCATAACCCCCGAATCAAACTTTATTAACATAGGCGAAAGGACAAATGTAGCGGGGTCACGTAAATTTGCCAAACTAATACTTGCAGGCGAATTCGAATCGGCATTGGAAATAGCGCGCGAACAAGTCGCAAACGGCGCCCAAATGATCGACATAAATCTCGACGAGGCACTGCTCGATTCCGAAAAAGCAATGGCTACTTACCTTAATTACATTGCTACCGAACCCGATATTGCTCGCGTGCCAATAATGGTCGATTCATCCAAGTGGAGCGTAATTGTAACTGCTTTGAAGCACATCCAAGGCAAAGGGATTGTTAATTCCATTTCCCTTAAAGACGGCGAAGAAGCTTTTATCGAAAAGGCTAAATTCATTCGCCAGTTTGGATTTGCTGTGATTGTAATGGCTTTCGACGAAGATGGTCAAGCAGTAACTTACGAACGAAAAATTCAAATTTGCAAGCGAGCATACGAAATATTAACTCAAAAAGTTGGATTCCCACCACAAGATATAATCTTCGACCCAAACATTCTAACAATTGGAACAGGGATTGAAGAACATAACAACTATGCATTAGCATTTATCGAAGCTACTCGGTGGATTAAAGAGAACTTACAACATTCAAAGGTAAGTGGTGGAATAAGCAATCTTTCCTTTGCGTTTCGTGGCAATGAGCCAATTCGTCGCGCAATGCATTCTGTTTTCCTCTATCACGCTATACGAGCGGGATTAGATATGGGAATTGTAAACCCAGGGCAGTTAGATGTTTACGAGGAAATCGAACCCGAACTACGCAATCTAATCGAAGATTTGATTTTTAACCGCAGACAAGACGCAACCGAAAGACTACTCCAATACGCCGAAAAAGTTAAAGATAAGAAAGCTCAAAAACAAGAACAAACATTGGAATGGCGGTCGAAAGCCGTTGAAGAACGATTGAAATATTCATTAATCAACGGAATAAATACTTTTTTGGAAGAAGATTTAATAGAAGCATTGGCAAAATACCCCGACCCGTTAGAAATTATCGAAAAGCCATTGATGGAAGGAATGAACGAAGTTGGCGATTTATTTGGCTCGGGGAAAATGTTCCTTCCGCAAGTGGTAAAAAGTGCCCGAGTGATGAAACAAGCGGTTTCATTCCTCGAACCACACATTCAACAATCATTAAAGAAGAATTCTTCGACAGCACAAAAAAATGGCAAAATACTCCTTGCCACAGTCAAAGGCGACGTTCACGACATTGGTAAAAATATCGTTGGTGTTGTACTTTCGTGCAACAATTTCGAAATCATAGACCTTGGTGTAATGGTTCCTGCCCAGAAAATCATCGAAGAAGCAAAGAAAAACAACGTCGATTGCATTGGATTAAGCGGTCTAATTACTCCATCTTTGGACGAGATGGTCCACGTCGCTCGGGAATTGGAACAGCACCGGTTGCAAGTCCCATTGCTCATTGGTGGAGCAACAACTTCGCGCACACATACTGCTGTTAAAATTGCCCCAATTTACTCCCAACCTGTAATCCACGTCCTCGATGCTTCAAAGTCGGTTCCTGTGGTAAAAAATCTTTTGGACAACTCCACCAAAAAGGACTTCATCGAAAAAATTCGAAAAGAATATGATGAAATTCGCACCAATTATTTGGCAAAGAAAACACCTCTCCTTTCGTTCGAAGAAGCAAAGAAAAACAAATATGTTTTCGACCCTCGAACAGCACAAATCGTTAAACCACGCTTTTTGGGAACAAAACATTTCGAAGATTTCGATTTAAATGAAATTCGCCGATTCATTAACTGGTCCGAATTCTTCTTGGCTTGGGAACTTAAAGGCAAATACCCTGCAATTTTCGAACACCCTAAATATGGCAACGAAGCAAAAAAACTTTTCGACGATGCAAATTCCCTTTTGGATAAAATAATCGAAGAGAACCGCTTTAAAGCAAAGGCAGCGTTTGGTATATTTCCTGCAAATTCAATTGGCGAAGATATCGAAGTTTACGGCAACGAAAACCGAAATTCCATATTAACCGTTTTCTGTTTCCTTCGCCAGCAATCGAAAAAAGAAAATGCTCGCAACTATTGTATTTCCGATTTCGTTTCACCGAAAAGTTCAAATATAACGGACTACATTGGATTTTTTGTAGTATCGATTTTCGGTGCCGATGAAATTGCAAACGAACTCAAAGCAAAAAAAGATGAATTCAATTCGATTATGGTAAAAATAATTGCCGACCGACTTGCCGAAGCCTTCGCCGAACTCCTTCACTTTTTAGTAAGAACAAAGTTCTGGGGCTACGAAAAAGAAAAGAAATCAATCGAAGAGTTATTGAGCGGAAAATATCGTGGAATTCGACCTGCTCCTGGTTACCCAATTTGTCCTGACCATACCGAAAAGAAAAAAATATTCGAAATACTGGATGCCGAGCAAAAACTTGGCATTTCGCTTACCGAAACATACCTGATGTTGCCTGCTTCGAGTGTTTGTGGATTTTATTTCGCCCACCCCAAAGCACACTATTTCCCTGTTGGCAAAATCGATAGAGACCAACTGCTCGACTACAAACAAAGAAAAGGAATAAGCACCGAAGAAGCCGAACGATGGCTTGCTCCAATCTTATCTTACAAATAAAATAACAAACTATATTACTCGTTATTCATATATTCGAAAACAGGGTTGATGTGTTATGGCAACAAATTATCCAAAAGTAATAATTTTTTCGACACCAACTTGTTCATTTTGTAATGCTGCCAAACGATATTTTCGCGAAAAGCGAATCCCGTTCAAAGATGTCGATGTTTCGCGCGACCCTGCTGCGTTTCGTGATATGCAACGGCGAACCGGCGGAAACACCGGCGTTCCCGTAATTCTTATTAACAATAAGCCAATTATCGGTTTCGACCGTTCTAAAATCGAACAAATGTTGAACTTAAAGTGAGGTACAAAATGAAGATTAAACCATTGGACGACCGCTTGTTAATTAAACCAATTGAACCAGAAAGCAAAACTCCAAGTGGAATTATCATTCCCGATACTGCAAAGGAAAAGCCAATCGTTGGCGAAGTTGTTGCAGTTGGAACAGACGAAGACCTTCAAAATCTGGTAAAAGTCGGCGACCGAGTAATTTTCGCCAAATATGGTGGCGAAGAAGTTACCTTAGATGGTCAGGAATATCGACTGGTTCAAAGGTCCGATGTTCTTGCTATTATCGAAGACTAATTATCTTTGGGGGCTGTCGGTAGCTATTCGATTCTATTGCAAAAATATTAATGTAATTGAAATATAGAGATATCTAAAGCCATCATAAAAATTTTCTGTCCGACAGTCCTCCATTTTCTTTTAAATGTTTCCAACGGCGATGCTGCCAGAGCCAAAGCTCGGGGCGTCGGCGAATAGCCTCTTCGAGCTTTCTTGTGTATCGCAAAGTTAGTTCATAAATTCCTTCTTTCGATAAAGTCAAATCCGAAAAATCCAATTCTTCGAGTTCAACTTGGTAATGATTGCCAATTCTTTCGGCAAAACCAAGGATGATTGGCACATTGTATCGCAACGCAAGGAAAGCAGGAGAGTCGAATGTTGCAACTTCCCGACCAAAGAAAGGCACGTAAATATCCTTGTCCTTCGTTGCACTTTGGTCTGCCAACAATGCAACAATACCACCTTCATTCAATGTTTTTACAACTTTAAAAGCGGATTCATACATCGAAACGACGGAATTCCCTCGTCGTGTGCGAAAACGATTAATCACTTTATCCAAAAAATAATTCGAAAAAGGCTTGACTATGATTAGCACAGGCAAGTCGAGATATACATTAACCGAGTATGCAAGAAATTCCCAATTTCCATAATGCCCCGAAAGAAGAATTAACCCTCGCCCCCGATTGTAAACCTCTCGTATTAATTCAATATTTTTGTAACGAACATAGTCCTTTATTTCTTCGTCGCTTAACCTGCCCAAGGCAAGAATCTCGAAGAATGTAATTCCCGTGTTTATAAAAACTTTTTTAACTAATTGCTTCAAAGTAGAATCATCCAAATTGGGAAATGCTTTGCGGAGGTTGTCGGCTGTTATTTGAACTCTACTTTTGGCAATCAACAAACCAAGCAACCCCAGGTACTTTCCAATAATAGTTCTCAATTTCGCAGTCAAAACCGACGATAGGATAATGAAAAAATAAACAAGTGCAGTTTCGAAAAAGTATCTTATTTTTCTCATCGAATCAGGAGCATTTTCTTCAAACGTTCTTCGTTCGTTCCCGTTACAAAATCGGTATACCAATTTTCGTTTTGAACTTCGCCAATTGCGTTAGAATGCACTAAGATATAGTTCCCATTACCAATTACATCGACAAAATAGAAGAAAGCACCGCCTTGAATTTCGCTATAAAACCAAATTTCATAACTCTTTTTGTTGCCTTCTCGGGGATGGAACTCACGAGTAGTGGGTTCGCCATATTGAATCAAAACACGCCCTCGGTCTGTTTTCCACCCTTCGATTTGGTTGCCAACGGAAAAGAACTTATTTGCATATTCAATCTTTCGATTGAACTCGTCGTAGGCTTGGTTATAAACCAATGTTGTATCGGGATTGCGTTTCTTCCAGAACCTGAAAAGGAAACGACGGCGTCCATCGAGCGTTTGCAACGACTTAAAAAGTTCCTTTTCGTAATCATTAGCCAAATATGTAATCTTTTCGAATTCTTTTTGTGCATCCCTTTCGTCCAATGTTGCAAAGATGCTCCGTTCGTAAAGTTCATCTTCTGTAAATTGTTCAACTTTTTTAGGAGGCAATTCAAGGTTAATTAAATAGAAAATCTTTTGTTGAGATTTTCCTACAACATTTCGATTTTCATCTCGGAAGGTGATTTCGAAAGTATATCGCCCCGTCGGAATAAGTTCCAAATTAAAGTAACTTAATTCGAATTGTTGAGGATTCGAAATTTTAATCTTTTTATTTGTTAAATAAACTTCGTTTTGCAAACCGTCGATTAATCTAAACTCAACAATTACAGTTTTACCCAAAAATTTCTGAGCAGAGTAGTATTCGAAATAATAAAACAAAGTTGGGTGGCTACCAATTACTTCGCAAGTTGGATTTGGCACAACATAGAATTTGCCTTTCAAAAATTCTCTTTGCCAAGATTGTTGGGAAGTATCCATTCTTTCGGTAAACTGAGCAAATTGGATGCAACTTAACGTTATTACATTCTCTTGCAATGAATACCGAGGGCTTTCAAGTTCAAACGTCTTTACGAATTTCTTAGTTGTATCGTAATAATCATTGCATTCGAAAGTAAACGAAATAATTCTACCCGAAGGAATAACAAAATTTTTTTGCCCGACTAATAAATTTTCGTATCCTTCGGTTCGAACTTGCTCTTTCTGATGAATTATGTCCCATTCGAGATTATCGAGCAAAGAATCATTTTGGTAAATGTTTATTTTAAAGCCAAGATTAGCGACCCACAAACCTTTGTCTTCCCGAAAAGTTGGCACTGTGTCGATGAAACCATAGTAAATTTCCAAATAATTTTCCGAATCGGACTTTCGAAATGTGCAATAATCGACATATATTGGAATACTTTTAGAAAAGCCAAAGCCGTTTAATATCAAAAGCCAAACAAATATGTAACAAACTTGTTTCAACATAAAAATTGCCGTTGTAATATTCATTACAACGGCAAATTAAAAAATAATATTGTTGTAAGTATTATTTTACAGCAACTTTGATGCTAAGCCTGTTGACCAAGCCTATGTTCTTGGTTGGTGTGATTGAATAGCCAAATTCACCTTCGAATCCACCACCAAAGTATTTCAAGCCAACTCCACCGGAAAGTCCAAAGACATCGGTACCAAATTGATAGCCGGCACGAAGCGAAAGGAATTTTTTGTAAGTGTATTCGGCTCCGAGTGAATAATGTTCAGGTGTATCGGAAAGAGTTATGAAATCGGCAGCTGCAACAACACTATGGTCTTCGGTTTTCCAAACTTCGCTCGAAATTCCAGCACGGAAAATCAAAGGTAATGAGTAGCTACTTGCAATGTAAGCAATGTCCAATGGTGCAGCATTCAAAGCATCGAACAATTTCTTGGATTTATTAAGGTCTTGCCCGCTATAGGCTTGCTTCAAACCGAGATTGAAGATTGAAAATCCCAAACGAATCCCTCGAATACCAGTTTCATACATTGTCCCAACATCGAAAGCAATGCCCGTGCTACTGAGATTTGAAATGGTATTATTGATATATTTTGCAGTGATACCAAAAGAGAATTGGTCAGTTAAGTAACCAGCAACAGTAAATGCAATTGCAATATCGTTAACTTGATAATTTAGTCCTGTGCCGTTAGGTTTTTCCAGGGTTGTAATTTCGATATCACCACTGTTTAGCGAGACAAGACTCAAAGCAGTAGTAAAGTTGGCACCAATAGGTAAAGCAAATGCACCAAAGCTATGGTTAAAACCTGCAAACCATTGAGTATACGAAAAATCGGCACTAATTCCTTTAACATCGGCGAGTCCTGCTGGATTCCAGAACACCGAGGTCAAATCGTTGCACAACGAAGAATAAGCACCTGCAAGACCATTGCCCCGAGCACCAATTGGAATCTTCAGAAACTGCGCCCCTGCTGCACCAACTTTGACGAATGTTTCGCCTGTGGTCGAACCAGAGACTGCTCCACCAATTGCAAATGCTTGATAAAACGAAACTATCGATAAAATTAATCCTAATGTTAAAATCTTTTTCATATTTCACTCCCTATTTTCATAATTATTCACAAACCCCGGGGAATTCACCCCGGGTTTATTATAAATTATTGTTCTTCCTGAATTAATCGGAAACCACCAACAACGACCGAGAACTTTTGAACGGCTTGTGCACCGTTTGGTGTCTTTACAACTGCAACGAATGTTTGGCTTGTTACTCGCAAACCGTTCTTGGAAAGCAAGTCCCAAATTTCAACCGAATGTTTATCGGGTGCATCGCCGTTTGTTTCGTTGTGTTCAATAGTTCGAACCAAGTCGCCTGCCAATGTGTAGATTTCAATCGTGCAACGTGGCGGCAGTTTCGTGAAGTATATCTTTGCATCGTATGGGGTACGTTGTCCTTGATGCGAAATGTAGTAGGGGTTGGGCACAACTTTTACCTTCTCCAACATTGCGTCAGTGTAATTATCGTTTTCGGGCTTAAAGTCGGAAATCTTGAATCGCACCTTTGCCCCAGGAAGTGGCAAACCGAACGCACCTCCACGAATCTTTAAAGTAATTTTATCCCCTTCTTTGAAATCTTCCTTGTATTGGTATTCATTGACAGGAACGACAGACCATTCTGCTGGACCGAATCGTCTTCCTTTATTGGCAAAATCCAAAGCAAATTGGCATCCACCAATTATTAACACATGAGTGAAATCGACGGTATCCTTGCCATCCAGAGAAACTGCAGAAAGATAATACCTGCCCTGCCTACCAATGTATGTATTAATAGAGGTTGTACCAGTATTCCAGGCAGGATTGGCTTGTTGGTTACGCATAGCGATTGCTGCGTTGTTTCGGCGGCCATTTACCCAACCATAAGCACTTAAATTGAACTTGTGGATGAACTCATTGAATCTGCCCCGGAGGTTGGTTGGCAATGGATATTGAACGCCAGGGATAGAATCGATTTCCATATGTTGCAATTCTTCGGGGTAGCTTATAATAATCGAATCACCACCGATTTCAGATGGTCGCATAGAAGTCAGCTTGTTAACAACTTTCAAAGTAAGATATTTTACTCGGAAGGTATTTCGTTTTCTGTCGGTAGGAGGTCCCCAAACAAGTTCCATTTCTTCTTCGCCGCCGGGAAGGAAAGTTACTTCGTAATCGCCGGGCCCATTGTTGAAGCTACCATAAATCGGTCTGCCATAACCACGGTAAACTGGCTCACGATCCACAGTGTATCCAACAAATTCTTGCCTTACCGTTTGGAAATCCAGTTCTTGGGTTGTAAATACCTTCGAAAAATCTGTAATGATATTTATTGGAGTTTTATCGGGTTCCATCCGAATCGAAGATGAATCGGGACGAAGTCTTCCACCGTATTGTTGTATTGTATAATTGAAACTAAATCCTAATGTACCGAAAGCAGGTCCGATTGCAGGATAATTAGGCATATAACCGTAACTATAGCAATACCCGGGAACGGTGAAATCGCCCGTTGTTATAAGCCCTGTGCGTGTTATGACTTCGTTGTTGAAAGGCAAGCCAAAGGTATTGACTTTACCAGTGTATGGGTCAACAATTGCTGTATCGCTTAGTATAAATGAAGCAGCATTTTCGGTATAAGAACCTGAAAATCGCCACGAACACGGACTTTCTTCGAATAATGTCAAGTAGTTGAACAGCTCTTCATTCGTTGTCAAATCTCTAAGAATCATCCTTCGCCAATACAAACCAAATTGGAATTGAGTAGAACGGCCGGGGAAGTTAATCGAACTCAACTCCCAATATGGTTGGAATTCTAATTCAAGTTCGTGTCCAGCAAATAATTGGACAGCACGGTCATAATCGCTTGCAAATAGTTTGAAGTTGTACAAACCACCAATTTTTGCCGAGTCTACATAAGTTACTTTGAATTCAACAGGTTTCCCAACCGGTGCAGAGCGAGAATAAACAGTAAGCATATTAGGCAAGCCTGGGGAAGCATCATTTAGCTTGGGTGGAGTCTGTTGAATGTAATCGCCTTCATCGTATGACAATAGTTTATAATAGTAATCGATGTTGTTAATAAATTTTTCTGTCTTAGTAGGATTATCGTTGAAATTAACATATAAGTCTTTGTTATCGTCGCCTAAATCGATAAATGTTCGATTGTTAGTGATTCTTCGCATATAAGGCACTATTACCTTATTGATTGCCTCGTCACTTTGCTCAAATTCAGGAAATTCAACCTTAGCCAAGCCTTGTTGAATGTACTTATAGATTGAATCCAATGCTTGTTTTATATGGACCGAATCGCGCAAAACTACGTTAATGTTCATTGGAACCATTCTATCGACCAAAACTACTTGCTTACCATCGACAATGGCAGTGCGGAATGTTCGCTTTAAGTAAATTGTATCGAGATTTGGACCAGTTCGCTCGGGAAGTGTTGCTGTATCGGCAGGGTTGATATTAATTGTTTCCTTCTTCCATAGCAAAGGGTTATATGTCAAGAATAATCGATTCAAGCGGACAACACCTAACATTGCACTATCGAGAAGATAGTGGCGTCGGGGTTGTATTACGTTGTATGGGTCGAAGTAAATTGGCAATTCACGATATCCAATTTTGGAAGCCCAGAACTTGCCCCAAGGTTCAGCAATCAATGCTGTATCGACCCCACAAATAACGGGGAAAATGTTCGTTCCGCCTGTGATATTAACTTGCACCCAGCGGTCATTTGGATTCAAAAGTATGCCTCTGCCAACTCGGAGCACACGAATTGCAAAGGAATCGACAACAATCTGGCCAGCTCGGTTTTCGAGATATGGTCCGACTATTCGCAAAGAGTCAATAAATGGCATATTTGTATTTTGTTCCGTTCCTGCTCGGTTATACGATTTGTAGAACGGAGTTGGAATTTCCCATTGTGCAATCTGTTTCCAACCAAATGGTCCTTTACCCGAAGGATATTGCAAACTTGGCGAAACAATGTCGACATCGAAAGTATCCAAATCGGTTCGACGGGCTCGATACAGACGATAGCCTAAGAAATCCATTCCCTTTTCGTAAAAATCTTTCGAAATTTCCGCAGCACTATCCCATTCAATAATGAAGCCATTGTTAACTGGTCGCCATGTGATGAAGTTAGCTCTTTCGGGTGGAGAAGGAGCACGGAAGTTATCGTCGTAAACTTGTTGAGCAAATTTATCTTTTCGAACAATTTCTGCTGCATCTTCGGTCGAACCATCGGCATCTTCGCGAACAGCGGGGGGTGCACAAATCAATGCAACAACCAATCGGGCAGTGTCACCAGGCAACATATGAAATGGACCCGTTGCCATCATAAGACGGCGGTCGCCAGGACCAAAATCGCCATCCCGTATCTGAGAAGACATAAAGTTGTATCGCTCATCATCTTCGTTTTTATCATCATCAATGTGCCAATTTCGGAAAGTCTTAAGTCCAAGTTGCTCGCTTGTTGTAAAAACCCTTTTATCCTTTCTAATAAAACCTGTTTTATCAAATTCAATAATGTTGTTTACAACAAGCCCGGTGTCGGAAGGCGAATGAATCGAACGCCATTTCTTAACCATCTCTTCTTTTAAACAAGCAGTAGAATCGCGATAACCAATCACAACGCCAGCGGAATCGTAAATAGGAACCTGAAATACAACTGGCTCGTAGCACATATATTCTGTTATGTCGTAAATAGTGTCTTGACCTTGAACTTGGAAGCTAACCTCGCGTCGGTCTCCACGGATAACAGCGGGGCTTTCCAAAAAGTCGAAACCTAAATAACCAAAGCCGTACCCTTTTTCACCCTGGTCGGTGTTTGTCCACTGTATTCCGAGGTTCAATGTTGTATCTTCTTCGTAGAAGCGAGCCCTATCGTTTCGGGCTCCATTTATTAAATTGGGTGCCCGAGCGATATCGACATCCATAACGGAAGCCAACCAGCATTCACGCAAAGTATCTTGCGAAAAGTTAATTACTTCGTATTTAATAAAAATAAAGTCTTTATAATCGCCGAAGCCCCAGGAATAAATCATTTGTTCGAACTGTAAGCGAAGTGGATACCCTTGGCTTTTTCGTAAGCCGGCACCACCATCGAATTCATTTAAATCGGTATCTTTGTAAGTGCAGAAGATATCTTCACCGGAGATAAATGCAGGTCCTTTCGGATAAAATGTTGTATTTCGATTGTTAACATCATCAACATAATAACCAAAGTATCGATTATATTTTAATGTGTCGTCGGGATTTGTATCCCAAATTGGCCAGGCCGGTCCGTGGTCAGCGTTCAATGGCGTCCCATCGCCTTTACGGAAATCGGTTGAGAAGTAGGTTCTGTACTTCAATCGGTCAGAAACATCTTTGCCATCACCATCGGTAATACGGCCTGGGACCATCCACGAACGACCATTGTTCGGGTTGTAGGTTACTTCGACGTATTTTTTGGGTGCGGGTGTGTCGGGTCTCTGTTTAATTGCAGCAAACCATAAGCCACCACCGAAAATATACTGATTATTGGAACCACGGGGCCAGTAGCCACCACCACGATTTTGGGCTACATTTAAGCCAAAAATCCCGTAGTTAGTTGTCCAAAACGAAATATTACTTACAGTGTTCTGTTGTAAATCGAACAATTGAGTATAGGTTCTTAGTGGTTGGTCACCGTTTTTACCGCTTTCGCCGCTCTTATTTCCGTAATCTTTTGGCAACGATAAAAGTAAAACGGGCGACAAAACAAGATAAAGAAATGCTACTAGCTTTACTCTTTTCATATTTATCCCTTTAATTTTCATACAAAATTCAATTAAAACCTAAACATAATACCTGCATAAACAGTTCTTGGGGCGAGGAAATTTCCGCGGAATCGACGCACATCTTCCAAATACTTGGTAAACGCTTGGTATTTTTCCTCTCGGGTGACTAATCCATTGCCATCGAAATCGGCATTAACGTTATAGAATCGGTCACCGTAAATTGTGTATTGGTCGGTCGAAAACGATTCGGCTCGTGCATAATCGGCTTCGCGATAATACACAACAGCACTGAAATCGGTAATTGGTCGATAGAAATTAACACCGTCATCAATTGGGTCACCAGTTCGAGCAAATACACCAACCGGGTAGGAAACATTCAAAATGTTGTTGATATCGACAAAGAATTCAATTCGGGAGTTCTTTGCTCCCGCTCCGAACCAATCGCGTAACCAGAATCCTTTTTGAATTCTCGATTGGAGGTTCCATACCGAAGGTTGTCGTTCTGCATTGAATTCTCCGATTGCATTTCCAGCGCGGTCCAGACGTGTGTAAGGAGTTCCGGTTTGGAAAAATGCAGTTAGATTAATCACTGCATTTTCCAAGGGATAAATTCCAGCAATAGAAGGTCCTTGTTTGGGCCCCCAAATGAAATCCACAATTGCATTTATTCGATGCGTACGGTCGGCAGAAAACGGAAATTCAGCCAATGGGAAGGCTTGCTTGCCAGTATAGGGGTCAACTGCAACTAAGTAATTTGAACCTGGTCCGCTTCCCGTTGTGGAAGCAAACGAAAGGTTATAATTTAAGTTTAATTGAATATGGTCGGTTGGCCGCTTCCTCAAAGTGAACTCAATTCCTCGGGAGCTACCATATTCGGAAACTGTATACATATAATATGGTGTTGGCACAGCAGCAACATAAACAAGACCTACCTGATTGTAATTATCTTTATAGTAAGCAGAAATATCGAGAGCAAAGTCATCGGTCAATTGATTGTTATAAGTTACTTGGTACATATTGCTTCTTTGTGGTTTCATATTTGGATTGCCGAGTATGGCATTACCACGAAGTTGGTCGACAGCAAAAGCATCGTAAAGATATTGCATTGGTGCCATCTGGAAAAGTACACCATATGAAATCGAAATATTTGAACGTTCAGTAATGGGATATGTTACATTAATTCTGGGGCTTATTTGCGTCTTTGGTTTCGCCTTTGCAAAACCTGTATCGGATGTAATTGGAACGAAGTACTCGACAACAGTTCGATAATCGGAGTTGGGCAGGTAGAAATCGAATCGCAAGCCTGGGGTAATAATCAATCCCTTATATGTTATTTGGTCTTGGATATAAAGCCCACCAGTAATTGGCTTGTAGGGTTTGCTTGTCTTTTCGAATACATTTGGATTGTCGGCATAAAGGTTACCGCCCCATTCATCGGTATAAACATCGAAGAAGGGGTTTGCGTCCCAAGGTAAGCTATTCATATGCCGACGCAATTGATAAAATTGTACTTCGAAGCCTGTTTTGAACATATGACCAAATTCACCTTCGGTAACTAATGTATAGTTGCCATCAATTTGCCAGTAATTGCTTCGACGGAATTCAAATGTTCGATCGTTGCCGTGAAGGTCGAAAATTCCTGTTAAACCGTATGCATTTTGGGCGTGTTGGGTACTGGAGTTACCTTCGATGTATCCAGTTAATGGATTTGGAATGGGTCTATCCATTTTTATGAAACCATCTTTCGATGGCAAAATCTGGGAAACTGGGGTATATTGGTCAAGAATTTTATCCTTACCCGACACCAAATTCCCTAAAGTTACTTTATAATCATCCTGTGGGTACCAAACTTCAAATCCAGTAAAGAAACCAGGGTCATCGAAGGATTTCCTTTTCGAAGCATCACTATTGTTTGTTGTATTCGAAATCTTTATTTCATAGAAACTATTTGAACTGAGGCGATGTTGGATTTGAACGTAACCACTTAAAGCTACTTGATTATAAACCGGTGATTTTGCTACTCGTTCGGGAACACCGTACGATGGTAAGCCAGGAATCGAGCCGGGTTCGATTGCATATAACCAGCCCCAACCAAGGGTTTCGATATTAGTCATTCCCCAGTTGAAAAATGTAATTAAATCGATATCCTGTGCAACTGGGAACTTCAACTTTGCTTGGAAACTTTTCTTCCACGATCTGTTGTTTGGCAACCGACCAATATTGTTTTGGTCAATTTGACCAAGATTGTTGATGTGGACAGGGTCGTAAATATCGTAACTTGCGGTTCTATACTTTTCGAAGAAATAATTCCCAGCAATGAAAAATGTTGCTTTATCCCAAAGTGGAATTGGTCCACCGATACCAAATTCAAAGGTATGTTCATTATTGCCCTGCAACTTCGGACCTTCGCCCCAATCGATTGCTTTGTAGCGGTCGCCTTCACGAACTAATTTCAAATCGTGGGGTAAACGGCCAAAGAGTGCAGGAACATCAGTTCTCCAGCGAATGTATCCTTCGTATCTATCGGTACGTCCCGTTTTCAAAGTTGTGTTAACAAAGCCACCTAAGACATTTCCATATTCAGCCGAAAAGCCACCAGTCAAAACTTGAACCTCTTCGGTAGCAAATGCACTAACCATTGGGTAATAAGAAGCACCAACAATACCGAAGCCACCTGTAAACTTATCGCTGATATCAATTCCATCGACACGGATTTGGCTTTCGTTCGTTCGGCTTCCACGAATGACCCAGCCACCACCTGTATTAAATACCCCAGCACTCAAACCAATTATTGCTTGAAGACCTTCGCGGGCGATAGTTGTAAGCTGCTGGTTTTCAAACTGACGCTTTACACCGACATCTTTGTGCGAAACAAGTTTTTCGGCAACTACTGTTACCTCCTCGGTTACCTTACCTTCTTGCTTTAAAACTACTGAAATCTCTGTCTCGTCGTCGGCGGAAATCCGAACCACCGCTTCATAAGGTGCATAACCAACAGCAGTAATACGAACTGTATAAGAACCAGCAGGAATACTTGCAACAATAAATCTACCATCGGACTTCACAATACCACCAAGTCGGGTACCCATTATTCGCACCGATGCACCAATAACAGGGTTTCCATCTTCATCGACCACCTTTCCTTTCAGGACACCGTAATTACTCGCTAATATTGTAATCGGGAAAATAAACGCTAAGAGCAATAATAAAGGTACAGTTTTGAAAATTCTAACCATTTTGAACCTCGTATATTATTTTACTTTACCTTATTACAGAAATTGATTTAGTAATTGTTTGGGATTTTGTTTTGAACAAAACAAGATAATTGCCAACAGGCAAATCGGTTACAGAAATTTGAACAAATCTGTCTGTCGATACAATTTTTTCGCTGAATGCAGTTTTAATCTTTTCGCCCAAAATATTATAAACATCAATAGTCAAATCGACATCGTCATCGGAAGAGAATTCTACCCAAATTTTTTCGGAACAAGGTGTTGGGTAAAGGTTCTTTACTTCGAAACGATTATCAGATTGTGTTTCTGAATCAACACTTCCGTATATCCCAATAATATCATCAGCATTGAAGTATCCAATAACAACATACTGTGGAACAGTATCTAAAGTTCTCTGCCTAAACGCAGCTTCGGCTGGGTCTTGTCCTGGAATTGGGATTGAAACTAATTTAATGATTGGAACATCTTTCAAATCATTTGGCAAAAGGTCTGGAATCCAAGTAATTCTATCGAAGTCGGGCGAGCTAGTGATGTTTTTTCCCACCGACCATCGTTGGTTGCCAACTTCCCGGACAGCAACGAAAATATCGTGGAAACGGTACAAAGTATCGTTAATCACAACATTAGTGAAATCGACCCATTTTGCAACAAGCTTAGTTCCATCGACAGTACGGGAAAGTTGAGCTTCTTCGCCCATTTGATTACTTGTTCCCGAAGGCAAGTAGGCAAGCACAAAGCCCGAGATATCGGCAACTTTTCGGACACCCCAGACGCCGTTCTCTTTATATACTTCAATTAATTGATGTAGTGCATTGTCCCAAAGACGCAATGTTTTGGTAGTATCTTCGAAAATTGCAGTCATAAAGCTATAATTATTTTGGTCAAAAGGCACAAATTGTGGAACTTGCCAAGTAACTAAATCAATATTAAGTCCATAATCGGCAAGGTAGTTGTCCAAAATTTCGGGTGGCATAATTTCGAAATCACTCCAAGTTTTGCCTAAATCTTCGGAAACCGAAACACCAAATGTAAATCTATTAAGTTGAGAATTTGCAAAGTTTGCATAGGCACCCAAATACATTTTGCCGTCAGTTCCAAATTTGAATCCAGCAATAACTGAAGTTCTCAGGCTATCGGCTGTTGGGTCGGTCGAAGAAGGTGTACGAAAAACACTAGCTTGCCATTGTTCGGGAATAACTGGCTCCCATGTGTCGAAGTCGGTTGTGTAGCGATAACCCAAATGGCTAGTTAAAGTCAAAGGCAAACCACCTTCAATCATAATAGAGCCAACAGCGATTGTATAGGGGTTGTCATCCGAATCGACTCCACCAAGAATGCGGCTATCGGTACCACCCCAGTTGTAATTATTCCCATCTTTCCAAGTAAACAAACCCGAAAATGTTGGGAAAGAAGTACCTTGATAATAAAGTCCATTGATAAATCCTACCCAACCGCTTCCGTTGGTTGCGGGAGAGGTGAATACATAGGCAATATCATCTAAATATTGAAATGCATATATGCTCGGATACCTTGCCCACCAATTGCCATAAAGACCGGGATTAACTTTATACACTAATTCTGGTTCGGTCCAATTCTTGCCCCAATCGGTTGAATATCGAATAAAAAGATTGTTTTTGTTATTATCGCCGGTATACCATTGAAATCGGTCGTGGTCCCAATACCCACGCTTAATTGTTATTAATTGATTAAAGCTAGGAATATAGACAAAAGGTTGTTGGCTTTCGGTAAAGTATGAATAAGCATTTGCCAAAGAGTCTAAAATGTAAAATTCAATCTGCGAAGAAGGACCTTGTAAATAAAGATTGGTGTTATTGACCGAGGAAAGGTAGCTTGGAACGTATGAAATTTCGGGTAAAGTGAAACTTTTTCCAAAATATCTCGTATTTAAAGTTGGTTCATTTGAATAAGAAACTACAAACGAAAGGAGGAACAAAACTGCAAGCGTAAACGAAGAAAGTACAGTAAGTAGATTTTTTTTCATTTTTCCCCTCAATATAATTTAACATAGCATTCAAAATTACTCTTTTTTTAAAAAATAATTAACAATTTTCAACTAAAAATTAATTTTCGCTCCAACTCCATAAATAAAATTAGTATTTGATTTAAATCTCAAATTCACATAGTTTGGAATTCGTGACCAAAAGGCACTGGTTTCGAAACCAAAGTTCAAAACTAAACCACGAATCGGTTCGAACTGCGAATAAACTGTTACAATTCCAATTGGACTTTCGTTGTTAAGTCCTACCCCTAATCTCCCTACTAAATCCACATAACGAATTACTGGGTAATGATATTCGTAGAAAACTCCCGCCCAGAAAATTTGGTGCTCCTTCTGCATTGGAAAAGTAATTTCAATATAATCATTCGAAGGATTATTACTTTGCGAAGATAGTGTTTCGTCGTTTTTTGGTTTAAATGAGTAAACTTTTCGAATGTCGGCTTCATTTTGGACCATTGCACCAACCGGAATTAATATCTTTGTCGGATTTTCCCACGAAAAACTCGAAAAACCAAAAGTCAAACCAAAGTATTCTCGCTTCGAAATCGGGTATGCCAAACTTTGCGTATAAGTTGTCCGATTTTTTATTTTGGTTTCCCCAAATCCGCTCGTAAACAGGTTCTTTGTGCCAAAAGTGCTAATGATCACCCTATCAGTCATTGGGAAGCTAATATTTCCAACACCTTTGAAACTTGTATTAAACGAGATACTACGAGGTTTGAAATTGTTTATAAATTGGTTCGAAAAGAAAGTGCTTGAAATAGAACTTACACCCAAAAGAAAATCAAAAGTTCCAAGTCCTTCGGAAGAAGAATTTGTGGTTTCAAGCTCCAAACTTTCGGCTTCTAAAACGGAAGTTTGGCTTAACAATGGATATTGTTCAAGGGCTTCAATATTATTATTGTTGTTATTTGAACCAGCCCGAATACGAGCCACGTTCCTTTGATTAGCCACCGAAGGCTTAAATTCAGCTCGCTGGCGGTCGTCCGTTTCGGTCAATTGCGTTATAGAATTGGTTAAAATATCTTCTTGTTTTAATATTTCAGAGATAAAGTATGAATTGTTGTTTCGTATGTATCCATCATCAATATTTACGGCAAAAAATAAAAAAAGGAACAATACAACGAAAGTTGCAACAAATTGAGGTTGGAAAATAAGTTTCTTTTGGCTTTGTTTTGGGGCAAGATTCAAATAATTAATTAGTATTTTTTCTTCTACATTTGTTTGTAAGTTTCGAGGGATATGTATTGATTCGGCATCTTCTTTTACCAACGAATAAACCGATGTCAGGGAAGAGAATTCTTCCTTTGCAACAGGGTCGGATTCAAGCAGTCTGCGAAGTTCAAGCTCTTCTTCCGATGTTAATTCGCCATCGAGATATTTGTTAAATAATTCATCGATTTTCATAGTATTCCTTCGCAATTGGTTCAAGCAATTTTTTCAATAATAATCGAGCCCGATGAACACGAACTTTTGCTAAAGATACAGAAATACCCAAAATTTCAGCAATCTCATCGTAACTATATTCTTCGTATTCCCGCAAAATCAATGCTTCTCGCAAACTGATTGGCAAATGAGCAATCGCACGTTTCACCCAATCTCGCATCTCGAAATCATCTTGATATACATAAGACAATGCCAACGAATTCGAATCGTAGTCGTTTTGTGGCTTTTGAGACCTCAAATGATTTATACATATATGCCTTGCAACCTTAAAAATCCATGCACCAAAATTATTTGTCCGAATATTCTTCCGATTTTCGAAAACTTTGATGAATACCTCCTGAAATGCGTCTTCGGCTCGGGCTTTATCCGCAAGCATTCGTAGGCAAAAACGATAAATTTTAGGTGAATAAAAAGTATAGAGCAGATGAAATGCTTCGGCACTTCCACGTCTGTATTCCTGAGCAATCTGCTCAATCTCTTCATTACTTAACTTATTTTTGCCTACAAAATCCAAACCTTTTCCCCTTTAAACTCAAATATATATACAAATTAATTTAAAAAAAAGTTACAGTTTTTGCGAAAAAATCAAAATTGCACGAAACCAATTTTCTGGTAAACTTCCCGTAGCGTCCGACTTGCAATTTGCCGAGCGGTTTCTGCTCCTTTCTTCAAAACATTCGTCAAGTATGCTTCGTCGCTACGAATTTCGAAATATTTCTCCTTAAAAGGTCTAAGGAATTCGACCATTGCTTCGGCAACTGCATTTTTGAAATCCCCATACCCTCGGCCAGCAAATTCTTCTTCAATTTGCTGTATGCTTTTGCCCGTAGCAATGTAGTATAAAGTAATCAGGTTCGAAATTCCTGGCTTTTCTTCGCTAAACTTTATTTCCCGACCCGAATCGGTTACCGCTCGTTTGATTTTGTTTACTATTTCTTTGTCGTCATCGGTTAGGAAAAGCACACCATTCTGATTTTCATCCGATTTCGACATCTTCTTCGTTGGTTCTTGCAAATTCATAATCTTTGCACCAATTGGCGGTATGTATGGTTCGGGAACTTTGAATGTCTCGGAGTATAAGTAATTAAACCGCTGAGCCAAATTTCGAGTAAGTTCGAGATGTTGTTTCTGGTCTTGGCCTACAGGCACTAAGTCCGCTTGGTACAGTAAAATATCGGCTGCCATAAGAATTGGGTAAGCAAAAAGGCCAACGTTTACATTTTCGGGATACTTTTGGGATTTATCTTTAAATTGCGTCATTCGTGAGCATTCACCCATACCTGTATAGCAATTCAAGACCCAGGCAAGTTGAGTGTGTTCGGGAACATGCGATTGAACAAATATGTGCGATTTCCCGGGGTCAATACCAACGGCAATAAAAGTTGCAGCAAGGTCAAGAGTCCACTTGTACAATTGTTTAGGGTCTTGGCGGACTGTGATTGCATGCAGGTCAACAATTGTATAGAAGCATTCAAATTCGTCTTGAAACTTTACCCAATTGCTAAGAGCACCTGTCAGGTGTCCAACGTGCAAACCACCCGTGGGCTGCATTCCACTAAGAATAATTTTTCTCGCGGTCTCCATCTTTCTAACCTCGTAAAAAAATACAAAATTATGAATAAAACCTAATTCGATAAATTTAACGCCCGCAGGGGCGTATAATCATACGCCCTACCTTGTAGGGGTTCAAAATTTTGAACCCCTACTAATAGCATTTTACTAACCATTTGGATTAAACAATATTGTAGGGGCTTATTGAAATAGGCACCTTCATTTAGAAATTCTTATTCGTCTATTTCAATCAATCTTGTATATCAATCTTACAAGTTTGTTCTTGCCTTTTTGTAAACATAATAAATACCTACCTTGTTCAAAATCTTCAATATTTACTACGCACCAAGCATTTCCCCAAAAAATAATCAAATACTACATTCTTTGTAATATCTTTTATTTTCACACCTAACAGGTTAATCAAAAATACACATAGGTCTTTCAAATTTTCGGAATACACCAACATATCAATCTTCAATAACCCCCGAGTTGGATTTGGATAAATATTCCGGACATATATATTGGGCAATTTACTTTGGTCACCTTCAACCGAACTTGGCTCTTGTGTATATTTTATCAATCCATAATGTAGTGTGCCAATCCATAAATGCCAGTTTTATCTAAAATCGCCGATGAAACATCAGTATTATTATCAGGGAAAAAGCCATCCGGAAAGCTGATTTTTGTAAATTGATTGTTCCTATCGAGTATCAAAAAATCATTAGCTCTAAAATACCAAAACAAATATTTGTTATTGTTTACGTCAATTATAATCGTAGTAATTCTACAGCTATCGCCTGCTTGATTAACAACTTTTGGCTTTAAACTATCGGGAATAACAATTAAATTCCACTTTTCCCCATCAAAATACGATACATCCCTTCTTGCACACCAAATTGTTCCGTCCATTGGATTATAAGCAATGCTCTTTGCCAAAGAATTTAGCAAAATATCACTATGGCTAAACTTCGTATAAATAAAACTATCGTGGGTTGATTTTGTCGAAAATCGCAGAACGCCATCCGTCCCTGCAATCCAGATATTAGATTCATCATCCACAGATAAGGGACAATTAGTCTATGGAAATTAAAGAATATTGTAATATTCTAAATAATAATCCAAAAAGTCCTTGCCATCGAATTTTGCTAATGTTCCACCTTGTGTTGTAAACCAAATATTATTTTCTTTATCTGGAACTAAACCTGTCATCAAATCATAATCCCAGTCGACTTTTATTTGCTTCCTATTGAAAAAAGCAACACTATCCTTGTCAATAAAATAATTCATAAAACCATATTCAGAAGCACCCCACAGAACATTTCCTACTATATGAAAACTTCTAATTACAAATGAAGTACCACCAAAAAATCTGATAGATTAACTTTATGAAAATTATTTCCATCCCAGATAACAAGGTAGGTATAAGGGGGTATTTGGGTAGAAAAAATTAAACTATTCGAAAAGTCCACAGCCATAGTAAGTATTTGGGTAATAGTTTTTCCTTCGATAGATTTAATTTGTTGCCATTTAGCAGAATAAATCGCGTTGAAGTTTAAAATTAAAATAAATCCAAGGATAATTATTATTCTCATAATGCCTCCAAAAAAATTTTCTTCTATATAGTTAGTAGACAATTATTGTCTAATAAAGTTACATTTTGATTATTAATATCAAAAAATTAAACCAAAGAAATTCCGTTTATTAATTGAATTGGTAGTTTCCCAAATAGTTGTTTAAAATTGACGAGATTGATTTCGACTTGATAAGAAACAAAGTCGTAGTAAAAATATACAAAGCTGAGTTTTTCGTGGAAATAATATCGGGCTTTAAAATTTCCTATTTCGCTTTTTCCACGAACATCAATTACCCAGCAGGTATCCTTTACAATTGGGTTATCATAGTACGTTCTACCAGTTTCTTTAGAGCTTCCTTCCATCTTAACTCCTTCAAGTCCACCCACAAAATCTTAAATAGTTTTTTGCCTACCTTTCAGCTCTTGGCCTAATTTTACTGGCAACTTAACTGCTGGGCCATAAACTAACCTTGTGAACTTAAGATAAGAGCTTGTCGGAAGTGGCAATTCTACAAGGTTCCAATCACCTTTGGATGTTGTCTCTATTATCGATGTATCCCACAGAATCTGGTTAGTATCCCTTATTATCGCAATCAATTTATATTTTTCTCGCGAAATATCGCCGTCTGACCGTTCAGACAATATCGTCAAAAATAATGTATCGAGCATAGTTTTGTCGCTTTTCTTCACACTAAAAACCCATTGGCTATTAGGCAAAAACATTGCCTGTCCATCGAGCAATTCCTCTTTTGTTTTTGTGCAAAATTGGAGATGAAGAAATGACAATAATCCAAGGAAAAACATTATTTTTAACCTAATATTCCTCCTTCTTTTATTTGTTATTATTTATAAAAACTACTTCTATTGAATTTGATTGGTAGGCATCCCCCCGAAATTTATTGAAATACAATGACTTACGAAAGCAGGGTTAAGATAAGCACAATCCTGAAATCTATTTCTGCTTGCAAATCAAAACAGAGTATTTTGCCAAATAATTTCATTTCAATTAGCAAAGATTGCTTATTTATTTATTAATTTTTTTGAAATATGCAAGAGATTTTTAATTTTTTTGGAATATGCAAGAGATTTTTTAAAAATATTTTTAGGGAAATTTAAGTTGTTGTTGCCATCAAATAATGTAGGAGCAAAAAATATTTTGCCCCTACAAATCGCACGGCACTGCCGTGCCTCTACATTTTAACTTGTCGACAAATGCCAAATTTGATTTTCTCTTAAAAATCATCTTTCTGTTTTGGGCGTCAATAGCAAGTCCTGTGGCATTTGCTGTTGCTTTTTATCAAACAAATTCTTTATTTTTTTTGCATTGACTTCGAAGAACAGGTAAAATCCATCGAAAAAGTTAAATGTATAAATTAAAAGTGCAAAAAATGACCTAAATCTCCTTGCATTAAAATAATTATGATACAATTTCTCGCATCTATCGTTGACGAATCTTCTAATCATTTTTAAAAAATCGTTTATTCTAACAGATTTGTAAATCAAAAGATACATATTTATGTAATTTTTTAATCCCTTGAAGTAATTCATTTTGTTAAATTGAAACACAGTGAAAAGGTTAGGCATATAAACAGTTAGCACATGCTTGTTGTTTTTTAAATAATACAAATTCATCTTGATTTCGAGTAAATATCCGCAATCATTTGGCAAGTTAATCCCGAAGAAATCTTCTTTCCGAAATACTCTTTCGCCACAAAAAAACCGTGACCAATTGGTATAGCCCGTAATAGTTCCCATATCTCCTGCACGATTGGAAATGGTCAAATCGTAATCCCCATTCAAAACAGGTAATACCAACGAATTGATATTCTCTTCTGTCAGATTAATCAAATCTGCATCGCAAAGAAAAATTATTTCATTCCTTGCATTTTGTATTCCACGAATTACTGCTCCTGTTTTACCTAAATTCTTTTCATTTTCGATTAATATTAAATTGCTGTGAAAAATTTGAAATGCTCGAACGATATTCTTTGTGTTGTCGGTGGAACCATCGTCCACTACAATGACTTCGTCCAACAAAACAGATGCACACACTACTTCCAAAACCCGTGAGATGTTCTTTTCTTCGTTGTAAGCTGGAATGACGCAAGAAACCTTTTCCATAATATTATTTCGATTGTTAAACAATTACAAAATTGTAATGGAATTATAAACAAAATGTAAACTCTTGATTAAACAAAATCAATTTTTAGTTAACTTTTTCAACTTTGGAACTTAAATGCTTTGAAAACAAATGGCTGGCGGGAAACCCGCCAGCCATCGAACCGTCTGCCCAAAATTTAAGTTGTTTTATTTCATCACGCAGAATTAATTATTAAGAATCTGTTAGTTTAAATTGAAAAAGCATCACTTTATACCAATTCCAACGATTGCCCTTATGATGAATTCTTTCGTATTACCTAAATTCTTACTAACCAAAAAAGTTGGCGAAATGTTGATCCAAAGGTCATCCTTTCCGTGCGAGAAGACAAGACCCAAATATTGCTCGTTTTTGTTCCCTTTCGATTCAACCCCAAAATACCAAAGCTTAAACGGGCGATAGCAGAATCCAATGGCGTATCCCAACTCCCCTTCCCAAGAATTTTCCTCCTCCATTTCGAAAATTGGATTCACAGCAAAATTAAATGGACCAAAGTCTTTCGCCAAGATGAGCTTAAATTCTAATTTGTGATTAGTCAAGCTGGCATTATTTCCATACTCCAAATAAATCAAAGGGTCGAGCGGAAATTGGTTTTTTTCTCCAATTTTGAATCTGGCACGTAAATCAAATCCCCCGTAGAAAATACTTTTGTTTACAGCATCCGATTTAAATTTTTGGTAAATTGAAAAATCGAAGTGTTTTGTCATCCCAACTTCTAATTCCACTTTTTGTTCTAAAAAGGAACCACCTTTAAGTTCCTTCATTTTAGGTGCCGAAAGGGTATAGTAATATTCGATTTCAGCACTTCCGGGCTCGTTAATTAAGTATTCGTAAGTCCATACATAACTTCGCCTGTCGGCTCGAACATCAAAAAAAGCAGTCAATAAAGCAAACAAAACAAAAGCAAAATATTTCATCATAACAAACTCCATATTTAGGATAAACAAAAAACAAAATTAGTCTCTAAAAATTTGATAAATGAATGCTTTTATGTTTTGTATCATTTGTGTTGTAAAATAATACTCTTGTAATAACGTTTGGTTTCTTTGTGTATTAAATATATGATTGCCTATGGCAGAGCCTTTAATCAGTTTTCGTTCGCCCTATCAAATTAAATTAAAAGCAGGAAAATATTTCTGGTGTGCATGTGGGGAATCGAAAAGCCAGCCTTTTTGCGATGGTTCCCACAAAGTAAAACGTGAATTCACTCCCGTTGCTTTCGAGTTGCAAGAGGATAAAGAAGTTTGGCTTTGTGCTTGCAAACACACCTCGAACAAACCATTTTGCGATGGTTCGCATAAAAAACTATGACAAACGACACAATTGTTGCTCTTTCGACTCCACCTGGAATTGCCGGACTTGCTGTTATCAGGGTTTCAGGTCCGCAAGCTTTTCCAATTGTTGACAAGTGTTTCGAAGGCAAAACAAAAATAGCAGAAGCCAAAACCCATACAATCCATTACGGGAAATTCATTTATAATAATGAACTAATAGACTTCGTAACAGTCTCGGTCTTTCGGAGCCCAAATTCTTATACAGGCGAAGATGTTGCCGAAATTTCTTGTCACGGCGGGCTTATTGTCGTCGATAAAATTATTGAAGCACTTCTTGCAAGCGGCTGCCGATTGGCTGAACCCGGTGAATTTACCAAAAGAGCATTTTTGAATGGAAGGATGGATTTAACCCAAGTTGAAGCTGTTGCCGAATTAATTCATTCTGTCAGCATTCCAGGATATCAAACAGCTGTTCGGCAACTTACAGGCGAATTCAAGGCAAAAATCGATGCATTTCGGACGAAGTTACTCGATGCTTCGAGCCTTTTGGAATTAGAACTCGATTTTGCTGACGAAGACATTGAACTTGTCAGTCGAAGCAAGATTATTGAAACTCTAAACGAAGCTGTCAGTTTTTGCGAAGAATTAGCCCGTAGCTACCGAAGTGCCGAAATTTCCCGTTCGGGCTATTTTGTTGGTATCTGCGGTTATCCAAATTCGGGCAAATCTACCCTTTTCAATGCTCTTTTGCAAAGGCGGAGGGCAATTGTCAGCGACATTCCCGGCACAACCCGCGATTATCTGGAAGAATCATTGTTTTTAGATGGCATTCTCGTCAAATTAATCGATACTGCTGGCCTTCGTCAAACTACAGATTCAATCGAAATTGAAGGTATCAGAATGGTCGAATCACTTCTCGAACAATCGAATTTGATTCTTGTGTTGAACGATGCTTCGATTTCCGTTGACCATTCCGATAGGATTTTCAACGAACTTTCCTTGCGTTATAAAAATGCAAAAGTTGTGATTGTTCAAAACAAAATTGATTTGCTTGTGTTCGATTTCAAGCGCCGAGAAGGCGATATTTACATTTCTGCCAAACAGATGATTGGAATCGACGATTTAAAGGGCTTTATTGCATCGCAAGCAAAGCAAAGTCTCGAAGGATTGAAGGATGTGCTAATTAATCAGCGCCATTATCATTTATTAAAAAGGGGCAGCGAAGAGCTCCGACAAGCAATTAACTTGCTGCAAGAAGGCAAAGGTAACGAAATTGTTTCGGCAGAAATCCGTCGTGCCATTAAGACTTTTGGCGAAATTACTGGCGAAAATTGGAGCCAAGAGGTTTTAAACCACATTTTTTCCCGCTTCTGCATTGGGAAATAATTACATTCGTAAAATATAAGATCTTGTAAATACTCGGTACCCCCACCTGCCGAATGTAGGGGGCACAGCATTGCCGTGCCCCTACAATATTGTTTAATCCTAATTGTTGGTAAAATTCGTATTTTATTGTAGTAGGGGTTCAAAATCTTGAACCCCTACGAACCAAAGCAAATTTTCACAACTTTATCGTTTCAGCTGGTTAGTTTCGGCAAGTAGTGTATCGGTAACAGTAATGGTTCTAGCAGCTGCTTCGTACGCACGTTGTGTTGTTATCATTTCGGTGAATTGCTCGGCAAGGTCAACATTCGATTGTTCCAATGCTTCGGAAACAATAGAAGAAGCAGGGAAGGTTTCGACTGCTGTGCCAAGAACGGGCAAGCCAGTATCGGGCGAAACCGAAAAGAAATTATTACCTTCGCGAACAAGTGCACTTGGGTTTGCAAACCGAGCCAGAGCTACCTGCCCAAGTAATTCGGTTTTGCCATTCGTAAACGAACCCCAAATTCGACCTGTATCGTCCACACTCAAATCGATTAACTCCCCAATTGAAAAACCATCCTGATAGACAAAATTGATAGAGTTTTGACCCGAAAATTGAGTTATCCCTTGCAATAGATTATTTGGTTGAGCAAGGAACACAGTTATGTCCCGAGGCGTTGTTTCATCGAAAACAGTCTGATTCAAAGCTTGATTTAAAGATTGTGCAGTTATTGTCAAAGTCGGGTTCGAACTTAGCGAGCCATCGATGTTAAATGTTATTGTGTTGTTAGCAAGAGTAAGAGGATTTCCATCGATTTGTGCACTCAAAGTCCATTCGTTTGGGTTAGCTGTTTTGGTAAATGTAAACATAAGGATATGAGGCGTACCTTGGGTATCGTAAATTTGGATGCTGGTCGAAACTGTATCGTTTACTGCAGTCGAAGAATTTAAATTGCCACTCAATCGGATAGTTTGAGTTTGGTTAGGTGGAGAGATGGTATTCCGTGAAATTTGAATATTTGTAAGAGTGCGATTAAGAGAAGAAATTCCATTTGCACCTCGGATTATAAAGCCCGAATCATCGCGCAAAATATTGTAACCTTGGATAATTGCACCTGTGGATGGATCGACCAAATACCCTTGGCTATCGAGGATTAGAGGTGCAGAGCGCGAGAATAATTGCCTTCCGTTAAGTTGGTAGATGAAGTATCCATCTCCTTGAATTGCTAAATCCAGGGGTCTGCCAGTGTTTTCGATTACGCCTTGGCTCAGGTCGGGTGTGATGGAGCCGACACGAGTGCCCAGCCCAAATTGGTAGGGTTGGAGTCCACCTGCACCAATTCCGCCAACAACATTGGGCGAGCGACCTTGTCGGTAGATTTGGTTGAACTGTTCGGCGAAGTTAATGCGAGAGGATTTAAAGCCTGGTGTGTTGATGTTAGCGATGTTGTTTGCAATGACTTCGAAACGTCGCTGATGGCTGCGAAGGGAACTTGTCCCAATTGCAAGAGAACGTGAGATTGCCATTTTTTTGCCCCCTATTTGTTAAACATATACTAAATTTTTATAACTCCTCAGTCGTTCGGAGTTATAGGGGGCTCCCTGCCCAAACGAGGCGAGGTCCAGCCCCCAACTTTATTATACATTTAAAACTACACTATCGATGTTTGTTATCACTTTTGTTTCCATATCGTTGTTAGGAAAAACTGTTATTACAGTACGGTTTATTACCGAAACCAAGAAGGCTTTATCGGGGAAGATAATTAGACTTTCACGTCCACCTTTTTGTTCGCTTAACTCCATTGCTTTGTCCAACTTTTGGAATTCTTCGGGTGTGATTTCCAAATTTCGGCTACTTAGTCGGGCTTTTGCGTGACCCGAAAATTTTAGTTTTCGAAATTCAGTTTCTAAAATTTGTTGAAAGTCTAAATTATGCGTCTTTTGCTTTGGCTGTTGGCTTGGAGCTTGAACTTTGGGTTCATTTACGATTGGAACAAAAGGCAGATTGACACTTTCGACCGTTTTCATAGCTCAGCCCTATACTTTTTCACTTATCTCAATTAAGTTTTTTAAAGGAATTTCAACGTTGTTAATTACAACAACAGTGCCTTCGGGCTTGAATCGAATTGCTTGGATTCGCCCTTCGACGAAGGTTTCGGCTGTAAACGTGCTTCCAGCGGAATTTTTAACTACAACTTGGAATGAATATTCTCCAATTGGCACATTATTGTTAGTTGCGTCCTTGCCGTTCCATTCAATCCAATGCATACCAGATTCGAGATTTTCGCCTTCGAGTTTTATTGTTCTAATCACACGACCCGATTGGTCTTTGATTAATAACTCGCCTTCGATTACGTTTGTGTCGAGCTTAAAGCCAATTTTTACGGGATTGTCACCATCGAAATAAATCCTATTCGAGTAGGCACGTGCCGAACCGCCAATAACATTTGCAAGCGAAGAGGATTGCAACGATTGAGTCAAAGCTTCGAATATGGAATTTTGATTTTCGAGAATCGAGCGAATGTTGGCAAGCTGTTCAAGCTGTGAAAATTGTGCCAACTGAGTTGCAAATTCAATGTTGTCCATAGGTTTAATTGGATTTTGTGTCCGCAATTGCATTATCAACAATTTTAAAAAGTCGTCCTTTCCAATCGTTCCTTTGTCCTTGTTCAAAGTTGCATTTGCTGTTGTTGCTTTGCTTATTTCCGAAACGGATGTTAACATTTTTTCCCCCCTTATGAATTTATTTTTGACAAAACATTGTTTGAATAATAATTTGCGACAAGCGATTTAAGTATATCTCGTCGAAGTTTCTCTTGTTCATATTTTTGCTCTTGCGAGGTGTTCCCACTCGTTGTTTCCCTTTCGCCTTGATTAGAAATGAAGTCAAAGTTTTGCTTATCGAATCCAATACTTTGCAATTTTTCTTTCAGTAGTGGAATTTGTGTTTCCAGTATTTTTAAAACATCTTGTCGGTTCGAGTTAAACACTATTTCTACCTCCTTTTCCACAGTTTTTATTGTCACAAATAATATACCAAAGTGTTCGGGTCGAAGAATAATTTCGGCACGAGTAGGTAGGTTCGCCGAAGCCGTGACCATTTTTGAAATTACTCGGGGTAGTTCAACTATGCGTGCATAAATGATTTTGTTCGAATTAGTTTCCGCAACTTCTTCCTTAAATGTTGGCAAATTTGTTCCATAAATCTTGTTCAATTTCGAAATAATTTCAACTGTTTTTAGCTCCTCATTTGGTTTCTCCAAAATGCTTGCTTTATTTTCTTCAACCGATTGAACATTTTTGGACATTTTGTTTAAATTCTTACCCTTCGAGTTTATTGAATTTTGAACTTGATGTGAATCCTGATTTTGATTCCTTTGATGTGTATCCTTTAAATCCTTGGTATCCGTTGCAAGATTATTTTGTTCGAAGGCTTCTCTTCCAATATCTAATTCAAAAGAATTCTGCTCTGAATTTGAAT
>FWWL01002084.1_pt1 | contig 43589 bp, 43 predicted proteins | sample 2228331 | NCBI WGS metagenome assembly FWWL01 (sample SAMEA103939775, study PRJEB20133) | metagenome | reverse complement strand
TTGGCCTGTTGGAGGGTGCGCTCCAGCTGGCTGTGGACCTGAGCCTCACCGGCGCGTTTGCGCCCAAGGACCTGCGCGCGGGGCTGGAGTTCATGCTCATCGAGAACCTGGCCGTGCGGGCAGGCGTGGTGGTGCCGGGGCTGGACTTCGCGAACTACTACTTCACGGTGGGCGCGGGGTTCAAGCTGGCTGGGCTGAACATCGACGCGGCCTACGTGTTCCTTAAGGAACCGGGGGAGAGCCTTGTGCTTTCCGCCACGTTTGTGTTCGGGGAGTTGTTCCCTCCGGAAGAGGGTCCGACCAGGTAGTTCTCGTTAGCTTACGGGAACGCCAACCGCCGGATGGGGGCCAGCGTGCTGGCCCCCATCGCTTTTTTACCCCCGGGCGGCTTCGCTAGCCAGCTCGTGGGCCAGTGCCAGCGGCGCTGGATGGGGACGCTCCCGCGTGAGCTCCTGCACCAGCTGAATCGAGCCCATCACGTCGGCCTGGTGCCCAGGGGAAACGAACAACGTGGTGTGGCGGTCGGTGCGCAAAGCACCCCCCACCGTCTCTTCGCCCAACACCACCGGCCGCCACTCGCCTATGGCCATGCCCTCGGTGTTCACGTGCCCGCACAGGTGCCCTTTGGCCACGCCCACAGTGGCCTGGCCGGTGAGCACGCCCAGGTGGCTGGCCACCCCCGCCCTGCGCGGGTGCAGAATGCCGTTGCCGTCCACAAGGATCACGTCGGCGCGAAGGCCCAAGCGCTCGGCCTCCGCCAGCACGGCCAAATAAGCGGGAAGCTCGCGGTACGACAAGTAGCCCGACACGTAAGGGAACTTGGCTTGTGCACGGGCCAGCGCGTAGTCCAGCTCCCGGCCGTCGGCGGTGGCCAGCACAAACGCGGCCACGGCCTCCTCACCCTGGTAGGCCACGTCCACCGCCCCCAAACGCTCCACAAACCCAAGCTCCTTCAGCACCACCCGGCGGGCAATTTCATCCTGCTCGGCCCTCAGCCGGGCCAGAGGCCGCTCGGTGCGGAAGTCCGCGAAAAAGTAGCGCACCAAAGGCTCGACCTTGAGACCGATCACGCGCACGCCCTCCGCCCGCAACGCCTGCGCGGCCTCCTCCGGCGTCCGGCCCCACGCCCGGCCCACAGTGCCTGAGGCGTGCACCACGCGGTGCACAGGCCATCCCTCCGCTTCCGGGGAACCGAGCCAGCGGGCCACGAACACCGCCACCTCGGGGTCGCCCAGCGCCTCGGCCACCGCCCGGTACGTGGACACCTTCCCGGGCGGGATCTGCTCCACCAGGCCGCGCAGGGCGCCCACGAGGTCGGGGACGTTGAGCTCAGCGGCCACCACAGCAGGGCAACACGGACACCGAGCGCGTGAACGGCACGGAAACGTCGCCGCTGTCGTCCACCACGGTCAAGGTCACCGTGTATTCACCCGTCTCCCGGAAGGCGTGGGTCACCTGGGGGTCGCGCACCACGCGGCTTTCGCCGTCGCCGAAGTCCCAGTGGTACTCCACCACCTGTCCATCGGGGTCGCGCGAGCCAGCGGCATCGAACGTCACCGGCTGGTTTTTCTGGACGACGTGGAACGGCATGACCACGAAGGAGGCCACCGGCCGCCGGGAGGTCACCTTCACCTGCACGGAAGCCTGGCGGCTGCTTGTGCCCTGCAGCACATAGAGGTACACCGTGTACGTGCCGGGTGCACGGAACGTGTGTGTGACCACAGGCCCGTATTCCGCGTTCCCGTCGCCAAAGTCCCACAGGTACTGCGTCTGCCCGTCGCCGGCGTGCACGGCGCGGAACTCCACGGTGAGGGGGTATTCGCCGACCGCGGGATCCGGCGTGGTGGCGATGGCCAGCTCAGAAGGGGTTTGTGGCGTGCACCCGCCAAGGAGCACAAGGCCCAACAACGCCCAGGGGAAACGTCTAAAAGCGCTTGTCATGCCTCAAGCTTACCCCGCGGCGGGGTCTAAGTGAGCCCCCGGCGGATCATGTTCGCCGCGGTGTAAAGGAGGATCAAGGCGAACAAGCGGCGCAGCCACACGGCGGGAAGCCGCGCGGAAAGCACGGGGCCGATCTGGGCCCCCAGCAGGACGCCGGCCATCAGCGGCAGGGCCAGGTCCCAATGGGTCCTTCCCGCCAAGGCATGCTGCACCAGGGCCACAGCGGAAGAGGGCACCATCACGAACAAGCTGGTGGCGATGGCGGGCAAGATGTCCAATCCCAGCAAGGTGAGGGCAGGGACCATGATGACCCCGCCGCCGAGGCCGAACAGCCCTCCGGCCGTCCCTGCCGCCAGTCCCACGACCACCGCGGCCCACAACCCCACGCCCTTCTTGCCCCGGCCAGAAAAAAGGTCCTTGGGCTGTTTGCCCAACAGCAAAACGGCGGTGGGATAAAGGAGGAACACGCCGAAGGCCGAAGCCAGCCAGGCAGGGTGGATCACGCCGGCCAGGTACGCCCCCAGCCACCCTCCGGCCATGGCCCCCGGCGCCACGCTCAGCCCCACCTTCCAGGGGGTCGCCCCCCTGCGCAGGTAGGCCCACGTGCTGGAGAGGCCATTGGCCAGGACCGCCGCCATGCTCGTGCCCGAGGCCGCAGGCGCTGCCGCCACAAGCCCGGTGAGGAGAAGGAAGGGGACGATGAAGATCCCCCCACCAATGCCCAGCATCGAGCTCACCGCGCCTATGCCCACGCCGGCTAGCACAAGAAGGAAATGGAGCATGGCTCCGATTCTATCCGCACTTGCGGGCCGAAGAACGTCCGGCCGCGGGGTGATGAATGTCCCCGGCCCACGATTTGACTTTTTTGCGAGAGGTCCTATGCTCCGCACGAGCTGCCCTTGTGAGGGCAGAGGTAGGAGGTGGTGAAGCGTGCTGATGAAGGGAAAGAAGAAGGAACCAGAGAAGAAGCCCGGGAAGAAGTAGCCCGGGGAGGGTGCACGGTCCGCGCGCGGAACTCCGCGCGCGGACTTTTTCTTTTGGCGCGCTTTGGCTTCGGTGCGGGCGAGGTTTCCGGTACGATTGGGGCGATGAGGCCAAAAGGCAGGCCGCTTTTGGGCTTGGCCCTCGGCGGAGGGGGCGCGCGGGGCCTCGCCCACTTGGGCGTGCTGATGGCGCTTGAGGAAGCGGAGCTGCGGCCGGAGGTCGTGGCTGGCACAAGCATGGGCGCGATCGTGGGTGGGCTGTACGCGGCCGGCCAAGACTTGCCTCAGCTGGTCCAACTCCTCGAGCACCTGGACCTGGGCCAGATCTTCGGCGTTCCGGCAAGCTACGAGCGGGTGGTGGAGCAGGCCGTGGTGGAGGCTTTGGTGGGACGCTTGCGCCGCCGTCCGTGGTGGGAGGAAAGCTCACCGCGGTTGAGCCGCTTGTTGGAGTTCTTGCGGTTGCTGGGGAAAAACCAGTGGTTTGAAGATTTGCCCGTTCCGTTTGTGGCCGTGGCCGCGGATATGGCCACCGGCGAGGAAGTGCGCATCGACGAGGGCGCGCTGCACTTAGGAATAGCCGCGAGCGCCGCCTTGCCCGGCCTTTTCGGACCTGTCAAATGGCGCAAACGCTACCTCATCGACGGTGGGGTGGTGAACAACCTCCCCATCGACGTGGTGGAGATGTACGGCCCGCAGGAGATTTTGGCCGTGGACGTCTCCGCGCCCTTGGGCCCCATGCCCCACAACTTGGTGGAGGTTGCCTTGCGCGCCTACCAGATCACGGCCCAAGAGCTGGAGCGGGTAAAACTCGCCGAGGCCCAAAAGCGCCTGGGCGAGCGGTTGTTCGTCATTCACCCCGAGGTCGACGACATCGGCCTTTTGGAGTTCAGGAAATTGCGCCAAGCGATTGAAGCCGGCCGGGAGGCCGCCCGCTCTGCCCTACGGTATTTGCTCAGCTGAATTCCGTGACGCGTGACAGGTGACATGTGACGACAGACGAGGACAACGCAGGCCAACAACGAACGTCTGAAGAACTGAGGGACAAGGGGCCCAGTGGTTTTCCGAACACCTATCCCTTCTTCCCGTCACCGCCTTTTCGTCACGCGTTACGCGTCACCGCTTTGTTCAGACGGCTTCCACTTCCACCACTTCGGGGATTTCCTCTTTGAGCAGGCGTTCCACGGTGCCCTTGAGGGTGTAGGCGGCCATGGGGCAGGAGCCGCAGGCGCCGATGAGGCGCACGCGCACCACACCGTCCTCCGTGACCTCCACCAGCTCCACGTCCCCTCCATCGGCTTGGAGGGCAGGGCGGATGTTCTCCAATACTTCGCGCACCTTCTCTTCCATTTTTTCACCTCCGGGTGACTGGCGAGCGGGCCTCCGCCCGGGTATAAAATGGATTGCGGGGGCGTAGCTCAGTTTGGGAGAGCGCCGGCTTTGCAAGCCGGAGGTCGGCGGTTCGATCCCGCTCGCCTCCACCACCTTACGCCAGACCGAGCAAGGCGTCAATGCGTGCTCGGTCGAACCCCACCACGATTTCCCCGTCGATCTCCAACACGGGAACCCCTTGCTGCCCACTTTTGCGGATCATCTCCATCGCGGCTAGGGGGTCGCTGGAGACGTCCACCTCGGTGAACTCGATGCCACGGGAAGCCAAGTAGCGCTTGGCCACCTGGCACCACGGGCAGGTGGGGGTGGTGTAAATCGTCACTTCATGGGTCGTGCCTTCCATATTCTTCCCTCCTTTTGCAATGCGCGGAGGACCTGGGAGGAAAGGACCTGGTGGGCGCGGGGGGTGAGGCGCAAGCAATGCCGCCTTCCGTTCCTCCACCGCTCCACCAGCCCGGCCCCTTCCAGGATCCGCAGGTGGTACGACAAGGCCGAGTTGGACAGGCCTAAACTTTGCGCGAGCTTGCTGCAGCAGGGGCCCTCCTGCCCGAGGAGGAAGGCCACGATCTTCAGCCGCTCCGGGCAGGCCAACGCCCCCAACGTGCGGGCGAGCTCAGATGCTGTTCCTTCGGCCATGCGGGGGAGTTTATCGCGGTCGGGGTAGATTTCAAGAGTTGTTGAAAATTTGAATCATGGCCTGCCCCAGCGTACCATCCCCACCAAGGAGGTCCCATGGACGTCGAGGTCACGTGGAAAGGGCACATGCAGTTTGAAGGCGTGGGCCCCTCGGGCCATCCCGCGCACATGGACGCCGCCCCGGAGGTCGGCGGCGAGGACTCCGCGCCCCGCCCCACCGAACTTCTCCTCATGGCCTTGGGCGGCTGCACCGGCATGGACGTGGTTTCCATCTTGAACAAAATGCGCACCCCGCCCCGCACCTTCTCCGTCCACATCAGCGCCGAACGCAACCCCGATCACCCCAAATTCGTGCGCCAAATCCACCTCACGTTTCGGGCCGCCGGGGTCCCGGAGGCCAACTTGACCAAAGCCGTACAGCTTTCGCTCGAACGCTACTGCTCCGTGGCCCACTCCCTCAAAGCAACCATCACTACGACGGTGATCCGTGATGAGTGATCGGTGGCCAGTAGACAAGGAAGGTCCTCGCGGTCTTGCGCGGTCAACCTGTCAAGCCAAACACCTATGGCTCATCACTGGTCACCCATCACCCTTCACCCGTATGCGGAGGTCGACGGCTTTGACCCCGGTGGGATAGGCCAACACGGGGTTGATGTCCAGCTCTGCAATTTCCGGGAAGTCGTGGACAAGCCAGCTTAAGCGCTCCACGGCCTGGGCCAGGGCGTCGAGGTCCACCCCCGGCTCCCCCCGCACGCCCTCCAGGATGGGAAAGGCGCGGATGCTGCGCACCAGTTCTTTGGCCTCGCGAGGGCTCACCGGGGCCACGGCCCATGCCACGTCGCGCAGCACCTCCACGTGAATCCCCCCCAGTCCGAACAGGACCATTGGGCCGAAAATGGGGTCCCGCAGGGCGCCGAGGATCACCTCCCGCCCTGGGGGGAGCATCTCCTGGACGTACAAGCCTTCAACAGGGGCCTGGGGAAACCGCACGCGGAAGGCGGCGAGCATGGCTTGGGCCTGCTCCTCCACCTGGTGGGGTGGGACATGGAGCCGCACGCCGCCCACTTCGGTCTTGTGCACGACGGCGGGCGAGACGAGCTTGAGGGCCACCGGCGCACCCAGCTCATCGGCCCAAGCGGCGGCTTCCTCAGGCGTGTGCACAAGCGTGCCCCGCGCCACGGGCAGGCCGTAGGCGGCCAACAGGTCCATGGCCTCAGGGCCCAGCACCTTTTTCCCCTTGGCTTGTCGGAGCACGCGGAACGCGGCGTCACGGTCGCAAGCGATCGGCCGTGGTTCCTCAGGAGGGCGGTGCTGAACCTCGGCGTAGTGGGCCAAGACGGCCAGGGCGCGCACGGCCCGGCTGGGATCGAACAACGAGGGGATCCCGGCCCGGCGCAGCACGTCCCGCGCTTCCTCCCCCAAGTCCCCGGCCATGAAGCTCACGGCCATGGGCTTTCCGTGGCGGGCAAACGCCTGGACCACGATGCGGGCCAGTTCCGCGTACGTGAGGATGGGATGTGGGGCGGAGAGGGCGACGGCCATGTCCACTTGGGGGTCGGCCAGGACAAGGTCCAGGGTTTCGGCGTAGCGGGCTGCCGTGGCGTCGCCCAGCATGTCCACGGGGTTTTGCGCGCTGGCCATGGACGGAAGCCTCTCCAGCAGGGCTTTCTCGGTCGCGGGGGAGAATGGCTCCACGCGTAGGCCCGCCTCCTCGGCGGTGTCGGCGGCCAGCACGCCCGGTCCGCCCGCGTTGGACACGATGGCGAGCTTTCGGCCGCGGGGCTGGGGCTGATGGGCCAGGATGTAGGCAAAGTCGAAGAGCTCTTCCACGTTGCGGGCGGGGATGATCCCCGCCTGGCGGAACGCCGCCTCATAAGCCCGCGCTTCCCCGGCCAACGTGCCGGTGTGGGACAAGGTGGCCCGTTGCCCGGCCTGGCTGCGCCCCGCCTTGAGCACCACCACGGGCTTGATCCGCGTCACCTCGCGGGCCAGACGCAAGAAACGGGGGCCATCGGCCACGCCCTCGAGGTAACAGGCAATGACCTTCGTCTCCGGGTCCTCAGCCAACGGCTCAAGAAAATCGCTTTCGTCCAGCAGGGCCTTGTTGCCCAAGGCCACGAACACGGACAGGCCCAGCTTCTCTTGCCACGCCCGGTCAAGGACTGCGCTGCCAAACGCCCCGGACTGGGTGAGGAACGCGATGCGGCCGGGCAAAGCGCCCCGGGGGGCGAAGGTCGTGTTCAGCCCCACCCTGGGCGACACCACGCCGAACGTGTTGGGGCCCAACATCAGGATGCCGTGGTGCTGCGCCACAGCCACGAGCTCCTTTTCCCGCGCGGCCCCCTCCTCGCCCATCTCCCGAAATCCCGCGGAAATGACGATCACCGCGGGGATTCCTCTCCTCCCGCAGGCGTCCACGGCGGCCACGGCCTCCTCGGCGGGGATCATGATCACCCCTAGGTCCACGGCCTCGGGGAGGTCTTCCACGCGGGGGAAGCACGGCCGGCCCAGCACCTCCTTGTAGCGGGGGTTCACCGCGTACACCGGGCCAGGAAACGTGGCCAGGTTGGCGAACACAATGCCGTTGATTGTGTCCCGGCTGGGGGAGGCCCCGATCATGGCCACGCTGCGCGGGAACAAGAGCCGATCGATGTTTTTGCTCATGGCCCCAATGGTACTGGCCTCCACACAATCTCCACAATCTTTGCACACCTTTTCAACGCGCGGGGGCTATAGTCAAGGCGGTGGAACAAGCTAGCGAGAGCCCAACCACCGAAACCGCCTCCTGATAGGGGTCGGGCCCCAGGCTCGACCCCTTTTCCTTTACGGGGTAGGCTATGCTAAAGATGCCGACGATTCTGGTGGTGGAGGACGAGCGGGAAATCGCCCGCATGGTTCAGGCGTACCTCATCCGCGAGGGCTACCGCGTGGAGGTGGCGTTCAGCGGGGATGAGGGCCTGCGCTTGTTTCACGACCTCAAACCCGACCTGGTGGTGCTGGACCTCATGATCCCGGGGATCCACGGGCTGGAGCTGGCCCGCCGCATCCGCCAGGAGTCCAACGTGCCCATCATCATGCTCACCGCCCGGGCCGAAGAAGCGGATCGGGTGGCGGGGTTGGAAATGGGCGCCGACGACTACGTGACCAAGCCGTTCAGCCTGCGGGAGCTGGCCGCCCGGGTGCGGGCCGTGCTGCGCCGGGTGGAGGGCGGTCCCCCGCCCCAGGTGCTGCAGGCGGGGCCGTTTTGGATCGACCTCGCGGGCCGGGAAGCCAAACTCGCCGGCAAGCCCTTGGACCTCACCCCCACGGAGTTTGACCTGTTGGCCCTGTTCGTGCGCCACCCCGGCCGGGTGTTCACCCGCCGCGAACTGCTCCACGCCCTGCAGGAGCGCACGTACGCCACCTTGCCGCGCACCGTGGACTCCCACATCAAGAACTTGCGCCGCAAAATCGAGCCCAACCCCGATGAACCCACGTACCTCCTCACCGTGCACGGTGTGGGGTACAAATTCCGATCGGAAGGAGGTTAGAGGTGTCGTTCCGCTGGAAGCTGGTGGGCGCGCTGGTGCTCACGGCGGTGCTGGCCACGGTGGGCGGTTACCTCCTCACCACCCGGGCCTTGGAGCAACGCTTTGCCGCCTACCGCTTGGAGGAACGCAGGGCCAGCGCGCAGGAATTTGCCCGCATCTTGGCCTCGTGGTGGGAGGTTCGCCGCTCGTGGGCCGGTGTGGACCAGCTGTTCCGCTCCCGGGTCCAGGTTTACCTGTTTCGCGGCGGGCAGGTGGTGTACCAAACCAGCATTTTGGGGCAGTACATGTTGCTTGATGCCGAGGGCCGTGTGGTGGCGTGCGCTGACCAGCTCATGCTGGGCCGCTGCACGGTCACGGACGCTGAGCTGGCCGAGCGAACCCGCACCTGGGGGGTGCCCATCCAGGTGGCCGGCCAGGTGGTGGGCACGCTGGTGCCCTTGGACGTCCAGAGCTTTACGCCTTTGGAAGCGGACTTTTTGAACTCCGTGCGGCGGGGGACGCTCATGGGCGGCATCTTGGCCTTGGCCGCAGCCGCCGTGTTGGGCACGGTGCTTGTGGCGCAACTGGCCGCACCGCTGCGGCAGCTCATGGCCGCCACCGCTCGCCTGGCCCGGGGTGAACTCACCCACCGCGTGAAGGTGAAAACGCGCGACGAGATCGGCGAACTGGCCCAGGCGTTCAACCGCATGGCCGAGGCCCTGGAGCGGTCGGAAAAAGCACGGCAGAACATGCTCGCCGACGTGGCGCACGAGCTGCGCACCCCCCTCTCCGTCATCCGCGGCAACTTGGAGGCCATGATGGACGGTGTGTTCCCCCTCACCGCGGAGAACCTCGCCCCGGTGTACGAAGAAACCCTGCACCTCGGGGAGCTCGTGGAAGACTTGCGCACGCTGACGTTGGCCGAGGCCGGGCACTTGGAATTGATCCCCGAGGAGACGGACGTGGGGGGGTTGGTGCAGGCCGCGGCCGAGGCCGTCCGTGCCGCTGCGGCCGAACAGGACATCCAGGTGGCGGTGGATGTCGAGCCCCATCTGTGGGTCCGTGTGGACCCCCGCCGCATCCGCCAGGTGCTGAGCAACCTCCTGTCCAACGCCCTGCGCTTTGCCCCGCCCGGAAGCACGATCACCCTAAGCGCCCGCCGCCAGGGCCAGGCGATCCAGGTCACGGTGCGGGATCAAGGGCCAGGGTTTGCCCCCGAAGACCTCCCCCGCATCTTCGAGCGGTTCTACAAGGGCGACAAGGCGCGCACGGGTGAGGGCAGCGGCTTGGGGCTGGCCATCGCCAAGGAACTGGTTCAGCTCCACGGCGGCCGCATCTGGGCCGAAAACGATGGCGGTGCTGTCGTGCACTTCACCCTTCCCGCCGTTGAACCGCGCAAAGAATCCGCTTAGAATCGCGTGGCTATGAAAGGCGACGGCAGTTATTGCAGTCCCACTTTGGGCAAGCTCTCCTTTGCCGAGCTGGTGAACGAGATCCTGTCCATGATCGCTGCTGCTCCGGACGACCAGTACAGCATCGTGGTTGGGTCCGATTCCCAGACCTACCAGGGCGAGGCGGAGTACGTGACGGCCATTGTGGTCCACCGGGTGGGGAAGGGCGGGCGTTACTTTTGGCGCAAGCGCACCGAGCGCCGGCCCCGCAGCCTCAGGGAGCGCATCTACCGCGAGGCGCTTTTGAGCTACGAAACCGCTGAGGCGCTTTTGGGGGCGTTCCGCGCGCGGGGGGTGGCCCCGCTGAGCTTGGAAATCCACGTGGACGTGGGCCGCAACGGCCGCACCCGGGATCTGGTGGAGGAAGTGGTGGGGATGATCCTGGGCAGCGGGCTTCCCGTGCGCACCAAGCCCGAGGCGTACGCCGCCAGCATCGTGGCCGACAAGCACACGTAAACGCCGCACACGGGACCCCGAGAATTCCCATCTGTCCGAAGTTTCCTTGGCCGTGGCCCGCTACCATGGGCCCATGCCGGTGTTGGCTCAGCTTGTGGAAGCGGCCCATGATCTCCCCTTCGCTCACCTGGAAATCCGCGGGCTGGCCTGGGATTCCCGCCGTGTGCAGCCCGGCGACCTGTTCTTCGCCCTTCCAGGCACCAAGGTCGATGGTCACGTGTTCCTGGAGGAAGCAGCGCAGCGGGGGGCGGTGGCTGCGGTGGGCGAAAAGGACCTGCGGCCGCCGTTGCCTTATTTGCGGGTTCCCAACGCCCGCTTGGCCTTGGCCCGCGCCGCCGCAGCTTTCTACGACCACCCCACGTGGAAGCTCACCACCATCGGCGTGACCGGCACCAACGGCAAGACCACGGTCGTGCACCTGCTGGGACAGTTGTTGCCCCAGTGCGAGACGCTGACCACCGTGCGGGTGGAGGAGGAGGGCTTGTCGTGCGTGACCACGCCGGAAGCCCCGGAGCTGCAGCGGGTGGCGGCCCAAGCGGTTCAAGCCGGCCGGAGGTTCTTTGCGTTTGAGGCTTCGTCCATCGGCCTGGTCCAGCACCGCGTGGACGGGGTGCGGCTGCGCGCGGCGGTGTTCTTGGGCTTGGGACGGGATCACCTCGACTTCCACCGCACGCTGGAGGACTACTTGGAGGCCAAGCTGCGGCTGTTTGAGCTGTTGGACCTGGACGGGTGGGGGGTGGTGAACGCCGAGGACCCATGGGCGTGGCTCTTCCTGCGCACGGGCGAGGGGCGGCGGCTCACGTTTGGGGTGGAAGTGGGCGATGTGCAAGCAAGGCACGTGAGGCTGAGTTCTACCGAAGCGTGGTTCAAACTGTGTACGCCCGCGGGGTCGCGGGAGGTGGTGGTGCCTTGGCCGGGGGAGCACAACGTGCGCAACGCGCTGGCTGCTGCAGCCACCGCTTGGGCGTTGGGCGAGGAATTGGACGCCCTTGCTCAGCGGCTGAGCCAAGCCACCCTTCCGCCCGGGAGGTTTCAACGGTTTTGGGCCCGCAACGGTGCCCTGGTGGTGGTGGACTACGCCCACAACCCCCAGGCGTTGGAGGCGATGCTGAAAACCCTGCGCCCTCAAGCCCGCCGGCTGTTCGTGGTGTTCGGGGCCAACGGTGAGGGCGATCCGGGCAAGCGGCCGTGGATGGGGCGGGTGGTGGGGCAATGGGCGGACTGGGCCGTGGTCACCTCCGACAACCCGAAAAAAGAGGATCCGGAAAGGATTGCGGCGGCGGTGGTCGAAGGGCTGGAGGCCGTGGGCGGGGCCTACACAGTGGAACTGGACCGCGCACGGGCCATTGGCCTGGCCATGCAAGTTGCGGGAGCAGGCGACGTGGTGCTTGTGGCCGGAAAAGGGCACGAGCGCTGCCAGCACTTGGCCTCCGGTCCTGTGCCCTACTCCGACCTCGACGTGCTGCGCTCCTCCGGCTGGCTCCTCGTGAGTGATGGGTGGTCCGTGACGAGTGACGCGTAACGCGTAAAAAAGTGATGGGTGATCGGTGATGAGTGATGAGTAAGGATTCGTCCCCCTCCCCTTGGTCCCCTCCCACGGGGGGAGGGGAGACAGAAGTGCCACGCGGGGGTGGGGAGAGTCAGAGCGCGCAGGGATCTCCTCTTTTCCCCTCTCCCCGAGGTGGGAGAGGGCCAGGGTGAGGGGGTGTGTTCAGTGATCCGTGTTCGGTGATGGGTGATCGGTTGCGGCAAGGAAGTGTCATGGCCGGGAAGATCCCTTTTCCCAAGAGCTGCAGGCGCGCCCGGTTTTGGCCCATTTGTTTGAGTATTTGTCACTGATCACTCATCACCGATCACTAAATCGGCGATCCATCGGGCCAGCTCTTCCGGGGGCTTTTGGCCGTCGAGCAGCACCACCTTGGGGTGATGAACGGGTTGGAGGTCCTGCTGGGCATGGAGGCGGGCGGCGATGACCTCTTCGGGGACTCCTGCCGCGCGCAACCGGCGCTGCCGTTCCGCTTCGGGGACGTCCAACCAAATCACCAGGTCGAAGAAGTTCAGGTCCACGTGGGGGGAAGAGAGCAAGAGGGCGCCTTCCACCACGAGGACTTGTGTGCCCTGGCGTTGGTGCTCTTGGGCCAACCGTCGCAGCTGGGCCATCACCACGGGGTGGATCAGGGCTTCCAGGTCCTTTCTCGCCTGTGGGTCGGTAAGCGCCTGCTGGGCGAGGCGGCCGCGGTGGACCGTGCCGTTGGGGTTGAGGACTTCGTGACCGAAGCGGGCCACCAGCTTTTCATAGGCTGGCCCACCAGGCCGATAGGCTTCCCAAGCCAGGGCATCGCAGTCCACACAGGCGTAGCCCGGCCGTTGGGCCAAAAGTTTTCCTACGGTGGACTTTCCCGATCCCGTCGGCCCCGCCAGCCCCACAACCTTCATGACTTAGCCAAGGTTAAACCCAAGCAGGGGGCTCACCAAGCACCCCGGTCGTTGTCTTTTGGCAGCGCCCTACTTTCTTTCTGCAAGCCCTGGGCTTGTGCTGTCTCCCCGGGGCCAATCCGCGTGGAAGAAAAGGTCGGCTTGGCCAAGCCCAGCTCCTTAGTTCTCACCATCCCCTCCTTTCTGGGCTACAACGATCAGCCTAGGGCTATCGATCGAGGGTTCCTTGAGCTCGAAGGAACTGTAAGCCCCTCGGTAGCGCCAGCCAGCCCTCTGGAAGAGGGCGATCAACTCATGGAGGCTGTAAATGCGATGGTTCAAGGGGACCTCGGCCTTGAAGCTATAGCCCTCTGGGGTCTTCTCGAAGAAGGTCCAGACGTTCTCCATCCTCGAGGTCTCGAGGTTCAATCTCCGCTCCTCGACCACCAAGAGGTTTCCCACACGGGCTGCGCCGGTGCGCTCGAAGTGTCGGACGATCCAGTCGCGAAAGCCCGTCTCCAGGACGAAGAGGCCGCCATCCTCCGTGAGGGCCAAGCACTGCCGCAGGATGCTCTCATCGGTCGCCTCGTCGTAATAGCCGAGGGAGGTGAACATGTTGATGACCACATCGAACCTCCGCGGCGCGAGGTCCTCCACGCGCCGGGCATCGAAAACCAGAAATTCGGTCCGGCCATGAACTCTATGCTCCGCCGCTAGCTCCTTGGCCCGCGCGATGTAGCGCGGGGAGATATCGATCCCTGTGACACGATACCCTTCCTTCGCCAGATAGAGGCTATGCCTCCCGATCCCGCAGTTCAGGTCCAAGACCCTGCTGCCAGGTTTGACTCCATACTCTCGGAAAAGGTTGAGGAGCCCCCGGACCTCCTCCTCCGTCCGCGCCAGCCGCTCTTCCAGGAAGACCTGAAAGAGCTCGGCATGTTCGATGAACAGATTTTGAACCCACCCCTCGTGGGCCATGGTGACGACCTCCTGCGCGTGCCCTTACTTGTTCCCATCGCGCTTTGGTGAAGTTATCCGCCGGCCCAGTTTGCCACAAACCCAAGCGAGCGTGGCCCCTTCGGCCTCTTTGGGGGAAGCTCAGATGGGGAACTGCATGGGCTGAGGGGTACAATCCCAGGGCCATGAGGCGATGGTTATGGGTGCTGTGGCTTCTGGCGAGCGCCTTGGCGTGGGGTGCCGAGGTGGTCCGCTTGTCTTTGGATGGCACGATTAACCCGGCCACCGCCAGCTATGTCGTGCGTGGGATCGCCGAGGCCAACCGGCGAGGAGCTTCGCTGGTGGTGCTGGTTCTGGATACGCCGGGGGGGTTGGATACCTCGATGAAACAAATTATGGAGGCCATTTTGGCCTCGGAGGTTCCCGTGGTGGTCTGGGTGGGGCCACCTGGGGCCCGAGCGGCCTCGGCCGGCACGTTCATCTTGCTTTCCGCCCATGTGGCGGCGATGGCCCAGGGCACGAGCACCGGCGCCGCGCATCCCGTGGCCTTGGCCGCTGAAGAAATCCGTGAAGACGACCCCCAGGTGCAGAAGGCCGTGAACGACGCCGTGGCCCGCATTCGGGCTGTAGCGGAACTGCGCGGTCGCAACGCGGATTGGGCCGAGCAGGCTGTGCGCCAATCGGCCACCGTCACCGCTTCCCAGGCCCTCGCGCTCGGCGTGATCGACCTTATGGCCGACTCGTTCGCCGAGCTTTTGGCCAAACTCGACGGCTTCGTCCTCCGCGACGGCCGCACCCTCCACGTCCACGGAGCCTTGGTGCGCGAAATCCGCATGAGCCTACGGGAGCGCCTGTTTTCCTACCTCTCGGATCCCAACCTGGTCTATATCCTCCTCATCCTGGGGATCTACGGCCTGATTTACGAATTTGCCACGCCGGGGCTTGGGCTGGGGTTGGTGGTGGGGGGCATGGCCCTGGGGTTGGCTTTGCTTGGGCTTCAGGTCTTGCCCATCAACGTGGCTGGTCTGGCCCTCGTCCTTTTTGGTGTGGCGCTGATGGTGCTCGACGCGCTCACCCCCGCCGATGGCCTGCTCACCGCAGGCGGCGTGGTCAGCCTCATCTTGGGCTCGTTGGCCCTGTTCGAGATGGAAAGCCCGGCCATGCGCCTTTCTTGGGTCACCATCGTGGTCACCGTGGCTGTGGTGACCGCCGTGTTTGCGTTCTTTGTGTCCAAGGGCTTGCTGGCCCAGCGGAGGGCCAAGCGACCGCTCACCACCATGGTGGGGCTTCAGGGTGTGGCCAAGGACGACCTTCACCCCGAGGGTTGGGTTTTGGTCAAAGGTGAGTACTGGCGCGCGCGAAGCACGGAAGGAGACGTGCGCCGCGGGGATCGCGTCGAAGTGGTGGGTGAAGAGGGGCGCACACTCCTGGTGCGGCGTTTGCCCACAAACAAGCCTTAGGCCCTATTCTTCTTTCAGCCACTCGCGGAACCGCTCTTTCAGCTTCTTCTCCAACCGCTCGCCCAGCTCGTCCCAGCTTATGGTTTCCTCAGCGCCAGCCCAGCGGGCCAACCCGCGCTTGATGCGCGCCTCCACTTCGCGGACTATTTCCTCAGCGCGGCGTTCCCTCCGCCACACCCGTGAAAGCTGCCAACTTAGCCCAAGGCCCGTCCAGGAAAAGAGCAGCATGGTGAGGAACCACAACCCGCAGGCCTGGAGGTACGACAACGGCTTGGTCAGCGCCAAATGCCCAGCAATGATGCTGTTCCACAACATCATGATGACCCACGAGAAGAAGAAAAACGCGGCCAGGCCTCCACCCGCCACCAGTCTTGTAATGAACCGCATTCGTCTCCACCTCCTTGAACGATCTTAGCCATTGTAGCCGGAAAGTACGCGTTTGCCTTCTGCTGCAGGAGGGTTGTGGGAATGGGCGAAGAGAGAACTGTGTAGAATAGGCTTATGCGAGTAGCACTGGCGACCATGTTCGGCAAAGGGGCGGCGCTTGGGGTGAGGTTTGTCATCGGTCTCGTCTTTGTCTTCCTAGGTGGGGCCGTGTTCAATCCGATCTCTCGGGCCCAGCACGTCGTTGAGCTTCCACCGCAAGTGCTGCGGGACATTGAATATGCCCGCGTGGATGGGAAATCGCTGCGACTAGATTTGTACTTGCCCCAACGCAAATGGGGGGAACGTCTGCCCGTGGTGGTGTGGATCCACGGAGGAGGTTGGCGGGCTGGCAGCAAGGAGAACACGCGGGCCCCGGAGGTTTTGGGGGAGGGCTATGCCGTGGCCAGCATCAACTACCGGCTCAGTTGGGAGGCCACGTTCCCCGCCCAAATCCACGACTGCAAAGCGGCCATTCGTTGGCTGCGGGCCCACGCCGCTGCATATGGACTTGATCCCGATCGCATCGGCGTTTGGGGGTCTTCGGCTGGAGGGCATCTTGCCGCGTTGTTGGGCACTTCGGGGGACGTAGCCGAGCTGGAAGGGACCGTGGGGGGCAACCTTGAGTACTCCAGCCGGGTCCAAGCGGTGTGCGACTTCTTCGGTCCCACGGACTTTCTAGCTGTGCTGGAAGGCGCTTGGTCATCGGCCCGTGGCCCCACGGCTCCCGAGGCTTTGTTGCTCGGTGGGCCTGTGGCCGAACGGGTGGAACTGGCCCGGTTGGCCAGTCCCGTCGCCCACGTGAGCGCAGACGACCCGCCCTTCCTCATCGTCCATGGGGAACGTGATCCCGTGGTGCCTGTGGATCAGTCCCTGCGGCTGTACCGGGCCCTTCAACAAGTGGGCGTGGAGGTCACTTTGCACATCGTTCGAGGCGCGGGCCACGGGTTCCGTGACCCAACTGTGGACCAGATGGTCCGCGCGTTCTTCGACCGTCACCTCCGGGCAAAGGGCAGCTGACCACTCCGGACTTGTGGGCTTGTCTTGTAATCTTCGTTCCCGATGCGATAGAAAGCCGCTCCTCCCTCCCCTGGCGGGAGGGAGTTGGTGGGAGGGGGTCCCCCATCGAGAGGGAGGGATTTGGGAGACAAGCCCCGGACTTATTAACGAAGGTCCGCGGCAAGCACGCCGATCCTTCCCTTGGCCCCCATGCGGTCCTCCTCGTCCAATCCGGTGGCCCGTGGGTTACTGAACAGTGATGTACACAACGAACTTTTTTTCTGGGGGCCCAGCTTCCCAAGGCCTCCGGTAAACGAATGTAAACCGGTCCTCGCCGACGGCCATGGCTTGGTAACGGAAGTAGAACACGCCACCCGCACCGATTGGGCCGGACGGGCTCAAGTACTCCAACCCTGGAAGTCGCTTCACAATCGCCGGCTCGTGATCGATTTCCCATTCGTAGCCCGTGGTCGGATTGCCCTGCAGAGCCACCATCAGCCGCTCTCCCACCCGTAGGGTTATTCGTGTCTCGTGGTCTGTTTCATCCATCAAGCGGTAAACCCAAAGGCCAAGGCCGCACACAGTGGCTTGGGCCGTGACTCGCCCTGCAAGGGGAAGCACGGTGGGGGCCACCACTTCGATTCCCACACGGAATTCGCCCAGCGAGGTCTCCACCACAGCCGTATACTGGCCCGTCTGGACAGGACGGCCCGAGGCATCGACCAAGTCCCAACGGCCGACCCACTGGTCCGCAGCGACAGGATAGGCATAAGCGTCGTCCGCGTACACCACCAAACCCTGGGAGTCAAAGACGCTAAACTGCTGGACCTGCAGGGGCCCACACCAACACGGACAGGGGTCGGTCCGCGAAAACTCCAAAGCCAGCTTTTGTCCCGGAGAGAAAACAAACGTTCCGATGGTTACACAGGCTTGCACAGGAGAGACTTCCCTGGCCGCTGTGGGAAAAGAGGGAGCCAAAAGCCCAAGGACGAGGACGAGAACCCAGCTTCCCTTCGCCTTTCGTTTTTTCACAAGCGCCACCTCCAATGAAGGTACACCGATTCTGCCCCTGCGGTTCGCGGCTGCGATCGTAGTTGTTCAGTGGGCCCAGCGATAGCCGAGGGTGCTCAGCACAGCAGCGATCGGTGGGCTCAGCCAAAACGCGGCCTCGATGTTGAACGTAGCGGCGATGCCAAAGCCCACGGCCGTTCCCGCCCCTGCGCCCACAAAGCCCAGCGTCACGCTGCCCGGGATGTTCAAGAAATGTCCGCTTAAGGTCACGCCCAGGCCTGCACCCAGCGTGGTGCCCACCGCGTAGCCCACGTAACCCGCCACAATCCCGGCCAGGTAGCCGTCGATCGTGCTCCACCCCAACCAGCGCGCCAAACCGCTTCCCAATTCCGCGCCCAGCGAGCCCCCCAAGTACGCGGTCACCGTCGCCACAGCCACCTGGGCGAGAAACGGGGGATCCCATTCCACCGCGCATCCCGCCCAACTCAGCACCACGGCCAGCAGCACAACACCCACGGCTCGCATCATGGTCGTCACCTCTGGGGTACAGTCTAAAAGCCCACGCCCACGGGCGCTACTCCCCAAGCTCAGTTGCCCCCTGCGCACGGTTGGGAAACAATCCCCTGCATGGAAGAGAGGTATGTGCGGCAGCAGGCCCTGCCTCAGCTGGGGCTGGAGGGTCAGGCCAAACTGGGACGGGCCTCCGTGTTGGTGGTGGGTTGTGGTGCCCTGGGCACTCATACGGCCGAAGCCCTGCTCCGCGCTGGGGTGGGACGGTTGGTTCTCGTGGACCGCGACATCGTGGAGGTGCACAACCTCCATCGGGTCAGCCTGTTTACACCTGAACAGGTGGGACAGCCCAAGGCTTTGGCCGCAGCCCACAAGCTGGCGGCCATTGGAAGCGAGGCCCAAGTGGAACCCGTGGTCGCTCACTTGGACGCCAGTTTGGCCGAAAAGTGGGTGCCTCAAGTGGACGTGGTGGTGGATGGCCTGGACAACCTGGAGACCCGTTACCTCGTCAACGACGCCTGCGTGAAGCACGGTGTTCCTTACATTTACACCGCTGTGTTGGCCACCTACGGGATGACCATGGCCGTGGTCCCTGGGAAGGGGCCATGTTTGCGCTGCCTTTTCCCAAGCCCTCCGCCGCCGGGGGTGCTGCCCACCTGCGCCCAGGCGGGCATTTTGGGTCCCGTGCCCAAAGCTCTGGCGGCGATCCAAGCCGCCACGGCCATCCAGATTTTGGTGGGGAGCCCCGATCTCCGGCCCGGCGAGCTGTTGTACCTCGACCTTTGGAGCAGGCGAACCCAGCTGATCGAGGTGCAGCGTGCGCCGCGCTGTCCTACCTGTGTGCAGCAGGACTTCGTGTTCTTGCGGGAGCGGCCCACGACCGCGGTGTTGTGCGGAGATGCGGTGCAGGTGATGCCTTATCGCCGTGGGGAATTGGACCTTTCCGCACTGGCCGAGCGGCTGGCTCCCTTGGGCAAGGTGCGCCTGGCCCACGGCCTCCTCTTTTTCGAAACGGCTGAGGCGCGCTTTGTGGTGTTCCCCGACGGCCGGGCCCTTGTGCACGGGGCTGGGTCCATCGAACGGGCCAAAAGTTTGTACGACCAGTACATGGCTTGAAGGAGGGCCGGCGGCCCGCGCACACAGGCGCTAGCGGGCGATCAACCGGCCCACCACCCACAGCAGGAAAAGCACCGCCAACAACAGGGCCAAAGGGATCAGCGTGAGCCGCCAGGCCAGCCCTTTCAGAAACTTGCGCTGCGCGTCGGTGATCTCCACTTGGGGGGGGTAGCGCAGTTCCAGCGAGCGGGCCTTTTTGAGCATCTTCACGGAGGCCGCGATCTTGCCCTGGCGGCGGTACACCACACCCAGGTTGTGGTGGGCGGAGGCGTGACGGGGATCTTCTTGAATGGCCCGGGTATAGGCATATTCAGCCCGGGCCAAGTCCCCCGCATCGAAGTAAATGTTGCCCAGTCGAAAGTAGATCTGCGCTTTTTCCACCCCATACTGCAAAGCATCCACCAAGAGGTCAATGCCCTCCTTGTGGCGCTGTTGGCGCCTCAGTTCCTCGGCCTGGGCTAACGCCCTTTGCACCCGTTCCGCCCTCTCCGCCAAGCTCAGGAGCTTGGGGTCGGGGACAAGAGGGTGAGCCTCGCCTTGAGGGTCTGAACGTCCTGCCATGTTTGGTATTTGGGGCTCCCTTTGGCCCGGCTGGGGTTGCGCAAGAGGTAGCTGGGGTGGTACATGGGAAAAACCTCGATGCCCCCCTTCCAGGGGTAGAACCGCCCCCGCACCTCAGTGATCCCTTGATCCGTGCCCAACAGCCACGAAGTCGGCGTGTTGCCCAACGTGGCGATGATCTTGGGGTTGATGAGGGCGATCTGGGCGGAAAGCCACATCCAGCACGCCTTCATCTCCAGCTTGGTGGGCACACGGTTCCCCGGCGGCCGGCACTTCACCACGTTGGTGATGTACACCTCGTCGCGGGAGATGTCCACGGACTTGAGGATTTCGGTGAGGAGCTGGCCTGCTGGTCCAACAAACGGCCTGCCCGTCTGATCTTCCATTTCTCCTGGGCCTTCCCCGATGAGCATGAGCGCTGCTTTGGGGTGGCCCTCGCCGAACACCACGCTGGTGCGCCCCTGGGCCAGCCCACACCGCTTGCACGTGCGGGCGCGCTGGGCCAAGGTTTCTAAGGTGAGAAGGGGCGAAGAGGACAAAAGAGCACCTCCCAAAAGTCTGGAGCGGGCGACGGGAGTCGAACCCGCGACCTTCAGCTTGGGAAGCTGACGCTCTACCAAATGAGCTACGCCCGCGTCGCCTTAGAGCATACGCCTTGCCCCCCAGGCCGTCAACCGCGCGACGGGGCGACCTTCAAGGGCTCCAGCGCGGGCATGGACTTGCCCCGCAGGAACTCCAGCGTGGCCCCACCGCCCGTGGACACGTAGCCGAACTTCTCCCCCAAGCCCAGCTTCTCCACGGCCTCCGCGGTCTCCCCCCCACCCACCACCGTAAACGCCGAGGAAGCGATCAACGCTTGGGCCAAGGCCTGGGTTCCCTTGTCAAATGGCGGGTACTCGAAGGCCCCCATGGGGCCCGTCCACACCACGGTCCCCGCCCCCTGAAGGAGCTGGGTATACGCCGCTACCGTGGCCGGGCCGATGTCCAACCCCATCCAATCCGCAGGAATTTTGTCCGCAGGAACCACCTGCGTCTCCGCCCCGGCCTTGAGCTCCCGGGCCACCACCACGTCCGCGGGGAGGGCGATCTTCTTCCCGTGTCGTTCGGCCTCGGTCAGCAACGCTTGCAGGGTGGGCACCAAGTCGGCGTCGACCACGGACTTCCCCACCCCGTGCCCCTGGGCAAGGAGGAAGGAGAAGGCCACACCGCCGCCGATCAGGAACCCGTCCACGTGGCCCAGCAAATCGGTGAGCACGCCCAGCTTGTCCTTGGCCTTCTTCCCCCCTACGAGCACATAGAAGGGTCGCCGCGGGTCTTGCAAAAGCCCACCCAGCACTTCCACCTCGCGCTCCATGAGGAACCCCGCATAGGAGGGGAGGAAGCGGGTGACCCCTACGGTGGACGCGTGGGCGCGGTGGGCTGTGGCGAACGCGTCGTTCACAAAGATGTCGAAGGGCGCGGCCAGCCGGCGGGCAAACGCGTCCTCGTTCTCCTCTTCCTCCGGATGAAACCGCACGTTTTCCAACACCACGATTTCGCCGGGCTGAAGTTGGGCCATGGCTTGTTCGACTTCTGGCCCCACGCACGCGCGCAGGGCGCGCACAGGCGCTCCCAGAAGCTGGCCCAAGCGGGCGGCCACCGGCGCCAACCGCAGCTCCTCGACCACCTTGCCGTCGGGACGGCCCAAGTGGGAGCACACGGCCACCTTGGCCCCGTGGTCCCTGAGCCACCGTAAGGTGGGCAGCACAGCGCGGATACGGCTGTCGTCGGCCACCCGGCCGTGGTCCAAGGGCACGTTGAGGTCAGCCCGCAGCAACACCTTGCGGTTCCGCACGTCCACCTCGCGAACAGTGCGCAGTTGCACGAATGGATCACCCCCTGGCCATTCTATCACAGCCCGGGTCTCCCCGCGGTATGATTGCATGGTCCATGGATTTCTGGCCGGTGTTGGCGGTGGTGTTGGTCGGGGCCCTGCTGGGCCTGGCGGCTTGGATTTGGCCGTGGTTGGATCCCAACTCCCCCTTGCGCGTGGCTCAGGAACTGGGCGCCGTGTTGAACGCTTGGTCCGCTGTGCGCGACGCGGTGGGCTGGGTGCGCCTCGAACGCCCGGGGGAGGAGGGGATCGAAGCCCGCGTGCTTTATTTGGCTCCCAGCAGCGTGCGGGTGGAAGTGCAGACGCCTGCGGAGTTGGCCGGTCACGTGTTCGCCTTCCGCCCCCTGCCCGAAGGTCAGCTCCTCCTTCACTACCGCCCCGACCTGGAAATCGCCACCGAGACGCGGTTTGCCCACGGACAGGAGCTGATTCCGTTGCCCGATTGGAACCTGCTCGGGGAAGAGCTGCGCCGCGGCCAAGTGCGCTTGGCCCGCCTGGACAGCACCACTTTTTCTATCCAAGGGTTCCCCACGCTGGAGACCGAGGTTGTGTTGGAAGTGAACCCCCAGACCAACCTGCCCGTTCGTGTCCAGGTGGCCGAAAAAGGCGAACAGTCCTTACAGGTGTGGTTTGTGGACCTTGTCCCCAACCGAGGATTGGAGCTCCGCGACCTCTTTACCCTTGATCCTCTTCCCCGTCGTTGGTTTTTCCTTCGGGTTCCGAAATCCGGCGCTTGAACTCGGTCAGGCGGAACTCCTGGTCGATGAACTTTTCGAACTGCTCTTCTTCAGCGAACGGCGACTCGATGGCCGTCTTCTCGAACACCTCGTCTTCGATGTAGATGGGGGCCTGGGTGCGCAGGGCGAGGGCCACGGCGTCGGACGGGCGGGCGTCGATGTCCTGCACCACGCCGTTGGCGTCGCGGACCACCAAAGTGGCGAAGTAGGTGGTGTCTTTCACACTGGTGATGACCACCCGCTCCAGCCAGCCTCCGAGCGCTGTGAGCAGCTGCTTCATCAGGTCGTGGGGCAGTGGACGAGGGAACGCATGCCCCTGTAGGGCCAAGGCGATGGACATCGCCTCCGGTTCCCCAATCCAGATGGGCATTCCTTTCGTGGAGTGCCGATCCTGCAAGAACAGCACCGGCGTCCTTGTTTGCGGATCCATCAGCAGCGCACGCACCTCAGCTTCCCTCATCCTTGGTCCCCTCCTCGCTGTTCGTCCGCCGCCATTATAGCGATCGGCCTCCCGGCTGACCATGGGCTACATTACATTCGGGCTATAATGACCCCGCCATGTGCGGCATTGTGGGTTACGTGGGCTCTCGGCCAGCCCAGCAGGTCCTGCTCGAGGGCCTTTGGCGGTTGGAGTACCGCGGCTATGACTCCGCAGGCCTGGCCGTGGTGGAAGGGGGCCAGATCCGCCTCTTCCGCCGGGTGGGCAAGGTCCGCGACCTGGAGGAGCTTGTGTCCCGCACCCCTTCGACCGCCACGCTGGGCATTGGCCATACCCGCTGGGCCACCCATGGACTCCCCACCGAGGAAAACGCCCATCCCCACTTGGATTGCTCGGGCAAGCTCGCCCTTGTACACAACGGCATCATCGAAAACCATCGGGAACTGAGGGAGTGGCTCCTGGCCCACGGGCACCGGTTCACCTCGCAGACGGATACAGAGGTGTTGGTGCACCTGGTGGAGCACCACTACCGCGGCGATCTGGTGGAAGCGGTGCAGGCGGCGTTCGCCCGTGCCCAAGGCGCGTTGGCCATCGCTGTTGTGCACGCCGATCACCCGCGCGAGATTGTGGGGGCGCGCCTGGGCAGCCCCTTGGTGGTGGGAAGGCTTCCCGGGGAAGGATTCTTGGCCTCGGACGCTCCTGCCCTTCTCCCCTACACCCGCGATTTCCTGTTCCTTGACGACGGAGAAATCGTCCGCGTAGGTCCAGGGCAAGTTGAGCTGTGGGGGCGGGACGGCCGCAAAAAAGCGCCGCAGTTTCGCCGCGTGCCGTGGGACGACGCCGTGGCCCAAAAGGGTGGGCACCGCCACTACATGCACAAAGAGATCCATGAGCAGCCGCAAGCCGTGGCCGACACCCTCCGCGACCAGCTGCAGACGGATTGGGATGGAACCTTGGCCGAGGAGCTGCGGGCGGTGGACCACATCTACCTCGTGGCCTGCGGCACGTCCTACCACGCCGCTGCGCTGGCTGAATACCTGTGGGAGCCCCTCTTGGGCCTTCCCGTCACCGCCGAGATCGCCAGCGAGTTCCAGTTCAAGAACCCAGCGCTGAGCCCGCGGACCCTGGTGGTCGCCGTATCCCAGTCCGGGGAGACGGCGGACACGTTGGGCGCGGTGCGCGAGGCCAAGGAGCGCGGGGCCAAGGTTGTGGGCGTGGTGAACAAGCTGGGCTCGGCGCTGGAGCGGGAGGCCCATGGCGTGATCTACACCCGCGCGGGCCTGGAGATCGCTGTGGCGGCGACAAAGACGTTTATGGCCCAGGCTGCGGCCCTTGTCCTCCTTGGCCTGCGCCTGGCCCGCATCCGCGGCGCCTTGTCCCACGACCAATTCATGCAGGCCACCGATGAGTTGGCCCGCGCGCCCGCTGTGGTGGCCCAAGCCCTCAAGCTTGAGGACGAGATGGCCGCTTTAGCCCAACACTTCTACACCAAACCCGATTTCCTGTACCTGGCCCGCGGCCTCCTCTACCCCCTGGCCCAAGAAGGGGCCCTCAAGCTCAAGGAAATCAGCTACATCCACGCCGAGGCGTACCCCGCCGCGGAGATGAAACACGGGCCCATCGCCCTCATCCACGAGGACATGCCCGTGGTGTTCCTGTTCTCTTCTCAAGAACTGGCGGACAAGACCTTGGCCAACATCCAAGAGGTCAAGGCCCGCCACGGCATTTGCCTTGTGTTCGCCGACCACGACCACCCCGAACTGCGCGAGCTGGCCAACCACCTGGTCCTTGTGCCGGCCACTTCGCGCTTGCTCCTCCCCTTCGCCTTCACGCCCCCTTTGCAGCTTTTGGCCTACCACATCGCCGCCTTGCGGGGCACGGACATAGACCAGCCGCGGAACTTGGCCAAAACAGTTACGGTTTCCTGATCTGCTATGGGGCACGTTGTGGCGCGCAACCGCAAAGCCCGGCGGGACTACGCCATCGAGGAAACGTACGAGGCCGGTCTGGCCCTCAAGGGCTCGGAGGTCAAGTCCCTGCGCGCCGGCCGGGTGTCCATCGACGAGGCGTACGCCAAGGTCAAGGACGGTGAAGTGTGGTTGTATGGCATGCACATTGCGCCCTACGGCCCCAGCGGCGCCTTGGGCCACGACCCCGAGCGGCCCAAAAAGCTCCTGTTGCACAAGCGCGAGATCGCTCGCCTGATCGGCAAGGTGGACCGCGCGGGCTACACCTTGATCCCCCTTTCCGTGTACTTCAACGAGCGCGGATTGGCCAAGGTGGAATTGGCCCTGGGACGGGGCCAAACCAAAGCGGACAAGCGCCGCAAGATCATCCAAGAGGAGGAGGAGCGGCGGGCCCGCGAGGCCATGAAGCGCTTCTGGTAAAGGAAACTATGCGCCGGGCTTTCACGGTTAGAATTCCCGTGCCATGAGCATCCGCAATTTGGACAAAATCTTCGACCCCCGCCGGGTGGCCGTGATCGGGGCCAGCAACACCCCCGGCTCGGTGGGGTTCAGCGTGTTCCGCAACATGCTCGAGGCGGGGTTCCACGGCGTGGTCTACCCCGTCAACCCCAAGCGCGAAGCTGTTCAGGGCGTGCAGAGTTACCCCGATGTGGCCTCCTTGCCCCGCACGCCGGATTTGGCGGTTATTTGCACCCCTGCGAACACGGTCCCTGGCCTGGTCCGCGAGTGCGGGGAGGCAGGGATTTATGGGCTGATCATCCTCTCCGCGGGGTTTAAGGAAATCGGTCCGGAGGGGCGGAAGCTGGAGGAGCAGGTGCGGGCCGAGGCCGCCAAGTTCCCGGGAATGCGCATCATTGGCCCCAACTGCTTGGGGGTGATCGTGCCCCGCATCGGGCTCAACGCCACGTTCGCCGCCGGTACCCCTCGCGATGGCCAAGTGGCCTTCATTTCCCAATCTGGGGCTCTGTGCACCGCGGTCTTGGACTGGTCGCAAGAAGAGGGGATCGGCTTCTCCTACTTCGTGTCCGTGGGCAACATGATCGACGTGGACTTCGGCGACCTCATCGACTACTTCGGCGAGGACGAGCGCACGAAGTCCCTTATCTTGTACATCGAGGCCCTGAGCGAGGCGCGGGCGTTCATGTCCGCGGCGCGGGCGTTTGCCCGGACCAAGCCCATTGTGGTGTACAAAGCCGGCCGGTTTGCTGAGTCGGCCAAAGCGGCCAGTTCCCACACGGGCTCCATGGCCGGGGAAGACGCGGTGTACGACGCTGCGTTTCGGCGGGCGGGGATGGTCCGCGTGTACGAAATGGGGGATCTGTTCGACACCGCAGAGCTGTTGGCCAAGGCCCGGCCCCCGTTGGGCTCGCGGCTGGCCATCCTCACCAACGCTGGGGGCCCTGGGGTCATGGCCACCGACGCCCTCATCGCCCGCCGCGGCGAACTGGCCCAGCTTTCCCCGGAAACGATGGACAAGCTCAACCAAATCCTGCCCCCATTCTGGTCGCATGGGAACCCAGTGGACGTGTTAGGGGACGCCACGCCGGAGCGGTACGCAAACGCCCTCCGCCTGCTTTTGAGCGATCCCAACGTGGACGCTGTGCTGGCGATTATGGCCCCGGTGGGCGTGAGCGACCCCACCACCGTAGCCCAGGCCGTGGCTGCGGTGGCCAAGGAGAGCCACAAGCCCATTTTGGCGGCGTGGATGGGTGGGCCCTTGATGCGCGAAGGGGTGAACATCCTCAACGCCGCGGGCATCCCCACCTACGACAACCCAGATCAGGCCGTGCTGGCGTTCATGCACCTGGTGGACTACGGCCGCAACCTGGAGCTCCTCTACGAAACCCCGCGCGAAATCCCGGTGAAGTTCCCGTTGGACCGGGCCAAGATCCGGGAACAAGTGGCCCCTCTTCTGGCCCAAACCCGGGTCCTTTCCGAGCTTGAATCGAAGGCGCTGCTGGAGGCGTACGGCATCCCCGTGACCAAGCCGCGGGTGGCCACAAACCTTGAGCAAGCGCTGAAAGCGGCGGCCGAGGTGGGCTACCCCGTGGTGCTCAAGATCCACTCCCCCGACATCACGCACAAGACGGACGTGGGTGGGGTCATCGTGGGCTTGCACACCGAGCAAGAGCTCAAGGAAGCCTATGAGCGGATGATGGCCACGGTGCGGGCACGGCAGCCCCAGGCGCGCATCGAAGGGGTCACCGTGCAGCGGATGGTGCAGATGGAGCCGAGGTTTGAGCTCCTGATGGGGGCCAAGCAGGACGTGACGTTTGGGGCGGTGATCATGCTGGGCATGGGCGGCATCGCCACCGAGGTGTACCGGGACACCGCGTTGGGCCTGCCGCCCCTCAACGAAAAGCTGGCCTTGCGCATGCTGCAATCGCTGCGCAGCTGGCCATTGCTCAAGGGCTACCGAGGTCGGCCCGGGGTCAACCTCGACAAGCTCATCGAGCTTGTGATGCGCTTTTCGTACCTGGTGGCCGACTTTCCCGAGATCCGCGAGATCGACATCAACCCGCTTTTGGCCTCGGCGGGCGAAGTGGTGGCCGTGGACGCGCGGGTGGTGGTGGACCGGGAGCTGGCGGCCCGCTACACGCGGCCCTACGCCCATCTTGCCATCCGCCCTTACCCGGAGGGCTACGAGCGGCCCGCCGTGCTTAAGGACGGCACCAAGGTCCTCCTCCGCCCCATCCGCCCGGAGGACGAGCCCCTTTGGCACGAAATGCTGGCCGTGTCCTCCCGCGAGTCCATCCGCGCCCGCTTCCGCTACGTGTTCAAGGAGACCACGCACCAAATGGCTATTCCGTTCTGCTTCATCGACTACGAGCGGGAGATGGCCATCGTGGCTGAGCTCGAGCACAACGGGCAAAAGAAGATCGCGGGCGTGGGCCGACTGGTGGCCGATCCGGACGTGGTGAACGCCGAATACGCTGTGTTTGTGGCCGATCCGTGGCAGAACCGCGGGTTGGGTGGCTTGCTCACCGACTACTGCCTGGAAATTGCCCAGGGGTGGGGGATCAAGCGGGTGACGGCGGAGACCACACCGGACAACGTGCGGATGATCGCCATTTTTGCGGCCCGGGGTTTTGCCATCGAACACCGTCCGGAAGAAGGTGTGGTGCTGGCCCGCAAGAACCTGACGTAACGCCGTAAGGAGTTTCCCCGCGCTCCTACTGTTTGGCCTCTTCGAGGGCCCGGGCGGCTTCTTCGGCCAAAATGGGTTCGATGAGGAGGTCGAGGTCGCCGTCCAAAACGTCGCTGAGGCGGTACACGGTGAGGTCGATGCGGTGGTCGGTGACCCGGCTTTGGGGGAAGTTGTAGGTGCGAATCTTTTCCGAGCGGTCGCCACTTCCGATCTGCCTGCGCCGCACTTCGCGCAGTTCCTTTTCGCGTTTTTCCTCCTCCATCTCCCACAGTTTGGCCCTGAGGATGCGCAGGGCCATTTCGCGGTTGCGGTGCTGGGAGCGCTCGTCTTGGCAGGCGACCACAATCCCGGTGGGGATGTGGGTGATGCGCACCGCGGTTTCGTTCTTTTGCATGTGCTGCCCCCCCGGGCCGCTGGCGCGGAACGTTTCGATCTTGAGGTCCTCAGGGTTGATCTTGACGTCGATTTCCTCGGCCTCGGGCAACACGGCCACCGTGGCCGTGGAGGTGTGGATGCGGCCGCTGGCCTCGGTCTCCGGCACCCGCTGCACGCGATGGACCCCCGATTCATAGCGCAGGAGCCCGTAGGCCCCTTCGCCCTCCACCACAAACACGATCTGCTTGTACCCCCCCAGCGGCGTGGGGTGGGAGTCCATCACTTTGACGGTGAACCCCTTGCGCTCGCTGTAGCGGGCGTACATGCGGAAGAGGTCGGCGGCGAACAGGGCCGCCTCTTCCCCACCCGCGCCGGCACGGATCTCCACGATGGCGTTTTTGCGGTCGTGGGGGTTTTCGGGAAGGAACATGCGCTGCAGTTCCTTGAGCAGCCCCTCCAAGCGTGCGCGGTCCCGCTCCAACTCCGCCCTCAGCTCGGCCTTCAACCCCTCGTCGGTTTCGCTGTCGAGCAGTTCCTCTTCCTCCAGGATTTGGTGCTGCAGGCGGCGGAGCTCCTCGCCCTTGGCCACAATTTCCCTAAGCCGCGCGTACTTTCGGGAAAGCTCGGCGAAATCCGGGCGTTGGGGAGCTTCGGGCTCGCTGAGCTTGCGCTCCAGCTCTCCCAGTTCGTCTTGTGCGTCGCGCACACGGGCCAAAATCTTTTCCATCGCTTAAAGCCTAGCCGAAAACGCGACAAACTGCATTGGCCAACCCTCGTCGCCCCGCTTGAGCGAGGGCAAGATGCGGTGATGCAGGCGCGCTACGGCTCAGCGCTGCGCACCAACGTAAGCTGCAGCTTGAGCGCCCCCAACTGCAGCTCCAGCGTGAGGAAAGCCTGTTTCCACTGGAGGCTTTCGCTGGACAAGGTCCACAGCCCTTGGCGGGCGATCCCACCAGCCCCTTGAAGCTGCGTCACCACGGTCCCCCCCGCGATCACGTTCAACTGGCCCAGCGAGGTGCGGAGGATCAGCGTATGCTCGCTTTGCAACGCGGTGCCCCAGCTCAGCGTGCTGGTCAGCTCCCACAGGGGGCCCGCAAGGTGGAGGGTCAACCGGGAGCTGGGCTGGGCCAAGCCGCCTGTCCAGGTGAGCGTGGACGTCCACTGCGCGGAAAGCTCCACGCCGCTCGCCCAAAAGCCCAGCAGTGCTGCAGCCAGCAAACCTGCAATGACGGCCCTCATACGACCGGCCTCCAGCGGTCATCATAGCCTTTCCCGCCCCCGGTGCCAAGGGGTGGATTGGCCAACCCTGAGGGTTCATGTTAGGATGAGCGGGAAAGGAGGCGGAATGACGCGTGGACGTGTGGAGTCGGCGTTTGGGGGGATGTTCTGGTTTGCGGGGTGGCTGTTCACGTTGGCGTTTGCCAAGCTGGTGTGGTGGCAAGCCATCCTCGCGCTTGTCATTTGGCCCTACTACTTGGGCGTTCGCCTGCGGTAGCCGGCCTCAGTTTAGCCCGTGCCCCCCATGGGCCGCTATACTCGTGCCCTATGGTCCAAGACAAGCTGCCGCGTTGGGATCTGAGTCCGTTGTTTCCGAGCCTGGAGTCCCCGGAGTTTGAGCGGGCGTGGAGCGAGCTTCAAGCGAAGCTGGCAGCCCTTCCGGCCTTGCTGGACAAGCATGAGGTAGGGCCGCGGCCCATGCGCGAAGGCGACGCCCAAGCATTCCAAGAAGTGACTGCGGCCATCAACGCCCTCCTTGAGGCGTTCACCCCCATCCGCGCCTACGTCTCCGCCCAGGTGGACACCGACGCCACCAACAGCCAAGCCCAGGCCAAGCTCTCGGAACTCCAGAAGATGTTTTTGGCCTTTGAGCGCCTGCGGCCGCGGCTGACGGGGTGGTTCGCCCGCCTGGACCCCGACCAAGTGGGTGCCGGCCCGTACCGGCTCCTTTTGCAGGAAGCGCGGGTGCAAGCCGAGCACATGATGAGCGAGCCCGAGGAGATTTTGGCCGCTGAACTGCGCCTTTCCGGCGGCAGCGCCTGGGCCAAGCTCCACGGCAACGTGTCCAGCCTCATCACCGCCGTCGTGCAGGGGAAGGAACTCCCCATCACCGCGGTGCGCAACCTGGCCCACAGCCCCGATCCCGCCGTGCGCAAAGAGGCCTACGAAAAGGAGCTGGAGGCCTGGAAGGCCCATGAGGTGCCGTTGGCCGCCGCCCTCAACGGCGTCAAAGGCGAGGCGTCCACCCTCAACCGCAAGCGGGGATGGAAAGACGACCTCGAACCCGCGCTTTTCCACAACCGCATCACCCGCAAGGCCCTCGAGGCCATGCAGGCCGTGGTCGTGGAAAGCTTCCCCGTTTGGCGACGCTATTTCCTGGCCAAGGCCCGCTACCTGGGCAAGGACCGCCTGGACTGGTGGGACCTCCTGGCACCGGTGGGGCAAAGCGAAAAGAAGTGGACATGGGAAGAAGGCGCGTCCTTTATCACGGCGCAGCTTTCCACGTTTTCCGCGGCCGACGCGGCGGTGGCCCAGCGGGCGTTTCGCGAGTTTTGGATCGATGCTGAGCCGCGCAAGGGCAAGCGCGGGGGGGCCTACTGCATGCATATCGGCCAAGGCGTCAGCCGCATCCTCGCCAACTTCGAAGAGAGCTTCGACTCTGTCTCCACCATCGCCCACGAACTGGGGCACGCCTACCACAATTACTGCCTCCGCGACGTCCCGCCCCTGCTGCGCTCGTACCCCATGACGCTGGCCGAGACGGCGAGCATCATGAACGAGACCATCGTCGTGCAGGCGGCGTTGCGCACCTTGCCGGAGAAGGAGCGCTTGCCCATCTTGGAGGCCGACCTCCAGGGCGCTGCCCAGGTGGTGGTGGACATCCACTCCCGGTTCTTGTTTGAAAGCGCGGTGTTCGAGCGGCGGGCCAAGCGCGAGCTTGGGCCCGAGGAGTTCTGCAACCTCATGCTGGAGGCGCAGAAGGCCACCTACGGCGAGGCGTTGGCCAGCTACCACCCCTACATGTGGGCCGTCAAACCCCACTACTATGGCACGAACTTCTACAACTTCCCCTACACGTTTGGGCTTCTGTTCGGCCTGGCTTTGTACCAGCGCTATTTGGAAGAGGGACCCAAGTTCGTAGCCCGCTACGACGAGCTGTTGGCCTCGGTGGGGATCTACCCTGTGGCCGAGCTGGCCACCCGGTTTGGTTTCGACTTGGAGTCGCGGCAGTTTTGGCAAAGCGGCATGGAAGTCCTCAAGGAGCGCATCGCCGCCTTCGAGGCCATGGTGCGCTAAGGACGAGTGGCCGCCCCCACCGGCTCCTCCTACAATCCTTTCGTGCGCAGGTTGCGCTGGGTGTGGCTGGTTTTTGTCTTGGCCTGGGCGAGCGTGGGGAGTTGGGCCCGGCCTCAAGTTTGGGTGCTCAAGGTGGAGGGCGAAATTGGACCGGAAATGGTGTCCTACCTCCGCGGAGGGCTGGGCGAGGCGGAGAGAGCGCAGGCTCAGGCCGTGATCTTGGAGTTTTCCACGCCGGGGGGTTACCTCAACGCGGCCTCGGCCAGCCGCGACCTCATCCTCGATGCCCAGGTGCTCACTGTGGCCTGGGTGCATCGCGAGGCGTACAGCGCGGGCGCCCTGTTGGCCATCGCCTGCGCAAAGATCTACTTCGACCCCGCAGGGGTCATGGGTGCAGCCAGCCCGGTGTACTTCGATCCCTCGGGCCAGATGGTGGAAGCTCCGGAGAAGGTCGTTTCGGCGGTGCGCAAGCTTTTTGCCGCCACGGCGGAAGCCCGCGGCCGCGACCCACGGGTGGCCGAGGCCATGGTGGACAAGGACGTGGAAATTCCCGGTCTCGTTGAGCGGGGCAAACTCCTCACCCTCACGGCCACGGAAGCGGCGGCCTGGGGCTACGCCGACGGCACGGTGCGCAACCTCAGTGAGCTCCTCTCCGCCCTTCAGCTCGACGACGCGGAAGTGGTGCCCTACGCCCTGCGGTGGATCGATCGGGTGGTGGGGATCCTGACCACGGCAGGGGTGGCCGCCCTCTTGCTCACCTTGGGCGTGTTGGGCTTGGTGGTGGAGGCCGTCACCCCGGGGTTCGGCATCCCCGGCATCGTCGGCCTGGCCTGCCTGGGACTGTTCTTCTGGGCCCACTACGCGGCGGGGCTGGCCGGCTGGGAGTCGCTTGTGTTTTTCTTGGGCGGGGTGATCGCGCTGCTTTTGGAGATCTTTGTGTTCACGGCCACGGACTTTGGCCTGGCGGGGATCGTGGGGCTTGTGCTCATCGGACTGGGGTTCTACACCGCCATGGTCGGGCCGTTCACCGAGTCCCATCAGGCGCTGGCCGCCGTGGGCGCCATAACAGGAGCGCTGGTGGTCTCCATCGTGCTTTCCGCCTTCTTGCTCACCCAGCTTCCGCGCAGCCGCCTGCGCCTGGGCGGGGTGATCCTGCAGTCGGCCATCACCGGGCGGGCCCATGAGAAAACACCCTCACCGACCAGCCCCTGGGTGGGGCGCCAGGGCCGCGCCCTGACCGACCTCCGCCCCGTGGGCCTGGGCCAGTTTGACCACGAGCGCATGGACGTGATCGCCGAGGAGGGGTTCATCCCCAAAGGCAGTCCCATCGAGATCGTTCGGGACGAGGGCTACCGCAAGGTGGTGCGGAAGGTGCAAGGAGGTTGAGGATGGATATTGGGCTGATTCTGCTCATTGTGTTGGCCGTTCTGGCCGTGTGGATTTTCTTTTACTTCGTGCCCGTGGGGCTATGGATTTCCGCGCTGGCCGCCGGCGTCCCCGTAGGGCCGGTCACCTTCATCGGCATGCGCCTGCGCAAGGTCAACCCCTATCGGGTGATCAACCCCATGATCGCGGCGTGGAAGGCGGGGATCCGGCTTTCGGTATCCGAGCTGGAAGCCCACTACCTCGCAGGGGGCAACGTGGAGCGCGTGGTGCGCGCCCTCATCTCCGCGGACAAGGCAGGGATCCCCCTCACCTTTCAGCGCGCCGCGGCCATCGACCTCGCCGGCCGCGACGTGTATGACGCCGTGGCCATGAGCGTGAACCCACGGGTGATCGAAACGCCCAAAGTGGCCGCTGTGGCCAAAGACGGAATTGAACTCCTCGCCATCGCCAAAATCACGGTGCGGGCCAACCTCGAGCGCCTGGTGGGCGGGGCCACCGAGGCCACCGTCATCGCCCGCGTGGGCGAAGGGATCGTGTCGGCCATCGGCTCGGCCAACTCCCACAAAGAGGTGCTGGAGAATCCGGACTCCATTTCCAAGTTGGTGCTGGCCAAAGGCTTGGACGCCGGCACGGCGTTCGAGATCCTGTCCATCGACATCGCCGACGTGGACGTGGGCCGCAACATCGGGGCCGAGCTCCAGATCGCCCAAGCCGAGGCCGACCTCAAGGTGGCACGGGCCAAGGCCGAGGAGCGGCGGGCCATGGCCATCGCCCGGGAACAGGAAATGATGGCCCTCACCCAAGAGCGCCGGGCCGCCGTGGTGGAGGCCGAAGCGGAAATTCCGCGGGCCATCGCCGAGGCGTTCCGCAAAGGACAGCTCGGCATCATGGACTACTACCGCCTGCGCAACATCCAGGCCGACACCGCCATGCGGGAAAGCTTGGCCAAACCCGAGGCCCCGCCCAAGGGCCCTGAGGAGCCGCCGGCTCCGCCGGGAGGGCGCCGATGACCCCCCTTCCGCAGCTGGTCCGGGAACTGTTGCGCCGGGATCCCCGGGCCGCCCTCCTCCTCGCCGAAATCCTCGGCCCTCCCCCTGGCCTGAACGAGCCCCCCGAACGGTAGGAACGAAATCCAGGGGCCGCAGCACCCTGCGGCCCCTCCTTCTTGGGCGGCTCCACCAAAGCTCCATGGAACCTCCACAACCTCCCGGCCACAATTTCCCTCCTTGGAGGCCAACCGTGCCCAAGAAGGTGACGATTCCTGTGGCCGGGATGCACTGCGCATCCTGCGCCGCCCGGGTCGAGGCGGCCCTGCGCGGCCTTCCCGGCGTGACCCAGGCCCACGTGAACCTGGCCACCGAGCAGGCCACCGTGGAGCTCAATCGCGATTTGCCGCTGGCTGAGCTTGTGCAGGCTGTGGAAGCGGCCGGTTACACCGTGCCCACGGACAAACTCACCCTGAAGGTGGAGGGCATGCACTGCGCGGCATGTGCCTCCCGCGTGGAAGGCGCGCTGCGAGGGCTGCCGGGCGTGCTCGCAGCCCAAGTGAATTTGGCCACCGAGAAAGCGACGGTGAGGCATGTTTCCGGCCTGGTGGCGTTTCGCGATTTGGAGCGGGCGGTGGAGGAAGCGGGCTACCGTGTGGCCAGCTTGGACCTGCCCAGCGCGGATGAACATCGAGACGACCAGGTCCGCGCAGCCCGCCAGCGCCTCATCCTCGCTTGGGTTGGCACCCTGCCTCTGATCGCTTGGATGATCCCCGAGATGGCCCTCGGCCTGGTTTGGCCTTCGCCCCTCGTCCACCATCTGGGCATGGTCCTCCTGGCCTTGCCGGCCCTTGTTGCCGGGATTCCCACGTTCCGCAGCGGGCTTTCTGCCGTGCGGCACCGGTTTGCGAACATGGACACCCTTATCGGCCTGGGAACCCTGGTGTCCTTCCTCACGGGGCCGGTGGCGTTGGTGGCCCCGGTGCCCAACTACGCGCCGGTGGCGGCGATGATCATGGCCATCCACCTCACCGGGCGGTACCTCGAGGCCAAGGCCCGCGGCCGCGCTTCCCAAGCGATCCGGCGTCTTCTCACCCTGGGCGCCAAGACCGCCCGCCTCCTCCGTGACGGCGAAGAGGTTGAGGTTCCTATCAGCGAGGTTCAGGTGGGCGATGTGATGGTTGTGCGGCCGGGCGAAAAGATCCCCACCGACGGCGTGGTGGTGGAGGGGCTGAGCGCGGTGGACCAATCCATGGCCACCGGCGAGCCCATGCCCGTGGAGAAGAAACCCGGCGACGCCGTCTTGGGCGCCACCGTGAACCTCGATGGCTTCCTGAAAGTCCAGGCCACCCGCGTGGGCAAGGACACGTTCCTCGCCCAGGTGATCCGCCTGGTGGAGGAGGCTCAGGGATCCAAGGTGCCGGTGCAGGAGCTGGCCGATCGCGTGACCGCCGTGTTCGTCCCCGTGGTCCTCGGGCTCGCCCTGTTGACGCTGTTTTTCTGGCTCGCTTTTCCCGGCGCCATGCGCACAGCCCTGCAGGCGGGAGGCTTCTTGCCCTGGGTGGACCTGAGCCTCAGCCCTTGGGCGTTGGCCCTGTTGGCATGTGTAGCCGTGCTGGTGATCGCTTGCCCGTGCGCCCTTGGTTTGGCCACGCCCACGGCGCTCATGGTGGGCACTGGGCTTGGGGCCGCCCACGGGGTTCTTTTCCGCCACGGCGCGGCGCTGCAGGCCCTGCGGGGCGTGCGGGTCTTGGCCTTGGACAAAACGGGCACGTTGACCAGGGGAAGCCCTGAAGTGGTGGAAATCACCGCCCAAAACGGGTTCACCGAGGAGGAGGTGCTGCGCTGGGCCGCCTCCGCGGAGAAAGGAAGCGAGCACCCGCTGGGCAAGGCCATCGTGGCCTACGCCCTGGACCAGGGGCTTGACCTGGGGACCCCCGAAGATTTCCAGGCCGAGCGGGGCAAGGGGGTGGTCGCGCGGGTGGATGGCCGCAGGATTTTGGTCGGCTCGCGGGCGTTCCTGGTCGAGGCGGGGATCCCCGTGGCCGGAACCTTTGCGCATGCAAGCCCAGGGCACACGGCCGTGTTCGTGGCTGTGGACGGAAGGCTGGCCGGCTCCATCGCCTTGGCCGATCGGCTCAAAGAGGAAGCGCCGGAGGCCGTGCACGCCTTGCGCGAACTGGGCATCCGCGTGGTGCTGCTCACCGGTGACAACCGGGCTACCGCGCAGGCGATCGCCGCCGCAGCGGGCATTGACGAAGTCCACGCCGAGCTTCTCCCGCAGGATAAAGTGGCCCTGATCGACGACCTGCGCCGCTATGGCCCCGTGGCCTTTGTGGGCGATGGCATCAACGACGCCCCAGCCCTGGCCCGCGCCGACGTGGGCCTGGCCTTGGGCACGGGCACGGACATCGCTGTGGAAGCTGGGGACGTGGTCCTTGTGCGCAACGACCTGCGCACGCTGCCTGAGGCGGTGCGCCTGTCCCGCGCCACGTTCCGCAAAATTGTGCAGAACTTGGTTTGGGCGTTTGTGTACAACGTGGCCATGATCCCCCTGGCCGTGATAGGTTGGATGCACCCCGTGTTGGCGGAGCTGGCCATGGCCACCTCCTCGGTATCGGTGGTGACCAACGCCAACCTCCTCCGCCGGGTTAAGCTTGGGTGAGAAAGGAGAGGACAATGCCGAAATTGCAAGCGAAGGCGCTTTCAAAAGGAGGCATGTCGTTTGAGGTGCAAGTGCGCGGGCACAAGCTTATGGCCGACCTCACCCCGGACAAGGGTGGAAAAGACCTCGGTCCGACTCCACCAGAACTGTTGCTCGGGGCATTGGCCGCCTGTTCGGGGATTTACGCTCAGATGTTCGCCCTCCGCGAAGGGCTGGACGCCAGCGGGGTGGAGGTCACGGCCACCGGTGAGCTGGGCGATCCTCCCATGAGCCTGGAGGGTTTTCGGGTGCACATGAAGTTCCCGGGGCTGCCGGCGGACAAGCGGGAGAAGGCGAAAGCGTTCGTGAGCCAGTGCCTGGTGAGCAAAACCCTGTGCACCCCCCAGCAGGTGGAGCTCGTTTTGGAGTAACGTACAGGCACTGAGGCTCCTCACTGAGCGCAAGGCCGCCTTTTCACAATGTATCCCAGCGTTTTAATCCTTGCCTCAAGGCGTCTGTGTAACCCTCTTTGCCTGTGGCGGAAAGCGAGGTTCGTGCCTTTGGGGTTGAACGGCCCTCCTGGGGAGTGTGCCTTATTCTTTGAATGCTCCCGTGCGGATGAACGAGGAAGTGCGGGAGAAGTTTGTACAGTTGGGCACTGAACGCCTGATTCACCTCCTCGGGCGATGGGCTGCCAGGACGTGATTGAACCGGCCTTGGCTCCCCACGAGGAGCGCGCGGAGCGGTGAGAGCTGTAAAAATTCATCGGAAGTTGGGTCGCCAAGGGCCGAGGCCGCTTGGCGACTGCTCCAGCGGAGACGGAGTGCGGAACATCTAAACTTGGTCCTCCCAGCGCTCGAGGAAGGCCAACGGGACCGAATCGTCAGCGAACAGGTCAAGCAGGTCGTGGCGCCAAAACGGCTCGCCCAAGACGATGCGCAGTTCCTGGTGGCTTTAGGCAAGCTGGCTGAGGCCGAGCGCCACCTCCTGCGCCATCAGGACGAGCTTGATGGTGAACTGCAGATGGTTTTGGTCCTTTGAGCCCGATGTCTGGAGGAGGGCGGATACCTCCTTGGGGCTACGGTAATGGATCGCGCCCTTTGGGATTCCGACCTTGCTCGTGGCATTTCCCCGTTCTTGCCCCCACAGGGCTACTTGCGGGGGCTCGATCGCCTTGCCCCGGCCCACGTCCAACGCCTGTGCGAAGCGCACAGGCGCAAGCGCTCTGGGGGAAACGTGGAAAGTGTCCTGCCAGGTCCTAGGCCACGCCGGGCCGCAATTGGGCTCAAGGGACCCTCAGAGGGCGGGTCTTATTCCTTGGTGTCCCCCTGTTGGAAACGCGGACAACGCTTGTGAATATGGTGGAGTTCCCTGCCACTGTGAGCAGTACAGGCGGCAGTCGAGAAGGGGTTCCGCGCCCGCGCAGGCGACCGCCAGCAAGACCACCGCCCAAATGCCCATGCGCATTTTCCTCACCTGCCTTGGATGGATTATAGCGGTGGCCTGGCCCCCCGAGCCGCCCGTGGCCCTCTCAGACCCCAAGCGCCCTTCATCGGTGCTCGACCGCCCACCCCTGACGGCGTTGATTCGGCCCACCGCGTGCCCCAGGGAGCAGCGGTCCAACTTCCCCGTGGCTCCAAGCCGGGCCCTTAGAGGCCCTCCAGCGGAGATGGGTGTTCTTCCATCCTTTCAGGGCCCAAAACGTGAAGGACGCGCACGCCACAACGGACCAGCTCGGAAAAGTCACAAACTCCTGCGCACCATCCCTGGTGTGGGGAGGGTTACGGCCCTGGTGCTTGTGGCCCTCTTTCGCCGGTATCCAGGAGCTCGCCGCAGCCAAATCGTGGCCTTGGTGGGGATGGATGCCATGGAGCACAGGTCAGGAACCTTGGTGCATGGGAAGGCCCGGATCAGCCAACGGGGGATGGTTTCATGCGGAAGGTCCTATACGAGGCGACCGTGGGCGGCCGTGCGGTTCAGCCCTGTCGTGCGGAGCACTTAGCCAGGCTCAGGGAGAAGGGGAAGCCGGAGAAAGTAGCTCGGATCGCAGCAGCGCGAAAGCTTCTTTTGATCGCTCATGCGGTGTACCGCACCGGGCAGCCTCAATAACAGCGCTGACCCCAAGAGGCTAAAACCGGAATAGGACGGAGAGGACCAGGGTGTGGCCGGCGCCCTCCACCGCCAGCTCCCGGTTCTGCACCCACGCCCCGTCCAGCGTAAGCCCCAGCGCCCGCACCCCTGCCCCCGCAGTGAACGAAAGGCCCGCCTTGTCGCGCCACACCACCCCCGCCCGCAGCGACAGAAAGAACGCGCTGTACTCCACACCCCCGCGCACACTCCACGTGGAAAGAAGCGGTTCCCAGGCCCCGTCCGCCGCCACCACCAGCCGGTCGCCCGCCCAAAGCCAATCCGGGGCAAAAAGCGCCATGCCCAGCGTGTAACGAGCGGCCACGCGGTCGGTGGGCTCGGTGGGCGTGTTGCGCCACTTCACGCGGGTGTCGCCCACGTCGGCCGCGGCTAGGCCCAGCCACAGCCGATCGCCCCACACCGGCGCAGCCAACCCAAGGTCAAAGCCAATCCCAAACGCAGTGGCATCGGCCCCACCCACCCCCGCCTGCGGCGCCCGGTAGCTATAGACCTTGACCACGCCGCCTAGGTAGCCCAACCGCGGCAGCCACGCCGCCACGCCCACACCGTACAACGCCTCGGTGTACCGAATGAGCCCCAGGGGATTCCCGAACTCGTCGAAGGCGAACACGTCCGTGGCCATCTCCGTCCAGGAAAACCCCACGGCCAACCGGAACCCTGTGGATACGGGCTGAAGCTCAGGACCTACGGGCTCGGCAGGCTCGGGCTGTGGCGCCTCAGGCATCGGGGCCTGCGGCTCGAGCTCGTCACTCCCCTCGGTTGGGGCCCCATCCTGTTCCTCTTCGGCTTCCTCCACCGGCGCGATGGTGGGGTTCTCCACGGGCCCGGCGGCCGGTTGGGCCCAGTCCCAGGTGAGCCTGCCGGCCACGAAGTTGAAGAAGATGTCGATGCTGTAGAGGTTGGCCGTCATCCCACCCACTTCCCAACTTGGGGTGCGGGCCAGCCCAGCCGGGTTCCAGTACAGGGCGGAGTAGCCGTCGGCCACGGCCACGAACGCGCCGCCCATCCCCAGGGCCCGCGCGTCCACGCCCCGGCGCAGAAACGCCGCCGAACCCACGCCGTCCGTCGTCTGCGCCCCACCCCACGCCGCCCATACCGCCACCCACACCGCGCTTAGCAAGATGTTCACGAACTTCATCGCCTGTCCTCTCCTCATTTGATCACCAGTAAACGCTCCACGCCTGTGCGCACCCCACGGCCTGCCTGGCGCACCTCGGCCCAACACAGGTACACCCCGGCCGCCACCCAGCGGCCCTGCCCGTCGTGCAGGTTCCACTGATAAGTAGGCCCGGGTTGCCACCCGCTATCGTACACCAACCGCCCGGAAAGGTCGTACACCCGCAGCCGAATTTCCGCTCCGTCCGCATCTGAGAGGCTGAAGCGCACCGTCTCCCCCGCTCGCGCGGGGTTGGGCCAGGCCGTCAAGCGAACTTGCTCCGGAGGGTCGGGTTGTTCCACCCGTCCTTCGCTTTCCCCACGCACCGGGACGCCGTTCACCGTGCCCGAAAGCGTGTACACGCCGGGCGGCCAATCCCCAGGCACCGTGAACTGGTAGCGCACGGTGCGTTGGGCTCCTGGCGTGAGCGCGTGCCAGCGCCATACAAGCTCCCGTCCTTCGGCAATTTCGTCGGCCCCGCCGCGGTCGACGATGCGGCCCCCAAGCCCAGCGGGAAGATTTTCCCTGAGCTCCAGCGTGCCCACCTGGCCTGCGGGCATGCGCACCCGCACTTCCACGGTCACAGCCTGCCCTGGGGCCACCGTGGGGGTCAGCACGTGCCGCTCCGCCCAGGGCTGGTCCACGTACACGCGCAGGGCCCCGTAGCCGAACACCGGGTCAGGGCCGGGCTCGCCCAGGTCCACGGCCCAGCGGAGCAACGCCTGTTTGAGCTCTTCAAGGCCCAGGGCCTGCCCCTGGCGGCGGGCCTGGGCGAGGATGAGCGCGGCCATGCCGGCCACGTGGGGCGCGGCGGCCGAGGTGCCGGCGAAACGTACGTAGGCGAAGTTCGTCACCCCGTCGGGCCCCATGAGATCCGGTTTGAGGCGGCCATCGGCCGTGGGGCCTTGCGAGCTGTACGGCCGCTGCGGACCGCGGTTCCACGCCTCCACCCCCACCGCGCCCACGGTCACCACCTCGGCCACCGTGCCGGGGGTCATGATGCTCCCCTCCGGGACAAACGGCCGCAGGTCGTGGTTCAGGCTGAAGATTCGAATGGCCACCGGCGCAGAAGCCCGCACGGCCCGCACGCGCACAGCGTACCTCCCCTGCTCGGCCACGTGGCTTACAAACTCCGCGGGCGGGGCCGTGCCTTCCTGCCGGCTTTGCGAGCTGGCCACCACCCAGCCCTGGGCATCCAAAAGGTACAGGTCGAAGTCCGAGCGCGCCTGCGGCCACTCGTCCCAGGTGAGGGCGATTTGCACAAGCCCAGGGATTTCCACGGCCAGTTCGAGGTCGAGGCGGCCGGGCTCGAACTCCACCCACCCGTCGCCCCGCACGCGGGGCACGCCGGCCCAGTGCCGCTGGGCATGGTTGCCGGCCGCGTTCACCCACAGCACGCCGGCCTCGCTGGCCTTGCGGGCGATCGCGCTGACCACGCCCGTGCCGTCGCCGAACTCCGTGTTCACCCAGCCCAGGGAATGCACGATCACGTCCACGCCCTCGCAGAGCAGGTCGTCCACCGCGCGGCCGAGGTCGATTTCGTCGCCGATGCGGGCGAGGAACAGTTCGGCCTGCGGGGCCATGTTGTGCACGATTTGGGCCACGCCCGTGCCGTGGGCGTTGCCCCCTTCCAGGCCCTGGCCCGTGTAGTCCCGCGTCCAGCGGATGGCCTCGGGCCGGATTTCGCCCACGCGCTGGGCCTGGGTGAGGGAGGAGAAGCCCACATCGAGGATGGCCACTTTGACGCCTTGGCCGGCGAGGCCGCGGGCGTGGAAGGCACTGGCGCCCAGAAGCATCACCCCTTCGCTCACCAGGCGGGGGCCGTCGAGGGGCACGGGCGCGTGCGGCCGGCGGATGTACAGGACCTCATCCAGCTCGGCCACGGTGGGGAGGGCCGAGGCCGGCAACCGCACCTTGACAAGCGGTCCGTAGGCCCCTTCCACCTGGCCGCCCAGGCCCTGCACCGTGGAAATGAGTCCCTCGGCGGGGCTGGCCGCTTCCACGATGCACAGCAAGCCGGGGCTGTCCCAGGCTTGGGGTTGGGTGGCCAGCTCGTGTTCCAGGGCCCATTCCACCTTGGGGTGGGTTTGGCCGGTAGCGGCAAGGGCCACAAGAAGGGCCAGCCATGTGAAGAGGAACCTTCTGTACATCGGAAGGCAATGGTACATCTCAACTTCTTCATAGCCCATTTGCCGTCCTAGCCGGATCCATGTGGCTCCCGTGGTGCGCAAAATTGGGCTTATAGCTGGCACCAGTTCTGGGCTTGTTTCGTTGGGAAAATTCGGTCGCTTGACGCATGGGATATCCCCAAAGTGCTCAATGTCCGTTCAGGGCGCGCTTGGTTCCCTTTGGAAGTGGATAGAAGGCGTTGTGGTAAGGGCTACAGACATGAGAGGTACCTTCTTGTTGTGATAACAGCGACCCTTGCCGTGGTGGCTACCGCGTCCGCTTTCACCCTGCGATTTACCGATTCAAACGGCAACGAACTCGATGCCCTGCGCGAGGGCGAGTCGTTCTGCTTGGCCGTGCATGACCCGGACAAGGGCGGATGCGGGATTACAAGCTTTCGGGCCGATGTGACGGTGTTCGACTTCAAAACTGGAGCGTACATCGATCTAGAGAACCAGACGTTCCGCAAGTTCAATATCGGCAGCGGGCTGTTGTTCTGGGTCGATGATGCGGGCCGGAAGCGCACCGTGCAGGTAGGTGACCGGAAGAGCTACGCCGATGTCACTGAAATGGAGCACAGCCTGGGTTCTCGGCGGTTCCCTCGCCGCGGTCCTGGACGTTCCGCGGCTTCGTGTATATCCAGCGCTAACGCAAGGGGTGCCATGCGGTGCGTCATTGGGTTTGGCCTCCGAAGGATCAACAGGAGTTAATTTTAATGCGCACAAATTAACTTAAGGGCATTTGTCTCTTGACCTTTTGCGCCGTTCTTGCTATAGAAATCTCAAGGAGCGGGGAGTCGTCGCTCGCAAGCGGTCTATGAGGTAGAGCAAGGTTGGGGCCTGCGTAGGGGTTGGTTCAAGCGGCCGCTCCGAGGAGGTGATAAATGGGAGACAGACCGCAGGGTGCAGCGAACCGATCGATCGGGCAGGTAAGGGAATGATATGGATAGACGTGCGTCACGTACAAAGTCCACACTGAGGGAAAGGAGGAGGTAAATGGGCGGAGCGAAGGCTCAGATGTGGGCGTTTGCGGGGTTGATCTTAGGATGTGCCCTGTTCGCGTCCGCAGCTACGTGGTACGTGGACGATGATAAAGAGCAGTACCCCCAGGCTGATTTCACGACGATTCAGGAGGCCATCAACGCAGCCCGGAAAGGCGACGTGATCCTTGTGGCAGCGGGGACGTATGATGAGCAAGTGGTCATATATAAAAGCTTAACACTGCAAGGGGTTGGTGACGCTACCATTATTCGGCCCTCTTCAGCTGATAAGCTTACCCAAGTGTTCGATGGCCTGTTCTGGTATGGCACGCCCAACACGAAGAACATTGCCGGTGTTATCGTGGCAAACGTAGTCGATGGCAGCCCTGTGACGATAAAGAACCTGAAGGTTGACTATAGCCTAGTTACCACCAAGCCAACAGGAGCAGATTTCCTTGCGGGCATCTTCTA